>WNFU01000333.1_pt1 | contig 105457 bp, 84 predicted proteins | sample 5400121 | NCBI WGS metagenome assembly WNFU01 (sample SAMN13153360, study PRJNA577476) | soil metagenome | isolation source: 100 cm soil or saprolite under grassland replicate 1 | place: USA:California | collected 2016-06-15 | reverse complement strand
TTGATGGACACGATGCCTGAAGCTGCCGGCATTCGCGCGCTGCATCCCGAAACGCTGGATCATTCGCGCGAGAAGCTGTTTATGTTTTTAACCGGCTGGATGGGCGGGCCGCCACTCTATGCCGAACGCTTCGGCCACCCGCGACTGCGCGCCCGCCACCTGCCCTTCCCGATCGGCGAATCCGAACGCGATCAGTGGCTGTTGTGCATGAACCGGGCGCTGGAAGAAGTCGTCAAGAACGCGCTGACGCGAGTCCAGATTGCGCGCTCATTCGCGCAACTCGCCGATTTCATGCGCAATAAAGAAGGCTGATCGCGGACAAATAATAGCGGACAATAAAAATAGCGGATATTTTTTTGCCCGCTATTTTTTTGTCCGACGATGGGGCGAAGGAAAAGTTTGTAGATTGTAGGTTTTAGTTTGTGGAAAAACGCAGTGGCGCCATAATCTTGCGGCGCAAAATCGTTCGCATTCTTAACCAATCTTCAACATCGAAGGCTTCGATTCCAAGGAGATAAATTATGAGTTCAGGCGGTTCCGATTCCGTTCAGAAGCACAAAGATTTTCTCTTCCCGGCGGTGGCGATGTATTACCAGGAGCCGATCGCGCTCGAACACGGCGAGGGGATGTACGTCTGGGACGAGGGCGGCAATAAATACCTCGACTGCTTCGGCGGCGTGCTGACCACCAGCGTCGGCCACGTCCACCCACACGTTACAGAAGCCATCATCGATCAGGTCAAAAAGCTCAACCATGCTTCGACGCTCTACGCCAACGGCCCGCAATCGCGGCTGGCGGCGAAGCTGGCCGAGATCGCGCCGGGCAAGTTGGAGAAATCCTTCTTCACCAATAGCGGCACCGAGGCCGACGAGACCGCGACGATGGCCGCCAAGGTTTACACGGGCCGTCACGAGATCATCACCTTGCGTCACAGCTACAGCGGGCGTTCCGCAGCCGCGCAGACGGCGTCGGGCCATGCTCCGTGGAAGGTCCTGTCGCCACAGATTCCCGGCTATCATCACGCTCTAGCGCCGTATTGTTACCGCTGCCCGTTAAAGCTCACCTACCCGGAATGCGGCATCGCCTGCGCCCAGGACATTAAGGAGTTGATCGAGACCTCGACGTCGGGACAGATCGCCGCGTTCATGGCCGAGCCGATCATGGGTGTCGGCGGATTCATCACTCCGCCGAAAGAGTATTTCAAGGAGGCCGTCGCGATCATTCGCCAATACGGCGGCGTCTTCATCTGCGATGAAGTGCAGACTGGCTGGGGCCGCCTCGGCGACAAATGGTTCGGCATCGAGCATTGGGACGTCGAACCGGACATCATCACTTCGGCCAAAGGCATGGCGAACGGCTCGCCCATCGGCTGGACAATCGCGCGTCCGGAGATCGCCGATGCAGTCAAGAGGACAACTTTCTCAACCTTCGGCGGCAATCCCGTAACGATGCGCGCGGCGATGGCCACGATCGAGGTGATCGAACAGGAGAACCTGGCGCACAACGCGAAGGTCGTCGGCGATTACCTGCGCGAAAAGCTGATGGGCTTGCAGGAGCGCTACGAAATTATCGGCGACGTGCGCGGAATGGGATTGATGCAGGGCATGGAGTTCGTCAAAGACCGCAAGACCAAAGAGCCGCATCCTCAGGCCGTGTTGAAAGTCTTTGAAGAGACGAAGAAGCGCGGTGTGCTGGTCGGAAAGGGCGGATTATACGGGAACGTGATCCGGTTGGGGCCGCCGCTGGTTGCGACGAAGGATAATATGGACGAACTGGTCACGGCGCTGGATGAAGCGCTGGCGGCGGTATGAATTTATCCACAAAGTCACACGAAGAGTCACGAAGACTTTTTATCAGTCTCTTCGTGACTCTTCGTGTGACTTTGTGGATGAAAGATGGACGAAGACTATGAAAACTTTGATCAAAAACGGCCACATCGTCACCGCAGTCGATTCCTACACCGCCGACATCCTCATTGACGGCGAAACCATCGCAATGATCGGCAAAGACCTTTCATCCGTCGTCGGCTCGGTAGACAAGACGATTGACGCGACAGGCAAGCTGGTTATCCCCGGCGGGGTCGACCCGCACACGCACATGGATTTGCCGTTCGGCGGAACTTCATCTTCCGACGATTTCGAGACCGGCACGCGCGCGGCGGCTTTCGGCGGGACGACCACAATCATCGATTTCGCCGTGCAGTACAAAGGGCAGGCGTTGAATGAAGCGCTCGACGCCTGGTTCGCCAAGGCCGAAGGAAAGGCGACGACCGATTACGGTTTTCACCTGATCGTGACCGATCTGCCCGACGAGCGATTGCCAGAATTGAAGGCGATGATTGATCAGGGCGTGACGAGCTTCAAATTGTTCATGGCCTATCCCGGCGTCTTTCTCGTTGACGACGGCGTGATCTTCAAGGCGATGACGGCGGCGGGCGAGAATGGCGGGTTGATCTGCATGCACGCCGAGAACGGCGTGGTGATTGACGTGCTGGTCAAACGCGCGCTCGCCGAAGGCAAGACCGCGCCGAAGTATCACGCGCTGACCCGCCCCACGAAAGCCGAGGCCGAGGGCGTACACCGCGCCATCGCAATCGCCGAAATGGCAAACTCGCCGGTCTACATCGTGCATTTGAGCTGCTACGACGCGCTGAAAGAAGTCCAGGCCGCGCGCGATCTCGGACTGCCCGCATTCGCCGAGACCTGCCCGCAATACCTGCTGCTCGATTACAGCCTTTACGAGAAGCCCGATTTTGAGGGCGCGAAGTACGTGATGACCCCGCCGCTGCGCGACAAGGAGAATCAGGAACTGCTCTGGCGCGGGTTGCGCGGCGACGACCTGCAGGTGATTTCGACCGACCACTGCCCGTTCTGCTTCAAGGAGCAGAAGGAATTGGGGCGCGGCGATTTCAGCAAGATCCCGAACGGCGGCCCCGGCGTCGAGAACCGAATGAGCCTGATCTATCACCACGGCGTGACGCAGGGGCGCATCAGCCTCAACCGCTTCGTCGAATTGACCTCGACCGCCGCCGCAAAAATTTTCGGGTTGTTTCCGAAGAAAGGAACGATCGCCGTCGGCTCGGACGCCGACATAGTGATCTTCGACCCGAACCGCGAACAGACGATCAGCGCGGCGACCCATCACATGCGCGTGGATTACAGCGCCTATGAGGGATGGCGCGTAAGAGGCCTGACCGAGACCGTGATGTCGCGCGGGCGGGTGATCTTGGAAAACAACGAATTCAAGGGCAAAGCTGGCGCCGGGCGATTCATAAAACGAGGGGCCTTCACTGGGAGGTAATCGGTATGGCTCGGATGACCCGCTTCGGCAGGCGATTCTGTCTGATCGCCCTGAGCGCCGGATTGCTGCCGCTTACGGGGTGCGTTTTCGCGCGCGGACAGCGCTACAATCACTTCACCACTCCGACGCCCGTGGAGGAGAACAAGGTCTTGATTCTCGGATTCCTCGGTGGACGCGAGCCGTGGGACAATCCGCATCGCAACGTCCGGAAGCTGGCGTTGAAATTGCGCGCGCAGTATCCGGATAAAGTCTGGGTCGAGACAGTGGAGAACAGGAAACGCCACCTCGCGCGCGAGCTGATTCGCCGCGCGTTCGATCGCAACCGTGACGGCCAACTCGACGCGCAGGAGCGCGCCGGAGTCAGGTTGATTCTCTACGGCCAGAGCTTCGGCGGCGCGGCCGTCGTAAAGCTGGCGCGAGAGCTAGAGCGGACGGGCGTTCCGGTTCTGTTGACTGTGCAGGTGGACAGCGTTGGACGTGGCGACGGGATCATCCCCGCCAATGTGGCGCGCGCCGCCAACTTGTTTCAAAGAAACGGACTGTTCATTCGCGGCGAGCCTAAGATTCGCGCTCAAGACCCGTCCAGCACAACGATCATCGGCAATTTCGACTTCGATTACCGCAATAAGAAGATCGATATGTCCGAAGTGTCATGGATGAAGAAGCTCATCCGCGTTGCACACGTCAAGATGGAATTCGATCCGGCGGTCTGGGCGCTCGTCGAAGAACTCATCGAGAAAGAGATCAAACGACCGGACGATGAAAGACATAATTGAGACGGCGTTTTCATGCCTGAAAGCAACCGAGGAATTTGAACGCTGATATGGACATTCGTCAGGCGCTGATGGCCATCCATTCCAAACGGCAGGCGATGGACATCGTCGAATTCATTGGCGATGACGCCCAACGCTTCGCCGAATTGATGAAGCTCCTCTTCGGCGGAGAATACCGTTTGACGCAATGCGCCGCCGGTGTAATGGGTCATTGCGTCGAACGGCGCCCTGAATTGATCCGGCCTTACTTGCCGAAATTGCTCGACTGCCTGGAACGCAACGACATGCCCAACGCGGTCAAGCGCAACATCGCGCGCTTGTTGCAGTACGTCGAGATCCCACGGCGGCTGGCTGGCAAAGTCTACTCTCATTGCCTCGATCTGATTGATGACGCATATGAGCCGGTCGCCGTGCGGGCGTTCGCGTTGACAGTCGCGGCGCGCATCGCCGAGTCGGAGCCGGACCTGATGAACGAATTGCGACTCATCGTGAAAAAACATCTTCCGCATACAACGGCCGCATTTCAAAAACGCGCAAGAGAGGTTTTGTAGCGCGGGAGTGTGGCAGACTTATGGTCTTTGAGAAATAAATGCTACCAGGCAATCCAGCGTAGGGGCAGACCTGTGTGTGGGGCCCCGGAGCGACGGGTCCACGAAACCGGGGCAGACACGCAGGTCTGCCCCTACTATGGTTGCACTATTTATTCAAAGACCATTAGTCTGCCCGACGCCAATCCACACACGGGCAGACTAAAGTCCGCCCCACTCCCGCTTGTTTCGATTTAGCGATGCGCAAAGGTAATGAACATGTCCAATCAAATGACATACTCTTCCGACACCATCCGCCACACGGACGGCCGCGTCGAACTGCGCGATCACTCGTCAATCGAATCCAGTCCGCTTTACAACGAAGACCTCGCGCCGGCGCCCGTGGCGAAGCGCAACTGGACGACGTACAACTACGCCGCGCTCTGGATCAGCATGGCTCACTGCATTCCGACCTACATGCTCGCGTCGGGGCTGATCGCCTCGGGGATGAACTGGCGGCAGGCGCTCTTCACGATCCTGCTCGGCAACACCATTGTGCTCGTTCCGATCCTGCTCAATTCGCATCCGGGGACGAAATATGGAATTCCCTTCCCGGTCTTCGCGCGGGCCAGTTACGGCGTGATCGGATCGAACCTGCCGGCGTTGATGCGGGCGCTCGTGGCTTGCGGCTGGTTCGGCATTCAGGCCTGGATCGGCGGCGAGGCGCTGCACACGCTTTTCAAAGCGATCATACCTGGATGGCAGACGCTCGCGGGCGGGACTGTGGGCGGGCACACGCCGACCGAGTGGCTGTCGTTCCTGCTCTTCTGGGGAATAAACATCTACATTATCTATCGCGGGATGGATCTGCTGCGCGCGGTCGAGAACTGGGCCGCGCCTTACGTGCTGGTGATGACGGCGATCCTGCTGGGCTGGGCGATCTGGCGCGCTCAGGGCCTCGGCAGTCTGTTGCGCGACGATGGCAAGTTTCAAACCCTGGGCGAATTCTGGCCGGTCTTCATTCCGTCGCTGACGGCGATGATCGGGTTCTGGGCGACGCTCTCTTTGAACATGCCCGATTTCACGCGCTTCGGGCGCAGCCAGCGCGAACAGGCCGTCGGGCAAGTCGTCGCGCTGCCAACGACGATGACGATATTCGCCGCGATGGGCGTGATGATCACATCGGCGGCCATAGTCATTTACCCGCAGATGGCGGCGAAAGATTTGTGGGACCCGTTGAAGGTCGTCAGCCAGTTCGACAGCGTGCCGGTCGTGGCGATCTCGATGTTCACGGCGGTGGTGGCGACCCTGGCGGTCAACATCGCGGCCAACGTCGTCTCGCCCGCCAACGATTTCGCCAACGCTTTCCCGCGCTGGATATCGTTCCGCACGGGCGGTTTGATCACCGGCGTCATCGGCATCGCCATGCAGCCGTGGAAACTGCTGGCCGATCCGTCGGCCTACATCTTCACCTGGCTGAACGGATATTCGGGCGGGCTGGGTTCAATCGCCGGAGTCTTGATCGCCGATTACTGGCTGGTCCGGGACAAGAAACTGGCCCTCGGCGATCTTTACCGCACGAAAGGCGTTTATGCTTACACGCAGGGGTGGAACTGGCGCGCGGTCGTGGCGACGCTGATCGGCTGCGGGCTGGCCTGGGTCGGCCTAGTCGTTCCACAGCTCAAGCCGCTCTACGATTACGGCTGGTTCGTCGGCTTCGGCGCCTCGGCTGTATCAACTAAATATGTTCTTTAGCGTTCTAGGTTTTACCCATCGGACTCCCCGATGGAACCGCCAACGTAGAGTTTCAAAGAACTTCAAGCGCGCCCATTATAGAGCAAAAGGGCGCTGTATCGAAGAGGGGGCGGCGCTACGCGTTGCTTCGCGCCGCGCCAAATTCATCCCCTCACTGGAAGTTGAGGGGCTTTCTTTGGCTATCTTGTAAGTTAATTGTTCGAGAGGAGGCTGATCATGCCGCGTGTTATCAAATGCGGTCTCATTCAAGCTAAGAACGCGGCGCCGACCGACGCGCCGATTGATGAAATCAAGCGGATCAACGTCGAAAAACATATGAAGTTGATCGAAGAGGCGGCCAAACAGGGCGTGAAGATTCTTTGCATGCAGGAGGTCTTCACGACGCCCTATTTCTGCGCCGAGCAGCAGACGCGATGGTACGAAGCCGTCGAAAGGATTCCCGACGGACCGACCGTGAACTTGATGCGTGACGTAGCGCGCGAACACGGGATGGTCCTGATCGTTCCGATCTACGAGGAGGAAATCACCGGCGTCTATTACAACACGGCGGCGGTGATCGACGCCGACGGCAGATACCTGGGCAAATATCGCAAGAACCACATCCCGCACGTCGCGCCGGGGTTCTGGGAGAAGTTCTATTTCAAGCCGGGCAACCTGGGCTACCCGTCGTTCGAAACGGCCTACGCCCTCATCGGCGTTTACATTTGCTACGACCGGCACTTCCCCGAAGGCGCGCGGGCGTTGGGGTTGAACGGCGCCGAGATCGTCTTCAACCCTTCGGCTACGGTAGCGGGGCTGTCCGAATATCTCTGGAGGCTGGAACAACCGGCGCACGCCGTGGCTAACGGCTATTTCATCGCCGCGATCAACCGCGTCGGCTACGAGGCGCCCTGGAACATCGGCGAATTTTACGGCCAGAGTTATTTCTGCGACCCGCGCGGCCAGATCATCGCGCAAGCGCCTCGCGACGAAGACGCGCTGGTTGTGGCCGATTTGAATCTCGACCTGATCCGCGACGTGCGCAACACGTGGCAGTTCTTCCGTGACCGGCGGCCGGAGACATATGAATCACTGACGCAGAGGTAGGCAGGGTCAACTACTCCATCTAAGCGCGAGGACGCGCTGTAGATGGAGCTTGCGGTTTCAGGTTTCGTACTTGACGCTTCTTCTCAGAAGAACGAACCGCTCCGGGCCGGTTGACTTCCTTCCACGGATATTCGCAGAAGTAGCGGCCCATCGCCACAAGGTCATGCCTCATAGCAATTGATTTCGCTCCATTCAGATCGGCGTTGATCTGATAGCCGCAATCGCGGCATTGGAATTTCGATTGACTTGGACGGACACCCAGATGCAAACATCGCGAACAGGTCTGAGATGTGTACCGTGGCGAGACTACCACGACCTCCACACCCGCTCCGGCCGCCTTGTAGCGGATCATCCATTGAAGTTCGGCAAAACTCCATTCGTGAACGCATTTCGCCTTGCCCGTCTCACGTGTCCGCGACAAAACGCCTCTCACGACCAGAGACACGCTTGAGCGCGCGTTTGGCGCTCTTACTGCCGTTGGCCTGGAGAGATCGTCTCGTCCTTTTGTAGCAGGATTTTTTGTGGCGGATATTCTTCGCCGTGTGGAATTTATTGTCCGATGTCACAGCCACGCGGTTGAAGCCGAGATCGGCGCCTAGACTGCCCTGTGGCTGCTTAACTCCCGGCGCCGGGATCGTGATCGAAATGTGCAAGTAGAAGTTCCCCTTGCGATAGACCAATTCGGCGGAGCCTAGTTCGCCCTGGCAAAGTTGTTTGAGCATTCTGGCGGACATCTGCAACCGGCCGGTGACGCGGCCTTTCGGACAGACAGTCAGCGAGGCGGTCTGACAGTCCTGACTAAGAGTCATCGACTTGGCGTCGTATCGCACGGAAGAATGCGATTTGAACTGATGCCACTTATTCTGGTCGCGCGTGTAAACGGCGCTGACCTTGGCAATCGCGTTGATCACGTGCTGTGCGGGAAGATTGGTCTCTTGACGGATCAGGCGATAGCCTTCGTGATGGATGTCGTATTTGCGATGCAAATCGCGCTGAAAGGCGAGTTCGGAAAGGGTGTTGCAGGCGCGATTGAACTCTTCCATAGTGGATTTGAGTTCCTGCGCAGCGCTAGAGGCCATAACCAACTTGGCCTTTATCGACAAGTGAACACCCATACGCATAATATGCCACAAGTGTTTTACATGAGACAAGCGTTTTACATGCGAAAGGGACGGCGCATTCCTCTCCACCCAAAACGAAGCGTTTATGGGTGGAGTATCCTGCGCAAAGAAAGATGAAATTCAAGCTCCAAATTCTTCTCGGTTTACTGCTCGCGGCCGTACCCGCGTTATATGCCGCGCAGCAGCAAAGCTACGACTTGATCATTCGCGGCGGGCGCATCGTTGACGGCGCGGGCAATGGATGGTATCGCGCGGACGTAGCGCTACAAGGCGAGACGATTGCGGCGATCGGACGCCTGGACGGCGCGACGGCGCGACGCGTGATCGAAGCGCGAGACGCGGTCGTCGCGCCCGGCTTTATTGACGCGCATTCGCATGCGCGGCGAACGATCTTTGAAGAGACGAAAGCCGAGAATTACATCCGCCAGGGGGTGACGACCGCCATCGAAGGGCCCGACGGCAGTTCGCCGCTGCCGCTCAAACCGTTCTTCGACAAACTTGCCGCGGCGCGCATTGCCATCAAAATGGGCGCGCTGGTCGGGCAGGGTTCGATCCGCGAACACGTCATCGGCCTCGTCAATCGCCGCGCTACGCCCGACGAGATCGAGAAGATGAAAGAGTTGGTCAAGCAGGCGATGGAAGACGGCGCGCTCGGACTGAGCACCGGCCTGTTTTACGTGCCGGGCAATTACACGCCGACCGAGGAAGTGATCGAACTCGCCAAGGTCGCGGGCCGGATGGGCGGCATTCACACATCGCATATGCGCGACGAAGCGGCGGGAGTGCTTAAGAGCGTCGAGGAGACCATCGCCATCGGCGAGCGCGGCGGTTTGCCGACGCAGGTCACGCATCACAAGATCATCGGGAAAGGCAATTGGGGACGGAGCGTGGATACGCTTCGGTTGATCGCCGAAGCCCGGGCGCGCGGCGTGGACGTGACCATAGATCAATATCCTTACACCGCTTCGAGCACGGGAATTGCGGCGCTGCTGCCGCAATGGTCGCAGGAAGGCGGGAAGAGCGAGATCGTCAAACGACTGGACGATCCGCCGACGCGCGCGCGGATCAAAGCGGCGGTCGTCGAAAGCATCAAGTTCGACCGCGGCGGCGGCGACCCGAAGAACGTCTACATTGCGCGCTGCGAATGGGATCAGAGCCTGGAAGGCAAGAACCTGGCGCAGATCGCGGCGGCGCGCGGACGTTCGTCCTCGTTTGAAGACGCGGCGGAAACTGCGATGGAGATCGTCGGCAAAGGCGGCGCGTCGGCGATCTTCCACGCCATCAACGAAGACGACCTCGTGCGGATATTGAAAGACCCGCTGACGATGATCGCCTCGGACGGCGGCGTCGAAATTCCCGGACATGGCGTTCCGCATCCGCGTAGTTACGGAACGTTCGCGCGCGTGCTCGGCGTGTATGTTCGAGAAAAGCGCGCGCTCAGCCTGGAGGATGCGATTCGCAAGATGACCTCCCTGCCCGCCCAGCGCCTGGGACTGCATGATCGCGGGATGTTGCGACCCGGTATGAAAGCCGACATCGTGATTTTTGATCCCGAGCGCGTGCGGGACCGCGCGACCTTCGCCGATCCGCATCAATATGCCGAAGGCGTAAGCTTTGTGATCGTCAATGGAACTATCGTGCTCGACGACGGAAAGATGACCGAAGCCCGCCCGGGACGGGCGCTGTTGGGGCCTGCGGCGCGCCGGTGAAATCTGTCAATAAATCGAAAGGACGGTCAGTAACTTCATGCTCGAATTCGCAATCACCTTCAAACCGGATATGCCGCCGGAGCGCATCGTCCACCTGACGAAGCAGGCCGAACACAACGGCTTCGCCTACGGCTGGATCTTCGATTCGCACGTCTTGTGGCAGGAGCCTTATCCGCTGCTGACGTTGATGGCCGCGAACACCGAAGAGATGCGGCTGGGCACCTGCGTGACCAACCCGGCTGTGCGCGATTGGACGGTGACCGCCAGCCTGCTCGCCACGATCGACCGCATTTCCGGCGGGCGGATGGATCTGGGCATCGGGCGCGGAGACAGCTCGCGCCGGGTAATGGGCAAACGCCCGACGACGCTGGCCGATCTGGAAGCATGCGTACAGACGGTGCGGGATTTGTGCGCGGCCAGGCAAATCGTTTACGAAGGGCAGCCTATCCAAATGGCGTGGGCCGACGCCGGCGCGCTGCCCGTTTGGGTGGCGGGTTACGGGCCGAAGGCGCTGCGCTGCGCCGGAAGGATCGGTGACGGCGTGATCCTGCAATTCGCCGACCCGCATCTGATCAAATGGTGTTTGCAGTTCGTGCGCGAAGGCGCGGAAGAGGCCGGGCGCGATTTTTCCAAGATAAGAGTGATGAGCGCCGCGCCGGTCTGGGTTTCGGACGATCTTGCCGAAGCGCGCGACCGCGTACGCTGGTTCCCTGCCCTGGTGTCCAACCATGTGGTCGATCTGGTTTCGCGCTATAAACCTGAAGAGTTGCCGCCGGAGTTGACCGCCTACATCAAAGACCGCAAAGGCTACAACTACCTGCATCACGCCGAGGTCGGCAGCGGCAACTCCGAATTCGTCACCGACGAAGTGGTCGACCGCTTCTGCATTGTCGGGCCTGTCAAAGAACAAATACGGCGGTTGAAGGAGCTTGAAGAGGCCGGCGTAACGCAGTTCAATATTTATCTGATGTGCGGCGACGAGGAGCAGACGGTGGAAGTTTACGGGCGCGACGTGATCCCGGGCCGCGAATGAAACTGTTGCGGAAAATCAACCACGGGGGACACGGGGCACACGGGGATAAGAGAGTGAAAAATCATCGCTCCTCTTGATTTATCCCCGTGTCCCCCGTGCTCCCCGTGGTTGTCCCCATACACGCAATTGCGAACCGTTCTATTGTCCGACCGCCTTTCTGATGGCCTGGACGGTGACGCCGGCGCGGAACTCAATGGCTTTTCTGCCTATCGCAATCGTCTTGCTCGCGGGCGCGAGATTCACGCTGTTGATCGAAAACTTGCCTTTCGCCACCCGCTCCTTCATCCGCACAGTGTTTGGGTCAAGAACCATCATCTGCGCAGTGATGCCGTAATCGTCGTGATGGCCCTCGTCCACTTCGTGAATGCCCTGCGATTCGACCCATTTCGACAGTCCCGGATAATCGTAGTATTCCGGGATGAAATGAATCTTCGTCCTGCCGTCAGTCCATTTCGCCGACAGTTCAGCTGCGACCTCTTTCATTCCCTGCTGATTACCGCCGCTGTCGCCTATGAGGATGATGTGTTTGAAACCATTCGCGCGGAGGCTCGACGCGATGTCCGTCAACAGACGTTTGAAAGTCTCCTGCGTGACGCTGATCGCGCCGGGATAGCGCATGTGGCCGGAGGGAGGATCAATATCGCCTTCCGGAACGAAGGGAACGATGGGCGCGACCAGCGTGTCGCCTAGTTTGCGCGCAATGGCTTCGGTCGTCGCGCGCAGAATGTAATTGTGTTTGCCCGTCGCCAGGTAAGGGCCGTTCATTTCTACTCCGCCCGTGGCGATAATCGCCGTCGTTTTCCCGGCGCGCAACGCGTCGCGGACTTCGAGCCATGTCAATTCTTCAATGAAGACCGAGTCGCGCGCGGCAATCGGGCGAGGCATGTTCGGATCGGGCGAGGCGGCGCTCGGCGATGAACCTGGACGCGGTCCGGGCGGTGTTTGAGCTTGCGCCGCGAACCACATTAGACAAAGCGACAGCGGCAGGACGCTTAGGGATCGAAGCTTGAACATATAACCCTCCTGGTCAGCGGATGTGATAACTTTGAATTTGTGACCGAGAGTATACGAAGGCCGCGCGCTTCTGACCAGCAAGTTAGCGCCGCCGTGAGCGCTGGTAATCCCCGGCAAGAGGAATATACTTCCTTTCGCGCGCTTTATTTTATACAACAGAAGTCTGAACCGGCTCGATGGAGGATTTATGAACATAATGTGCCAGAATTTCATCGGCGGCAAATTGGCTCCGGCTACGGCGTCACATCACACGCCCGTCTACAACCCTTCTCGAGGCGAAGTGATCGCGCAGGCGCCGGAGAGCGACGCGCGGACTGTAGATCAAGCCGTCCAGTCCGCAAAGAAAGCCTTTCCGGCCTGGGCCGAAACGCCGGTAGTGGAACGCGCGCGCGTGATGTTTCGCTTCGCGCATCTGCTCGAAGAGAACTTCGGCGAGATTGCCGGGATGGTCACGCGCGAGCATGGCAAGACGCCCGATGAGGCGAAGGGCGACGTGCGGCGTGGGATCGAAATGGTCGAATTTGCCTGTCACGCGCCGACGCTGCTGATGGGACAGACGCTCGACAACATCGCGCGCGGCATTGACGGGCGCGTCGAACGACATCCGCTCGGAGTCTGCGCCGGAATCACGCCGTTCAATTTCCCGGCGATGGTTCCGCTCTGGATGTTTCCCATCGCCATCGTTTGCGGCAACACATTCATCCTCAAACCTTCGCCGAAAGTCCCGCTGACGCCGATTCGTCTGGCCGAATTGCTGACCGAAGCCGGACTGCCCGAAGGCGTCTTCAACATCGTCCACGGAGGCGCGGAGACGGTTGACGCGTTGCTAAAACATCCCGACGTAGCCGCGATCAGCTTCGTCGGCTCGACGAAGGTTGCGAAATACATTTACGAAACCGCGACGGCTCACGGCAAACGCGCGCAGGCCGCCGGCGGGGCGAAAAATTACATGCTGGTGATGCCCGACGCCGACCTCGACGCGGCGACGAACCAGATCATGGGCGCGGCTTTCGGTTGCAGCGGACAGCGGTGCATGGCCGGGAGCGTCGCGGTCGCGGTAGGCAGGGCCGGCGATCCTTTGATTGAAAGCCTGGACGCGGCGGCGAAGAAGATGCGCGTCGGGCCGACAGACAGCCCCTTTGCGGAAAGCAATGTGGATATGGGGCCGGTGATCGACGCGGCGGCGCGCGACCGGGTCAGAAGTTACATTGACCTGGGCCTTAATGAAGGCGCGAAGCTGGCCACGGACGGGCGCGGGGTGTCATTGACCGAGTTGAGCGAGGGTTTCTTCCTCGGGCCGACGATCTTCGACAACGTCGCGCCTCAAATGCGGCTAGCGCGCGACGAAATCTTCGGGCCTCTACTTTCGGTGATGCGCGTCGACGATTTGAGCCAGGCGATCGCGCGCGCCAACGAGTCGCCTTACGGCAACGGCGCGGTCATCTTCACCCGCGACGGCGGCGCGGCGCGCGCGTTCGCGCGCCACGTCAATTGCGGGATGGTCGGCGTCAACGTCGGCGTGCCCGCGCCGATGGCCGTCTTCCCCTTCGCCGGATGGAACCAGTCGTTCTTCGGCGACCTGCACATTCAGGGACACGAAGGCTTTCACTTTTACACTCACAACAAAGTCATCCTGAACCGCTGGAATGATCCGGGCAAACGCGTGCTGGGATGGTGACCGGGCTGAATGACGTTGGTACAGTACCGCGCGCGTAAGCAAGCGGCCGGCCAATGAGTCGGCCGCTTGCTTACGCGCGCGGTACTGTACCGGTGTCCCAATGTTGCGTGGCCTGATTTAGAATGGATAATGCCTATGGCCGGCCCCAAGCAGTAAAGAATTGAGGCCGCGATGGCGAAGTAAAATGAAGATAATTCCGCTCGGAACCAGTTCAGGTAAACCCACGCTCCGTCGCAACGTCAGCGCGCTGGCCGTGGTCGGCGAGGGCGAATGGTGGCTGTTCGATTGCGGCGAGGGGACGCAGACCCAGATCGCGCGCGCCGGCGTTTCGCCGCAGAAGCTCGCCGGCGTCTTCATCTCGCACCTGCACGGCGACCATTTCAACGGCTTGCCCGGTTTGCTTTCGACGATGTCGCTCGACCAGCGCGAGAAAGAGTTGACGCTGGTCGGCCCGACGGGCATAGACGAATACCTGACGCTGCTCGCCAAGTTGAAAATTTGCCACGTCAATTACCCGCTCAAGCTGCGTGAATTCGACGCGCAATATTTCGCCGGCAGGGAGCAGGAGCTGGTTTACGAATCCGCCCGATTCACTGTCATGACGCGCCCGCTCGACCATCGCATCTTCGCGCTCGGATACAGGCTCGAAGAGAAGACCAAGCCGGGCCGGTTCAACCTCGAACGCGCGAAGGCGTTAGGCATTCCCGCAGGGCCGCTGTACTCGCGGCTGCAATCGGGCCAACCCGTCACGCTCGAAGACGGGCGGGTGATTCATCCGTCGGAAGTGTTGGGGCCGCCGCGCCCCGGCATGGCCGTCAGTTACTGTCTGGACACGCGCCCCTGCGCCAACGCCGTGAAACTTTCGGAGAACGCCGACTGGGTGATCCACGAGGCGACGTTCACCGAAGAGCTGATCGAGGAGTCGAATCATTTCGGCCATTCGACCGCGATTCAGGCCGCCGAGACCGCGCGTGAGGCCGGGGCGCGCCGGCTGCTAATCACGCACTTCAGCTCGCGCTTCCCCGACGCGCGCCCGCTGCTGGAAGAAGCCCGCTCGGTCTTTCCCGAAACTTACGCCGCGGAGGATCTCCTTGAGCTGGAAGTGTGACGAGATGATTGAAGAGTTGCAGAAAACCTACCTTGAAAAACGGGAGGCGATTCGCGCCCGCCTCGCCGAATTCGAGGCGATCATGCTCGGAGGCGATGACGGGCGTTTATTCGAAGAGCTTGTCTTTTGCATCTTCACGGCGGGCGCGAGCGCGCGGATGGGGCTGAATTCGATAGAAAAAGTCCGCCCCCATCTCTTCAAGGCCGGCCAGAAGCGACTGTGCAGGTCGCTCGTCGGCGCGCACCGTTACCCGAACGCGCGCGCCGGATACGTCGTTCACACGCGGAATTTTCTGAAGCGCGATTGCGGGTTGCGGCTCAGAGAGCGGCTCGATTCGTTCGGCGATGACGTGGAGGCGCGCCGCGACTTCTTCGCTAAGAATCCTGGCGTCAAAGGCGTCGGCTACAAGGAGTCCAGCCATTATCTGAGAAATATAGGCTATCGAGGATACGCGATCCTGGATAAACACATCTTGCGGACTCTGTATGAGGCCGGAGTGATCGATTCCCCCGACCCCCCCGGCGCGAAAAAAAAGTATCTGGCCGTCGAAGACCGCATGAGAAAATTCGCCGAGGATATTAAAATCAATCTCGACGAACTCGATCTCCTGCTCTGGTCTAACAAAACCGGCGTCATTTTGAAATAACGAAGACGTGGGACAGATTGCAGTCTGTCCATTGCCAGGACAGACTTAAGTCTATACCACTCCCCAGAGGAGGTACTTACTATGAAGAAAGCCCTTCGGATTCTGACGGCCCTGTCGGCCGCCCTTCTCCTGTCAACCTCCGCCTTGGCCCAGACGCGCGGCAAGTCGCTCAAACGCGCCGAGAGCGAAATACGCAAGGCCAACCTCACCGAGGCCGAAAAGATCTACCGGCGACTTCTCGAAAAAGATCAAACCGACAAGGAGGCTCGGCTGGGCCTGAGCTTCACGCTGGTCAAACAGATCAAGCTGCAGGAGGCTTACGAAAACGCGGCGCAGGTGATCGTCGCCGACCCGCTCAATTCGCGCGGGTTCGCGCTGCTCGGGACGGCGCTGCTGCGCACTGGCGAATTCCGCAACTCGGTCGAAGCGCTCTACACCGCCGTCAAGTTCAACAACAAAGAGGCGCTGGCCATCGCAGGGCTATCCGAGATCGAATACTACGAGCATCGGACGCGCAACTCTTACGACGGTTTGAAGCGCGCGATCTCGATCGACCCGATGGAGCCTGATTATTATCTGGCGCTGGCCCGCGCTTGCTCGCGGCTGGAGTATTACAACGAGGCCGCCGACGCCTACCAGAAGTTCCTCGACGTCACTCCGAAGAGCGACGTCGAGCGCCGGGCGCGGATTCGCGGGTTGATCGACTTCTACCGCTACCTGGGCAGCACGAAGATTCATCGCACGAGCGGCAAAGAGGTCACGACCGTCCCGTTCGAACTGGTCAACCATCGTCCGTTCATCAAGGTGACGATCAATGGCAGAACCCCTTTGCGGTTCGTCGTCGATACCGGGGCCAGCCTGTCGGTGGTTTCCGACACGGTCGCCAGGCAATTGGGCATCAAACCCGTCGCGCACGGGGGCAACGCGCGGGCGGTGGGGGGGAGCGGCTCGTTCCCGATCGTTTACGGGCTGCTCGATTCGATCACCATCGGCGAAGCGAAGATCGAGGCGATCCCGGTTTACATCCGCACCATACACAGCGCGCCCGACACCCCCGAGATCGAAAAGGCCGACGGCTACATCGGGCTGTCCGTTCTGGCGAACTACGGCGTAACGCTCGATTACCATGCCAAACAGATGACGCTCGACCGCGCCCCGATACGCGATGAGCCGGTTAAATCCGACCCCGCGAAGCCGCCCGACCCCGCGAAGCCGATTGACCCGCCGTCCATCGTCGGCGACCTCATCAACGGATTCGAGGTCCCGATCCGCAGCACCAGCGGCGGGCTGGCCAGCGCCGAGACCAATTTGCCGAACTTGAAGCGCCCGCTCAATTTCATCATCGACACCGGCGCGACCACGACCGTCATCTCGAAGGCCGCTGTCCAGCGCCACGAACTGGAGGGGCTGAAGATCAAAGGCGAGACCATTCGCGTCGTCGGCGCCGCGGGCATCGAGGAAGGCGTCGAGACGCTCGGGCTCGCTGCGCTGACGGTCAACGGTTTGAGAAAAAACAACTCGCGCGCCGTGATCTTGAGCCTCGAAGCGGTCAACGAGACTTCCGGATTCGAGCAACACGGGATTCTGGGCGGAGACTATCTGGAGCACTTCCGCGTGGTGATCGACATGCGGCGATATCAGTTCAAATTGACGCCGCAGAGCAAGGCGATCTCAGTCGCGGAGAAGCAGTAGGGAGTAGGTAGTGGGTAGTGGGTAGTGGGCAGTCGCCGCCTACTACACACTACCCACTACCCACTGCCCGCTAATTTATGATCACAAGCATCTACCTCGAAACATCGGTCATCGGCGCGTATCTCGACAAAGGCGAGTCGTTCCGCCGCGACCTGACGATCCGGTGGTGGGAGCACGAATTGAAGAACTACCTCGCGTATGTTTCGCCGCTGGTCGCGCGGGAACTCGAACGCGCGAGAGAGCCGTACCGTCGCAGCTATTTGCAATTGATCAGCGCCCTGCCGCAGTTGGATATTACAGAGGAGGCCGCGATACTGGCCGACGGTTACATCGGGCGCGGCATTTTTCAGCGAAAATATATGGGCGACGCGCTGCACGTCGCGCTCGCCTCGTTTCACAAGATCGATTACCTGGTGACCTGGAATTTCGGCCACCTGGCGAACGTGCATCGCCAGGCGCGGATAAAATTGTTCAATACCGCCGCCGGATTCTTCGTCCCCGAAATCGTGACGCCTGAATTTCTAGTGAGTGAGCTGTAGTAGTGGGTGGTGTGTAGTGGATAGTGGGCAGTCATTGCCCACTATCCACTACACACTACCCACTGCCCACTGAGTTATGTATAAACGCCCCAGGTTTCTCGAAGAGTTGCAAGCGATCCGCGAAGAGATGTCACGCGAATGCGATTACGATATGGACCTTTTCGCCGAGATGGTCAGAAGCAATCAGCCACCCAAGCGCGGCCCCGCGCGCAACGTCCGCGGCGTCCGCCAATATGTCGCTCCCAACGAGATGGCGACGAAGAAAGCTCCTAACAAAAAGAAACCTTGAGATTGAAACATCCTCTCGGAACATGGCCGGAACATGGGCCGGAACATAGACCGGAATATGGGCGAACCTTTCCACGCGATCGGATTCAACATCACCGATGAGACTTCCTACCAGTCGCTGGCCGAAGAGGCGCAACAGCGTGGGGCGGCGAGCAAAGCCGGTCGTGAACAAGGCGTGCTGCACGGTTTTTGTTGGAGCGTCGGGTCGGGGCTGGAAGTGTGGACGATGCTCTACGAATCGAAGGAGGGCCTCTTTTACGCCGATTGCCGTCCGGCCTTTCGCGCGCGTCATGTCTTCAGCCTCCACCCCTGGGAGATCGCCGAATACGAGGAGGACGGCGAGGCCGTGGCGCGGGGGGTGTTGGTCAATTCCGGCGTCGAGTTCGTCTTCGAGTTGCAAAACATCACCGAAGTCGATCTGAGCCGCTTGCGCGACCGGCAGATCACGGCCTCCGTCTCCGGCCTGGCGTACCGAGCGCGGGTGATCACTAAGGCCAAAGACCCGACCTTCGCCCCGCTCGCCGAGCGGTACCCGCGCAGAAAGCTGGCCGAGGTTGACTACGCCGTCCGCGGGCGCGTCATCTCCTGGCGTGAGATGAAAAATCCGCACACCGCAAGCGATCTGATTCTGATCGACGTCGACGCCGGCAAATTGAGGCTCGAAGTCCTCGTCAACCGCGCCGATCTCAAAGGCGAACTGAAAGTTGACGGATGGCTCGCGTCCGAAGTCTGGATGCAAGGCCACATCCTCAGCGAAAAAGATCTGCTGGCGCGCTACGAAGGGTTGGACCGGCAGGTCTATCGCGGCAGCTTCTGGGAGACGTTGCGGCGTGAGATATAGAAATTGTCACGAGGCGCCCTGCGCTATTGAGATTGAACGTCGAGCAGCTCGACTTCAAACACCAGAGTCGAATTCGGCGGGATCGGACCGACGCCGCGACGGCCGTAACCGAGCTGCGGCGGTATCACGAGTTTGCGCTTTCCGCCCACCTTCATCGTCATGACGCCTTCATCCCAGCCCTTGATGACCTGTCCGACGCCGATTTTGAATTTGAACGGCTGGCCGCGATCCAGCGAACTGTCGAATTTGGTTCCGTCTTCGAGGGCGCCGGTGTAATGCACAGTCACTTCCTGCCCGGATTGCGGGCTTGGGCCCGTTCCGACGACTATGTCTTCGTACCTCAATCCTGATTGCGTGGTCATCGCTTCCGCTCCCAAAACAGACGCTTTGATCCGCATTGAGACCCAGGAGACCGCTTGCCAGCGAAATTTTCCGGCGGTGTCCGCGCGTTTGACCCAGGTCTCGATATGGCTGCTCTGGCCAAGAGGCTTTTGATCGCGAATGTAGGTCGCGCGCCCCGTGACCATCGCCGTGTTCCCGTAGAGTCGCAGGTTGAATTCGTCGGTTTTGATTTCATCAAGCTTGACGAGTCTCGCCTGCGACAGTTCTATCATCTTGGCCTTGTTGATGACGCTGCCGTCGTCATTGAGCGCGGCGAAGTCGTCGGCCAGAACGCGCTTGAGCGCTTCGGCGTCGCCTTTCACGACGGCGTCGAACCACTCGCGTTCGAGTCTTTTCAACTCGGCTTCGGCGGCGGGCGGCTTGATGACTTTGCCCTGGCCCGCGGCCCTGTTTCTGGTCTGTGTGAAGATCGGTTGCGCGGCGACGAGGACGAGCAGCGCGATTGATAAAATTCGTTTCAAGAAATCGTCTCCTTTTTTCACCTGGCGTCAAACAGGCCCAGGTATTCTTCCGCCGTGGCCGGCGGGATTTTCGCCACTTCCAAATTCTCCTCGACGTGGGCGACGTCGCTCATCCCGACAAGCGCGACGTCGATTCCCGGGGTCGAGCGCGTGAATTGAATCGCGCGCTGCGCGTCCGTGCGCAATCCCCGCAGGGAGGCGCCGACAATCGGCGGCAACCCCGAAGAGAGGCGCGCTTGCAAGATAGAGGCGCTCGACATGACCGTGACGCCGAGTCTCGCCGCCGCCTCCAGAAATGTGACCTTCTCGCCGGCTAATGTTTGATTGACGTCGGTGAACGCCTCGGTCATCGCCAGGTTGAGCGGCAGTTGGACAACTTTGAAGTGATGGCCGTCCCCCGCCACGTCGCGCGCCGTCTCAACCACGCGTTCCAACGACAGAGCCTCCGGGCTGTCCGATGGCGCGCGATAGCCGTTCCACGTGGCCGTCCCGTACATCGAAACCTTACCGTCCGCCACGGCGGTTTCCAGAAACTCGAACGCGCCGCGCAGCCTTCTGTAAAACTCGTCGCGCGAAACTTCGGCGAACTGCGATTCCGGGTTGTGAATGTAGTAGATGTCAACGCATTCGAGCCTCAGGTTGCGGAGGCTCTGATCGAGCTGATGCGCGATGTAGGCTGGCGTCATGCAATGGCTCGATTCAACGAAGTCTTCCCACTTGCAGACGCCCGGTTTGATGAATGTCTCTTCGACATAGGCGACCATCTCCTGACGGCTGCGCGGCGGCGCGGCGTCAAACGGGACGTAGCCGCCCTTGGTCGAGACCACGATCTCGTCGCGCGCCGCCCCGGACAGTCCGGCGAGCGCGTCGCCTATGCTTCGTTCGCTGCGCTGGCAACGGTAGTTCGCCGCCGTATCGAAGACGTTACAGCCCAGTTCGACCGCGCGTTTGACGGCGATCCGATAGGCCTCGTCGGTTCGCTCGTCGGCGCCGCCGAGGTAAGAGCCGAGGCCGATTGATGAGATCCACAACCCCTGCGATTGCCGAAAATGGCCTTCGGCGACGCCGCCGGTAAATCGATTCTTGTAATTCGACGTCCCTTCCGTCGTGGCTTTGCGTGATTGGTCCATAAACTCTCTCGGAAAATCTCTGGGGCATTATGAATGGGACTTATAGTACTCACAGGGCCTATAAGTCTATTGTGGGGCAGACTGAAGAGCGCGCAATTCTTCGTATATCTTCTCGACCTGCCGTCGCGTGTCTTCAAACCCGTCCGACGTGTCGATAGAGTAATCGGCGTATTTCAACTTCTCTTCTGATGGCATCTGGGCCGAAATTCGCGCCTGCGCCTGTTCGCGCGTGAAGCCGTTGCGCTCGGTCAACCGTCGAAGCTGCAGTTCGGGGTCGCAGTAAACGACGATGACTTTGTCGAAGCGGCGGTACGAACCTGTTTCGATCATCAGCGCGGCGTCGACGACTGCGATGGCCGCCGGGTCGCGCAGGGCGACCTGCTCGAACCATTCCGCCTGCGCCTCGTAAACCCGCGGGTGAACAATCTCGTTGAGGCGCTCGCGGGCGCTTTTGTTGGTGAAGACAATCGCGCCGAGGGCGGCGCGGCTGATCGAGCCGTCTTCGTTGAGTATGTCGCGGCCGAAATGATCGATGATGTCGGAGTAGGCCGGCCGGCCCGGTTCGATCGCACGGTGAGCCATGGTGTCCGCGTCATTCACTTCACAGCCCAATTCGCTTAACACACTCAACACATATGATTTGCCGGTGGCGATTCCACCTGTCAGTCCGATTTTGAGCATCCTGAAGATTGGTACGGCGCCGCGCGCGGAGTGGGACAGACTTTAGTCTGTCCGCCCTCAATTCACACTACGGACAGACTAAAGTCTGTCCCACTCCGCGCGCGCGGCGCCGTACCCCTAACCGCGCCGCATCTCGGCGGCGCGCAACGTATTTTTCATCAGCATCGCAATCGTCAGAGGCCCGACTCCGCCGGGGACCGGGGTCAGCCATGAGGCGCGACCGGCTACGGTGCGCGGCTCGACGTCACCGGCCAGCGTGTAGCCGCGCTTGGCCAGGCTCTCCATTCGTTTGGGAATCTCGGAGTCGGCGAAGATACGGTTGACCTCGTCGGCCGTCGTGACGTTGTTCATCCCGACGTCGACGACGACCGCGCCTTCGCGAATGAAATCGCCGGTGATCATCGCCGCGCGTCCGATCGCCGCGATCAGGATATCGGCCTGGCGAGTGACTTCGGGGAGATTCCGCGTGCGTGAATGGCAGATCGTCACCGTCGCGTTCCGATGGAGCAGCAGCATCGACACCGGCTTGCCGACGATGTCGCTGCGCCCGACGACGACCGCCCTCGAGCCTTCGATCGGAATCCGGTAGTGGTCGAGCAGCTCCAGGATCCCCGCCGGCGTGCACGGGACGAGTGATTCCTCGCCCCTGACCAGGCGGCCGACGTTCACCGCGTGAAACCCGTCCACGTCCTTCGCCGGATCTACAGCCTCGAGGATGCGGCGCGTTTCGATCTGTTTCGGCAATGGCAGTTGCACGAGTATGCCGTCAATGTCGTCACGCCGATTCAGATGTTCGACCAACGCCGACAACTCTTCAGTAGTCGTCCGGGTCGGCAGTTCATACTTCTCCGAATGCAGTCCCAGCGCCTGGCAGGTTTTGACCTTGCTGCCGACATAGACCTTCGAGGCCGGGTCGTCTCCGACAATCACAGCCGCGAGGCCGGGCCTGACCCCGCGCTGCTCTAATTCTTTCACACGCGCCGCTACTTTCTGTTTGATCTCTTCCGCCACCGCGGCGCCGTCCAATAACTGCGAAGCCATTCTTATCTTAGATACCTCCATGAAAATAATCAGCTATCAGATCTGCAATCTTAGCAGCTAGCCCGGGGCTAATATAAGCCTATAATAGCCGGAGTTTTTTGAAACCGGGAGCTAATAGTCCCCGTTTGCCGCAAACTTCTTAATTGGAAAAATTCTCCATGACAAGAAGAACTATAAAAATTTCTTCGCGCCAAGAAACGAGTGTGCTATTATGCGCCGCGACTGAAAAATCGCCCCACCCTGAACCGCTCGCGCAAGGCGCCAGGACAGATGCGCGGGCAACCCGGATCGGGTCGACACACTCTAAGGTTCGCCGTCGGTCTCGTTGGCCGTGTTGTTTTGCTCGCTAGAAAAATGGCCAGTCCCTGAACAGTAAAGCGACGTTGAGCCAAGCCAGTTCGCCAATTTCAACGGTCCACCCCTACCGGGCGAACTCAACGTGACCCAATCAACAATAAACAAAAAAACAAGAACGAAATAGAGGTAATCAGGAGAAAGTAAAAAAATGAGCGCAGCAATTCAACTTGTCAATCATCCGGAACCTTTCGAGAAGCGTGTCGAAAGGCCTCACAACAACACACCTCTCTTTGAGATGCCGCACGACCAAAGACTGCGTCAGGCGCTCGGTTATCTCGCGGCGCTTCAAGCCGAGCTTCAAACGCTTCGCGAAGAGTTGGCTAGGGCGGAAAGAACAATCCTTCAAAAAGAGGCGCTTCTGCGAAACGCCATGATCCGCGAGCAAGAACTACGGGCGCAGATGTTCAAAGACTGATTGCCCCGTCGTGGTTTCCTCTCATTTTGGCCGACAGCCTGCAAGGAAAGCCTTGTCCGTTAGCCGTCTTGACAACGATTTCCCCATCGTCAAGAATACGCCCCGTCGATCGATCCACCTCGATCGCCAATCTTCAGAACGAGGGCCGTTAGCTCAGTTGGTAGAGCAGTTGACTCTTAATCAACGGGTCGTAGGTTCGAGCCCTACACGGCCCACCAATAAAATCAACCATTTAGCAAGCCGCCATATGGCGGCTTTTGCATTTAGTCCCACATTTAGTCCCACAAGCCCCATCGCTTCCACTCTCCGCTTACTTCCCTGATCCCGACTTTTTAGCGCAGCTTCCCTGCTTTGTCGGGTTCGTCGGTCATAGGTTTATTTCGCGGTTTCTGTCGTCTTTGCGCGTTTCTGGAGATTCTCAACGGCGTCGGCAAATTCCTTCAGCCCCGCTAGGCGGAATACTACCGGCGGCGCCCCGTCCGCCCCGTTCACAGGAGGCAACGTCAGGGTATCACCTCTAAGGTCACCTGTAATCGTTTTGCCCAGTCTATGGTAGCCGTCCCGAGTGGTCGCTGAGTCCAAAGTCAGGCTGACTATCTCACCGTTCAATTCTCCATAGAACACGAACGCGGCGCTCTCGATTTTGCCGTCGGGTTTCCTCTCCAACGCGTCAATAGTCCCTTCGAGTTTCTGCCCTGCTTGCGTCCATTGAACGCGCGTGACGGAATCGTCGTTGAAGCGTAGGTAGCCGGTCTTTGGCCCGGTCCCTGACCCGGTCTTATACGAAGACGGCATGCATCCGGCAAGGAACGTGAGCGCCGACAGGATTATGAATCGTGTTTTGACGCCTGTTCTCATTTCGCCCCCTTCTTCGATGCTTTCTTTGCGGTCTTCTTCGGTCTGCCTGACAGTTTCTTAGGTCGCGGCGTGTCGTCGGGCAATTCCCAGTAATGGCCGAACGGCGTTTCGTGTTTAACGGCCCCCTCGACCTTCCCGGCCTGGAGCCAGTGCATGACAGTCGTGTAAATGGCACACCGCCGTGAAGTATCTGGATTTGTTCGCGCCCGGCTGGTCTTACCACGTCCGCGCCGTCCAGCTTGTAGGCAATCTGGTAACGGTCATTGCCAGCATTTCAATTCCCTGCGCCGAGGGAGTCGTGACGCGCGAAGCCAGCGGCTGTGAAGACTCCGACAGCAAGGGATACGGCGATCCGGTGTCGAACGCCGAGGCAATGGCCCTCAAGCGCGCGGCTGCCAAGTTCGGACTTGGTTTGCATCTGTACCAGAAATGAGGAGTTCCCCAATGTCTACGATCTATCTGTTACACCTAGATAAGCCGCTGCGCCACGCCCGCCACCATGTCGGCCTGGCCGACGACATGGACGCCAGACTTGAACGCCACGCCAACGGCAACGGCGCGCGAATGCTGGCCGTCTGTCGTGAACGCGGCATTACCTGGCGGCTTGTGCGAACGTGGCAAGGCGGTCGCAAGTTTGAACGCCAATTGAAGAACCGTAAAGAAGCGCCGAAGCTCTGCCCCGTCTGCGCTGGCGCGAAGGCTCTCAACAGAGCGAAGGAGAAAGCCCAATGACCGAACGTGAACGCAAGATAGCGGTTCTGCTTACCTCGATTCTGCAAGGCAACCTGACCGTCGCCGGGCTGCGCCGGGTCGTCGCCGACGGCAAACGCCAGGTCGCAAGACTCGGCCCAGGTCGCGTTAGTAAGAAGCAGCGCGACGCCATCAGCGTCGGAGAAGAGACGCTTGCGCGGATCGAACGTGAGCGCGTGAAGTATGACCGACTCAAAAACAACTGAAGGAGACGAACATGGCCCGCAGCGAACCTCACAACTACCTGCCCGAATTGCTACGCAGCGCCGACGACATCAGGCTGAGATTCGCAGACGCGGCGCGGTACGCGGCTGAAGGCCATCGCCCCGCCGATTAAACGCAAACGGCGCCGCGTAGCCTCCCCCAAGAGTTTCGCGGCGCCATGACATCAACCAACCGCCGAAGCGATAGGCCAACGTTGCAATCACATCCTACCGCTTCGGCTTCGCCAAATGAACTCGCGCCTATCTCCACTCTGACATGCTTGCGCCTCGGGTTCTTGCGACCTCCAGCCGGAGAGACTTGCGGCGGTTCGATTTATCGCGGCGGTGTGTTGAATGCTTAGATGGCGCGGAGATGGAGAACTTTAGGTGAGTTTATAGGGCGATTTAGCCGACGGCCCATAGCCATGCTTGTTGTCCAATCTACTCACCTCTGCGAGCGCGATCCGCATTCGAACCAAGTCGTTGCTATCAGCGCAATCAGACGCGAAACGGATGATCGCGTCGCGTATTTCCGAGTGGTAGGCCTCGGCTGAACATTCGATATGATTGCCTTTGCGTATGAGATCTATGGCATTGCGAGCGACTTCTGTCATAGGGATGTCTCCTTCGCCCGATCGCCGGGACATCGAGGATGACGTGTCAACAACCCATATTTGATGTAGAAACTGTATCAACGCCAATCGCCTGGCAACATAGGCGCCAGGCGTCCGCATCTCGCCAAACTCCTGATTTCACAAGGAGAGTGACACTCGATCAATTCGGACGGCAGCGCAAGACGTGACAGTTTGTCGCTGTGATAAAGGGAATGGCGTGTCAGCGGAGGCGGCGAGTGAATGAGAATGATTTTCGCGGCGGACGCGCACGCGTCCGCACACATAAACCTTGACTCCCATCATTCCTCCTTGCAGCGGACCAGTTTGCCGTTCTCTCCGGGGCACAGAGGCCCGTGTTTATCCATCGGCGGGATGTTAGCGAGAATGAGACCCAGAATGAAGATCACTAAGACGTAGAGGATGGCTGCGATCTTCTCTCCCCGAGTGTATACGATTTCTCCATCAACGTTTCTCATTGATCCCCCCCCCTCAAGTGGCGCTGAAGTATCTCCCGGCGGGGCCATGATCGCGCCAGATTGACTTAGACGCAATCTTTTTCGCGTCGAGAGCGTCCAGAAATCGCTGCATATCTTCCTCGGTGGCGCAACAGGCTTCTATCGGCGCGGAGTCGGTGATGGCAGGTCGTCGCACTACAGTAAACAGCAAAACCGGGCGTCTCGTCTCCCCTTTGACGCCCGGTCTTGCCCTTCAGTCAGCGGCTCGAAGCCGCCAGCTATACATATTGTTTGACGCCGCGAACAGCCCGGTAGTCTGAATTTCGTCAGAATCGACCCACAGCGCGCCTCAAACGTCCGGCGAATACCAACGGCGCCTACTCTCCGAAGCGCACAGCCAGCGTGGCAAAGCGCAAAGATGCGGCCTATCGCACGCGCGTCTATTCCCCGCAAACTCAGAGCCGGGTTCACGCGCCCGGCGTTTTCTTTTCCTGGCCGACGAACTTCGCCCGCTGAGAGTAGAGAATTACCCCGTTCGGCAGAGTCCAGACCAGACCGGCGACCCCCGCCATGCCCGCCGCAGTCAGCAGGTTAAACTCGCGGAAGCCAAGATAATTCTCCCCGGCCATTATCAGAACAGCGCCAACCAAGCAACACGCCGGCGAGGCCGAGCGCCCCTTCGCGGAACTGGACGAGGCGTATGGAGACGAACACGAGGAAGGCGAGCAGGCCCAGGAACATAAAACCCCCGAACGCCCCCAAGCCTTCCAGCAAGTTTGCGTATGCGAACAGACACAGAGCGAAAATCGGCAGACGGAAGGGCAGAGTTACGGAGCGATTTTGGTGGACCTTGAGCGGCGCTCTACGATTGATCTCCTTCCGGACCGGGAAGCGTCGTCAATGGCGACTTGGCTCAAGCAAAATCCCGGAGTGGAGTTCATTAGCCGCGATTGCGCCGGCGCCTATGCTGACGGCGCGCGGCAAGGCGCGCCTTCGGCCGTTCAGATTGCCGATCGCTGGCATATGCTTGCGAATATGACAGCGGCGGTCGAGCGATTCCTTAATACCAAGCATTCCTGCTTGCGCCAGGCGGTCGGCCTAGTCAACAAAACGGCAGGCGCCGACGCGGAACTCCGTGCGGGCGTCGCAGATACGAAGCGCCCTTCCAAGCTCGAGCTTTGGAACGAGCGGAGGAGAGCCAGGCACGAGCAGGCGCGCACGCTTCATCGGCAGGGAGCGAGTTTCCAGGCGATCTCGCGGGAGTTAAAGCTACAGCTAACACTCTTGTCTACAAAGGTTTTTGAGTCAGGGGTGGTCATGAATCATTACCAGCCAGCCGAGGAATAAGGTGTCCTTTCGGGAGACGGGATTGACGTGACGATAAATTAGTCAATCCCTTCGCCGCAGGAGAAGATCGCCCCACACCGTACACGCAATTGCAACCCGCCATAGCCGTGTCGAATTGAGTACAAGAACACCAACAAAAAGTAACGTATGAAGGCGTCTAAACGCCTGCGAGGCTGGAAGATGTAGGGAAAGTTGTAATATGTGGGTAACTGGCTGAAACTTATTGCCTACCGACTCTCAATCAACAGGTCGTAGGTTCGAGCCTTACACGGCCCATCCTTCTCATCCCTCGACATTCAATTCATTTATCAACCGGTGTAGATATTGACGGCTGATCTTGAGTCGATGCGCGGCCTCCGTTCTCAACCCGTTGCATTCGCGCAGGGCCTGCCGCACCAGTTGGCGTTTGAAATTCTGGATGGCCGTCTCGAACGAAAGGTCGGGAGGCAGCAAGCCGTCTTGGAGTTCCAACTGCGGGACGGCCGGCGGCGCGGGCGTGTTTTGTACGCTGTTGGCCTGGCTGATTACTTTCTCCGGCAGGAGCCTTTCGTCCAGCACGGTAGAATCGCTGATCACCACGGCGCGCTCGACCACGTTTTCGAGCTCACGGATGTTGCCCGGCCAGCGATAAGCTAACAGACTGTTGACGAATATGGGCGTGAAGGTCGGAGTCGCCCTGTTGTGCTTCGTGGCGGACTTCGCGGCGAAATGGGTGGCCAGAATCGGAATGTCGTCGGGGCGTTCGCGGAGTGGAGGCAGCTCCAGATTGACGACGTTCAAGCGGTAGTAGAGGTCTTGGCGGAATTGATTGGCTTCAACCATCTGTTCCAGGTCGCGGTTGGTCGCCGCGATGACGCGAATGTCCACCGCGATCTGTTGTTTCCCGCCCAGGCGTTCGAATTGTCTCTCCTGCAATACGCGCAGCAATTTCACCTGCATGCCCGGCGACAACTCGCCGATCTCGTCCAGAAAAAGAGTCCCGCTGTCGGCCAGTTCGAAACGGCCTTGACGGCGCGTGTTGGCGCCGGTGAACGCGCCCTTTTCGTGGCCGAAAAGCTCCGATTCGACCAGGCTTTCGGGCAGCGCCGCGATGTTGCAGGCGACAAAGGGGGCGCGGGCGCGAGGGCTGATGTTGTGAATGAACTGGGCCAACATCTCCTTGCCCGTGCCCGATTCGCCGGTGATCAGGACGGTCGCGCTTGTGACGGCCACCGAGCGCGCCTGGTCGGTGACGCGGCGCAGCGACGGACTCGACCCGACTATGCCCCCCTGCCAGCCGGCTTTGCCGAGCTCTTTGCGCAGGTTGAGGTTGTCTTGTTCGAGCGAGTAATGGTTGGCCGCGCGGCGGACGATGATCTCGACTTCGTCGATTTTGAACGGCTTATGGAAAAGGTCGTAAGCGCCCCGTTGTACGACTTTGAGCGCGGTCTCCCGATCTTCGTCGCCGGTGATGACTATGACCGGCAGCAGCGGGTTGAGTTTGCGCGCCGCCTCGAGAATGGCCAGCCCCTCGGAGATGTCTGATTCGACGGGCGGCATGCGCAGGTCGCAGAGGACCACGTCTATTGGCTCGGCCTCGAGAAGCTGCAGAGCCTGCCGGCGCGAATCCGCCTGGAGAACGCGATATTTTTCTTCCAGCGCCCAAAAAAGCTGCTTTCGCACGGCCTCGTGATCGTCGACCACTAGCACGGTTTGTTTCGATTCTTCAGGCATAAATCAAATTGGCGCCGAGCCGACCGCCGCCGATTTCAAATCGCCGGTGCTCAGCTCTTCGGCCTTCAACGGCAGAATGACTTTAAATTCGGTTCCCACATTGACTCTGCTCGCCACGTCGATCCGCCCGCCGTGTTGTTCGATGATGTCGCGGCAAGAATAAAGTCCGAGTCCGATGCCCTTCTTCTTGGTCGTGGCGAACGGGTGGAACAGGCGCTCGCGCATGAACTCTTCGGTCATTCCCTTGCCGGAGTCGGCGACCGCGACGAACGCCGAGCCGTTCTCCCGCCAGGTCGCGACGCGGAGGCTTCCGCCGTCGGGCATGGCCTCGAGGGCGTTGATCACCAGGTTTTCAACCACGCGCTCGACGGCCTTGCCGTCCACAAAGATGAAGATGTCGGGCGTCAGATCGGACGCGACGTCGTACTTGCCGGACGCCTGCGCCGCCGTGCGCTGAACCACGCGTTCGACCAGATGAGAGAGGTTCGACCTTTCTCGGAAGCGTTTGGTCGGCGTGCGCGGGTCGGATAGTTTCGCGACCAGGTTCTGCAGGTTGTTGACCGATTCGGAGAGCGTGCGCATCGCGTCCTCCTTGAACCCCTCGCGGTCGAATTTGCGCTCCATGTTGTTGACCAGCAGCGAAAGCGAGAGTATCTGGTTCTTGAGGTCATGCGTCAATACCGAAGAGAGCCGCGCGAACGATTCGAACTGCTTCTGCTCGCCTTCCTTGCGGATCATTTCGCGCAAACGGTCCGCCATCCGGTTGAACGCCTCGGCCAGCACGCGGGTCTCGTCCTTGGCTTTGATCTTGATCTGATAGGTGAGGTTGCCCATGGCTATCGCCTTGGCCCCCTTCGTCACGCGGCGGATCGAACCGGTGATTTCGCTGATCAGGTAGTAGAGCGCGAGCATCGCTACTATGACCAACAGCATCGTCAGGAGCAAGAGCACATAGCTGTCGAACTCAAGCTGTTTGGCGCCTTTGCTGTAATCTCCGATCATCAAGATCGAGAGCTTCGGCGGGGGGTCCTCGCGCAAATGATGCGAAAAGACCCACTGGTCGCGGTCAAAGCCATTCTTATGCCCTCGGAGCAAAGAGGTGAAGACGTCGTTCAGATCGGGGAAGGCCTCGTAGTACATCCGGCCTTGTTTCGCCTGGTCAGCGGCGTATAGCACAACGCCTCTCGGACTGAGAATGATCGCCGCGGGCGAATACCGGTCCGGCGTTTCGGAGATGCGAGGGCCGGCCGCCGCCGCCAACAACTCCTCGGCGCGCAGCTTGATGACCAGCGCGGACGTCACATTACTCGCCGCGTCGCGCAGCGAGGCGATCAGTTTGACATGCGGGCCGCCCATGTCCTGTTGAACTTCCGAAACGAAGATTTGGTCCTTGGCGGTGGCGAAGGCCTCGGGCGCGCTGACGATGTCCTCGCTCGTGAATTCCTGTTCCGTATCCGTGTAGAAGGCCGTGGGCGCGCCGCGCCCTTCACCGGGTTCGAGTTTGTAGAGCGGCGCGCCCTTGCGGTTGATAATGATCAGGGCGGAGTATTCCTTGTAGTGCGATATCAGAAACGCCGTCAGATCATTTTTCAATTCCTCCTCGATCGGCGGGGCGCTTTGCGCCGCCGATCGGGCGTACGCCAACAACCCCGGTTGTTTGGTGAGCGACGTAATCCGACGCCGATGCTCTTGCAGAGAGCTCGTCACCTGATCGGAGATTTCGCGCGCGCGGTCCCCGAGCCCCTGCCTCATAACCGATTTGATCCCGCCTAGCGCTGTGCCTTGCCACCGCGCCCAGAGCAGGAACATGGGCGCGATGATGATCAGGAAAAAGATGATGACCAGCTTTGCGCGAATCGCCATAGATTTCCAACTTGTGATGAGCGCGAAAAGGCTAGGACGTGTGTAAGCCCAAAAAGAAGCCCAATGCTACACCCAAGCTGAGAAGGCTGTCAAAAAAACGAGGATCGAGGATTACAGATTGCGGATTGCGGATTGCGGATTGCGGATTGAAGAGAGTTGACAAGCGCTGGTTTCATTTCGTCTAAATGGTCCATCTTGAATGATTTGAGATGTCGTTTCCCTATGGGCGTAAAGTACGATTGTCTTCTCGCAATCCGCAATCCGCAATCCGCAATCCGCAATCCGCAATCCGCAATCCGTTAGGGTCTAACCGCGGCGTCCGGGGGCTTGTTTGCGTTTTCGGACTTGAAGGCCTTTTCGTCGAGCTGAATGTTGAAGACCGATTCGACCAGCCTTCGCTCCTCGATCAGCTTGCCGTCCTGAAATACCTGGATTTCGTGTGGCACCAGTGTGTTCTGGACCGGCTTGAAATCTTTGAAATAGAGCCGGTATTTAACCGGAGTGGATTTCGAGTCTTCGTAGTTGGCGTAGATGATGCGCCCGGATTTGCGGCTGATCTCATAACGGGTTCGCGCCCCGCTCGGGGAGGTCATGTCGATAATGTCCATCTCCAGCGTCCCCAATTTATTCGTTCCCACGTATTCGAGCTTCGAGCCGTTCTCCTTGTAGCGCAGCAGCGCCTCATAACTGTGTTCATGGGCGGAACGAAAAGCCGCGACCGCATCCCCGGTCGGCTTCTGAAGTTCGCCGTCCTGTATCGCCCACGTCTCCTGGCCGTCGAAACCGATGATATATCTCGTGCCCGGCAATTCCAGGTCGATCATCAACAAGTCTTCGGCGAGCTTCGGCTTGCGGATGAATTTCGTCACCGACTTGCCTTCCTGGGTCCCTTCGGAGGTGAAGAATTTGATCAGCGCTCGCAGCGTCCCGTTGCGCTGTATGCCGTACAGCGCCGCGCGGCTGCCGTAATAGAGTATCGAGCGTTCGACGACGTCTTCCGGCTTCGGCTTCTTCTGCGCGCCGGCGTCAGTCGGCCAGATGACCGGCGATGAGAGGAAGAGAGGTAGTAAAAGAACGGCGGCGGCTAGCCTTTTCGGAGCAGTCATAAAGTTCTTAAGAGCCATTTGATTTGACACCTTCCCACTCGGAAACTACACTTCGTAGTTTGATTTCGCGGGATGATAACGCACTATCGGCGCCAATCGCCAGTCCTAGACGACGAGATAATAGTCCGGTTTCTGAACGAAAACCACCGGGCAGGCCTGCGTGAAATCAGCGCCTTTTTAATATATATAGGTTTCAAGGCGTCTTCACAGTCGCTTGTGAAGACGCCTTGAAACAATGAAGATCAACCACGAAGAAACGAAGAACACGAAGAAAGATCAGAAAAGACCTTCGCGCCCTTCGTTTCTTCGTGGCTGATCTCTGGTAAGGAGAAGAGAAATGAAAATTGGAATTCTGGTTGGAATGGAAAACACGTTTCCCCCGGCGTTGATTGAAAAGATCAACGGCATGAACGCCGGCGTCACCGCCGAGTACGTCAAAATCGGCGGCGTCAAAATGGGCGAACCGACCCCCTACCGCTTGATCTTCGACCGCATCTCGCACGACATCCCTTTCTTTCAATCATATCTCAAAAACGCCGTGCTCAACGGCGCGATCGTGGTCAACAACCCGTTCTGGCGCTCGTCGGACGAAAAGTTCTTCGGCTACTCGCTCGCCACGAAACTCGGCGTCGCCGTCCCGAAAACAGTCCTCCTGCCGCAAAAGTCCTATAAACAGGGCGTCACCGACGCCAGCCTGCGCAACCTCGAATTCCCTCTCGACTGGGACGGCGTCATCGAACACGTCGGGCTGCCGGCCATACTGAAGCCGCACGACGGAGGCGGGTGGAAGAATGTTTACAAGGTGAGCTCGAAAGAAGAGTTGTGGGAGTGTTATGACCACACAGGCTCGCTGGCCATGATGTTGCAGGAGTTCATCGATTTCACCGAATACACGCGCTGCTACTGCGTCGCTAGACGTGAAGCGCTGGTGATGCCTTACGATCCGAAGGAGCGCCGATACCTGCCGCAGGAGGAGTTGAAGATTTCGCGCGATCTAAGGGACCGCATCGTTCGCGACACTATCCTTATCAACGAGGCGTTGGGATATGATCTGAACACCGTCGAGTTCGCGATCAAAGACGGCGTCCCTTACGCAATCGATTTCACCAACCCGGCCCCCGACGCCGACATCTGGTCGGTTACCGAGCCTTATTTCAACTGGGTCACGGACGCCGTGGCGCGGATGCTCGTAGACTACGCTAAGAACAGCAAGCCGACGAACGTATATCACCGCTGGTACAAGTGGCTGAGCCAGGAGACGCCGCAAGAAACGGCCGACTTCGCCCTCGGCGCCGCCGTCGGCGCAAGCCGCGTGGCCCGGAAGTCGTCCGACGCCATCTCGGAAGTGATCGAGGAGATCACCGAGCCGATCAGACCGAAACGCCCGCGCAAAACCAGCAGCGACGGCGCGAAGACGACCAAACCGGCGCGCGGCGCAAAACCCGGCAAGAGCGCGAAGAAAAGTAATGCGTGAGTTCAGACCGGCGCCGTGCAATCTCGCGCGATTGTTTTGTTCGCCGGCCTCCGGCGCGGCGCCTGGAGCGTCAGCGACCCGAACCCCAATCAGCATGCCTATTGATCAGGGCTCAGGTCGCTCAACAGGGCTCCCCATCTTGCGCCTTTACTGCCGTTTGATCGAGACATCAAAAATTATCGGCTCGTTGGCGGCGCGCTCCGGCGGTTGAACGGAGACGAAAGGCTGATTCCCGTCCTTGTCCTTCATAGCGACCAGTAACGGAGCGCTGGCGGTATATCGTTTTTTCAAATTCGTCAACTCCTGTCGCTCTTCGGCGGTCAGGTCGCGGCCGGCTTCCGACGAAAGGAAGGCCGGGGCCTTCAACGGGGTTTTAGAAAAGATGATGGTGAATGGAGTGCTCTCCGCATCTTTCCGGGTCATGAACCACTTCTCGCCGTCGGGGAAATGGAAATCCATCCCGACGGAGCCCGATTCCGTGACCACTCCCGACGGGGGCGTTGGTCGAGACGTAAGGAAGGTTTGCGGGACGCCGTTCTCGCCTAAAGCGATGACGTAAAAAAAGCCGCCATCCGCCGGTTTGAAATGAAATCTGAATTTCGCGCCTGCCTCCACCGGCCCGAGTCCGGTCGCGCGTATGGGCTTTTGGCCGGCCGCGTCATTCGAAGGAGTTATCTCGAGGTAATAGCGAAGCGCTTCGAAGCGTGATGTATATTCGGCCGCCCCGCCGATACTCGTGGACAGCCCCCCCGGTTTTGTAAACAGCCCGGGCCACATCTTATACGCCGGGTATGCGACAATGCCGATGGTCAGCGTTATCAGGAGAGTGATGGCGAAGCTGGACGGCAGCGCCTTACGCCCACCTTTTTTCGAAGCGCGCGCCGCCCGCAATTTCTTTTCCTGCTGCTGTCGGACTTTTTTCAGGAAAAAAGACTTTCCTCGAACGTCTTTTTTTCGGGAAGGCGGTTTCGGCCGAACGTCATTTTCCTGAAGCCCATTTCCACGGGAATCATTTCCTTTCGCGGCTATTCCTCGAAGGTTCTTTTCCTGAGAGTCCAACGCCTGAACTGGAGGCGCCGGAGGAGTCCTTTCCTGAACGACCGGCGCAGGAGCCGGAGCGGCTTTTGGCGGAGCCTCCTTTCGCCGGGAATTCCGCCCCTGAGAGTTTTTCCCCGACAGGCTCTGCCCGACTTTATCAAGCAGGACGATGATGTGATCGGTGATCTGCGTCTCCGCCGGCTGCGCCCCCGCTTGCGGCGCTTCGGCCCTCACTACCGGCGGCGTCGGCAAGGGCCGGTTCGCGCTCCTCTCGACGGCGGCGGCGTTTACCTTTACAGGCTCGTCGGTCAGCGTCTGGGCGCGGTGCAAACTCGCCGGCGGGACGCTCAACGCCACGCTTCGCAGAGCCTGTCGCATCGCGGCAGCCGAACCGTAGCGCTGGTCCGGGTGCGCCGCCATGGCCTTTTCAATCACCTGCGCGACCGGGGCCGGGACTTCGGGATTCATCGAGGTGATCGACTTCAAAGGATCAGGCTGGCTCATCAAGATCGCCGCTATGCGCGTCAACGCGTCCTGCGGCATCTCGCCGGTCAGCAGGTGGTACATCGTCGCGCCGATGCTGTAAAGGTCGCTGCGGGCGTCGGTGCCCGTGCCGCGAATCTGTTCGAGCGAAGCGTAATTCGGCGTGTAACCGCGAATGCTCTGGCTGACCTGTGATTGATGCGTGACGATCCCTTTCGCCAAACCGAAATCGAGCAGGATCACTTCGCCGCGCGGCGTCAGCTTCAGGTTTTGCGGCTTGATGTCCCGGTGGATGATCGGCGGTTTTTGCGAGTGCAGGTATTCGAGCGCGTCGAGCAGTTGGTCGGCCCAACGCAGAACCTGCGGGGCCATAAAGAGCCCCTGGCCTTGCGCTTTCCTGTCGGCGAGCAGTTGTTCGAGGTCCTTGCCCGGGATGTACTGCATCACCAGAAATTGTCTTTCGCCGATCGCAAAATAATCGGTCACGACCGGCAGCGCGGCGTGACGCAAACGATTGAGCAGTCTGGCTTCGTGCGAAAAGGCCTTCCGCAGTTGCAGGTCGTTGTAAAATGTCTCCTTCAGAGCTACCGCGTTGCCAAACTTTCTGTCCGTCGCTTGATAGACCGCCCCCATTCCTCCTTGTCCCAGCAGGCGCATGACCAAGTATCGGCCTTGCAAGAGCGTATTTGGAGCTAGCATTCAGGCTCTCCTTATAACCTTAGTTTTCTGTTTGTATTCGGGGGTACAGCTATCTTGTTTATGAGCGACGGGGGCGCCCTCCACCCCGGACATGACTTACAGTAACTTACCGGTGCGATTGATGTTCATTTATAGGAGGAGCTCAATTTCCATTACCCACCTGCCATCGCCATCCAACCCCTCAACGTAATGGGATAATGGTGTTGATATATCTCAATGAGCTCGTATACTCGAATGGGCCAACGATTAAGTTAGAGGTGTGATATTTTGGTATTCCCAAAAGCCGGGGCTGCCCATATGCGCCTATCTGTGACGCTAAATGACGGTTTTGACTTAATATTGCAAGCGTTCTGGGGAACGAGAGGAATTTGGGACGCCGTAGTTATACATCGGAACGCGCTGAAATGGAAGCGGATTGAGTATTAAAATTCCAATCCAACATTAAGGCTTGCGTCGTATAGTACTTGTCCGATTCAGTCTCGATCAGGGCTTCACTACACAGACTTGGCAATCAGCTTGACTCCCCCTGCCTAAAGATTGAGAATCGCGCCGTCTTTTTTCATCACACATTCAGTGGCTCATCAATACAGAGATTGCTATCAATGGCTGAGATTGATTACGAACTGGCGCATTTCTTCGCGTGGGCGCGGGCGCGGGCCTATCAAGAATTTGACGAGAAGATGAAATCCGATCCGTCGCTCGACCCGAACTGGACTTTTTCAGACATTATGCAGCGCCTGCTGGAAGAGTATCGCCGATCCCGCCGGCAAGAGTCCCCGCCGGAAGAAATCACAACCCAATCCGAATAGCGTCGCCCCGAAGGAGATTCTATGTCCACTCAGCAAACACCCGTTTCAACCAATCATCCTAACGCCGCGCGATTCAGCCATCAGACATATCTTGTACGCAAGAAGTTCTGGCAGTTCTTCGGCGGATCGTTTTACATCTATGACCCGAACGGCGCGCTCGTTCTCTTCTCCAAAATGAAAGCCTTCAAGCTCAAGGAGGACATCCGCGTCTTCACCGACGAGACGTTGCAGACCGAGGCGCTCTCGATTCAGGCGCGGTCAGTTCTGGACTTCTCAGGCTCTTACGACGTTTACGACAGCGCGTCGGGGCAGCGCGTCGGGGCGTTGAGGCGCAAGGGACTGAAATCGAGCTTCTACAAAGACGAGTGGGTGATCCTGGACAACACAGAGAGGGAGATCGGGTTGATTCAGGAAGAGAGCGCGTTCCTGGCGCTGCTGCGCAAATACCTGCTCGGCGCGCTCATTCCCCAAAGTTTCAACGCGCAGATAGGCGGCCGAACGGTCGCCACGTTCAGCCAGCATTTCAATCTGTTCGCCACGAAACTCACCCTGGATTTTTCGGCCGATCCGCAACGCCAGTTCGACCGCAGAATAGGCATCGCAGCCGGCATTCTGCTTTGCGCAATCGAAGGCAAACAGCAAAGCAATTAGAGCGGTTTTCACATCGGTGTGCGGGTTAATAGAACGCGGATGACGCGGGTAGAGCGGATTGACGCCGATCTTTTCTGTTTTTACCCGCGATGATCCGCGCCCGTCCGCGTTATCCGCGTTCTATTGATGCGTTCTTTGCCGCGAACACCGATTGCTGATCCCGTATACAAGATTGAAACTCGATTTATATGTGCTCTACACCAAGATGTGGATTGGATAGGAGCTCGCGTTGGTACGGTACAGGGAGCGGTAGCGACCTGGTCCTCTCGGAAAGCGCGGTTCCTGAGACCACCAGGTCGCTACCGCTCCCTGTACCGTACCATTTCATCCAGATCTTGTTATGCCGGGCATATAGATCATTCGAATAAGCCTTAAAAATCGCCTATCCCGTCGGCACGGCTGTTGCCACCCAGGTGGCGATGGATCGGAAGGGATACAGAACAACCAGAAGTTTTTTATCAACCTTCGTCTTATGTCAGATCGTCTGCTGCGCATTGACCTTCAGTCCTTGCGTTGAATCGTCGTCGCGAATGATAGGCGCGGACAGCGCCATTCTAACTGAGGGTTTAATCGCGCCGGAATTAGATGCGCGCCTGAACGTAGCGTTCTCTGAAGCGTATGAACCGATGAATCTGGCCGCAGCCTTCAGCGACGCGTCAGTGGTGTCGCAATTGACGCCGGATCTAGTCATCAGGATGTTCCCCGCCGCCCCGCGCGCCAACGTCAAAAAACATTTACCGCTCGTGCGCCGCGCGCTCGCCGAGAGAGGGCTTGTAGACAAGACGATGATCTTGATGGCGCTTGCGACTGTGCGCGCGGAGTGCGCCACTTTCGATCCGGTCAGCGAGGCCCCGTCGCCGCTCAACACGAATCCGCCCGGTCCGCCCTTCAACAAATATGACCGGAGACAGGACCTGGGAAATTTAGGACCGCCTGACGGCGCGAGGTTCAGAGGCCGCGGCTTCATCCAATTGACCGGCAGAAAGAACTACAAGTTTTACGGATCCTTGCTAGGATACGATCTGATCCGCAATCCGGAACTGGCCAACTCGCCTCAGCCCGCCGCCCAAATACTGGCGGCGTACCTCAAGGAGAATGAACCTTTGATCAGGAGCGCGCTGGCGACGGGCGATCTGACCGCGGCGCGGAGAATAGTCAACGGCGGGCATATTGGATTGGATGGCTTCAGAGCGGCGTTTCTGGCCGGCGACCTCTTGATCCGCGATCACGAGAGCGACGTCGCTCTCTCCAGAGAGTCGAAGGGACGCCGGGAGAGCCGGAAAGCAAAAGAATTAAAAGCCGTCTCCATTTCCACATCGGCGTCCAAGAGCGTCAAGTCGATGGAGAAGAAGAAAGACGACGTGGCGGATGGAAAGGCCAAGGCGAAGAAGAAAGACGACGCGGCGGATGGAAAGACCAGAGCGAAGAAGAAAGACGACGTGGCGGATGGAAAGGCCAAGGCCAAGAAGAAAGACGACGCGGCGAATGAAAAAGCCAAAGTGAAGAAAAGAGACGACGTGGCGGACAAAAAGTCGGGGGCGAAGAAGAAAGATGATGACACGGCTGAAAATAACGAAACGAATGGAAAGAAAAAAGGCAAGGGATTTTTTCTGTTCCGTCCGTTCCGCGCGTTACGCGCCGCGTCCTCGCAAGATTGATCAACCGAATCAGTCCCGCGAGCGGTAGCGAGCGGGAATCCTGGAAAAGGCTATTTATGGGATTCCCGCTCGCTACCGCTCGCGGGACTGATTTGGTTGAAGCCGACCATCCGCAGGCGCTCTTCGTCCCACAGTTTCATCGAGGCCGTTTTCAAACTCGCCCGGATTCCCAAGACCGTTGATTCCTGGAAGAGGGGGTTCTCTTCGTGGCACCGCTGCAACTTGTAGTTCGGAATTTTCGGACTGAGATGGTGGATGTGATGGAATCCGATGTTGCCGCTGAACCATTGCAACACGCGGGGCAGCTTGTAATACGAACTGCCCAGCAGCGCAGACGTCGCGTAATCCCACTCGCCGCGGTCGCGCCAGTAGGTCTCCTCATATTGATGCTGGACGTAGAAAAGCCATACTCCCGCCGCGCCGGCGATGATCACAATCGGCGCCGAGATGATCAGCAGCGCTTTCAACCCTATCGCCCACCACAGTGAACTGTACATAGCTAGCAAGCCGAGATTGGTCACATAGACGTTATTGCGCTCGCGCCGCCCCGACTGTTTACCGGTAAAACGTTGCCAGAACAGAAAGATAAAGTGGGGCCCGACGCCCAGCATGACGAGCGGGTTTCGATAGAGCCGGTATTTCAGCCGTCCCCATTTCGACAGCGCCAGGTACTCTTTGACCGTCAGGGTGGTCACATCGCCTACGCCGCGCCGGCTCAGATCGCCGGAAGAGGCGTGATGAATCGCGTGCTCGCGGGTCCATTGAAAATAAGGCGTGTGAGTGAGGACGCCGCAAATCGTGCCGACGACATGATTGGCTTTTGAAGACTTGAAGAACGACCCGTGCCCGCAATCGTGGAAGATGATAAATATCCGCGTCATAAATCCGGCGGCCAGCGGCGCCAGCAATAACATCAACCAGTATGAAACGGAAAGACTGCGATACATCAAATACCACGTCACGACGTAAGGGACGACGCTGTTGGCGATTTGCCAGACGCTGCGCCAGTTGTCGGGGACCTGATATTTCTTCACCAGGTCTTGCCAGTGAGGAGTTACAGTGGCGGATTTGATCACGTCGGAATCGAATTTCATACGATGATGTTATGTGGCTGGGATAATGGCGCCAACCGGGAATGACTGGTAGGCTGCCCTGAATTCAAGGTATTACGAAACTATTACAATGCAGTGGCAAAGCTTGAAACCCTCTCATGCAATGCATATCATTGGCCGCGCGCTTGCGGTTCCTGATCCAGATGCAATTTAATGATGGGAAATCAACTGCGCAAACTGACAAATGAGCAATGAAACCGCGTCCGGCCAATCCGTCCGGGCGCCCAATCCTTAGGAGAAAGAATATGAAGAAGCCGATTATCAGCCTGATCGCCGCCGTCAGTTTCGGCGTCGCATTACTTGCCACAACCTTGGCCGCCCCATTCACTGTCAAAATCAGGGCCGAAATCCCATTCGATTTCATGGTTGGAAAGAAGCGCATGCCGAAGGGCGAATACCTGATCGAGTCGTTAAACGATTCAGGCACGCTGACCATCCGCCACGCCAAGAGGGGCAAGGCCGTGACATTCAATACCATCAGGCACAAGCCGACCGACAGCCCCAAATCGAAACTGATCTTTAACCGCTACGGCGATCAGTATTTCCTCGCCAGAATCTGGGACGGGTCGAGCGAAACTGTTCTAAAACTCAATCAATCCAAAACCGAGAAGCGCATCGCGAAACAGTTCAAGAAGGAAGAGAACCCGGACGAAGTGCCAGTCGGCGACAAATAGCCGCCGAGACGGGGCGACGGGGCGAAATGATTCAGTCTCGCCCCGTCGCCCTGTCGCCCTGTCGCCCCGTCTGATTCAAAACCCCAAGGCTCCTATAATCGCATCGCGGTCGGCGGGCACGCGCGTAAAGGCGTTCGCGTAGCGCGATTCGATAGTTATCCTCTCGCCGCCCTTGCCGGAGAGGCTGAGCGAGCCGGCGTGATAGTTGACCGTGTAATCGGGGTCCTTCAAGACGTGGCCGGTGAGAATGGCCACGACGTCCTCGTCCGGGTTAACCTCGCCGGTCGCCACCATTTTTCTGAGGCCGGCGAGCGTGACCGCCGAAGCCGGCTCACAGCCGATGCCGTCTAGTCCGATCATCGCTTTCGCGTCAGCGATCTCCTGTTCGGTGACCTGCTCCACCTCGCCCTCTGACCAACGCAATCCGCGGAGCGCTTTCGGCCACGAGAGCGGGGCGCCGATCTTAATCGCCGTGGCCAGCGTGGTCGCGTTTTTGATCGGCTCCAATTTCAAATCAGCTTCCTCAACGTCGTAGCGCCGCGCCCACATCCGATAGAGCGGGTTAGCGCCTTCGGCCTGGATGATGGTGATCTTAGGCATTTTTGCGATCACGCCTAGTTCCAGCAGTTCGTGGAAGCCTTTCGCGATCGCCGACGAATTGCCCAGATTGCCGCCGGGCACGACCACGCGGTCGGGCGCGCGCCAGCCGCGCTGCTGCGCCATCTCGAACGCGATCGTCTTTTGACCTTCCAGACGAAACGGGTTGACCGAGTTAAGCAGGTAGAGCCGCGACCGGTTCGCCACTTCGCGAACCAGCCGCATCGCGTCGTCGAAATCGCCGTCGATTTGCAGCACGATCGCGCCGTAATCGAGCGCCTGCGAGAGTTTGCCTAGCGCGATCTGGCCCGAGGGGATGAAGACGAACGCCTTTATTTTGGCGCGCGCGGCGTAGGCGGCCATCGAGGCCGAGGTGTTGCCGGTGCTCGCGCAAGCCACGCCGGTCGCGCGCAGCCGCTTCGCCTGCGTGATGCCCGTGGTCATCCCCAAATCTTTGAAGGACCCGGTCGGGTTCATCCCCAGGTGTTTGAACGACAGGCGCTTCATCCTCGCGTACGCCGCGGATCGCGGCGCGTCCCAGATCGGCGTATTGCCTTCCGCCATCGTGACGATTTTAGCCTCGTCGGCATCCGGCAGCAGCTCACGGAAGCGCCAGACGCCGCTCTGGTCGACGGTTTTAGACGACGCGCGTCGCGCGTCCCAGTTCCTCGTCAAAAATCCGCCCTGAAACCCGTCAACGTCATAAACGACGTCGAGGAGGCTGGAGCATTTCGAACAAGTGTAGATTCTCTGCGATGCGGAGAAATCAGATTGGCAGTTGATGCAGCGAAGTGAAGGCATAATCGTAAGAGTTCGTAGTCCCGCCTCCGGTCGGAAAGGTTTGACTAACAACCGCTTTCGGCCTGAAGGCGGGACTACAAACAATCATTGTGAAGGCTTATCGAGTTCAAAGGAGCGATGAATGGCGCGCACTGTTTCGGCGGCGTCCGGCGCCGCGACGACCATCGAGACATTGCGTTCGGACGAGCCTTGCGAGATGGCGATGACGTTGACTCCGGCCTCCCCGAGCGCGGCGAAGATCTTGCCCGCGATGCCGGGCGTGCCCTGCATCCGGTCGCCGACCACGGCGACGACCGCGATCGAATCGTACGCCGAGATGTCTTCGATGTGACCAAGTATCAGGTCGAATTCCAGGGCCGAGCGGAGCGATTTCACCACGCGCGCGGCCTCCGACGAATTGATCACGAAGCAGATGTTATTTTCGGACGAGGCCTGCGCGATCATCAAGATGTTGGCGCGCTCGGCGGCGACGGCGGCCAGGGCCTTCGCGGCGATGCCTGGGATGCCTTGCATGCCTTTGCCGCTGATCGTGATCAGGCTCACGTGGCGGATCGAAGTGACGGCCTTGACGCCGCGCGCCGACGGGTGGCCCTCGACGCTGATGCGCGTGCCCGGATTCTCCGGGTTGAAGCTGTTGAGAATTCGAATCGGGATGCCCTGTTTGTAAACCGGCAGGATCGTCTTGTGATGCAGCACCTTCGCGCCGTAATAGGCCAGCTCTGAAGCCTCGCTGTAGCTGATCTCGCGCATCGTGCGCGCTTCAGGCGCCTCGACCGGGTTGGCCGTCATCACGCCGTCGACGTCGGTCCAGATCCAGACTTCGTCGGCGTCGAGCGCCGCGCCGACGATCGAGGCTGTGTAATCGGAGCCGCCGCGCCCGAGCGTCGTCAGCGCGCCTTCCTTCGTCGCGGCGATGAAGCCGGTGACGACCGGTATCTCGCCCTGTTCGAGCAGCGGCGTCAGTCTGTCGCGCGTCTGCTGCCGGGTCTCGGCCATCAACGGCTCGGCCTGGCCGAACTGGTCGTCGGTGACGATCAACTCCGTGGCCTCGACGGGTCGCGAGGCCAGGCCGCGCTCGACGATTGCGCACGAGAGGATCGGCGCGCACATCATCTCCCCGAGCCCGGAGATCGCGTCGAGCGTGCGCGGCGTCAACTCGCGCACCATCGTCAACCCCTTGCACAAGGTCTCGAAACGCTCGATCCGCTGGCGCACCATCTCGATGGCCTCGCGGCGCCGCGCGGCGTCGTTGGGCGCGAGCAGGTGTATGGCCTGGCGGTGCGGCTCGTGCAGGTCGTCGCTGACGGTCTTGTGGTAGTAGCCGTCGACCGCGTTCTGCGCCGCGGCGATGAGCTTGTTCGTCACCCCGCCCATCGCCGAAGTGACCACGACGACTCTATGGCCTTCTTTAGCGCTCTTGACCGCGAGGTCAGCGGCCTGAGCGATGCGTTCGGCGCTCCCGACCGAAGTGCCGCCGAATTTCATTACGATTAACATAGATGTCAGATGTCAGATGTCAGATGTCAGATGTCAGATGTCAGATGTCAGATGCTAGAAGTCACACGCCAGACTTGCTGACATCTGACATCTGACATCTGACATCTACAGAAGTCCCTTCGCCACCAACAACTCCGCGTTCAACAGCGCCGCGCCGGCCGCGCCGCGGATCGTGTTGTGGCTGATGAGTGTAAACTTGAAATCGAAGATGGTGTCTTTCGCGATACGCCCGACCACCGTGGCCATTCCGTTTTCGGCGTCGCGATCCAATCTCGGCTGCGGGCGGTCTTTTTCAAACCGGACGATCACCGGGCGCGCGGGCGCGGTCGGCAATTTCAATTCCTGCGGCAAGCCGGTGAAATTCGACAGCGCTTCGACGACCTGTTCGACCGTAGCCTGTTTGCTCAACTTCACGCGCACCGATTCGAGATGGCCGTCCTGGACGGGGACGCGATTGCATTGGGCGCTGACTTTGAACGGGGCGGACTCGATCTTTTCGCCCGTGAATCTGCCGAGGATCTTCTGCGGCTCGACCTCGACCTTCTCTTCTTCGCCGCCGATGAACGGCATCACGTTGTCAACGATGTCCATCGAGGCCACGCCGGGATAGCCCGCGCCCGAGACGGCCTGCATCGAGGTCATCATCACGGCTTCGACGCCGAAAGCCTGATGCAGAGGCGCGAGCGCCATCACCAGACCGATGGTCGTGCAGTTGGCGTTGGTCACGATAAAGCCGCGATGATATCCGCGGTTCTTCTTTTGCGCGGGGATGACGTCGAGGTGATCGGGGTTGATTTCGGGCACGACCAACGGCACGTCTTCAGGCATCCGATATGACGACGAATTGCTGATGACGGGAAAGCCGGCGGCGGCGAACGCGACTTCGGCCTCGACGGCGATGTCCGACGGCAAACTCGAAATCACGAGGTCGCAATCGAGCGGCGGTTTGCAGCCGAAAACTTTAATATCTTTCGCCGCTTCGGGCATTTCAAAAGGAAGCTTCCAATTGCAAACGTCGGCGAAACGCTTGCCTTCCGAGCGGTCTGAAGCCGCGAGCGCGGTCACCTCGAAATACGGGTGATCGCGCAGCATGTGAATCAACCTTTGGCCGACCGTCCCGGTCGCGCCGAGTATGCCTACACGTCTCTTTACTTGAACTGCCATTTTTCTTACCGCCTTCAAATTATTCGTCGGGATTTACGTTCTGATCGCAACCACTATAACAGCCGAAAGCCCCGCGAAGCGCGACGTTCGCGGGGCTGAGATATGAACTGTATATGAACGAATCAGAATGGTAGGCGGCGATGGCGACGGTGTCAAGAATGGCCCTTGATCAGATCCGCAGCCTTCTCGGCAATCGCAATCGTCGGCGCGTTCGTGTGTCCGGTGATTTGGAACGGAATGACCGAAGCGTCAACGACGCGCAACCCGTCGACGCCACGCGCGCGCAGCCGATCATCGACGACGGCCATCGCGTCATTTCCCATCTTGCATGTCCCGACCGGGTGATAGATCGTCTCGGCGGTCTGGCGGATGTGTTCGGCGAAGTCGTCGTCGGTCTTCGCGACCTCGCCCGGCCACCACTCTTTGCCGCGAAACCGGTTGAAATGTCTCGAGCCGAAGATCTCGCGCGCGAGTTTGACGCCCTCGACGCCGGCGGCAAGATCGGCCTCCGAAGCCAGATAGTTGGGTTGAATCGCCGGCGCGACGAACGGGTCTTTCGATTTCAATCTGATGTGGCCTCTGCTCTCGGGCTTCTGCAGAGCGACCCCGATTGAAAAGCCGTGCAGGTCGGGATTCCCGAAGCCGTTGTCCATGTAAAAGACCGGCGCGAAGAGAAGCTCGATGTTCGGCGCGCCTCTGTGCGAACCTATTTTGAGAAAAGCGGCGGCCTCGCCCACGCTCGATGTGAGCGGGCCTTTTTTGAAGAGCATATAGTTGAGAATGTTTTTGACGTTGTCGGCTTTGTGCAGTCCTATCGGTTCGCGGCATTCATATTCGACCCCGATCAGCAGGTGATCCATCAGGTTCTGACCTACGCCGGGCAGGTCGACGACAACGGGGATGTCCATCGCGCGCAAATGATCGGCGGGGCCGACGCCAGAAAGCATCAGCGTCTGCGGCGAATTTATGGCGCCTCCAGACAGGATGACTTCACGATTGACGCGCGCCTGCTCGGTACGTCCGTCTTGAACGAACTCGACGCCGACGACTTTATTTTTGTCGAAGAGCAATCGCGTGACGTGGGCGCCGGTCTCGACCGCCAGGTTCGGGCGCGACAGGACCGGCTTGAGAAAAGCGGCGGCGGCGCTGTGGCGTTTGCCGTTCTTCTGGGTGACTTGAAGATAGCCTACCCCCTCCTGCGAGGCGCCGTTGAAATCTCCGTTGTATTTCAACCCGGCGTCTTGCGCGGCCTCGACGAAGAGGTGGGTCAGCGGATTGACGCAGCGCAGGTCGGCGACGTTCAATTCGCCTCCCGCGCCGTGAAATTCACTGGGCCCGCGTTCGTTGTTCTCGGATTTTTTGTAATACGGCAGGATGTCGTCGTAGCTCCAACCTTCGACGCCAAGCTCGCCGAAGCGGTCGTGGTCGCTGCGATTGGCGCGGCTGTAGACCATCGCGTTGATCGAGCTCGACCCGCCGAGCACGCGACCGCGCGGCCAGAACATACGGCGTCGGTTCATGTGTTCGAGTTCTTCGGTTTCGTAGGCCCAGTCGCATTCGGTCTTGAAGAGCTTCGGGAAAGCGGCGGGGATTTGAATCTTTTGCATCTTGTCCGGGCCGCCGGCTTCGAGCAGCAGGACTTTAACGTTCGAGTCTTCGGTCAAACGGTTGGCGAGCGCGCAGCCGGCAGAGCCGGCGCCGACGATGACGTAATCGGGTGTTGGATCAACCATTATCTCTCCTCAATACCGATGCGCGCCCTTTGGCCGAAATTGCGGCTATAGGCTACAATGAGCGCGGTTTGAGATTATCAGGAACAGGTTTGCAACTCTCTTTGCATTGCCATGATTGAAGCTGGGAAGGGCGCGGGAAATCAGCGACGCGCCCGGAACATTCTGCGCGCAAGCTCGTGATAGCGTCAATGATGAAGTTCCCACGACACTGCTACGAATTCGGCCCCTTCCGCCTGGACCCCTCCGAGCGCCAACTGCTGCGCGCGGGACAGGTCATGCCGCTCACGCCCAAGGTCTTCGATACGCTTCTGCTCTTCGTCGAGAACAACAATTTGCTGCTGTCCGTTTCGGACGAAGCCGAATTGGAACAATTTCTGGGCGACCTTATCAAGAAGGCTGGCCGGGCAGTCGGCGGCGTTATCAAATCGCCCGTCGGACAGGCGCTGGGCGGAGCGTTAAAGGGCGTCGCCAAACAGGCGTTGCCGGCGCTGGGCAGCGCAGCCGGTAACATGTTATTGCCGGGCGTGGGCGGAGTCGTCGGTGGCCAGCTCGCTTCGGCGGCGGGCAAGATGTTCGGGCTGGAGCTCGAAGGGTTGAGCTACGAGGATCAGGAGTTCGAGGCCGCGAAGGGAGTGGTTCGACTGGCCGGAGCCGCCGCCAGTAACGCCGCTCAGGCCGAGCCGTCGACGCCTCCGCAGCAGGTGGTTCAGTCCGCGCTGACGGAGTCCGCACAAAGGCATGCGCCCGGATTGCTCAGTGGCGCCCAACCTCAAGGCGCAGCCCGGCCGAACGGCGCATGCGCGCACAAGAGCAACGGTCGTTGGGTACGGCGTGGGAACGCCATTGTCCTGATGGGGGCTTGAACAGTGACGACCAAACCCGCCAAAGAGATTCCGGACCATTCCCCGGCATTGAGCCTGCTCGAACAGGAGGCGAGGGCGTTGCTCACTCGATTGGGCAAGGTCCGGCCGTTTGCCGCGCACGAAACGATGGTTCCCGCAGCGGCGTTGCCGCCGGCCTTGCTCAGCGCGATTGACCGCTACCTGCTCACCAGCCGGCGCAAGGTCCGCCAGATGGTGCGCGGCTTCATCGGCTGGATTCTCAGTCCGGCGGGGAAGTTGGCCCCTCTCAAAGCCGCGCATCGGCGCTTCAGGATGCTGCGACTGCTCTTCAACGTTACGTTGTCGCAGTTCGACATCTTCGCCGACGCGCTGACTCAACGCAGCGAGTACGAAACCGGGGTATGGCTGGCGGGGCTGGACATCGTCGCGGCTGACGCCCTGTCACTTAACGGCGATTACTACAGCCCGCCGGGACTGGTCTGCTATCTGGACCGGGGACAAGGCGCGGCTATCCGCCGGGCTCGGACGCGGTTGCCTGGAGGAGGCGCCAACCCCGTGGCCATCGTTCGCGTGCCGCGCGAACGGATGGTCGGCAGCGGGATCGCCTCGTCGTTGATCCACGAAGTCGGGCATCAGGCGGCGGCGTTGCTCGGCCTGATCGAATCAATCCGGCCGGTGTTGCGCGGGCTGCAACGCCAGGGCGGCGCAGAGAGCGCGGCCTGGGAGTACTGGGACCGCTGCATCTCGGAGATTCTCGCCGATTTCTGGTCGGTCGCCAGAGTGGGCGTCACTTCGACGCTGGGACTGATGAGCGTAGTGACGCTGCCGCGGTATTTCGTCTTCCGGTTGAACCTGGACGATCCGCACCCGGCGCCGTGGATTCGCGCCAGATTGAGTTGCGCCATGGGGCGCGAGCTCTTTCCGCATCCGCAATGGGACAGGCTCGAGAACATCTGGCTGTCTTATTACCCGCCGGAAGGGCTTGATCATCAGAAGCGCGGCTTTCTGGCGGCGCTCGAAAAGACAATGCCGGGTTTGGCGGCAATCATCGCCAACCATCGCCCGAAGGCGCTCAGCGGCGCTTCTTTGCAAGAGGCGCTGCAAACCGGCGACCGTCAGCCCGCGCGTCTGGCCGCGCTCTTTCATTCCTGGCGCGCGTCGCCGTGGAAGATGAATCGGGCCGCGCCGACACTGGTCTTTGCGGTAATCGGGCAGGCGCGCGCCGAAGGGCTGATCAGCCCGGAAACCGAGAGCCAATCCCTGTCCCGGATGCTCAATTACTGGGCGGTGCGCGACACGCTCAATCACAGAGCCAATTGCGCCAAACCGGCGCGGATAGAGTCAGCCGCGCCATCGTTCTCATTCGCTAAAAACTAAGGAGCATTCATGACGCGTTGCGACGCCCTGAAAGAATGAAAATCGCAGCGCGACATGTACCGTAGGTTATAAACCCAGCGAGCCGAACTGGTGGAGCGCCGTCCCCTGGAGCGCAGCCTTCATCTCCTGGCTGATGCGGAAATCGGGCGCGGGCGCCGACTTCAAATACTCCGGCTCACACGCAGCCTACACCGCGGCGGCCAAACAGAACCGCCTCGCCAACAACAACAACCCGTTCAAGGCGTATCGCATCACCGAAGCAAAGCCCCGCGTCGGCGATCTGGTTTGCAAACGCCGGGACGGAAGCGGCGCCACTTATGACAATATCGCGTCGGGCATGGCCACGCATTGCGACATCGTCACGGTCGTAGAGCCGAACCGCCTGATTACGGTCGGCGGTAACGTCAGCGATTCGGTCAAACAAACCATCGTCCCGACTGACGCCAACGGCTTCATTAACAAGTCGGACTACTTTGCCGTGATCAAAGTCGGCGCGTGAGTTTTTCAATGAAGGCGCGCGGCTGATTTCGCGTCGCCGTTCAGGCGGCGCGCGGCGCGGCGCATTTGCAGCGCGCGGTCGGTCACGCCGAGCCTGGCGGCCGCGCGCTGCAAAATGACTAATGTCCATCCTGTGATGGCGCGCCTGCGGCCCGCCGGCCAACGTAGTTTTAATGGAGCGACCATGATTCAAATGCGACAAATTCTCTTCCCGCCGTTTCGTCTCGACCCGATCAATGAGCGCTTAATGCGAGATCAGGAAGTGATCCCGCTGCGGCCCAAATCGTTTGCCGTGCTGCGATACCTGGCTGAGCGGCCCGACGATTTGGTCAGAAAAGAAGAGTTGATCGAAGCCGTCTGGCCGAGGACGTACGTCACTGACACATTGCTCAAGGTGTGCGTCACGGAGATCAGGAAGGCGCTGGGCGACGACCCGGCCGCCCCGCGATTCATAGAGACGGCCCATTGTCGCGGCTATCGCTTCATCGCCCCGGTCGCGCGCGTAAGGGATCACCACCGCGCCATCGGGTGAACGGCCTCGAATCCCTGTTGATCTTCGATGCGTTCGAGTTTTTCGACTTCGGATTCCCAACGCGCGACGTCGGCAGTCAGTTTCGCGCGTTCTTCGGCGGCCAAGGGGCCGATCTTTTCGCGCCGCCAAAGCTCGACTTTGGCTTGCTGCAGATAGAGCCGCGCCCGCCGCAGGTCAGGCTCTTCGACGAAGCCGAAGCGCTGATGCCAGGCCATGCTCTGCTCGTTGCCGATGTGGTATCTGCTGGTGAGGGTCTTTTCGCCCAATTCGTGAAGCTCATTGATCGCGGCGGAGATCATCGCCGTGGCCAATCCGCGCCGCTGCCATTGGGGCTCGACGAAGAGCAGGTAGAGCAGCGGGCCATTTTCAGTCGACGTGACCATCGCCGCGCCGGCGAATGTCTCTACGTCCGGGTTCGATCCGGGATCGATGGCCAGGCAGGAGGCCGAAGTAGGTTGGCCGTGTTCGCCCGCGAAATAATTCATGAGGTCTCTGCGCGCGGCTTCGGCTATCTGCTCTTGTGAGTGACCGAAATATTCGATGGTCTCGCGGAAAGCCGCGACGTAGATGGGCGTGAGCGCTTCGATGTCTGATTCGGCGGGCTGGCGGAACAGGCAGTCTGTGTTCACGTCGCGCGGGGCTACGGCGATGGTCGTGACGACGGCGTGATAACGCGGCGAGTAGTGAGCCTTGCCGTCCCAGTACTCACATTTCCACCCCGGCTCGAACGGCAGCAGGTGATATTCCTCAACGGTCATTGGGACGGCGCTACTGCGCGGGATATTCATCTCATCTCTCTAACTGAGCAAAGAAATTCAAGCTCCAGGCCCGCGCCTAGCGCTGCCCTTCTTGATTCCCCGTCGTTCGGTTGATGTCACGTATTCCATTTTGCGTACCTCCCAATACTCGCCCATTTTAGCATCAAACTCCGCCCCCAGGTCTTCCGGCAGCCACAACACCCAATCCAAAAATACGTGTGGGGCCCCGGTAATCGTGCGCATACCCAATCCGGAGCGCCACACGCAGGTCTGCCCCTACCGTATACGCGATTGCAAACCGCTCTAGGAATTCAAAGCCGCGCGACCAATTTATCTGCGCATGGGCGAAAGGAAAGAATAGGGCCATGAATGAATTGAACAGGAGATTGAGCGCGTCTTTTTACGGGCTGTCGTAATCGGACTGCTCCATCGGGGAACCTCTTTACTTTCGGCCGCAGAGTAAATCTGCGACGGATTTCCGCCGTCACATCTCGGCCACGATTCGAACGTCAACGGCGGGCTTAAGCGGTCGAGTCATCGGCCAATCGCTTCAAGCTCTCTTGATACGGAGGCCGGGCAACGCCGCGCTCGGTAATGATCGCCGCGACGTAGCGGTTCGGCGTCACGTCGAAAGCCGGGTTGGCGATCTTGATTCCGTCCGGGGCGAGGCGGACGTCTTTGACGTGAGTGACTTCGCGGGCGCTGCGTTCTTCAATCGGAATCAGGTCGCCCGACGCGAGGTTGAGGTCGAGGGTCGAGATCGGGGCGGCCACGTAAAAGGGGATGTCGTTCTCCTTGGCGAGCACCGCGACTGAATAGGTGCCGATCTTGTTCGCCACGTCCCCGTTGGCGGCGATGCGGTCGGCGCCGACCACCACGCAATCGATGTCGCCGCGTTTCATGAAATGCCCGGCCATGTTGTCGGTGATCAGCGTGACCGGGATGCCGTCTTTGTTTAATTCCCATGCGGTCAAACGCGCGCCTTGCAGAAACGGGCGAGTCTCGTCGGCGTAAACGGCGACGCGTTTGCCCGCTTCGATCGCCGCGCGAATGACGCCGAGCGCGGTGCCGTATCCTGCCGTGGCCAGCGCCCCGGCGTTGCAATGCGTGAGCACGGTCGCGCCGTCGGGAATTAGTTCGGCGCCGTTCAGCCCCATCGCGCGGTTGATTTCTATGTCTTCGTCGTGCATCCGCCTGGCTTCGGCTATCAGGCGCGAGCGGATTTCGTCGAGCGGAGTCTTCGCGCTTCTGAGGGCGGAGTACAGGACGCGCATGCGATCTATCGCCCAGAAGAGATTGACCGCCGTCGGGCGCGTCGAGCCGATCACGTCGCAAATACGCTCAAACGCCCCGTCGAGTTCGCCGACGTCATCGATCTTCGAGTCGCGGACGCCGAGCGCGACTCCCATCGCCGCGGCGACGCCGATGGCGGGCGCGCCGCGAACTACCATCTCTTTGATCGCCCAGGCGACATCTTCGTAAGTTCTGAAAACGGGATAAGTCTCTTCGGCCGGCAACAGGCGCTGGTCGACCATAACCACGCCTTCGTCGGTCCATTCAAGTGTTTTGATCATAAGTAGTCACAGAGGGCGCCGCAGCGCATAAAGAGTAATCCTGCCAGGCGGACTCTCTGCGCTCTGTAGCCGAAACTATGCGGTTAGATACTAGCTTTAAGGTAGAACTTGCCTGTGGGTTGAAGCGAGCCGCCTTTGGGTTCGAGAGTCACCGCGGTGGCGGCCAGGCCGGACAACGCCTCCGGAGGCAGCGTCAATTTCAAGACAGCCCGCCCCTGCTCGTCGGTACTGAAGACTCTGGCGTTGATCTTCGCCTTCGCCGTCACGTACCAGAGTTGATAGTCCTTGTCGGAAGGCGGCGCCGGCAGATCGAAAATGTAGACGACCCACTGCTGCGCCTTCGTGTCCCAGACGACCTTGGCGTTGGCTTGCGGCGCCTCGTCGCCGATCATCGCTATGACCTTGGTCTTGGGAGCGACGATGTCGTCAACCTGACGCCTTGACGCGGCCAACTCTTCCGATAGGTTGTCGCGTTCATGCGAGAGATAGTCGCGTTCGCGGGCAAGCTTGGCGTTCTGTTTGAAAAAGTAGGCTGAAGTGAAGGCCAGCAGCGCGGTGGCGGCGATCAATATCCAGCGCGCGGTCCTCGATTCGGCGCGGCGAGTTTGAACGAACGGCAAGACGTTCTTCTCGGCCCGCTCGGCCATCTCTTTCAAAGTCGATTCCTCGACGGCGATCTCGATCGGAGTTTTCTGAGCCTCTTCGGCGATGCGATTGACCACTCGCTCTTTGATGTGATCCGGCGGGGTTTGAAGCGGCAGGGCTTGAGGCAACAGGGCGGCCACGTCGAGCCACCTGGCGACGACGCGACGCTGCTCCGAAGTGGCGCTGTTCAAAGACACCTCGAGATCGTGCGCCGCCTTCTCGTCGAGCGCGCCGATTACGTACAGTGGAGCCAGTTCTTTTACCTCATCCCACGTCATAACAAAAACATCTTCGATAACATGAATACGCGATCAAGCCCGCCAATGGATGTCACTAAAAACACTACAAAATTAGAAAGACAGATTAAGGGAGCGGCAGTTTACTGGCTAATTGTCAATCTGTCTATTTATTACGAGTAAAACTTGAGATCAGTTTTTAATTGAAGAATTAACTTTTTAAGGGTTCTCAGAAAAAGCTTGCGGAATTCCGCCTTCAGGAGGCGGGGCGCTTACAAGAAGGCCAAAGAAAGCCCCTCACTTCCAGTGAGGGGATGAATTTGGCGCGGCGCGAAACAAAGTGAAGCGCCGCCCCCTCTTCGATACAGCGCCCTTTTGCTCTATAATGGGCGCGCTCGAAGTTCTTTGAAACTCTACGTCGGCGGTTCCATCGGGGAGTCCGATGGGTAAAACCTAGAACGCTAAAGAACATATTTAGTTGATCTCTTCCCTGATAGTTTCCTGTCGAAAACCAAGCTGGAAAATGTCGGGCGTCAACTTTATACCTTCGCCGTGGGGCACACGGGAAGTAAAACGCTTGTGGACCTGGTGTAAGACCTGCGACAGCAGGCAACCTCGGATGAAGCAAGAATCCCGCCGCTTCCAGCGGTGGGAGTGTCAACTAACCCATTCGATCGGCTTGCGAAAGCCGCCGCCTGAAGGGGGTCCGCAACCATCAGTTCCATGCCATAGTCGCCAAACCGCCGGCGGCCGCAAAATTACTGAAAGGCGCGTTCGGATCGATTTTCAGGCCGATTTGCTGCGTGTCGAGCGCGACCACTTGTCTCTCCATGGCCGACGCCAACACGTTGCGGAAGCGGTGTTGTTCGGGGAGGGGGCCGATCATCAGCGCGCGGTTGAGCGGCCTGTCAGCGCCTTCGAGCGTCAGACGGTCGCGATAAAAAACCATCAGCCGGTAAAACTCGTTCTCGCGCTCTTCGGGCGCGCATTCGACCTCGCGCACCATTAAAGGCTCCTGGCCGCGCACGATCACGGCGTCGAACCCGCGCTCGTTCAGGCTGACCACGACCTGATCATCTTCCAGGCCCTGTCGCATCAGCCACTGGGCTTCGCCGATGTGCTGCGGCGCGATCAGGCCGGCATGCCAGCCGAGTCGCTCGAAGATTCGTTCGTATTGCGCGACCACTCGCTCGGTCGTGGCCGAAACCAGGTATTGCGGACGTCCGCCCATGTCTCTCAGGCGGGTGTAGTTGACCCGCAGATCGCCGAACTTCTGACCCATGCCGCGTTCGGCCTTCCATTCGATCATCTGTTCCATTTCGGCCCGCGAAGTCGGCGCGGCGTCGAGCGCAACCACCATGCTCCGCGCGCTGCCCGAGGGCAAGCTGACGCTCAAAGCCTTGACGTTTCCCATCCCGGCCCGCGAAGCGGTCTTAGCCATACGGTCGATCAAGGCCGGCTCGTCGGAGACGTTCGGCTCGGTGAAACTCGCGCGCACGACCCCGGCGGGCAGCCGCGATACGCCCAGGTTGCGCGGCTCGAAATTGCCGCCGCTCCGCTTGAGCGTAATCAACCCCAGATGGGTTTCGCTGATTGCAAGTGAAGTGCGAGGAAGGCGAGGCGCCGTCAGGTAGTTGAAAAAATCGGATAAAATGGGAATTTGTCGCATTCTCGTAATTCTCGTAAATGAGCAGTCAGGCAAAATTGACGTCCGCAAGCCTGGTTCAAAGCCTCCGAACCAGTGTGCCCTGACATCAGAAATTATTCGCTCTCCACACTTCCGGTAAATCTACGGCCCGGTAAATCTACGGATTGATGTCTACCATGCCTCCGGTAATCGTATTTTGGTTAGTGGCGTTAGAGTTGACGACTTCGCCTTTGACAGTGACTTTGACTCCGCTGATCTCGATTGTTCCGTCTGCGGCCATGGTGATCTTACTCTTTCCCACTTCCAGGACGATCTGCGTGGCGGCTTTGACGTGAATCTGGTTTTCCGCCGAAGTGATCGTTATCTCCTGTTGCGCGGTTGTACTTTGCGCCTTTTGTATTATGACTATCTGACTATTTTGGACTTGGACGACGTGATCGGCCGAGAGGACAAGATTCTGTTCCTGTCCGCCAGAGAGATTATTGATGAACTTGGTATTTATTATGCCGCCATTCCAGGCGCTTTTACTACCATCAATAAGGGCATGACCGTCTATCCCGGGTTCAGGGACTTCTTTCACAGTGCGGGTCAGGCTTCGCTTATTGAAGACCTCATCAGCTTTATCTTCAGGCATTATTGACCTCCACGGCAGGTGTAACCAAAGCCCTGATGTCTGGGCGCATTTACCAATAGGCGAGTTAATGGAACACGGATGACAGTGTTAGGCGTCGGAATCAGTAGTCCCCATACGACTTTCCATTCACATCTTCGCCCGGCGCCGTGCTCTTCACGTCGCCGACGCCGCCGGCCGAATTTGCGTCGTCGGCGGGCGCGGGGACCTCGTTCCACTGGCAATCGGGACAGATCGGGTCTTTCGGTATCTCGCGCAGATAGCCCGTCGAAACCAACTCCTGCAAATTCGACGGAGGCTTCTCCTTGTCTTGCCAGTAGAAGTCGATCGCGCGGCGCATCGCGCTCAGGTCTTGCATCAGGACGACTTCTTTCGCGCGGCGCAGATGGATAATAACTTTCGGGATCGCGACTGCGGCCAGGATCCCGATGATCGCCATCACGATCAGCAATTCCATAAATGTGAAACCGCGCTGGACGCGGGCGCGCTGCCCTGACTCGCTAATTGATTCTCGGGTTTTGAGCCTCATGGCTACCAATCCTTCTACTGCGTCTTTTCGCCTGGGAGATCCGCTCGCTACCGCTCGCGGTACTGATCATGGCTACCAATCCTTGTACTGCGTCTTTCCGTCGAGCGCCTTCTCAGTCGACTTGCTATAAACGTCAAACACGCCGTTGCTTCCCATCCCAATCGAGTCAGGGTCGTCATCGACGGAACGCGTTCCCCACTCGGTATTTCCAGTGAAAGGGTCTTTGGGAATACGCCTCAACCAGCGAATCTTTCCGTCCACCTGGTTCGGGGGAATTACTCCCTCGACCAAGACTTCAAGACTCTCCGGATAGCACATGTTTTCCTGAGGGGGCTTGTCGAGCGGGCCGATGAGCCCCACCTGGCAAGCGAGTTGGTAAGCGTCTATCGCCTTGCGGATTTCACGCAAGTTGCGCCGCAGCTCTATTTCCTTTTCGCGCTTGATGAAGTTCCTGGCCACCGGGATTGCGCCGGCGGCCAGAATCGCGATGATCCCAAGCGCGATGATCAACTCGAGCAGAGTGAAGCCTGCTTCGATTGCGGATTGCGGACTTCCAATATCGGCTAATTTCGCCACCGGTCGCCGGGATGTTTCTCTCACTTTGGCTTCTTGGATGCTCATAGTGTCTATTGGCAATCCGCAATCCGCAATCCGCAATCTCAACGTCTAGTCGCGGCCGATGGTGACCTGAATGGCGGAGCCGGCGACGGGGAGTTGTGTGGCGCCGACTCTGGCTCTGGTCTGACCGCTGCCGAGAGCGATCTCCGACTGGCCTTCGCCGATCGCGGAGAATTCCACCGTGACTAAGCGGCCGCTGGTCGCCGTCGGGGCGTTCTGGGGATGGTTGACGCTTACGGTCAAAACCCCCTTCTGTTTTTTGTCGTAGCTGAAGTCAGGCTGCTGGCCGAACAGCCCTCCGTCGCGCACCGATCTCACTTCCAACTTGGAAGCGTCGTATTGGAGCGCGATGTCGGCGCCGCTCACCTGCTGCTCGCCGCTGACTTCGATCGTGACTTTGAAGGTCTTCCCGACGCGCTCCTTGATGGGCTTCGGCGAAAGGTTGAAACTCACCGTCGAGTTCGCGTAATCCGCAGGCCCGGCGGCTTTTCTGGCCTTCTCTTCGGCCAACATTCTGGAGACCGTGCGATCGATGGTTTCCGGGCGCAGCGAAGCGAGGACCGTATCCGGGGCGCTCGGCTGTGACGAAATCAATCCGGGCGTCCCGGCGCCTTCGCCCGTTCTTTCAGGAAGCGCCGGCGGCGGCGCAGGATTGATGGTCCCCGGCGTCACGCCTCCGATCGGCCCGCGACTGGTGGGATTGCTGGCCGGTTGAATCGTCTGTTGGAAGCCCGGAGTTTGCTGACCGTTGAAGTTGGCCGGCTGCGAACCGCTGGGGCGCTGCTGGTTGTTGAAACCCGCCTGCTGCGTGGCCGGCGCCGAACCGCCCGAGCTCAATGGCGCGCCAGGGGCCTGCTGCTCGGCGGCCGCGATCAGACGCTGCTCCTGCTCCTCCTCGACCTGAGCGCGGTTGATCACGTCTTCGACGCTCTGGTTCATACCGCCCTGCTGCGGCGGGCCGGTCAGCGCCAGATAATCTTTCGCCGTGATTCCCGCGGAGCGGACGATGTGCGGCGTGACGGTAATGATCACGTCGGTCTGGCGGGTCTCCTGACGCGGAGTAGCGAAGAGCCTGCCGACCAGAGGCAGCATCCCGAAAACCGGAAGCCCGGCGCGCGCACTGTTTTTGACGTCTTGATTGACGCCGGCGACCACCGCCGTCACGCCGTCCTGAATGCGGGCCGTTGTGTTAAGCGACCTTTGCGTGAATGTCGGCGTCAGGTTCTGGACATCGCCGCCGGAAGCGACGACGTCCGAACTCTCGAAGTTCATCTTGATCTCGACGTAGCCCTCGTTGGTGATCTGCGGCTTCGCCTTGATCACCAGACCGACGTCTCGGTACTGGATGCTATCAAATCCATTGTTGAGCCCGCCGAAGCCGCCGAGACCCGCCGCCAGGCCGTTTGCAATGTTTTGAGCTATGCCGCCGTTGTTATTGCCATTATTGCCGCCATTGACGCCGCCCAGGCCCCCGAAGCCCCCGAAGCCCCCATTACCGTAGAGCTGGGTTCCGAGTCTGACGGGCACGCTACGCCCGACCTTGGTCTCGTTCTCTCCCCCGTCGAGCACGTGTATCTGGGTCTTGTGCAGAAGCTTCGATTTGCCGCGGGATTGCAGCAGACTGATTTGCGACGGCGGAAAACCGACCAGCGTTCCGATCCCGCCGAGGAAGGGGGCGAAGATGTTGCCGCCGACCGCAGTGTCACCGAGTCCGTTGATCAAGCCGAGTCCGATCCCTCCGAGATTTCCAAGTGAAGGCGATTGAGTCGTGACGGAGCCTGTTATGTTGTTCTTATCATCGTAAATATTTCTGGTCGCCTGTACCGGCGACGTCGCAAACTGGTTGCCGATCTGAGTCAGGCTGTCGTTCCCCACTTCATAGATTTCGATGTCGAGCACGACCTCGTTCTTATTCTTGTCGATGTTGCTGATGAGGTCTTGGACCAGTTGCAATTCGGCGGGCGTCGCTTTGACTATCAAGACGTTGCTGCCGCTGGGGCTGCCGCCGCTGCCGCCCATCTGGTCGACGGTCGCGGCCTGACGCCCCGGAGGAAGCATCTGGGACAACACGTTCTTCACCGTCTGCGCGCTGACGTTGTTCAGATAGAAGGTCTTGATCAGTAGCTTTTCAAAGCGCGGGCGGTTGTTCACGTTGTCGGGGTAGATGAAGATGGTGCGGCGGTCGACCTGTTCGAAGGCGAGCTTCTTCTGCATCAGGACGATGTCGAGCGCCCTGGCCACGGTCACATCGTTCATTTCGATCGTCACCGGATCGTTCCTGATCGAGTCGTCGAAGACGACGTTCAGCTTGAGAGGCTCCGTAAGCGACTTGATCGCCGACTTGAGCTGAGTGCCCGCGAATTTGACGTTCGTTGCGACGTCTCCCCTGGCGCGGGGCTTGTTGGCCAATTGGATGTCATTGCCGACCGGCGTGACGGCGCCGGTCTTGGTGTTATATCTGACCTGCTCGCTGCTCCCATTCGCCTGCGCCTTTTGCATTTCGAGCATCCGCTCCATCTTGAACTTCGAGATTTCGTTGCCCGGGTCGTAATTGTAGGCCTGGCGGTAGGCGACGTAAGCGCCGGAGAGATCGTTCTGTTCGGCCAGCGCGTCGCCGCGAGTGATGTACATCAGCGAGGCGCGAGAGAGCGCCTGCAGGTAATGGACTTTGTATTCGGGATTGTTCGGCTCGGCCGAGAGGGCCAGGGCGAACCGCTGCGCGGCCATGTCCCATTGCTGCAGTTCTTCGTACTTCATCCCTTCCTTGAAATTCTTCTTCCCGTTTTTACCGTCGGCCAGAGCCGCGCCCGGCAGCAGCAGGCACAACGACAGGAAGGCGGCGAGAAATCTGCGGCCAGAGGTTCCGATGGATCTATTCATGTTCATGTTGATGACCCTCTCTATCCTTTATTTGTATTTCCTGGGAGCGCAGGCGTCATTGCCTGCGCTCTTCCTGCAGGCGTCTCTTTCGGAGCAAGCAGGCAATGACGCCTGCGCTCCCAGGAGACGAATGACAACTACTCAAGCTCTTCAACGAACGTCACGCGGTTGATTTCGTGCAGCGTCGTCTGTCCTCCGAAGACCAGTCGCAGCGCGGACTGGCGCAATGTCCCCAATCCTTCAGCGGTCGCGAGCCGGCGCACTTCCGAGCCGGGTTTACGGTCGATGATCGACTCGCGGATGCTGTCGGACATGTCTAGCAATTCATGAATCGCCGTGCGCCCGCGGTAGCCCGTGTGGTTGCAGATTTCACAACCGACGGTGGCGTAAAAGACGCGGTCGCGGTACCTGGACGGCGTCAGCCCCGATTCAATCAATTCGGCGTCGGTCGGCTGGTATCGCTTCCTGCAGCGCGGGCAGAGCAGCCGGACCAGCCTTTGCGCGAGTACGCAGTTGAGGGACGAAACGAAATTATAAGGCTCGACGCCCATATTGATAAAGCGCCCGATCACGTCAATGACGTTGTTGGCGTGAACGGTGGTGAAGACCAGGTGGCCGGTGAGCGCGGAGTTGATGGCGATCTGCGCGGTCTCCTGGTCGCGGATTTCGCCGACCATGATCTTGTCGGGGTCGTGGCGCAGGATGCTGCGCAAGCCCCGTGCGAATGATAATCCCTTCTTCTCGTTGACCTGGATCTGGGTGACGCCGCGCAACTGGTATTCGACCGGGTCTTCGACGGTGATGATCTTGTCCTCGTCGTTGCGGATTTCGTTCAGCGCGGCGTAAAGGGTGGTGGTCTTACCCGAACCCGTAGGCCCGGTGACCAGCACCATCCCGTAAGGCTCGCGGATGAAGCGCCGGAATGTGGCCAGTAGATTCGGGTCGAAGCCGACCACATCCAGTTTAAGGTCTTTGAACGCTTCGTTGATCTGCTCCTTGTCGAGGATGCGGATCACCGCGTCTTCGCCGTGGATCGACGGCATGATCGAGACGCGGAAGTCGACGCGGCGGCCCTTGATGCTCATGCGGAAGCGCCCGTCCTGCGGGACGCGGCGCTCGGCGATGTCGAGTTCCGACATGACTTTGATGCGCGAGATGATCGTCTGATGATGGCGGATGTCTATCGGGTCGCCCGCCTCGTAGAGCGCGCCGTCGATGCGGTAGCGCACGACCATGTCGCTGTCGCGCGTCTCGAGGTGGATGTCGGAGGCGCGTTTTTCGAGCGCGGTGAAGACGATGGTGTCTACGAGCTTGATGATCGGCGACATCTCGTCGCCCGAGAGGCGGTCCAGGTCGAGAACCTCTTCGCCCTGGTCGGTTTCCTTGACCAGCGCGGCGCGGAAGCCCTCGGTCGCCTCCTGGAGGACGCGCTGCGACGCGTCGCCCTTGCGCAATACGGACTCGATCGCGCTCCACGTCGCCACCTCGACCTTGAGGGAGACGTGTAACTGGGCCTTCAACTCGTCGAGCAGCATGAGGTCCGACGGGTCGGCCATGGCTATGACCATGTGGCCGTTTTCGCGGCGCACAGGCACGAACTTATTCCTCAACATGAGGTCCACCGGGAGCGCCTGCACGAGCGAATAATCCACAGGGTAATCTTCCAGCGGGATGTAATTCAAGCGATAGCGCTCGGCCAACGCTACGGCCGCCTCGCGCTCGCCCCCTCCGTTTTGTCCGTTTATGACGCTTTGTTCTGAAACCGCCATTTCTTGTACCTTTTTCCTAAATGGGACCTATAGGACCTATGGGACTTATGAGTCTCCTTGTCCCCCTGTCTCCCAGTCTCCTTGTCTTTCTTCAAGCCCCCACCTTGCTGACCATCTGCAGCAGGGGCAGGTAAATCGCCATCAGGATCGTGATCACGACGCCGGCCATAAACAGCAGGATCACCGGCTCGATGAGACTGGTCAACTGTCCGAGCTTCGTTTCGGTCTCCGCGTCGTAGAACCCGGCGACCTCGTCGAGCATCTCGCGCAGCGACCCTGAACGCTCGCCAACGCCCATCATGTCGATGGCCAGTTCGGGCGCCCAGCCCGCCGCGGCCAGGCTCTCGGTGAAAGGCTTCCCTTCACGGATCCTCGAGAGCGCGGGCTCAGTCGAGCGCAGGAGTTCGCGGTTGGTGATCGATTGGAGGGCGATCTGGAACGACTCGATGACGGTGATGCCGCCCCGGAGCAGTGTCCCCAGACTGCGGGAGAACTGCGCCATAGTCAGTTGTTTGATCAGATCGCCGAGGACCGGGATTTTCAACACCCAGCGGTCCAACGTCCGCCGCCCGTTCTCGGTCTTCCTCCATGAATAGGCCGAGGCGCCTGTAATCAAGAGCGCCGGCAGAAGCCAGTAGATATTCGCCCTGACGGCCGACGAAACGCCGACGACGAAGGTCGTGATCGCGGGCAACTCCCCTCCCAGGTTGTCATAGAGCAAAGAGAACTGCGGGATGACGAAGGTCGTCAAAATGGTGATCAGGATGAACGCCGAGCAAAGCAGCATGATCGGATATGTGAGCGCGCCGCGAATCTTCCTTCGCAATTGGGCGATGGCCTTCGTGTATTCGACGTAGCGTCGCAGCACGTCGTCGAGATTGCCGGAACGTTCGCCGGCCAGAATCGAGCCCGTATATATCTTCGGGAAGGTCTCGCCCTGGGCCGCCAGGGCTTCGGAGAGCGCGCTGCCAGACTTGATGCGCGACTCGACGTCCGAGAGCGCAATCCGCAATTTCGGATTGGGCGAACGCTGGCGGAGCATCTGGATCGATTGCAGCACGGGCAATCCTGCATGAATCAGCGCAGCCAACTGTTGATTGAAGAGCAGAAAGTCATCGAGCTTGATCTTGACCGACCGTTCGCCCGCGGTGCGCACGCGCACGCCGTTTATCATGCCGGACGTCTCGACGGAGAATATCCGGTAACCTTCATGCGCGAGACGCTGGCGCAATTCCTGCTCTGACATGCCCTCGACCGTCCGCGTGACGATCTCGCCTCCGGGCGTCCCGAGTTTGCAAATGAACTCTGCCATTTCAAAAGCCACTTTCGGTTAAGTTCGCTCAGTATGAGTGGGGCCTTTGCCGGCCTGAATCTGATCGACTAAATCATACGGGGGCAATCGCAATTTGGATTGAGGACTCCGTGTGTTGACGACGCGCTCGCCTGTTATGCGCTTGCTATGTATTAGAACCCGCACTTTCCACGCCCCAGGCCGCCGGAGGTTTCATAATAATTTCGATTTACGCCAGTTGAGCCGATCCGTAACAGTGACGTCGAGAGCGTAATGATCCCAAATGACCCTGGGAGGGGGAAGGGAGCGAGCGAAGCGCCTATAGGGTTGGCGGTCAACTCAGGCGGATTGTAGTCGGCATCGCATGACGAGTCAACCTTTATGCTTATGTTGTATAATCCGTCCGTACCCGATAGTTAAATTTGCATTGGTGTTTCATTTATGCGATTTCTTTATTTTGCTCAGTCGCGCTTCCCCTCCCTCCTCGTAGTTACGGTCCTTCTGGCGATGATCCATAATCCTGGGTACGCGTCGCTTCCAGCGCGCAGTCTCGGGGAAAAACACATTGATTGGAACCTGGCGCCCCAGAACCATATTGCTTACTTTGAGCAATCATCGCTCGCAAACACGCACGGCCTGATCCAAGCGCGTTCTCGCCGCCCAATGGTCTACCATCCACGCCTGCACGCTGGAAGCGATGCGTACCCGGGGGCGCAAACGCCGACGATCCGCGTCATAACGCTCGATGAATCGAATCGGCCGGCGGCGGCCGTGCGGTTGGAACTCAAGCGTGCGGGCGCGGTGGTCGGCGGCGCCGTCACGAATGAGAAAGGCGAGGCGGAGTTCCCGCTCCCCGCGCCGGGCGATTATGAAATCACGGCGGCCAAAGAAGAGTTTGAAACATTGACGCAATCCGATCTGACGATCGTCGCCGGGGCGGCGCTCGAAGTCCGATTCGTCATGGTTCCCAAGATCAAGATCGGCGAAAAGATCGACGTGACGGCCAGCGCGGCTTCCTCCACGCCTCTTGAACAAGGGGCCTCTCCTTCGACCGATCTGCAGCGCCAGCAGCTTAAGGATTCGGCGGTGCGCGTGACCAACGTGGCCGACGCTCTGCCGCTCGTGCCCGGCGTCATCCGCACCGATCAGGGGTATCTCAAAATCTCCGGGACGAGCGAGAACCGCAGCGCGATGCTCGTCAACTCAGCCGACGTGACCGACCCGGCGACGGGCCAATTCGGGATGACCGTGCCGGTGGACGTCGTCAACACGATCAGCGTCTTCAAGACTCCCTACCTGGCGCAGTACGGGCGATTCACGGCGGGAGTGGTCTCGGTCGAAACCAGGCGCGGCGGGGACAAATGGAATTTCGAATTTAATGACCCATTCCCGGAGATGCGCTACCTGAGCGGGCGCCTGCGAGGCCTGCGCCAGTTCACGCCGCGCGTCACCTTCAACGGCCCGCTCGTCGCCAACAAGCTATGGTTCTCGCAAGGCGCCGAGTACCGCATCGACAAGCGGCGCGTGATGGCTCTCAGCTTTCCGGACAACGAGACGGTCACCGAATCGGTCAACTCTTTCACGCAGGTCGATTACGTCCCCAACGGCGCTCACTCGATCATGGGCGCCATGCATGTCTCGCCGCGCCAGGCGAAGTTTCTCAACCTCGATTTCTTCAACCAGCAGCCGGTCACGCCCAATTACCGGGCGCGCGATTATACGGGCGCGTTCATCGACCGCTGGACGCTGGGCCAGAACCTGCTCGAAAGCGCGGTCTCAATCAAGAAGGCCGGGATCGACGTATGGGCGCAAGGCGAGCAAGAGATGACGATAGCGCCGGCCGGAAATTCCGGCAATTACTTCAACTCGCAGGATCGCCACTCGTCGCGCTACGAGTTGATCGAGACGCTCTCTCTCAAACCCATCAACTCCGCCGGCTCGCACAACCTCAAGTTCGGCGCCAACATCATGCGCTCGCACATTGACGGGCTATACCAGGCGCGGCCGGTCAACATCGTGAACACACAGGGCGAACTGCTCCGGCGGATTGAATTCACGGACGGCAGCGAATATCGGCGAGCCGATCTCGAGTTCGCGGCCTTCGCCCAGGATCACTGGGTGATCACGCCCAAGCTCGCGCTCGATTTGGGCGCGCGCGCCGAACGGCAGGGAGTGACTGAAACCTTCCGCATAGCGCCGCGCGCTGGACTGGCCTGGACCCCCTTCGGCAATCAACGCACTGTGTTGCGCGGCGGCTACGGCCTTTTCTACGACCGCGTCCCGCTCAACATCTACTCCTTCGAGAAAATCCCGGAGCAAGTGATGACGACTTACGGCCCGGGCGGCGTGGTCATCGACGGGCCGCGCCGGTTCGCCAACGTCATTGACAGGGTCGAGCCCAATGCCACGCCCTTCGTGGTGCGCGACGACGTGAATGGCAATTTCGCGCCCTACTCCGGCACGTGGACGGCCGAGGTCGAGCATCGCGTCTCGAATAATCTGCGGGTGCGCGCCAATTACCAGGCCAGCAATTCATACGGGCTGATGACGGTCACGCCCAGGGTTTTCAACGGGCAGGACGCGCTAGTGCTCGGCGGCGGGGGCCAATCGCGCTACCGCCAGTTCGAGGTGGTGTCGAAGCTCACCTGGCGCGAAAACCAGTACCTGGTCTTCTCCTACGTGCGCAGCCGCATTCGCGGCAATCTGAACGAGCTTAACAACTACCTGGGCAATTTCCCGTTCCCGCTGGTACGACCGGATCAATACGTCAATCTGCCGGCCGACCTGCCGAATCGCTTCCTCGCCTGGGGCACGGTCAAGTTGCCGTGGAAGGCGCGCGTTTCGCCGCTCTTCGAATGGCGAACGGGATTGCCATACGCGGTCTTCGACGAGGGCCAGAATTACGTCGGCCAGCCCTTCTCGGACAGGACGCGATACCCGATATTCTTCTCCCTCGACGCGCGCTTCATGCGCGATTTCCAGATCAACAAGACTGTCAAGAGCTTGTTCAAGCGCGACCTTAAAAACCCGACCTCCGTGCGCGTCTCGGTCAGTTTCAACAACCTGACCAACCATTTCAACCCTACGTCCGTCCACGCGAACGTCGCCGATCCGCAGTTCGGTTTGTTCTTCGGCCAGAACAAGCGGCGCTTCCGCCTGGACTTTGACCTGATTTTCTAAATAGGACTTATAGGACTTAATACGATATGGAGCGAAACCTTGTTTAAACATGACTTGCCTGAACTGGCGGAGCATGCCTCCGCCTCCGTTTCCCGCGCCCCTTTCGATCAACTCTCCCCGCGAATACATCTGTCGCTGCTGCTGCTGCTGACCGCGCTGATTTATGTAGGCAGCGCGTGGAACCCGTCGCTGCAGGACGACGCCGACGCCGCGCACGCTGAGGCCGCGCGCGAGATCGTCGAACGGGGCGATTGGGTGACGCTGCACATCAACGGCGTTCGCTACCTGGAGAAGGCGCCGCTGATGTATTGGGCGGTGGCGACGACGTACAAGATTTTCGGCTTCACCGAATTCGCGACGCGATTGCCGCTGGCGATCGGCGCGATGCTGCTGGTCGCGGCGGTTTATTACTTCGGACGCTGGATGGGCGGCGCCAGGGCGGGTCTCTATTCGGGGTTGGCGATGTGCGCGGCGTTAGGAGCCTACCTGTTCACGCGCATCATGATCCCGGAAGTCCTAATCACATTTTTCATGACGGCCGCGTTCTATTTTTTCCTGAAAGTTTATTTCGGCGAACTCGACACGCGATGGGTCTACGCGTTTTACGCCTGTATGGCGGCGGCGGTGTTGACCAAAGGGTTGATAGGGGTCGTCTTCCCCTGCGGCGCGCTGTTCGTATTCGTGTTGATGACGAAAGGCTGGGGGCAGTTGTGGAAGATGCGCCCGATCAAAGGCACGCTGCTTTTTCTGGCCATCGCCGTCCCCTGGCATGCGCTGGCCATCTGGCGCGTCGATAAATTCTTCTGGTTCTACTTCATCAACGAACATGTCCTGCGCTTCCTGGGCAAGCGCTATCCGGCCGATTACGACACGGTTCCGATCGCCTGGTTCTGGCTGCTGCATCTGGTCTGGCTCTTCCCGTTCAGCGTCTTTCTGCCCCTGGCCCTGGGCCGGCTACGCGACCTGTGGCGGCCCACGAAACGTGAAGATCAGTTGCGGCTCTTCGCCTGGTTGTGGGCGCTGGTGGTGATCGGCTTCTTCTCCTTCTCCACACGCCAGGAGTATTACAGCTTCCCGGCGTTCCCGCCGCTGGCGCTACTGGCCGGCGCGGGCCTGGCGCGAGGAGAGAAAGAGAACTCACGCTGGGCGCTTTGGGGACAGGGGCTGCTCGCTTTCATAGGCGTCACGGTCGGCGCCGCGCTAGGTTTTCTGTTATGGCTCTCGCGGAACGCCACGCCGGCTGTGGACATCTCGCAGACGCTCACGCATAACCCGGAGAATTACAAGTTGGCGATGGGCCACATGTCTGACCTGACCGTCGATGCCTTCGCCGTCTTGCGCGTCCCGGCCGCAGGCGCGGCGCTCTCGCTCTCCGTCGGCTTCCTCGCCGCCTTCATTCTGCGCCGGAAGGGCCGAGCGACGCAGGCCGGTTGGCTCACCGCCGTGACCGCCGCCTGCTTCATCTATTTCGCGCACATGGCGCTCGGCGTATTCAGCCCCTATCTCTCTTCGCAGCCCTTAGCGGAAGCCATCAAGCGGCGGCTCGCGCCAGGCGACATGGTGGTAATCAACGACGAATACCAGGGGGGATCGAGCATCGGATTCTATCTGCCGCAGAAAGTCTTGCTCCTCAACGGGCGAAAGGACGGACTCGAGTTCGGCTCCAACTACCCTGACGCCCCGCCGGTCTTCATCGGCGACGGAGAGATCGCGCAACTGTGGATGGGAGAGCGCCGCGTCTTCCTCTTCACTTACGACGGCGCTTTTGAAAAGGTCAGAAGCGTAATCAAGGGCGAGATGTTTCAGGTCGCCGCCGCGGGCGAGAAATCGGTTTACAGCAACAGGCCGTAAACGCAGCCTGGCAATCCGTTAAATGAAAGTCGCCCTTGAGCTACGCGGGATGACAGGCTCGAATTTTCCGCCTTCGAGCAATCGGTATCGTTCATTGCGCCAGATGATTTCGCGCCCCACAAAACCTCCTATCCAGGCCCCGAGGCTGAGCGCATCTTGCAGCGGGATCATCCAGAACCGCCGCATCGCTTCATAGTCGTCGAGCATGCGCGTCCCCAACTCATAGGCCATCCACATTCGCGCCGCCGCCACCGCGAGCAATACAAACCCGCTCCACCAGAAGGGCGCGGCGAGAAACAACAACATGGCCCAGGGCAGGCCGTAGGTGAAACCCTGTCCGACGTAGCCGGCGGGGCGCGAGAAGCGCGAGCTGCGGTTCCACCGCAGGCGGTGTTTGAAGCTGCTCGTGAAGCCCAACGCCGTCGCATGATGATTGACCGGATGCGTCAGTAGCGCGACCTCGTAACCGGCCTCGGACGCCCATTGCCCGAGCACGAAATCATCGCCCAGATAATCGGCCATCGCCGCGAATCCGCCGATCGCCCGCAGGCAATCGCGGCGCACGGCCATCGAAGGGCCGAGCGCGAACTTCATTCCTTCCAGGAGCCAGGCCACCACCACGCCGGCCATGAATTCCGTGCTCATCCCCAGCGCCTCCAGCTTTGACCACAGGTCGGCGCCCGGGGCCCCGCGATAGAGGCTGGTCGCCGCGCCGACCCGCTCCGGCGCGAAGGCCGCGGCGACGTGTCGCAGGTAATCCTTGTTGACCGATGTGTCGCTGTCGGTGATCACCAGGACGTCGCCGCTCGCCGCCTCGGCCATTTTTTCCATGCTGTAGACCTTGGCGTTCGCATAGGGCGGCTCGCCGGTCAGGATCAGGCGCGCCGGGACGTGCGGGTAACGCGCCATCAAACGCTCGGCGACCGCGACCGCCGGATCGTCCGCGCGCCTGACGGCGAAGAGGATCTCGAACGACGGATAAGCCTGCAGGAAGAAACTCTCCAGATGTCGCTCAAGATCGGGGTCGACGCCGCGCAGCGGCTTGAGCAACGAAATCGTGGGCGCGGCGGCCACTTCAGGCCCAGCCGCCTCTCGCGCCTTGCAGAGTTTTTGCGCGGCCACTACTGCCAGCAGGTAATAGACCAGCCCTCCGGCGGATGCGACCAGAAGCGGAGAAAGAAGGGAGAAATATAGTAGTGTGGACATCGTTGGTACAGTAACGGGAGCGGTAGCGACCGGTTCGATAGCGACCGATCGCTATCATTCCCGGTACTGTTTCGATTTTCGAATATCCAGGGCCAGCTTTCTGAAACGGTTGGGTTGAGTTTAGAGTATTGAGCGACAAATGGCTAGTCAGATCATTAATCGGAGAGTCATAAGTCAACTACCTTCCACTAAACGCTGGCGCGTTGTAGTGGGGGCTTGCAGTTCCAGGTTTCGTATTCACGCCCACAGCTTGCGGCCGCGGGAACGGACTGCTCAGGGCCGGTTGACTCTTGGATTCAGGCGAATCCGATAGCGGCCCATCAACCTCCGGGCTATACCCGGAAGTGATAGCGTCGAGTACTTGACATGCGGACTGTCAAGCAACTTCGGAGATTTTACGTGGTCAAAGTTTTCTGACCACAACTCCCTATCACCGGTTCTCAAAGAGCAGGAAACTGTTTCTCTCCCTGATAGGACGAGTGCCTTCGCTCTGAGGCATTTTACACGACGAGTCAACCGTATGCGCGTCGAAAAGTAAAGCCTTTCAACCCGCATACGGTCTCGATTTCCTCTCCATCTAACCCCTCCGGGTTGTGGATGGAGTATCCACCGAGGTTTTAGATGAAACGAGACAAAATCACACGACGAAAATTCGTCGCGGGCACGACCGGCGCTGCGCTCAGCGCGATGATCGTCCCGCGTCACGTGCTCGGCGGCGTTGGCTACAACGCGCCGAGCGACACTGTCAACTTCGCGCTCATCGGCTGCGGCGGCCAGGGCAAGACCGACTCCGGAGAACTCGTGGCGGGAGGCCAGAACCTGGTGGCCCTATGCGACGTGGATTTCGGTTACGTCGACCGCGAAATCGCCCGCGGCGCCAGAGTCCGCGAACCCCGTCCCGGCGCCCAGCCGATGAACGAGGAAATGCGGCGGGCGATGGAAGAACGCAGGACGCGGATGGCCAAATTGCAGGAGGCCTATAAGACGGCCAAACGCCACTCCGACTTCCGCAAGATGCTCGAACAGCAGAAAGACATCGACGCGGTCGTCGTCGCCACGCCCGACCACCTGCACGCCGTCATCGCCAAGACCGCGATGGAGCTGGGCAAACATGCCTACGTCGAGAAACCGCTCACCTGGTCGGTGCATGAAGCCCGCGTCCTGCGCGAGACCGCCGCGCGCAAGAAGGTGGTCACGCAGATGGGCAACATGGGACATTCGAGCGAAGGCGCGGCGCTCGTCAACGAATGGGTGCAGGCCGGGGTGATCGGGCCTGTGCGCGAAGTATACGTCTGGACGAATCGTCCGCTGGGCTTCTGGCCACAGGGCATCCCGCGTCCGGGGAAATCTCCAGTGGTCGCTGACGCTTCGGCCGCCCCGGCGAATGGGAATGGCAGCGGCCCCGCCCCGCCGGCCGCGACCGGCAATACGTTCGGAACCGATTGGGACGCCCCCCTGGTCAACAAAGCGCTGGCCGCGGCGATGGACGGCGATTATCCGACGCCCGCCGGGTTGGAGTGGGATCTCTTCCTCGGCCCGGCGCCCGAAGTGGCGTACCATCCGATCTACCATCCGTTCAACTGGCGCGGGTGGTTGGATTGGGGCACAGGCGCGATAGGCGACATGGCCGCCCACCTGATCGATCATCCGTACTGGGCTTTGGGATTGACCTACCCGACCAGCGTCGAAGCCACTTTCACGCCGTGGGGAGTGGACATCAAGAACAACAAGGTCAGCTATCCGATGGGAACTCACGTCGTCTACAAATTCCCGGCGCGCGGCGCTCAACCGCCGGTCAAGCTCACCTGGATGGACGGCGGATTGATGCCCGGACGTCCCGACCTGCTGCCGGAAGACGTGCCGCTCGATCCGGGCGGGGGCGTCATCTTCATCGGCGAAAAAGGCATCCTCGTTCACGGCGCCTACGGCTCGCGCCCGAAGCTCTACCCTGAGTCGTTGATGAACTGGGTCAACGCCATTAAGGGCAAGGAGAAGGCCACCTGCCCCTTCGAGTATGCCAGCCGCCTGACCGAGACGATGCTCCTCGGCGTCGTGGCTATGAAGACCGGTCAGGGCAAGCGCATCTACTACGACGGCGAGAAGGGTCAGATCACGAACGTCTCCGACGCCAACCAGTATTTGCAACGCGAGTACCGCAAAGGCTGGAGCCTCTAAGAAGAGGGGCGAGGATCGAGGATCGAGGATCGAGGATCGTGTTATCGCGCGCAAAGCAATCTTCGATCCTCGATCTTCGCGCTCTTCGTTTCTTCGTGGTTTGTACATTGGGCGCCGCTCTTCTTCGCCTGGCGCTGCGATGATATGCTCCGCCCAGCAGAACTTGAGCGATCAAAGGTAAAGATATGGCGACTCAATTTGAGGAATCGAGTCTTTCATCGGACGATCCAAAATCGTCGGATCATTTCTTGAATTTCACGCCTGAATAGTCAATACTCCTGACACCCTCTCTAAAATAATCCCGCATTGAATCGGAGACGCATATATGTTTAAAAGAGCCTCTCTGCTTTGCGTAGCCTTCTCCTTTCTTTCAACGACAACGCAGGCCTGGTCTCAGATAGGATCTCCACCAAACACGCTTCGCATCCTGGTTGTAGGAGAACCGTCATTGTCGAGCTCAATCATTGAGGCAACGCGGAGAATCAACGCCAAGTACGACCTCAAGTTTGAGTTTGTTGACGAACCACATGCCCAACACGATTTAAAACTGATTGTCAGCGGCGGAAATGGAGAAGCTCAAATCCACTGCGATCCATGCAGCATTACGGTCTTTCCTTCCGCCCAATATTATTACAACAGCATTGTCGCTCTCTCACCGGATGGCAAACTGCTTTTCACTGTGTCGCGATCCGGCAGTTCGGCCCCGGAGGTTGTGGAGTACGCCGCGACCGTGGCAATAAGGAACATATATGGCCAGTCCACTTTGCTTAAGAAGCAATCGACTTTTAATTCTGGCGCTCCTCAAGATACAGTAAAACCTATTGTCCCCACACAAGCCCTAGAAGCTACAGCTCAAGGACTTCCCGCTGAGCCGGGGGTTTATTACAAGGACGGCGTTGACTGGATCAGGCTCACAACACCCTCAACCAGACTGAATGTAAAGGGCTTCGCATTATCCAGGATTCGCGCTAGTAAAGTTTATGCCGGCGCCAGCGCCAAAGCGCAAGTCGCCGAGTTGAAGCCTGAATTCTATGTTCGAGATTTCACAGTTTCAGAACAGGAAATACGCCTCGTACGATTGGAGACAAAGAAGGATCATAGGGAAGCCCAGGCAGAACGACAAACGGATTCGGTATATGGATACAAAGCGAATGACACCCACAGGGTAAAAGTCACGCGCGTTTCAAATGGCGTATATAAGATAACGCCTGCATCCGAGTTACCAGCCGGCGAGTACACGTTGATTCTTTACGAGTCATATTTAGAGGGTCACGAATACGAGTTTGGAATTACATTGTCGAAAAAGTAAACTAATTATTCAAACGGCAATCCCACGTAATTCTCCGCCAACGCCGTAGCGGCCGCGCGCGAGCTGGCCACGTATTCCAATTCGGCCAATTGGATCCGCCGCTGGAACGGAGTAGCTTCCGGGAAGCGGTGGAGTAGCGAAGTCATCCACCACGAAAAATGCTCGGCGCGCCAGACGCGGCGCAGGCAGGTCTGCGAATATCGTTCAAGCATCTCGGTCTTTCCACCCCGGTAATAATCTCCGAACGCCCGCGAGAGAACGCGAACGTCGGCGGCGGCCAGGTTGAGACCCTTCGCGCCGGTCGGCGGCACGATGTGCGCGGCGTCTCCGGCAAGAAACATCCGCCCGTATTGCATCGGTTCGACGACGAAGCTGCGCATCGGCGTGACGCCTTTCTGAATGATCGGCCCCTCTTTCAACGCGAGGTCGCCGCCGGCGTCAAGCCGCGTCTCCAACTCCCCCCAGATGCGGTCATCAGGCCAGTTGGAGATCTCTTCGCTCGGGTCGCATTGAATATAGAGTCGCGTGATCTGCGGCGAGCGCATGCTGAAGAGAGCGAAGCCGCGTTCGTGATGGCAGTAAATCAGCTCTTCCGACGGGGGTTTGGATTGGGCCAGGATTCCGAGCCAGCCGAAAGGATAAGTCCGCTCGTAGACGGTCAGCGCGCCCTCGGGAATTGACTCGCGGCAGACGCCGTGAGAGCCATCGCAGCCCGCGATGAAGTCGCAGGCGATCTCCCGCTCTTCGCCCGCCCATCGAAAGCGAATCTTCGGCGTCTCGCCGTCGAAGTCGCGCACTCTCACATTCTCGACCTCGAAGAATATCTCTGCGCCGGCGTCGAGCCGGGCTCTGATCAAATCCTTGACGACCTCGGTCTGGCCGTAGACCGTGATGGCGCGCCCGCCGGTCAACTCATGCATATTGACGCGATGGCGACGCCCGCGAAAACTCAGCTCGATGCCGTGGTGGACGAGTCCCTGTCGCCGCATCCTCTCGCCGACGCCCGCTTCGTTGAGGATGTCCACAGTGCCCTGCTCCAGCACGCCCGCCCTGACGCGGCTCTCGACATACTCGCGGCTGCGGGTTTCGATCACTATGGATTCGACGCCCTGCAACCACAACATACGACCGAGCAGCAATCCCGCCGGGCCTGCCCCTACGATTCCGACCTGTGTTCGCATGGGCCCCTCCTGAACATAGTAGGCAGTGAGCAGTGGTTAGTGGGCAGTGGATAGTGGGTAGTTTTGAGTTCTTCACTATCCACTATCCACTGCCCACTACTCACTACCCACTTTCATTTCGCGTCCAGCTTACGCATCCATTCATAATGCGTTCGATATGATTGATAGGTCGCTCTGCAGAGCGCCGCTGAAACGGCGGAAGCCAGGACAACCGTAATCGCGAGCGACCATCCGAGCATATTGTCATCACGGAACAGATATTTGTTAAAGAGGCCCGGCAACAGCGGTCCCAGCGACTGCCCGCCGAGGCCAATGGTGAAAACGAGCAGCGCGGCGACCTGTCCTCGCAACTGACTCGGGAAGATCAACTGCAACGAGGCATAGGAACTGCCGACCGGCAGCGCCAGAAAGAATTGCGCGGGAACCATCAACACGAGCAGCCACCTCAGATCGGGCATGCTCATCGCCAATCCGAAAAAGACGCCAGCCCATACGGTCCCGACTACTCCGACTTTGAGAGGCGCCTCGTGAATACCTTTCCTGATCCATCGATCGCAAAGTTTGCCGCCCACAAACATTCCCGCAATCCCAGCCGTCAGAATCATCACGCCCAACGTCCGCCCTGTCGTGGCTCGCTCCCATTTGTGGACGCGCAGGAAGTATTCAGGCATCCAAAACAAAATCGCGTAATTGCATGCGGCCTGCGCCGACAGCGCCACGCATATGCCAACCACCGACCGCCGGCGCAGTTTGAATTCGCGCAACACTTCGCGGAGACTCAATCGCGAAGACTGCCCGTCGGCCGTCCGCAGCAGATTGCGTCGTAACGGCTCGCGCACTGTGTAGATCAGCAATCCGATAAGCAAACCCGGCAATCCAACGATCAAAAAGGTGAGCCTCCACGAAGCTATTTCGCCGATGACGGGGAGCGTGACTGCGGGCATTCCGACCACCCGCTGCGTCACTTCGCCGCCGACGATCAGCGCTATTCCCGAGCCGATGAAGATGCCCATCGCATAAACGCTGAGCGCGCCGCCCAATTTCTCTTTGGGAAAGTAGTCTGCGGTCATCGACATCGCCGCCGGCGCGAGCGTGGCTTCGCCAATGCCCACGCCCATTCGCGCGGCGAAGAGCGACCAGAAATTACCCGCCATGGCGCACAGCGCGGTCATCAGGCTCCAGAAAAAGACGCCCATGGCGATGATCGTGCGACGGCTGTATCTGTCCACCAGCCATCCCACCGGTAATCCCATGAATGTGTAAAAGGCTACGAACGCTACCCCCTGTAACAACCCGACGCCTATGTCGCTTATATTGAAGTCTCGTTTGATCGGGCCTATCAGCATACTGAGAATCTGCCGGTCGATGAACGAGAGCGTATAACAAATCATCAACACCAAGACGACGTACCACGCGTACTTCAGACCGGGTTCGGTCGCCGGCCCCGCCGGCGCTTGATCGGTTTCCGCAACGGGAATTGACATATCACCCCCACACTTCGCGCGCGGTCTCGGCCACCAGCCGCAGCTTCGCTTCCTGATCCGCCTCGGTCAGCAGATTGCCTTCCATCGTCGACGCGAACCCGCACTGCGGGCTTATCGCGAGCCGCTCCAACGGCACATAAGCGGAGGCCTCCTCGATGCGGCGCTTCATCTCGCCCTTGCTTTCGAGTTCGGGCTTCTTCGTGCTGACCAGTCCGAGCACTACGGCGCGGTCTTCAGGGATTTGGGCCAACGGTTCGAAACCGCCCGAGCGCTCGTCATCGAATTCGAGCAGGAAGCGGTCGAAGCGTGTCTTGCGAAAGACTTTCGTAATCGGGCCGTAATCTCCCCGCGCGTAAAATTTGCTCTGATTGTTGCCCCGGCACAGGTGTAGGCCGAACGTGATCCCGGCCCTGCCTGCCGCCCCGGTCGCTGAATGATCGCCGACGATGGCGTTGTCCATTTCGATCGAGAGATCGAGCAGACGGTCCGGGTCGTTGCCGCGCTTGCGGTAGCCTTCGCGCAGGTCGGGGTCGAGCAACGCCGTGTATTGCGGCGAATCGATCTGAATGTAGACGCAGCCCAGCCGGATCAACTCCTCGATTTCGCCGCGCAGGATGTCAACCAGGTCGGCCAGATAAGCGTCTACAGTAGCGTAAGCGCCCGAAGACTTTTCGGCGTCGTAATAGGCGGCGGCCTGCTGCGCGCTGATGAGCGTGGTCTTGGCGGGGCGCGTCGTTTGCGCGCGCAGCCACGTATACTCCTCCGCGCACATGTGCCGCTTGCGCCGCAACTTGGAGACAACTACCGGGCGCTTCTGAATCACCTCTTCTCCCTTTTCGTCGCGGAAAGGGATCGCCCACCCGCCGTATTTGTCGTAGCCGTCGAGGGCGTCGACCAGGTGGCCGTAAAAGGCGTAGCGCCGCATCTCGCCGTCGGTGACGACTTCGACGCCGGCGCGGTCCTGCAACTCGACGGCTTCTGCCACGGCGCGGTCCTCGATCTGTTTGAACGCCGCGTCCGAAAGCTCCCCCGCTTCGTGGCGCCCGCGCGCCTCTTTCAAATAGGCCGGCCGCAGCAGGCTCCCGACTACATCGCTTCTGTACATTGATATGCCCTCCCAAAATGTACCGCAGGTTGTCCAACCTGCGGATGACTTGTTAAGGAACCATTCAATTGCTTCCAGTCGGCTTGATGTCAGATCGCTATCTTGATGGCTGGATCGCTCATGTTCAGCATGGCGCCAGCCACACGTCCACTACCGCGCATCGCCGCTCGTGTCGAACCGCGTTCATGGCTTCGGCCAGGGCGGGGTTCAACTCTTCGGGCCGGCGAAGATCAGAACCGGGACGCGGCCTTTAGCGGTGTTGTGCAAGGCGCCGGCGAGCGCCTGAGTGCCGCATTCGACGTGGACCAGGACGGCCTGCGCGCGTCCCGTGACCTGTGCGAAGCCGTGCGCCGCGCTCAGCGCGACCATCTCGTTCGGACAGGTGATCAACTTCGGCGCCGGCCGGCCCGTCGCGCTCGCTTCGGCCAGGCTCTCGACGATCGCCGGGTGATCACTGCCCAGGTTGGCGAAGATGAACGAGACGCCCGCTTCGTGCAACGCCTCTATCAATGCCGCGCCTGCGGTATACATTGAGCCCCCTTCAACAAAAGAGTGTCTGCCACGAATGAACACGAATGAACACGAATCTTTTCCTTGGCCCCGGCGCCCTATTTATTTTCCGTCTCCTAGCCGACATTCGTGAATATTCGTGTTCATTCGTGGCTAAAACTCTTTTTGAAATCTATAGCCTGCGCGACAGCGCGGTAATCGTCCGGCGCCTTGCCGCCGAAATGTTCAAGCAGCCCGAGACCGGCGAGCCAATCTTGGCGGCGCGCGGTCGCCTCGGCCATGACTGGTTCGACGCCGATGGAGCGTAGCGTCGCGGAGACCTCTTCCATCTCACGCGCCCGACGTTCTCCGTGCTCGACGACGCGCCCGATCATGTAACTGGCGAGCTTCTTCCAATCCATTCCCGGGAACGTCTCGTCGAGCGTGGCGAAGACGCGTTCGTCTGCGCCGTAAGGAACACTGCCCAACACGCATTCGAGCATCAACGCTTCGAGCCCTTTGACGACGACGCTCCGACACATCTTGACGGCGGAGGCGGCGCCGATCCGCTCGGAGATTACTTCGAGCTTCATGCCGTAAGGCGAGAGCAGACGGGCGAACTCCGGCGCATGAGCGCCGCACAGGAACATCGGCACGGCGGCCCCGTGACGCGGCACAGGCGACATGACCGCGGCCTCGACAAAACGCGCGCCGCGAGACTCGACCAATTCTCCGATGGACTGTTTGAGCGCCGGCGAAACAGAATTCAAATCGGCGTAAATGTGCCGCGAGGCGAGAAACGGGGCGGTCTGTTCCGCGGCCTCCATGCCGCAGTTCGCGGTCACAGTCGAAAGCAGAATGTCGCTCGCCGCGGCCAACTCCGCGTTCGATTCGAGGAGCGGGACCGCAGCCTCGCCGGACCGCCGTTGAATCTTCTCGCCCAGCCCCGGCGCGAGCGCGTTGATGTCGTAGGCGCAGACGCCGGAGACGCCCGCGCCGCGCAAGTCTTTCGCGATATGGAACCCCGCCTCGCCGAAGCCGATAAAGCCGATCCTCATCCTGTTGTTCATAGTTTTGAGCTTTCTCAACACAAAGGGTTGAAGGATCAAAGGGTCAAAGAATCGGGAGGGCAGAGGCCGTTTCCTTTCACCTTCGATCTTTGATCCTTTGATCCTTTGTCCCTTTGTGTTGAAAAGCATTCCATATAAAACTCAATCAGAATCGGAGCTTCAAGCCGTACTGAAACTGGAACGGATTCGAGGCGTCGCGCGGCGATTTGAATCCTAGGACCGGATTCGGCGGCGCGCTGAGTGTCGTCGCTCCGTAGACAGTGTTCAAGTCGGTGACGTTGACGCGGTTGAGAAGGTTGAAGAAGTCGCCGCTGAATTCGGCGCTGACGCGTTCATTGAAGCGGATTTCGCGGGCGACGCGCAGGTCGAAGCTGGCGAACCCAGGTCCTTCGAGCGTGTTTCGGCCCTGATCGCCCGGGCGGTCTGAGAGCGGATTGCCGTCGCCGTTCGCGTCCGAGCCGGCGAAGATGTTGAAGCGCCTGCCTGATTGAGCCGTCACCAGCGAGCTGAACTTAAAATTACCCAGGAAGTCTACGCTCGCGGGAATCTGGCTGACGAAGGCCAGCGTGAACCGGTGAGGCACAGTCTGGCGCGAGACGGCGCGCTCCGTCCCGATGCTCGGCCCTTCGGGCAGGTCGGCCAGGTTGGCCACTGATTCCGCGTTGTTGATGGTCTTCGAGAACGTATAGCTCCCATGAAAACTGAACCCGCGCGAGAACCGCTTCTCGACCTCTAACGTCCCGCCGTGATGGATGGAGAATCCGATGTCATCGGTGACGTAGAAATCGCCAAGCTCCGGGAATACTCGTCCGCCGAGCGCTCGGTTGAAGACGGGCTTGCCGCCCGGAACCACACCTGGGACGACCACTCCATTGATCAAAGTGCCCGTCTGCACGCCGTTGAGTAATCCGGTGTGCGCCGGAAGCTTCAGAGCATGCACATAGAGATAGCCCACGGTGATCGCGACGCCCCCTCCCAGCTCATGCGAGATTTCAAGGCTGCCCTGTTCTGAGTAAGGAGTGCGCAGCAACCCACTCTTATTGTCCCTGAAGCCGGGATTGATAACGCCGCCGACCATCGGCGCAGCCGGAACCCGACCTGTAGTAGTGAAAATACAGGTGGCGAGTTGCGCCGCGCTCGTCGTCGTGATCGTCGGGCCGTTGGGACTGCATGTGGTGGACGTGGCTGCGACTGGGCCGCCAACGGTCGGTTGAATGAACAGTCCTCTCACGGGCGACACCCCGGGAAAGACTACGTTGGCGTTCGGCAGATCGCCCGCGCTGCCCAACTGAACGACGCTGATCTGCTGCCCGATGCTGGAGAATTGGCGGTCATTGAAAATCCCGAACCCGGCGCGCACGACGGTGCGGGGGCTGAAGGAGTAAGCCAGGCCCACTCGCGGCTGAAAATTGTTCTTGTCCCTGCGCGACACAAGAAGCTCGGGATAAGTCTCAAAGTCGTAACGCAGGCCCAGCGTGAACGTCAACTGAGAAGTCGCTTTCCACTCATCCTGGCCAAAGAAACCATATGAATTATGGTTTACCTTGGTTGTGGTAAGGGACGCGATATCGCTCGGGACAGCTTGCGTGAATGGGATGGGAAGCGCCGAGCGCGTCGTCGTCCCGTTGGCCAATCCCCACCAGAAGACCACTGGAGTCTGGTTCAAGAAAGTAGGCCCGGGCACGCCTGGCCCGCCCAGGTTCGCGAAGATCACCCGCGCCGGGAAGAAGAGATCCAACCGGCTCGTGTTGCGAAGATTATTGAAGTCGGTTCCGAATTTCAGCGCATGTCCCCCCGTAACGACGCTGAGGTTGTCTGACAACTGCACCCGCGATTCGCTATAGAAGTCCATGTCCGAGGTGGTCTTGCCGGTGATGATCAGGTTGGAGACCTCCAGATCAGGCTCCTTGATAACCGGCGTGAAATCAAAGGTTCGGCGAGCCCACTGCACGCGGGCTTCATTGACTACATTATTTGCCAGCAGCGCGGTGTCGCTGGCCACCATAGACTGATCGAGAACCTTGTTATTCCTCCTCGTCGTCGAAGCCGGTGAGGCGCGCCCGCCGCCGCCCAGAAAGCCTACGGTGGTCGAATCGAGCAGGTTGTAGCGGACCGAAAAGTCGTTGTTGTTTGTGATCTTGTGATCGAGCTTGGCGAGGAAGCCGTCGTAGTCGTTCGCGCGCAGCACATTAGTTGTCTCATCAGCCAAGCCGAAGAATCTCTTTGTGACGTTGATCGCAGCGAGGTTGTTGAAAATGACCGACGAGAACTTGTTGGATTCGGCGCGGCGCTGCCCTTCATAGCTCCCGAAGAAGAAGGTCTTGTCTTTCCTGAGCGGCCCGCCTATCGTCGCGCCGTACTGGTTCTGCCGCAGCACAGGGTTAGGCCCGGTCAGGAGAGGCTGCGCGTTGAGCTCATCGTTCATGCCGAAGTAATAGACCGAGCCGTTGTGGCGATTCGTGCCCGACTTCGTGACGATATTGACGAACCCGCCGAGCGCGCGGCCGTATTCGGCCAGGAAGGTGGAGTTGAGTACGCGAAATTCCCGCACGGCTTCCTGCGATGGAGTCACGCGCGGCAGCCCGGTGGCGTTCTGGATGTTATCGGCGCCGTCCACCAGAATCAGCGTGCTCAATTCGGATTGGCCGCCGAAAGTCAGCCGCGGCGCCGCGGCCGAGCCGACGCCGATGTCCGGCTCCTTGAAGGCGCCCCCGCCGGTGTTCTCGCGTCCCGGCGCCACGCCGCTGGAAAGCTTGGCGAAGTCCACGAAGTTACGCCCGATGATCGGTAGCGATTCGATGGATCGCTCATTGACCACGCGGCTCAACTCCGCCTTGGTAGGCTCGATCAGCGGCTCCTCCTGCTTGACCTCGACCACCTCGCTCACTTCACCGATCTGAATGGTCAGGTCCAACACCGTCGCGCCGCCGACGGTCAGGATCACGCCGCTTTGCGCCGCCGTCTTGAACCCGTTGCGCTCGGCGCGGACCTCGTATTGCCCCGGTCCCAGGTTGGTCAGACTGTAGCGCCCCTCGCTGTCAGTCATGGCATCGCGCGTCGCCCCCGTGCTCGCATTCCTCGCGGTAATCTTCACATTGGGGACGAGGGCGCCGGACGCGTCTCTGACGACGCCGGAGAGCGTCGCGGTGGGAGTCTGTCCCACCGCGACCGCGCTCGCAAGCAGCGCCATCAGGGCCGCGAGTAATAAACCTTTCCTATTGGTCATAAATAGGTGCTCCTTTCAAGATGGATTTGAGGCCTGAATATAAATAAAGCGTGCGCATAAATCAGATCGGCGGAGCCTTTGGAGTGCGGTTGCTTGGAACCGCTTTGGTAGTCCACTTCGATACTCGGGCAATGATGGAAAGGAAGCCCACCGGGTCTCTTGTCCCCTGAGTCTGTATAATCCACAGAGACTACCAAAGCGGTTCCAAGCAACCGCACTCCAAAGGCTGGCGCCGTTATTGTTTCAATGCAAGTATCCTCCGCCGTCACAAAGAATCATCTGCCCGGTGATCAACTCGGCGTCGTCGCTGGCCAGAAACGCGATCAGCGCGGCCAGGTGCTCCGGCTTGCCCCGCTTCTTGATGGCCTGATTCTGCATGACGCGGTTGAATGCCTCCTCGTTGGAATGGGCCATCGTGCCTTCGGTGGCGATCATTCCGGGGGCGACGGCGTTGACCGTGATGTTGTCGTCGCCGAGTTCCTTGGCCAGCACGCGCGTGAAGCCCATCACCGCGCCCTTCGCCGCGACGTAGGCCATCTGCCCCGGATTGGCCAGAAAGTAAGTCCGCGAAGCCACGTTGATGACCCGCCCGCACTGGCTCTTTTTGAGCAGCGGATAGACCGCTTTCGAGACGAGGAAATAACCGATGTAGTTGATCTGCACGAAGCGGTTGATCTCGTCGTAAGTGAGCTGATGCCAGGGCGTTCTGCCAGACAGTATGCCCGCGTTGTTGACCAGAATGTCCACGCGGCCGTGACGCCCCTCGACGCCTCCGACGGCTTCGGCGATCTGCGCTTCACTCGTCACATCGCATATTGATGAATACGCGACGCCGCCCGAGGCGCGAATCTCTTCACACACTTCGGAAGCGTTCTTGATGTCCAGAATTTCTATCTTCGCGCCTTCGGCAGCCAGACGGACCGCGGCCGCACGGCCAATCCCCGCGGCCGCGCCAGAGACGACCGCAATACGATCTTTCAAACGGCTCATTTTTTCTCTCCATCCTCTCTGTGGCTCTGTGGCTCTGTGGCGTACTTCTCTTGCTGAAGTTTTCTGAACTCGCCGTGAACAGCGTGCAGCGTCATTAGCGCCTGGAGCGGGTGAGCGCCCGCCGCAATCAACACCGCGGCGTTGTCGCTGATCTTCTTCGCCTGTCCCACCGTGACGATCGCGCGCGTCGCCTCTTTCTCCTGCTCGTTCAGCCCCCACTCCGCCGCAACCTCATCGAGGTTATTCAACAGACGGAGCCGCATATTGGAATCGGTCCGCACTTCGAACAGCATTTTGTTCAGCTTGTACGCCGACGCGGGCGGGCGCCTGTAAAACTCGAAGCCCTGATTTTTGAATTGGTACTTCGGCGGCGATTCGGCTTTGACGGCTTTCGGCCTCGCGGGTAGAAACCGCATCATCGCGTGGCCGTGATGCCATGTCGGCGTGTACTGTATGAGCTCGCCCGGGACGTCGCCGATTGCGCCGAACATAAGAGCCCATGACAACAACTCGGTGTTGCCGACTTCGTCGAGTTGCTCGGATGTCAGATCAAACAGCGCGCTTGCGTTTCCACGCTCCAATTCGGCGATCATCCATTTGTCGAAATCGAACTCGGGGTGCGGATACTTCCACGTTCCGGGGTAGTGCGACATCCCGCCGCTGGCGATGATCGCCACGCGTTCGGGGCGCGACGCGATTATGTCCGCGATCTTGCGTCCGAGCGCGGCGCAGCGTTTCGGACCCGGCAATGGCGGCATATAGACGTTGATGTGGATCGGGATGACCGGGATGTCGCGTCCGGCGATCACGAACTCGAACGGCACGGCGAATGTGTGGCCCAGCAAGGCGTCTTCGGAATAGGCGATGTCGAAGTCCGCGCCGACCAGCTTGTAAAGAAAGTCCTCCGCCATCTCGCGATGAACCGGCAGGTCGTAACTTCTCCCGGCGAATTCGGCCATCGCCCGGCTGCCGGCGAGAATAGCGAACGTAGGCACACAATCGATGGAGAAAGTCTCCAAATGATCGCTGCCGATAAAGACGATCACGTCAGGCCTGGTCTCGTCGAGAATCTTACCAAGTTCGCGCATCCCCGCGATGGAGGCGTCGAGCTGCGCCGGGTCTTCGTCCGGCGGATATGTGAATAATTGCGGCGCGTGGCAGGTAGCCATCGCGGCTACGATTTCACCCATATTAGTTCCTTATTTCAAAACATACTCGATGAACAATGAACGATGAACAATGAAACGGTCTCAGCGCGATGACTAGACGAAGTTTCATATTTGTCACCGATACTCAGCGCCTGACTTTTTCAAAAGACAGATGCTCAGAGAAGAACGGCAGCGTCTTTGTCTGCAGCCGTTCGGCGATCCTGTTCAGATGGTCGCCGTCATAACTCTCGTAAAAATGCGCGACGCCGTGATCGGTCAATATTTTATCCAGCTCCTTTGTCGCGGCGGAAATGCCGGCGTCTTTCGTTCCCGCGTCCATTCCGATGAATTTCAATCGCTTCAGATTCGGAATGTACTGGGGCGCCATCACGAGCGTCGCGTTGGCGCTCTGCCTCGCCTGAACTTCGGGAACCGGTTCGCCGTCGCGGTAGGGCAGGTCGATGTAGAACGGCGGGTTATTTGGGTTCGGCGACCACGCGGCCGCCGAAGCCAGCGTCGCCAGGACGAAGAATGATTGCGATTTCACTTCTTCATCGGTCTTGAGCGCCTCGACTTTTTTCATCATCTCCTTCATCGCCGGATTGGCGCGGCCCGGCTCCATGCAACAGGGGCTGAGCGCGTAGACGCTCGAAAAGACGTCGGGGCTTTTCATCCCCAGGCGCATCGTCCCGTAGCCGCCCATCGAATGGCCCGCAAGCCCGCGACTCTCCCTCTGCGCCAGCGTGCGGTAATGGGAGTCGATGTAGCCGACCAGTTCCTTCGTGATGAACGTCTCCCAGTCCCCTGTCGTAACGGAGCTTGAATACATACTGCCTTTAAAGCGGGTGAAGGCGTTCGGCATGACCACGATCATCTCGCGCGTCTTCCCGTCGGCGAGCGTCTTGTTGATCACCTCCGGAAAGTTTATCCAGTGCTTGACCAGCCCGAACCACTTGGCGTCGTCATCCGTGAAGCCGTGCAACATGTAGATCACTGGGTAGCGCCGGCTCTTTTCGGCCTTGTAACTCGGCGGCAAATAGATCGAAACGTCGCGATCCGGCGAATCGCCGTCGAGATTGCCTTCGAGCGATTTGCCATGAACCTTGATCCGTTCAACCGTTCCCTGGTTCGGTTGTCCGGACGCATCCGGGATGAACATGCAAGCGACGACCGTGGCGAGCGCGAGACAGGCGGCGAAGCTGAACGCGGTTATCATCGAAGGCTCCGCAATAGATTTCATAATGTGTGATTCTCTTCCGAAAATTCCTGGGAGCGCGGGCATCCTGGGAGCGCCGCCCATCCCTGCCTGCTTGCTTCGGTCAGTCGGTCCTCGCCGGAACGCTGCAGGCAGGGATGGGCGGCGCTCCCAGGGGATTTTCATTGTTTCAGGGGCCGTTAGATTTGAACAGAGCCTGCGCGTAGTCGCGCAGGTAGTTGCGCCAGTTGATCCAGGTGTGACCGCCGGCGCTGACGTGCAATTCGTGTTTGATCCCGCGCTTTTTCAAAATCTCCGCCAGGTTTTTCGACGAGGCGAACAAGAAGTCTTTGTCCCCGACGCTGATCGATAAGAGCTTGATCTGTTTGTTGGCCTTATCGGGATTGTCGAGCAAGGCGGTCGCCCGCTTCTCGAAATCGGCGGAGGTCTGCGGGTTGACGCCCGCGCTCCAGACGGCGACGTAGGCGAACTGATCCGGCTTGGTCGTGACGATGCGGGTCGTCTGACCGCCTCCCATCGAAAGCCCTGCGATAGCGCGGTTCGCGGCGCCGGGCAGCGCGCGGTAATTCTTCTCGATGAATGGCATGACGTCTTTCAGCAATTCGTTGGTGAACCGATCCTGTTGCGCGGCCGCCACCGCCGGGTCGGGGGGCGCTCCGGGCGTGGGCGGAGGCAGGTTCGCTGGACGCGGCAGACTGCCGTTGGGCATCACGACGATCATCGGCCTCGCCTTCTTTTCGGCGATCAGGTTGTCGAGGATGAAACCCGCGCGGCCGATCGTGCTCCACCCCGAATCTTCATCGCCGCCGCCGTGCAGCAGGTAAAAGACGGGGTAACGCTCCTTGCCGCTGTCGTACCCTGGCGGGAAGTAAATGTGCATGCGGCGCTGCGTCCCGAGCGTCGTGGATTGATACCAGACCTTTCGAATCTCTCCGTGCGGGACCGGCTTGTTGTCCTGGAACGCGGCTTCCGCGCCGTCGAGAAAGAACATATTGTCAACGCTGTTGACCCCCTGCTTGATCGTGGGGTTCTTCGGGTCCAACGTGCGGACGCCGTCAACGGCGAATGAATAACTGTAGAAATCAGGGGCGAGCGGGCCGACCGTGGCTGACCAAACGCCTTGATCGTTCTTTTCCAGCTTAACGGGAGTAGTCGTCTCCATCCAGTCTCCGCGCAGCGTCACGTCTGAAGCCTTCGGAGCGTAGATGCGGAACGTCACGCGATGGTCGGAAAGGACTTCCGTTGAAACCAGCGTGTCGTTCGGTGTCGGCGTCCGTTGCAGCGTTCCCTGGGCGTTCGATTCAGAGAATGCGGCCAATATCAATAAGAACGATCCAAACACGAATCTACTGAATCCGGTTGTCATCTCAGTCTCACTTTCAGTTTTGGCGCTAATAAATATCAGCCACGGCCAGGGCGGGGAGCATTAGCCTCTCCCCGCCCTGGCCGTGATTTACACGTTCATTCATCTCCATTCGGAGGCGCCTCAGAATTCGAAGCGCGCCCCGAGCTGTAAATTGCGCGGCGGACGCACCGTGGTGACCGCGCCGAAGCCCGTCTTGTTGACCAGATTCCCATTCGGGCCGAAGGGGGAATTTGCGGTCAATGTTGTATTGACGTCGTTGAACTGCGTGTGGTTGAGCGCGTTGAAAGCGTCGAGACGAATTTCGAACCTCGCCCTTTCTTTCACCTGGAAGCGCTTCGACAGCGAGAGGTCCCAACTGTTGATCGGCGAGCGGTGAAGGTAGTTGCGCCCCGATTCAAATCCCTGGCTCCCCGGTTGGGGCAGAGCGAAAGCGGTAATGTCGAACTGCCTGTAAGGGTCGCTGCTGTGGCCGCTGCCCGGGTTCTTCAGGAGGACGACACGGGCGTTCTCGACATTTTGCGTTCCTGTATATGTGAAGGCCGAAAGCCCGCCAGGAAGGTTGTAACCGATGTTGTAAGGCTGCCCGGTGCCGTAGCGGTAGATGCCCGAAAGCTGCCAGTCGTTGAGAGCGTAACCCAACGCCCGGCGCCCGGTCGCCTTCGGCAGTTCGTACACCCAATTGACGCTGAAGTTGTTCCGGCGGTCGAAGTCCAGCGGGCCGTAGTTGGCGCGGCGATTGTCCAGGGTGTGCGGCGCGCCGAAGCCAGTGATGCCGGGCAGGTCGTTGCTCTGCGTGCCGAGCGCCTTGCTCCAGGTGTAGTTCACGCCCAGCAACAGGCTTCGGGTGAAGCGCCGGTTGAGCGAGGCCTGCAGCGAGTGATAGTTCGAACTTGTGGAAGGCTCGATGTATTGAATCTGCCCGAAACCTTGATAGGGGCGGAGGAGGTCTACAGGGAACGCCCGCGCTCCCGGAACAGTCGCGCTTCCGGTCGAAGTCGGGTCCTGATTCTGCGCCAGATAGGCCGCGCCGTAAGCCGGGGCGTTAATGCTGCGCCGCTGCAGTAGGTGCTGCCCCGATGTGCCGACATACGACAAATCCAGCACTGACTCGAACGGCAGCTTGTATTGCACTCCGAGGTTGTAGGCGTAGGTCGTCGGGATCTTGCCTTCGTGGTCGATGGCCACCAGGCTGGGAGGCGCGAGCAGTACCTGGCCCGTGCCCACCTCGCTCATCTTCCCGAAGAAGAGTGTCTGCTGGATGGTCGTCGGAGGATTTTGCACCAGATCGAAGACCGTGTTGCCTTGCGGACGGTCGTAGAAGACGCCGGCGCCGCCGCGCACGACCAGTCTCTGACCGCCGAAGACGTCATAAGCGAAGCCGAAGCGCGGCGCGAAGTGGACGCCGCGAGTGCGGTAGAGTCCCTGCTCTATCCCCTTCCCCGCCTGAAACACTCCGTTAGTCAGCTTGCCAGTGTTCGGCACGATCCGTCCAATGTAGGTCGCCGCGACCATCTGCCCTGTCACAGGGTCCACTCCTACACGCGCTCCGGTCGTCGGGTCCGTGCCTGGCCGGTAGAGTCGCGGCGCGTCCGCCGCCCTGTACTGGTCGGGCAGGAAATTGGCCGTCTGCGAGGACTCGTCAAATTGCTGCTGAATCCAGTAAAAACGCATGCCGTAGTCGAGCGTCACACGGTCGGTCAACTTCCAGTTATCCTGCGCGTACCACTCGACGTTGTTGTAGCGGTACTGGCCGGTGAAGTAGCCCGACGCCTGCGTGAAAGTGTTATAAACGCCGATGGCCGCGTTTGCGAAGCCGAAGCCCGTGTCGAAGGTGTTCGAGGCGTCGTTGACGAAATTGTAGACGCCGTTGTTGTTGGCGAAGCTGCTCTGCGGCTTGAAACTGTTCTGCCAGAAAAAGCCGAACTTGAGGTTGTGCGCCCCCCTGATCTTCGAGAGGCTCGCCGCCCAGTCGCGCGTGGTGTTGAAATTATGGAAGGGCGCGTTGTTCGAACCGATGTTCGGGCCGTTGGAAATGCGCCCACCGTTGAAGACGAATTGCGCCGGCAAGTCCAGTTGGACCGCATCGGTATAGAGTAATGGAATGCCGGTCAGGTTGAGATCCTTCCGATTGAACTTTGGATTGTTCGGCAGAATGTCGATGAAGTTGTGACTCTGGCCGAAGGTCACTTCCAGAACGGTCGTCGGGTTGAGCGAGCCCGTCACGGTTCCGGTCACGCCATAGCGGTTGTTCGGGAACTTGGTCGCGTAATCCGGCAAGTTGGTGCCGAGCACGAAAGAGCCGTAGGGCTGGACCGGCGAATTCTTGTAATAGAGAAATTTCCCGTTCGCGCGCCAATTGTTACTGATGTTCCAGTCGCCCCGAATCAGGTCTTGCCGCTGCGGCGCGCTGGTCGGCTCCTCCGTGATGTAGTTGAAGTCCTTGCCGCTGGCGTTCGGTAGCGGGTAAATTTTCAGGATGTTGAGACCGGGCTGGTAGAGGCTGCCCTGCGGAATCCTGCCGACGACGCCGTTTGCATCCTGGAAGCAACCGCTTGTATTCGAAGCGTTGCACGGAGTCCCCTTCGCTCTCTTATCAGGATCCCAGATGTAAGGAAATGGATTGCCCTGGTTGTCCACGCTCTTGGAGAAGTCGCCCGCGCGTTCCAGCAGCGTCGGCACAGTCACGCGAGTCGGCCCGGCAGGCGGGGTAAGCCGCTTCTGGCGCTCCTGGTTGAAGAAGAAGAAGACCTTGTCCTTATTTTCGTTGAAGAGCTTCGGAATCCAGACCGGCCCGCCGATGGTGTAGCCGATGTCGCGCTGGTCGAGGCGCGGTTTATTGACCTTGCTGGTCGGCGTGCTGTCGCGGTTATTGATCCAGGTGTTGGCGTTCATCCCGTCGTGGCGGCGGAAGGCGTAAAACGAGCCATGAAAATCCCTCGTCCCACTTCGCGTCACGGCGCTGATCTGAGCGCCCGCCGAGCGCCCGTACTCGGCCTGGTAGTCCGAGGTCAGCACTTTGAATTCGGCGATCGCGTCGAGGGTGACCTGGACCATCTGGCCGTTATTGCCGGTGTCCACGGTCGCCACGCCGTCGATCTGAAGGTTGTTGGCGCTGGTGCGCAGCCCGTTGGCGCTGATGTTGGTGATGTCGCCCGCCGTGCCGTTGTTGGTCGTGGTGACTAGGCCGGCGGCGATGGAGGCCAGCGCCGCGAAGTTGCGCCCGTTGACGGCGATGTTGCGCACGACCTCGCCCTGCACGGCGTAGGAGCGCTCGGCGCTCTCGGCCTGGACGAGCGTGGCTTCGGCGGTGACCGTGACGGTCTCGCTGGTGGCGCCCACCTGCACGACGATGTCGCCGAGCGTCAGCTTGTCGTTGGCGACGAGCTGGATGCCGGTGCGCTCAAGCTTCTTGAAGCCGGAGGCTTCGACCGACAGTTTGTATGTTCCCGGCGGGACTTGCGGAAAGACGAAGCGCCCCTCAACGTCGGTGGTTGCGCTCAAAGTGAAGCTTTTTGATTCGTCCGATATTTTGACCGTCGCGTTGGATACGGCGGCCTGATTCGGGTCGGTGATGTTCCCGGCGATCGAGCCGCTTGTGGTCTGCGCGGCCACTACAGTGGCCATCGCGAGGGCCAGGACGAAAAGGGAGCTGAACCTGATGATCCTTTGCATATCGCTATCTCCTTGTTGGTAAGTGACGCGCGTCAGAATAAACGCCCGTCAAAGAAAGGAACGTCGCCAGCCTTCCAGCGCATTGTCTGGCAGGCTATCCATTGATGTGGTTGATCGACCTGGCCGTCCAGGCCTTCTTTTCATCCGAGCAAAAAATCGCCAGTAGTTCTAACTTGTCTGATCTGCTATTCGTCCGTGTACTCTACTCCCAGTTCCTTCAGTTTAACGCGCAAGCCGTAAAAATCCACGCCGAGTTCGCCCGCTTTTAATCGTTCGCGGCTTTTCTCTTCTTTCTCCATTCGCGCCGCGCCGAGACGCGCAACCTCCGCCGCCATCTCGCGCTTCACGACAACGACGCCGTCTTGATCGCCGACAATGACGTCGCCCGGGCGAACCGGCGCGCCGGCGCAAACGATCTCGACGTTGACCGATCCCGGACTGGCTTTGACCGTGCCCTGCGCGGAGATCGCTTTCGACCAGACCGGGAAAACCATTTCGGTCAGTTCGGCCACGTCGCGCACGCCCGCGTCGATCACGAGTCCCACGATTCCATGCGCGCGGCACGAGGTCGCCAGCAACTCGCCGAACATGCCGTCGGTCGATTCGGAGGTCGTGGCGACGACCAGCGCGTCGCCCGGCCGGCAGACTTCGATCGCGGCATGGATCATCAGATTGTCACCGGGCTGACACGAAACAGTGACCGCCGACGCCGCCATGCGCGCCGACAGATAAATCGGGCGCATGTACGGACGCATCAACCCCGAGCGGCCCTGCGCTTCGTGTATGGTGGCGACGCCTTGAAGACCGAGCGTTTCGATCAGCCCGGCGTCGGCGCGCTCGATGTTGCGAACAATTTTATGCTTCATTGGAGACGTCCCCTGGGTACGCATCGCTTCCAGCGTGCAGTCTCGGCGAAAGATCTATTGATCGGAATCCGACGCCCCCGAAGTCGCCCTGCTAGCATAGAGCGATTATTGCTTAATCCGGTTCCATGCGCGCTTTGGTCTCCAATAGGTCTGCTACTCACGACTGCACGCTGGAAGCGATGCGTACCCAGGGTTTTCATCTGATCACATCCGTGACGACCTGCGGGTAAACGCGTTGGAACGCCTCCGCGTAAACGATCTGCGGATTGCCGGAATTGCGCCCGCCCTGCGTGCCGCGCCTTTTGGCGACGTCGGTGTAGTAGTTCCACAAATGCGTCTGCGCGTCCATGCAATGCATCGCCTTGACCTTGGTCTCGAAGACCGGCGTGATGTCCAGAATCACGTCAGGTTTGAACTGGCACATCTCGGTCTGGTGCGGCTCGAAATAAAAGAGCGGCGGCGCGCCCAGGTGTTTGTGCGGACTCGGATAGCCCATCGCCTGGGCGTAGACGCGGGCGTTCATCGTCAACCGCGACGCCTCGGTATGGTCGCCGTTGTACGGGTCAATCGGCGTGTGCGTCATCACGCAGGTCGGATGGTAGCCGCGAAACTCCTGGACCAATTCTTCGACCAACGCGTCCGTCGGCTTCAACGGATAATCGCCGGCGTCGAAGCAGCGAATTTCCGCGCCCAGGACCTCGGCTGCCTTGCTCGCCTCTTCGTGTCGAAGCTGTTTGACTCGTTCGAGCGTCATGCCTTCCTTCTTCCACAGCCCCTGCGATTCGCCGCGTTCGCCGTATGAAAGACACAGCACGCGAACCCGAGCGCCGCGCGAGGCGTACAGCGCGATGGCCCCGCCCGCGCGCCAGACGAAATCAGCCGCGTGCGCGCTGACGACCAGCAATCGTTCGTTCGATAAATCCATGTCTGCCTCTGTATGAAGGCTTTTAGCCACAGAGGGCACAGAGAACACAGAGAAATCATTTATGTCCTCTGTGCCCTCTGTGTTCTCTGTGGCTATTCGGTTTTACTCAATCAGGCTGCGCGGAATGGCCGCGGCCATCCGATTGATTTCCGCCGTAGTGAACCCTGCGTCGAGCAGCTTCTGCGAGAACATCGCGAAGCCTTCGGCGACCGGCGGATTCGTCTTCTGCCCCAGGTCGGTCGAGAGCATCGTGCGCTCGACGCCGGTCGTGCGGATGTTGGCGAAGACCGCTTCCCACGGCGCCTTGTTAGTGTGATAGGTAGTGAAGCAGTGCTCGACAATCGCGCCCAGATCGGCGAGGTCGGATTGCTCGGCGCCGGAGAGGTTCTGCGACGGAAATTCGGCGTGCGTGATGACGATGCGTTTGACGCCCAGGCGCCGCGCCTCCTTGACCAGTGGAAAGATTTCGTGGCGGCCGAGATGTCCTGTGGCCAGGATCATGTCGTACTTGGCGATCAGCTCCAGACATTGCCTGGTCTCATCGGAAATCTTCCCGTCGCCGTCGAGCGGCGTCATCGGGGGCCGCGTGATGCCTGCGGCGGCGATCTCGCGTTGGATCTTCGCCCAGAAAGGGAGCTTCTCGTTGCCGCCGTCGAGCCTCCCCGCCGTTTCGTTCGCGGCGTCCACAGTCGGCATCCAGACGATCTTATTGCCCGAACGTCCGGCGATCTCGACGGCCACCGGGTTCAGGCCGCCGACGCTATGATTGAGCGCGATGGCCCCGTATGCTTCAATCCCCGGAATCGCCTTCGTCACGACCTGCGCGCGTTCGGCTGTCGGGATGTAATGCGACTTCAGCACGAAGCCGCGCAACCCCCGGGCCAGAAAGTCCTTCGCCAGATCAATATCGTCCGTGCGCCGTTCGATCACGTCAGGCGCGACATGCACCTGCAGATCATATGCGCCCTGAATCGCTTCCCACGCCTCCTCAGACACGGGCGTAGTCGTGGCATCAGCAGTGTTCATATTTTTAAAAGTTTCCCGGTAAGAGTGGCGCAAACTGTCTATTTTGCGCGGGTTCTTCACTCGCTACTTCATTGCTGGTCGCTCGCTCAATCCATCCGCCGTTCTTCTTCTAAAAGATTTTGACCCAGAAGCGGCGCAAACTAGACAGTTTGCGCTACATCCGCCGATCGGTTTTGGAGGAGCGAACAAAACTGTAATGACAATTTGAAAACTTCTGAGTGATACGACGAGGCGCAGTATGCCGATTGGCGCCCGTAGGCGTCAAGGAAATTTCGCCAATCTGACATATCAGATTAGCAAAAACCCCCGGAGGCGATTCCTTGACTTTTAGCGGCCGAAGCCTCATATCTTCGGGCCATATATAATGAATGCATTGAGGAAGGCGATGAAGAAAGACTCTACTGAAACAATCAGTCTGGCGGGAGAAGCCTACGTGATTCTGCGCGAGCGGATCCTGCGTGGCGAACTGGCCATCGGCAAAGTCATCTCGCGGCGCAAGATCGCCACCGAGCTAGGGATGAGCCTTTTGCCGGTGTCGGAGGCGCTGCAGCGGTTGGAATTCGAAGGACTGCTCGAAAGCCGCCCTCGAGCCGGGACAAGAGTGAAAATCCCGACCGAAGAAGGGGTGCGGGGGCATTACGTCGTGCGCGAAGCCTTGGAGGTGCAGGCGGCCAAGCTCTTCGCGGCGGTCGCCACGGCGCAGGAGCGGTCGGATTTGCAGCGGCTGGCGGCGCGCGTGGACGCGCTGGGGGCGAAGCCCGAGGGCGACCGCTTTCTATATTTGACTTTGCACGAAAAGCTCCACCGCCGCATCGCGGAAGGGGCACATTGCCAACCGCTATGCGACGCGATCGAAAAAAATCAGGTGCTGGCCTCGACCTGGCTTTGCGTTCCTCGCCAGACCGCTTCCGATGAGTCTCCGCGCCGTCACCAGGACCTTGCGGACGCGCTGGTCAGCGGCGCGCCGAAAGCGGCCGCCGAAGCGATGCGCCGCCACATCGACATCGCCCTGAAAAACACATTGCAGCGTCTGGAATCCTACTTCCGGATGCGCGAAGCGAACAGAACGACTTTCGCAAGAAGCCTGAAGAAACAGGCCAAGCTCGCCCAGATCGAAGATCAAGAATCGAGGATAGAGGATCGAAGATAGAGGATCGAAGATAGAGGATCGTCTTACTTGCGATGAGGCGATCCTCGATCTTCGATCCTCTATCTTCGATCCTCTATCCTCGATCCTCAACCATATGTCAAAAGAGCCTGAAACCGTCGAAGCGGTGGTTCGAGCCTGCCGCCTTTTGCAAGCCTTCAACTTCCCGGAGGAGGTTGTGACACTGAAGCAGTTGGTCGACCGCACGGGGCTGAGTAAAACGACATGCTTCAGGCTGTCGCAGAGCCTGGTCAAAGGCGGTCTGATCGAGCGGGTCAGCAAAGGCGCCTACCGCAGCCAGATTCAGCCTCTGACGCGGTCGAGCTTCAAACTGGGCTTCGCCGCGCAGACGACCGATTCGGAATTCTCCCGCGACGTCAGCCAGAGCATCCACCGCGTCGCGGCCCGTGAACACATTCAACTGATCGCCGTCGATAACCGCTACAGCCCGAAAACGGCGCTGCGCAACGCCGACCTGCTGATCAAGGAGGGCGTCAATCTGGTGCTGGAATTCCAGACCTACGAGCACGTCGCGCCGATCATCTCGTCAAAATTCATCGATGCCAACATTCCGGTGGTGGCCATCGAGATTCCGCACCCGGGCGCCGTTTATTTCGGCGCCGATAATTACCGCGCCGGGTTGATCGGCGGCCAGGCGCTGGGACGGTGGGCCAGGGAGAACTGGGGCGGGGAGGTCGAAGCCCTGCTCTTAATGGAACTGCCGATCGCAGGCCCGCTGCCGCAACTGCGGATCAGCGGCATGGTGGCCGGCCTCAGCGAAGCGCTGCCGGGCATCGACACTCGCTCTATGGTCCATCTGAATGGCAGAGGCGAGTTCGAGCACAGTCTCCACGTGGTTCGCCGCTACCTGCGCCAAACAAAGCCTAAGCGTACGCTGGTCGCCGCCGTCAACGACCCCAGCGCATTGGGGGCATTGCGGGCTTTTGAAGAAGCCGGACGCGGCAGCCTCTGCGCCGTCATGGGCCAGAACGCGATCCGCGAAGCGCGCGAAGAACTCCGGCGCCCGGGCACCAGACTCATCGGATCGGTGGCCTATTTCCCGGAGCGCTACGGCGAAGAGCTGATCCCGCTCGCCCTGGCAATACTGCAGAAGAAGCAAGTCCCCTCGTCAGTCTTTGTGAAACATCAACTTATCACGCCCAAAAATGTCGGGCTGATCTATCCGATCCAAACCGAATGACGTGTTCCGTGAAGCGGAATATTAAGCGACCTGAGACCGATAGTCTCCCCGGCTAACTCGTTGTGGCAGGAAGGGCGCCATTCCGTATTGTGGAATAATGCGCGCGAGGGAATTTCCTGATTGTCCCGATCAAGGCGAATTCCTACAGTCGCTGCGGCTGTGGATCAACGGTAAATTCTTAATTCACCCGAAATATATCAAAATATTCGCTTATCTGCTTAAACTGAGAAGCCTTCACGTCACGCGGCGACATCCTGAAATTTTGAAAATGCTGCGCGCTTCGTACCGTAGGTTGTCCAAGGCGGCGGAAGGCTTCATAACCAAGCCGCTCGGGGGCAATTGAACGCTTCGATAATCAAACTTCCGCAGGCCCTCGCACAGAGGACAACCTACGGTACGTTTTTTCCGAATACAATGAGTCAGAAGGAATCATTCAAACACGTCAATTATCTCTGGAGAGACGAAGAGGCTGAGAAACTGAAAGGCGTTGATCGGCTGGTCTACCGCTCGAACAAGCTCGGCGAAGACCTGACCCTCACCAACACGGGGGGCGGCAACACGTCGTCGAAGCTGATGGAGCGAGACCCGCTGACGGCGCAGGAAGTCGAAGTCTTGTGGATCAAGGGGTCGGGCGGCGATCTGCGCACGGCGAAGCGCGACGGGTTCGCGTCGCTCTATCTCGACAAGGTGCGGGCGATGAAGCCGCTCTATCTGAACAACCCCGAACGCGGGCCGAAGACGCCGGCCGAGGACGCGATGTACCCTCTTTACAGCCACTGCGTCTACGACCTCAACCCGCGCGCCTGTTCGATCGATACGCCGCTGCACACCTTCGTGCCGTACCGGCACGTGGATCACCTGCACCCGAACGCGGTGATCGCCATCGCCGCGTCGGTCAACCAGGAGCGGCTGACCGAAGAGATTTTCGGCGACGAGGTTCTGTACGTCCCGTGGCAGCGTCCCGGCTTCGACATCGGCTTACTGATCGAGCGATTGATCAAGGACAACCCTCGGGCGAAAGGCGTTGTGCTGGGCCATCACGGGATGTCGTCGTGGAGCAACGACGACAAGACCTGCTACGAGACCGCGCTCGAAATCATCGACCGCGCCACCGAGTACATCGACGCCCGCGACAAAGGCGACAAGACCTTCGGCGGCCCGAAAACTCGCGCATTGTCCGACGCCGCGCGCCGCCGCGCGCTTGTCGAACTGCTGCCGTGGCTGCGCGGCCAGCTCTCGGGCGTCAGGCGAGTCGTGGCGACAATCCAGGACGATCCGAAGACGCTGCGCTTCGTGAACAGCGTGGACGGCCCGCGCCTGGCCGAACTCGGAACGTCGTGCCCGGATCACTTCCTGCGCACGAAGATCAAGCCGCTTTTTGTGAATTGGGACCCGGCCTCTGGCGACCTCGAATCGCTGAAATCGCTGTTGGTCGATGGGCTGTCGAAATATCGCGAGGATTATGCGGCCTATTACGACCGCCGCAAGCGGCCCGATTCGCCTGACATGCGCGACCCGAATCCGACGGTGATTCTGATCCCCGGCGTAGGCATGATCGCCTGGGGCAAGAACAAGAGCGAGTCGCGCGTGACGGCCGAGTTTTACAACTGCGCGATCGAGGTGATGCGCGGCGCAGAAGCCATCGACCGCTACGAGGCGATGGACGAGCAGGAGGCCTTCGACATTGAATACTGGCTGCTGGAGGAGGCCAAGCTCCGCCGCCTGCCGCCCGAAAAGGAACTCGACCGCCAGATCGTCGTAGTAATAGGCGCGGGCAGCGGCATCGGCAAGGCGGCGGCGCTCCGGCTCGTCAAAGAAGGGGCGCACATCGTCTGCGTCGATCTGGACGAGGCGGCGGCGAAAGCGACGGCGAACGAAATCATCGCCAAATACGGCGAGGGCATAGGCGTGGCCGGCGCCGGGATCAGCAACTGCGGCCCGGGCATAGGCCTCGGCTGCGACATCACGAACCGCGAGAGTGTCGCGCGAATGTTCGAGGAGGCGCTGATCGCTTACGGCGGCGTTGATTCCGTCGTCGTGACGGCAGGCGTCTTTGTTCCGCCTGACAAGACAGGCCGCATCGAAGACCGCCTCTGGGAGAAGACCTTCGCCATCAACGTCACGGGCGCATATCTGGTCGCCGACGAGGCGAACAAAATTTTCAAACGGCAGGGGCTCCCCGGCGCCGTCGTGTTGACCACGAGCGCCAACGCCGTCGTCGCCAAGAAAGGTAGCCTCGCCTACGACGCTAGCAAGGCCGCCGCGAACCATCTGGTCCGGGAGCTGGCCGTCGAAATGGCGCCCCTCGCGCGAGTCAACGCCATCGCGCCCGCGACCGTAGTCAAAGGCAGCGCGATGTTCCCGCGAGACCGCGTGATCTCGTCACTCGTGAAGTACGCGATCGATTTCGGCGAGGATGAATCAACCGAAGCCTTGCGTGAAAAGCTGGCGAACTTCTACGCGAAACGAACACTGACGCAGACGCCGATAGAGCCGGAAGACCAGGCCGAAGCCATCTTCCTGCTCGTCTCGCCCCGGCTCTCGAAAACGACCGGCCACGTCATCCCGGTGGACGGCGGGTTGCAGGACGGTTTTCTGCGTTAGGCGCAAATAGAACAGGAAAGCTGCGAGGAAAGCCATTGTTCATTGTTCATTTGTCATTTGATATTGGTCATTGCTTCGGATATCTCCCGATAGTTATTGGGCGTTGACTGATCCGGCGTCTGGAAATGACAAATGAACAATGACAAATGAACAATGAACAATGACATGCTTGGGAGGGAAAACCATGAATACGACATTTGCAATCAACGACTCTTTCATCGCCGAGCAGAACCGGAAGGCGAAAGCCTGGCTCGACGAAGATTACGAGAGCCTGGGGCGTCAATTGCGGCGGCGCGGAGTGGAGATCGAAGACCTCACCGACCAGGCGCAATCGTTCAAAGTGGCCGTGCCGTCCTGGGGCGTGGGCACGGGCGGGACTCGGTTCGCGCGCTTTCCGGGGCCGGGCGAGCCGCGCGGCGTTTACGAGAAGCTCGAAGATTGCGCGACCATCAACCGGCTCGTCCGCGCGACCCCCACCGTCTCGCTTCACATACCCTGGGACAAACCGGAAGACCCGAGCGAACTCCGCGAATACGCCGCTTTATTGGGCCTGGGCTTCGACGCCATGAACTCCAACACGTTTCAGGATCATCCCGGACAGAAACTCTCTTACAAGTTCGGAAGCCTGACGCACCCCGATCACGCCGTGCGCGAGCAGGCCGTCGAGCACAACCTGGAGTGCATCGAGATCGGCAAGAAGCTCGGCTCCAAGGCCCACACGGTCTGGATCGGCGACGGCGGTAATTTTCCGGGGCAGCAGCATTTTCGCCGAACTCTCGAACGCTACATCGAAAGCTTGCGCGAGATTTACAAAGCCCTGCCCGACGACTGGCGCGTGTTTATCGAGCACAAGCTTTACGAACCGGCCTTCTATTCGACGGTCATCAACGATTGGGGCACGAGCTATTACTGCGCCACGCAGCTCGGACCGAAGGCGCAATGCCTGGTCGATCTGGGGCACCACGCGCCGAGCGTCAACATCGAAATGATTGTGGCGCGGCTCATCCAGTTCGGAAAACTCGCCGGCTTTCATTTCAACGACAGCAAGTACGGCGACGACGACCTCGACGCGGGTTCGATCAAGCCGTTCCAGCTCTTCCTGATCTTCAATGAACTCGTCGACGCCGAGGTAACCGGGGCGCCCGATTTCAACCCGGCCTATATGCTCGACCAGTCGCACAACGTGACTGATCCTATCGAATCGCTGATGCTGAGCGCGGTCGAACTGCAGCGGGCATACGTGCAGGCCTATCTGGTCGACCGCGCCGCGCTCGAAGAGGCGCAGGAGCAGTGCGATGCGATTCGGGCGCTCGCCACGCTCAAACAGGCGTTCACGACCGACGTCGCGCCGGTCATTGCGATGGCGCGCCAACGCGCGGGCGGCGCAATCGATCCGCTCGCGGTCTACCGCGCCAGCGGCTATCGCCAGCGCAAGGCCGAAGAGCGCCCAGCGCAGATCGGCATGTCAGCAGGAATCGTTTGATTGCGGATTGCGGATTGCGGATTGCGGATTTCCGGTATCGGGCGGGTCCGTCCACGGTTGCCGGAACATTTCTCCCACTTTCGATTCATTGGCTCCCATCGCATCAATCCGCAATCCGCAATCCGCAATCCGCAATCCGCAATCCGCAATCCGAATCCCCAATGAACGACTCTCTCTACATCGCGGTTGATCTCGGCGCTGGAAGCGGGCGCGTTTTTCTCGTCGGAGTCGCGCCGGGCGAATTGCTGCTTGAGGAAGCGTACCGGTTTCATTATCCGCCGGTCCGACGCCAGGGGCATTTGCGCTGGGATCTGCAGGGCATCTTCGCCGACATCAAAGCCGGATTGTATGTGGCGGGAGAGCGCGCGCGGCGGATCAGGCGGCCAGTCGTGAGCGTCGGCGTAGACAGTTGGGGCGTTGATTACGGGTTGATCGACGCCGACGGCAATCTGGTCGAAGACCCGATCTGCTACCGCGACGAGCGAACGGCGGGAGTGATGGACCAGGTCTTCGAGCGAACGCCACGCGCCGAAATCTTCGCTCGCACGGGTATTCAGTTCCTCGCCTTCAACACGCTCTTTCAACTTTTCGCTCATGCGCGATCGAGCATTCCGGCGCGCGCCGCGAAGATGCTGTTGATCCCCGACCTGATCAACTTCCTGCTCACCGGCAGGACCGTCACGGAATACACGAACGCGACGACGACGCAGATGATCGCCGCCGAGAGTGGCGCGTGGGATCATTCGTTGCTCAAAGGTCTCGGACTTCCCGCGGGGTTGCCGGCCGAGATCGTTCCTGCGGGAACGGACCTGGGTCCGCTCACGCCCGAACTGGCCGAAGAGTTGAACCTGAACGGCGTCCGCGTCGTCGCCCCGGCCACGCACGACACGGGCAGCGCGGTTGCCGGCGCGCCGCTCGAAGACGGCTGGGCTTACGTCTCTTCAGGCACCTGGTCTCTGGTCGGCGTCGAATTGAATCGGACGCTCATCAATCCTGAAGTCGCGCGCCAAAATTTCACCAACGAGGGCGGCGCGTTCGGGACGATCCGCTTCTTGAAGAACGTGATGGGGCTGTGGATTCTGGAATCCTGCCGCCGGGAGTGGAGGGAGCGCGGATTGGAGGTCGATTACGACGTCTTGCTCGCGCGGGCGTCGGCGCGGCGCGATTCCACGGCCTTGATCTATCCGGATGACGAACGCTTATTCAATCCCCCGAGTATGAACGCGGCCATTGCGCGCCAACTGGCCGAAACCGGCCAAACGGTCGACGACGAACCGGCGGCGATGACCGCGGCGGTCCTCGACTCGCTGGCGCTGCGATACGCGTCGGTCATCCGCACAATCGAAACGCTCGTCGGAAATCCGATCGAGGGCGCGCAGATCGTCGGCGGAGGCAGCCAGAATCAATATCTCAATCAGGCGACGGCCAACGCGTCGCAAAAAGTCGTCCTGGCCGGCCCGGCCGAAGCCACCGTCATCGGCAACGCTCTCGTCCAGGCGGTCGCCGCAGGCCGCTTCGCCACGCTCGCCGAAGCCCGGCGCCACGTCGCCGCAAACATCAGCCCGCGCCGCTTCGATCCACAGCCGTCAGCCGAATGGGAGGAGAGGACTCGTCGCTACGCCGAGATCGAAGCGCGATTTGCGAAGAGCTAAAGTGGGACAGACTTTATTCTTTCCGTCGCGTAAATGGGGACGGACAGACTAAAGTCTGTCCCACTCTTACGCTCGGGCCAGAGCTTCCGTCCAATCGCGCCCAATGCGATAATCGACTCCGCCGAAGGAGAAGAAATTATGGCGACGCCGCGATCACGAATCTATTTCACCGAAGAGGAATATCTGGCGATCGAACGCTCGTCCGAGGAACGTCACGAATACATTGACGGCAGGATTTTCGCGATGGCCGGGGAGAGCGATCAGCACGGGGAAATCTGCGTCAACCTGATCGGGCATCTCTTCGCCCAGTTGAGTGGTAAACCTTGCCGCGCGCGCGCCCAAAACACCAAAGTCCGTAGCGGCCCCGAGCCGAAGCCTTCCCAAAATCCTGAAGGGTTCTATTCCTATCCCGATGCGCTGGTTGTGTGCGGCGAACGTAAGTTTCACGACAAATATCGCGACGTCTTGCTCAACCCGAACGTCATCATCGAAGTCCTATCGAAATCCACGGAAGCCTTCGATCGCGGCGAGAAATTCATCCGCTATCGAACCTGGCTGCCGACCCTCACCGATTACATCCTCGTCTCACAAGACAAGCCGATGATCGAACATTACCGCCGCCAGTCCGACGGCGAGTGGGTTCTTTCGACGCTGGATGGACTGAGCGCCGCATTGAAAATCGAATCCATCGGCTGCTTGCTGAAATTGAGCGACGTTTACGACGGCGTCCAATTCCCTCCTCCTAACACTTTTATTGAAGACGACCTCCCGGCTTAGCTCCTTCCGAAATTCCCCTTCAAAAAAAACGTTCGCGCCAATAAATAAGCGAAAAAAATCTTGCGGTCATCCGGAAGACTTGTTAATCTATTGACCGTACATTGGCCCTTATATCCGCCAACGCCGCATTGAACCCGGCGCTGCGCGGCCACCGAAGTCGGCGTAGAGGTAAGGCGTCGGCTCGAAACCTCTTCAAAAGCTAGCTGGGATTCATTAAGCGCGATCGGTTCGCCGCCTCATTGCCGTGGCGTCCGGGTCGGGGTTACTTTTTGCGACCTCTTGCGACGACGTCCGTTTCTTCGGACTGCGAGCATAACGGTGTCTGAACATTTATAGCTCCCGATTAAAGATCAATATCAATTTTCAAAGCCTGCCCAGATGATTTGAGGCTTACGGCTGATACACAGGAGAACCAATGAATACGCCCTCCTCACACTGCCCGGCGGCGCGACTTTGGGTTAAGTCGCGCCGCCGGGCTTTCATTTTTTCGGACAGCGACTTTAGATTTTCGGATAGACCCGCCGAAATCAGCGCCTGACGAGCATTTGCCCGTTCAATTGCGATTCGCATAACTGCTGCAATAGTTTTGGATAGCGGATCATCCTCGCTCTCCGCATGTGAATAAAAAGACTATCACCGGATGGAATGTGACTTGCCTTAAATCAATAGTCTAAGATCAACTTTGCGCCATTTATCTACTCGGAAATAAGGACTCATTTTTTTCGCATTGATTAGCGCTCTTGCTTATCTGAGAGAGACTCAAAACAGATCATCCGAAGCCCGCCTAGGCGTCTGGGACGACTTGAGGCTTACGGTTGATATTCCGGCATCACACCCAACCCCCCGGAGGAATTATGTTAAGCAGAAAATCTTTCGCTCTATCGCTCGGAGCGTTATGTCTGAGCCTGGCCCTGGCGGTTTGCGCCTGGGCGCAAACGAATACATCGCGCATCAGCGGCACGGTCACGGACTCCAGCGGCGCGGTCATAGCCGGGGCGAAGGTCACGGCGAAGAATGACGCCACCGGCGTCGCCCAGACGCAGGCGACCACCGAGGCCGGTCTCTATTCGTTCCCGTCACTGCCGGTCGGCAGTTACACGATCACGGTGGAAATGACGGGCTTCAAGACCGCGAATCAGGCGGGCGTCATCATTCAAGTTAACACGCCTGTCACGGCTGACATCGCGATGGAGGTCGGACAGGCGAACGAGATCGTCATGCAGCGTTCGGCCGGCGGCGTCGGGTCGGGCGTCCATGTCAACGGCTCGCGCGACCGCGCTTACAACGTGACGATCGACGGCATCGAGGCGAACGAGTCGACGGTGCCCAACCCGGTCTCGAACCTCTACCGCATCAATCCCGACAACATCCAGGAATACAAGGTCACGACCAACAACGCGACGGCCGAAGAAGGGCGCAACAGCGGCGCTTCGATCTCGATCGTGTCGCGCTCCGGGACGAACGAATACCACGGGACGATCTTCGAGTTCATGCGCAACACCGCGCTCAACTCGAATGACTTCTACGCCAACGCGAAAGGTTCGGAGAAACCCGACATCAAGCTGCATCAGTACGGGGTGGAAGGCGGCGGCCCGATCATCAAAAACAAGACCTTCTTCTTCGGCAGTTGGCAGGGCCAGAACGTGAAGTTCACGCAGCCGATTGATCAGACATTCGGTTTCCCGACGATCTATTCGCCGAGTCTGCTCGCCGGCAATTACCGTTACTTCAAAGGCGGCGTGAACAGCCCGGCGCTCGTCGACCCGAAGACCGGCGCGTTGGCCCCGGGCGTGCGCAATTGCGACCCGGCAAATGCGAACGACACCAACTGCATCGCCACGTATAAAATCTTCGACAACGATCCGCGCAAGATCGGCATCGACCCGGTGATCGCGAAGCTGTTCGGGTCGTACCCACAGCCGAACGATTACAGAGTCGGCGACGGTTTGAACACGGCGACCTACGCGTGGAATCCGCCGACGCAGAACGAAGGGCCGAACTTCGCTATCCGCATTGACCACACCATCAATGAGCGGAACACCATCTTCGGCCGATTCCTATACGCCGACCAGAACACGAGGAAGGGCGACCCGCTCAACGGCCGTCCGCAGGTCTTCCCAGGCTTCACGCCGCTCGGCGAGGTCTTCCGCGCGTCGAAGAATCTGTCTGTGGGATGGCGCTCGCAGCTCACGTCGAACATCAACAACGAGTTCATCGTCGGTTTCGCACGCTTCTCCTTCCTGTTCACGCAGGGGGAAGCCAACCCCGATTTCCCGAACATCCCTCCGTTCACGTTCAACAATGTGGATCGGCCTTTCATCAACACACCCCGCACGGCGCGCGGCGTGACCACGCCCCAGTTACTCGACAACCTGAGTATCCTCAAGGGCGCGCACCAGATCGGCGCCGGCGTCAACGTCCGCTTCTACGAGCACAACGACCAGCGCGGACAGCCCGGAGGCATCAACCTCACGCCTACGCTCTCGTTCAGCGCATCGGTGCTGCCGCCGACCCTGGGCCCGACGCCGGGTATGAATGATACTGACAAGACCCGTCTGCGTGGCACAGTCAACGACGTGCTGGGAATCCCGGCTCGACTGACGCAGGTGTTCATCGGCGACATCAACAGCGACGCGTTCCTGCCCTTCATCAAAGACGGCAAAGTATCGCTCTTCGCCGTCGGCACGCGTTTGAAACAGTACAATGCTTACGCGCAGGACGAATGGAAGCTGCGCCAGAACCTGACGATCAGCTACGGCGTGCGAATGGAATTGAACACGCCGCCGAAGGAAGCGGCCGGCCGCGTCTACATCGCCAAGCAGCCGATTGACGGCTCGCAAGGTCTGGTCACATACGGCAAGGGTGATACCTTCTACACCGGCGAACACGACCTGGCTTTCGGCCCGCGCCTCGGCGTAGCGTGGAGTCCGGGCAAGGACAAAAAGTTCGTCGTCCGCGCGGGATACGGCATCGCCTACGATCCGATCTCGTCGTTCCAGGTGACGGCGGTGATGGGCCGCCCTCCGGGGTTGGTCACGACCTGTCAATCCTCAGTGGGCACGACGCCAACGCTGGGCTGCCAGGGCGTGCCTGGCTCCAAGGCAACGCCCGTGCGCATCGCAGAAGGCTTCCCGCTGCAGTTGGCGACGCCGACATCCAAACCGTCGTCGTTCTTCACGCTGCCGGCGACGCTGCTCAGCAATTCGCCGCCCGTCGCCGCCTTCGATCAGAACTATCAATTGCCGACGGTGCATCAATGGAACCTGAGCCTTCAGCATGATCTTCCGATGGGCTTCGTCGCCCAGGCGGCTTACATTGGCCGTCGCGGCACGCACCTGCAACGCGCCTATGACATCAACCAGATTGACGCCGGGCCGATCCTGGGCGACTTCCTGAATATGCAGTACAACCTCAACGTCGCCACGAACTGCAAGCCTGACGGCGTCAGCCAGCGCAACACCGCCGTCGGTCAACCTCCGTGCAGTGGCGGCAGACGGATCGGGATTGTGAATTACGGTCTCGCCACTACTGGCGTAAACACATTATTGGCTCCCGACTTCGTCAATTCCGACACGACCGTCACCGATCTGCAGCAGAACGGCGCGGGCAACTTCGCCGGCCGCGCCGAGCAGGCGACGCTGGCGCTGAAGCTGCGCCCGAATCAGCAGTTCGGCGTGATCACTTACATTGACGCGGGCGGCGATTCTTACTACCACGCGGCGCAGTTCACGCTGCGCAAGCGGTTCGAGAAGGGTTTCCTGCTCGGCGCCGCTTACACCTTCGGCAAGTCAATTGATAACCAGTCGGTCGACCCGGTGGGCGCTTCTTCGGGCGGCGGCCTGTCCACGACCAACTCGCGCACGCCGACCAACATCCGCAACTGGCGCGGCGAGAGGTCGCGTTCGGACTTCAACCGCACGCACGTCTTCACGGCCAGCGGCGTTTGGGAGCTTCCGGTCGGCAAGAGCAAATGGCTGGACGCCGGAAACGGCTTCGTGAATACGCTGATCGGAGGCTGGACGCTCAACGGCATCTATACGTTTATGACCGGCGAGCCGTTCAGCGTCACCAGCGGCGTCCGAACGGCGAACTTCTCGCACGTTTCGCGCGCCGACGTCATCAAGCCGGTCGAGGCGAAATTGCAGGAAAAAGCCGGGGTCGCCGGGCCTGTGGTCTTCGCCGACGCCAGCGCGTTCGCGCTTCCCGCTCCCGGGTCAGACGGCGCGGGTCGCAACATCTTCAACTCGCCGAGCTACTGGAACGTGGACCTCAGCATAGTCAAGTCGTTCCAATTGACCGAAAGGTTTAAGCTCGATTTTCGCACGGAGATGTTCAACGCGTTCAACCATACCAACTTCGACAATCCGCGCGACGCGTCAACGGG
>WNFU01000497.1_pt1 | contig 105658 bp, 106 predicted proteins | sample 5400121 | NCBI WGS metagenome assembly WNFU01 (sample SAMN13153360, study PRJNA577476) | soil metagenome | isolation source: 100 cm soil or saprolite under grassland replicate 1 | place: USA:California | collected 2016-06-15 | reverse complement strand
AAAAGCAACAAGCCCTGGGACGCCAGCTTCGCTCAAAGAGGCTGACACCGTGGTGGAATAACCACTCTCGTTGCCCCATAGAACCTTTTTATGGTTTTTAGGATTGACAAAGAACACAGTTGCTGGGGTGGAGCGCAGCCGCAACCCCAGGTACGTTCAGCATTTATCGCGCAAGCCCGCGGATGCGGGCGACAGCCTTTGGCTCAATCTCAATGATCATGAAATGGCGAATAACAAAAAGCTGCCGCCCGCTCCGCGGGCTTGATGTGTACTTACGCCGTATTCCTGGGGCTCCGCTAACGCTTCGCCCCAGGCTTTATGCTGCCGCCCGCATCCGCGGGCTAAGAACGAGTCAAGATGTGGGTAAAGACAAGAGCATAAAGCCCAGGGTGTAGCGTCAGCGAAACCCTGGGAAGAAGCGCCAATAAGTATACAGCCCGTGAAACGGGCGGCAGCTAGTGGACTGCCGCCTGTTTCACGGGCTCACGCGGTTTTGGGCTATCTTTCCTGGGGCTCTCGCGCCCCAGGCTTTATGCTGCCGCCTGCGTTGCAGGCTGAAGTCGAAGATTGATCGACCTGAAGGCCTCCACTTCAGAACCTCAGAACGATACCGCCCCCCACAAACAGGTTGTGCTGCCTGTCATTCAAAAACGGCGAGCTGAAGCTCGGGGTTCCCGTCATAAAATCCCTCACCTCGCCGCGAATCGAGATCGGGCCGAGGATGTTCAAATCGACCCCGCCGCCGTAATTGAACACAAATGAGTAGTTCGACCGATCCCCGGTGACGGGTCCGCCGGCGATGTTCGTGTCGCTCACCGATAAACGGCCCAGGCCGGCGCCACCAACCACGTAGGGCGAAAAACCGCCGCCAGGCAACAGCTTCAGCTTCAATCCGGGCGTAAAAATTAACGTGGAGTAGGTTCGCGGCAACAACACGTTGGACGAGTTGATGCCCGTCCGGGGCGCGCCGGTGACCGCAATCTCAAAATGCAGCGAGGCGACTTCGCCGTTGATCACCCTGTTCGCATAGTTGACTTGATAAGTCACCGCTCCGTCGAAGGCCGTGTTGATCGTTGTGGCAGGGTTCAGTGAAAGTGTGCGGTCGCTGGGTTTCAAGCGCGCGACCAGTAGGGCGAGTTCGTGCTCTTGCGCAAAGACAGCAGGCGCAAAGGAGAAAATCATTAGCAGCAACGCCGGGAAACAAAATTTCTTACTGCTTTTCATTGTGAAGATACTCCTTTCAAGAGAGGTACAGGCTTTAGTCCTTCCGCAGCATGAATTGGCGCCGGACGGACTGCCGTCTGTCACAATCTTGCTGGTTCGTTTTAGGCGGGGGAACTAATTTAAGAGGCCTATAAATTATGCACTTTGCCGCGCTAGTGGCAAGCCCCCCAGACGTAGCCAACCACGACCAAATAAAGCCGCAGGCTGTCATAGCTTAAAGAGCGAATAAGCCGACTGTCGCCAGACGGCGCCAGGCGCCGTCCGGCGAGGTTGGCGACACTTTGGCGCATTTGATATTTGAGTTTTTCAGGTTCGGCTCGCAACGCGCCGCAGTCATGCGATCTCTCCGACTCCCCGCCAATCGGAACTATCAGCGCGAAGCCGACAGCGCCTGGCGACCGAATGACGCGTTATTCCCTTTCTCGTCGAATCAAACTGTCACACCTATCGCTCCTGTTCTGCGTTCACCACATCGCGCTCCGCTTGGGTATCAATCGCTTAGCAAAATGCAAACGCTCGGCATCCAATTTGCTCTACAAACTTTTCTATCAGCGGCGACAAACTGTCACGTCTCGCGCCGCCGTCCGAATTGATTGAGCGGCGCACTCCTTGCGGAATCAGTGGTTTAGCGGAAGGCGGGAACATGGCGCCCAGTTTGCAATACGATTTGGAATTCTACCTTTTAAAGAAAGTTTGGGTAACCACTCAAACCGACATCGTATAAGGCATTATCGAGTTGCTGCCATACGAGGCGCGCCAGGCTTTGGCATCAACCTGGCGCCCTCGTTTTTCTTAGAGCCCAGGCGAAGGAGACTTCCATATGATAGATGAGGGTCGCAAGTCTATAGAAAGCATTCGCAAAGGCAATCCTATCGAATGCTCAGCCGAGGAATACCGCTCGGGAATACGCGCCGTAATCATCCTTTTCGCGCTTGATTGCGCTGACGGCAACGACGTGGTCCGCATGCGGACAGCGCTTGCAGAGGTGAAAAGGCTGGACAAAATGCATGGCATTGGGCGGTCGGCTAAATCCTTGGCAAACTCACCTGAAAAGATACACCCCTAAGGGGTGTATCAACACTGCGACAACTTGCAAAATCTCCAACTCCGCGCCACTCGAAGCCCTCCGCGCCAATCTGTAAGTCGCCGTCAACCGCGCATCTTACTCATCCTATTCAATGCTGTAGGGCGATTCTGCGCGAAAGCCGGAGCGCCAGGCAAGAAAATAGAGGGTGACATGCTCAGTATTAATGTCACCCTCAACTAATCGCCATTGTTACTGATTGGGCCTCCCAAGGATGGCCCACAATTACCAGTCGCAATTGCGGCGCCGCAATTACGGGTGTTAAACGCAGGGCGGTTTCCCGGTTTAGGCGCGGGCAATGTCCCGAAACGCCCCACGGGTTTTGTGGCAGGCGCGGCCCGAAACGCCCACCGTCGGCGAAGGCTCAAAGTTAAGCGGCATAGGCTGTTAGAACGCTGCTACCTGTTGACGTTCGGCCTATGCGTTCACTCGTCAACAGAAACAAAAGCCGGGTTCAAGGTATCGTGGGACTTGAACCCGGCTTTTACTCTGTGCGACTACCTACAATCTCACCGACTCCGCATGCTTGGAAAAAAGAGACATAGTGTCACCTTTTTGGGGACACCTGCCTGCCGCCGTCGAATTGAGGCGGGGCCACTCTCCTTGTGGAATCAGGGTTTAGCGGGACGCGGGCGATTGGCGCCTGTTTTGCGGGCTAATGTCCCATTACGACTATAATCTGCTTTTAGAGGGCGCCATGTACAGACATCCACTTGGCGCCCTCATTGTCTTGGGGCACGAGGAGTGCGACGACCTGCAATCTCTCCATCTCCGAACCAATCCAAGCCGTCAGCATTCCCTGTGCGTTTCGGGCGAGAGCTGAGGCGTAGGGTTCATCAATCGAAAAACTTAATATCTTGGCCCTGAACTCACGCCGCGTAGATTTGAGGGAAGATAGGAAATCGACTTTGTCCATGAGTCGCGGTCCCCACGATTATTCGCGTTCAACGTTCCCCGCGACGAAAAAGCCGGGCGACGACCCGGCTTTCGCTTTCGCAGACGGCGCGTGCGCATGGGCGTCGAGCGCCTGTCTTCCGGGAATTGGCACTGCGCGGCCCCGCGTCGAGAACGTCGACGCGACTAACTGATGAACGCATAATGCGCGCAACTGGTGGCTTGAGAAATGCCTATTGCTTTACTTGACGAGGGCCGCCGACGGGCCGAGGAATACGAAGCCCAAGAAACAGGACGCAAGCGAGCCGGGCGTCTCGTTGCCAATGACGCCCGGCTTTGCTGTGTTACCCCTATCAACGGAGGCTCTATGGACAGGTTTACCAAACTGCTTTTCCTCTGCGCGCTGACCGTCGGCGTCGTTGCGCTGATTGGTTTCTGGCCGGGCAAATATCAGTACTACAACACCGCGTATGGCATTCTCGTTCGCGTCAATCGCTATTCCGGCCAGAGCGAGCATTACCTGCCGACGACCGGCTGGACGACAGGCGTACCCGCCGCAGCGTCCGGCCAGGCTGACTTATTCGGTCGTCCGATACCCGCGCAGAACTCCACTCAACGCGATTTGTTCGGTAATCCGATTCCGTCGGCGACGGTGAGCAAATAAAGCGAAAGCCGGGCGACTAACCCGGCTCCGATTCTTCAGGCGGTTGTCGGCTTAAATCTCAGGGCCGACAATTCTAGCCTTGACGCCGCTCTTGACCGTGGCGCGGACTTTAGTCCGCGCCTGAGTCATATCCTCAGGCTGCGCGGACTAAAGTCCGCGCCACTATTCCTCAGGCAGCGTACCTCTCGGGTTCAGGATGAACTCCGGCTCTGACGTTGGTTTTGATATATACACATTTCGGTTAAACTTGCGAGGTCATTTTTGCGGTAGGCGGCGCCGGGGGAGGGCATGGCCGCTGCGGTTCGCCCTCCTTCACGGCGGCGCCCGCCGCAACAATTCGCTCAGGATCGGCTTCGAAAAATGTCGAAAATCCGTGTTCTTCCAGACAGTTTAGCGAACAAAATCGCCGCCGGGGAAGTGGTCGAGCGGCCCGCGTCCATCGTCAAGGAGTTGATCGAAAATTCGATTGACGCGGGAGCGCGGCGGATCGAGGTAGCGGTCGAATCGGGCGGGCGGCGGTTGATCCGCGTCAGTGACGACGGCGAGGGCATGTCGCGCGACGACGCCATATTGGCCTTCGAGCGCCACGCGACCAGCAAGATCAAAACTGCCGAAGACCTCGAGGCGATCATGACGCTGGGGTTTCGCGGCGAGGCGCTGGCTTCGATCGCCTCGGTCGCGAAGGTTCGCCTGCGCACGCAGAGGGAGGGCGAGGTGGCCGGGACCGAGGTCGAGATCAGCGGCGGCCGTCTGCTCAACGTGCGCGACATAGCCTTTTCACGCGGCGCCGAATTCGAAATCCGCGACCTCTTCTTCAACGTCCCGGCGCGCCGCAAATTTCTGAAAACCGAGGCTACCGAAAGTTATCACATCGCCAACCTGATGACGCATTACGCGCTGGCCAACCCGCAGTTGTCTTTCACGCTGACGAACAACAACCGCGAGAGCCTGCGCGTCGCTCCCGCCGCCGATTTGCGCGAGCGCGCCTATCAGATCTTCGGCGGCGAATTTATCGGCGACCTGATCGAAGTCCTGGCCGAATCGGGCGAGATGCGGGCGCGCGGCTTCGTCTCTTCGCCGTCGGCCACGCGAACGAACAGGGACAGCCAGTACTTCTTCATCAACGGCCGCTACGTCCGCGACAAGATCATCGGAAAAGCCTTATCCGAAGCCTACCGCGCGATGATTCCGTCGGGCGTCTACCCTTCGGCGATGTTGTTCGTCGAATTGCCTCCGAGCGAAGTCGACGTCAACGTGCATCCGGCGAAGACCGAAGTGCGATTCATGCGCGGGACCATCGTTCACGATCTGATCCGCGACGCCGTGCGCGCCGCGATCGGCTCGGCCAAGGCGGGGGCGACCTCCTTCGTCGAGAAAAAAATCGAGCCGGTCGCGTCAGCGCCTGCCGCGAGTCCGCAGGGGGACGATCCCTTTCGCGAGAAACAGCCGTCCCTTTCGCGTGAAGAGTTGCGCTCGGCTTTTAGATTGCAGCAGCCGCCCCCGGCCCGGCCACAGCCTCAACAACAAAAGATCGACCTCGGCTTCGGCGCGCAGCCTGAGCCGGAGCGATTCGGCGCCGCGAGCGGCGTCGAGCCTTCGCCCGGCGTTTCGGCGGCGCCGACCGAGGAGCCTGGCGATTCAGCCGGCGCCGAGCCGGCGCGATACGCCAATCGCATCGGTTGCCTGGGGGGGCGCGGCGCCGACTCGGCAGGCTCGCAACTCAAACCCGCGCAAAACCTGACTCTCGTCGCCGACGAGATCAACCCGATCGGCCAATTGCACAACAGCTTCATCATCGCGGCGGACCGCGCGGGGTTGCTGCTGATCGACCAGCACGTCGCGCACGAGCGCATCCTTTTCGAACAGCACTGGCGCGCGCTCCGGGGCAAACGTGTCGAGGTCCAGAGGATGTTGATCCCTGACACCATCGACCTGACGCCGGCTCAGGCCTCGGCCTTCGATCAACTTCTGCCGGAGTTGGAAGAGAACGGCTTCGAACTCGGACGGTTATCGGGCCGCACGGTCGCGATCAGGGCGGTCCCGGCGATGCTCGCGCCTGGCGCGGCTCAATCGCTGCTCGCCGAATTGCTCGACGCGATTGAGGAGGATCGAAAGGGATTGTCGCTGGACGAATTGAGGGCCGAGATCGCCGCCGGCCTGGCCTGTCGCGCGGCGATCAAGATCAACATGGAACTGGCGCCCGAAAAGATGCGCTGGCTGATCGATGAATTGCTGAAGATGGAAAACCCGGCCACCTGCCCGCACGGCCGCCCGATCATTCTACGCATCACCGCGCGGGAGATAGAACGAGGATTCCAACGCTCCTGAGCGACTCTTTGGCATTGGGACGGTGATTAATTTTAGTGATCCCGCCTTTTGTCGCCCTCCGAATGACTTCGATCTGGCTCTAAATCTATATCCTGCTTATAATCATTTGGCATGATCCGTTTTGAAGATGTAGAAAGGAAAGTCGAACGGCATCATCCGGAAGCCGATTTGGATTTACTCAGGCGCGCTTACATATACTCAGCGAAGGCCCATAAGGATCAGGTGCGCGCATCAGGGGAGCCATATCTAATCCATCCACTCTCGGTCGCAGCCATTTTGGCGGACATGAAGATGGACGTGGCCACGGTGAGCACTGGTTTGCTGCACGACGTGGTAGAAGACACGTTGGCAAGCACGGACGACATCTCAAAGGTGTTCGGCGAAGAGGTCGCTAATCTGGTTGACGGCGTGACCAAGATCAGCAACCTGGGCAAGAAGTCCAAAAAGGAGGCGCAAGCCGAGAACCTGCGCAAGATGATTCTGGCCATGACCAGCGACATCCGCGTCGTGCTGGTCAAACTGGCCGACCGTCTTCACAACCTGCGGACACTCGGATACCTGCATCCCGAAAAGCGTAAACGCATTGCGCAGGAAACGCTCGAAGTTTACGCGCCCATCGCCCACCGCCTCGGGATGAGCAAAATCCGCTCGGAATTGGAAGACCTCTCATTCCAGTATCTCGAACCTGAAGAGTACAAGCGGTTGAAAGAAGAGGTCGAGAGCCGCCGGGCCTCGACCGAGGCTTTTCTCGAAGAGGTTAAGGCCAGGATCGCCGAGCGGTTGACCGAGGAGGGCGTAGACTTCGTCCGGATAGAGGGGCGGATCAAGCGGCTCTACAGCATTTATCTAAAACTAAAGCGCCAGAAAATTTCGCTCGATAAGGTCTACGACCTGGCCGCGATTCGGATCATCACAAAGGAAGAGAAGGACTGTTATTTCGCGCTCGGTGTGATGCACAAATACTGGAAGCCCTTCCACGACCGGATCAAGGATTTCATCGCCATGCCGCGCGAAAACGGCTACCGGTCGCTGCACACCTCGGTCGTCGGCGAGGAAGGCTATCATTTCGAGGTTCAGATCCGCACCGAGGAGATGCACCGCATTGCCGAAGAGGGCATCGCCGCGCATTGGAAATACAAAGAAGGCAGGGGCAAAGACACCAGCGAAGACGACGCGATGAAATGGCTGCGGAAGATGGCCGAGTGGCAGCAGGACGTTTCGGACGCGCGCGATTTCGTGGATTCGTTCAAGCTGGACCTCTTCCCGCGAGAGGTCCTGGCTTTCACGCCGAAGGGCAAGGTCATCCAGTTGCCGCGCAACGCCACGCCGATTGACTTCGCCTACGCGATTCACACCCAGGTCGGCGATCAGTGTGTCGGCGCGAAAGTCAACGGCAAGATCGTCCCTTTGAAGTACCAGATTCAGAACGGCGACGTGGTCGAAATCATGTCGACGCCGGGGCACAAACCGAGCCGCGACTGGCTTAATTTCGTCGCCACCTCGAAAGCGCGCAGCAAGATCAAGCACTGGGTCGCCGAGCGCCAGCGCGCCGAATCGGTCGAGGTCGGTCGTAAGATTTTTGAGAAAGAGGCGGTCAAGCTGCGCCTGAAAGCCAAACAGGTGTTGGAAGACCCGCAACTCGCGAAGTTTCTCAACGACAACGGCTACGCCAAAATCGACGACATGTTCGCGGCCATAGGCTATGGCAAATTGATGGCGCGCACCGTCCTGGCGCGCTTCGTCAAGGCCGAAGACCTGGCCGAGATCGAGCAGGCGAAGACGTCGAAGCTGCAGAAAGTGGCCGACGCCGTCAAACGCGCGCTGCGCATGGGCGACGAACGCATCTTGATCAAGGGCGTCGACGACGTGCTGGTCTACCGCGCGCCCTGCTGCAGCCCGATCCGAGGCGAGGAGATCATCGGATACATCACGCGCGGCAAGGGCGTGGGAGTCCACGCCACGCGGTGCAAGAACGCCGCAAACCTGATGGTCAACCGTGAGCGGATCGTCGAGGTCGCGTGGGTGACCGACAAGGCGGAAAATCCTTATGCGGTGAAACTCTCGGTGGTGACCGAAGACCGCACCGGACAACTTGCGGCGTTGACCAACACCATCGCCAACATCAAAACCAACATCCGCAACGCGAGCACCGATGACGAGGTTCTGAACGACGGTACGCGGAGGATCGACCTGACCGTGGACGTCAACGATTTGCAGCACCTGGAGCGCGTGGTCAACGCTCTGAAAGACGTCGAAGGCGTGATCGAGGTCGAACGCCTGAACGTCGCGGCGTTCAGCGCCTAACGGTACAGGGAGCGGTAGCGACCTGCTGAACCGGTACGGTACAGGGAGCGGTAGCGACCTGGCGCCTCATCGAGACGCGCATAACGCAAGGACCAGGTCGCTACCGCTCCCTGTACCGTACCGGTGTTTTCGAGTAGAATCCCGCCCTACTTTCGCAATCCCGATCGGAACTAACCAGGCGGAAAATCATTAAGATGGAGAGCATACAAACCGACCGCGCGCCGCAAGCCATTGGCCCATATTCACAAGCGATTAAGGCGAATGGGTTCATCTTCGCCTCGGGCCAGATTCCTCTCGACCCGGCCACTATGCGAATCGTCGAAGGCGGCATTGAGGAACAGACCGGGCGGGTGTTGGAGAACTTGAAGGCTGTTCTCGAAGCCGCCGGGTCGTCGCTCGACCGCGTAGTCAAAACGACGGTCTATCTCGCCGACATGGGCGAATTTGCGGCCATGAATGAGATTTATGCCAAGTATTTCGGCGCGACCAAACCGGCGCGAGCCACAGTGCAGGTCGCGCGGCTGCCGCGCGACGTCAAGGTCGAAATTGAAGTCGTCGCGTTGGCGTGACGCGTTACCATGAAACAATGAAAATCCCTGGGAGCATTATGAATAGGACTTATGGGACCTGGTAGGTCCCATAAGTCCTATGAGTCCTATACGTCCTATTCATGACTCTCCCTGAGATTTCCCGAGGAGCTAAAAAACAGTGCGAAAAATTTTGTTGCCAACAATCATTCTTTCACTTTCATTTCTGGGGTCGTCGTGCGGCGATGGGAACAGCTCCGCCGGGGCCGGCGGAGACGAGGTCGCCGCCACCGTTAACGGCATGAAGATCCTGATCAAAGACGTCGACCGCGTGATCGCACAGCAATTGGGCGGGCAGGAAGGCCAGCTCTCTCAGGTCGAGCAGGCGGCGGCCCGAATACAGGCGCTGGACAGTCTGATCACGCAGGACGCGCTTTACCAGCAGGCGCAGAAAGAAAACATCGTGCCAAGCGAGGACGAGATCAAGAGATTCATCCAGAGCACCAAGGTCGAGAAGGGGCTTACCGAAGAGGCGTTCGCGAAAGAGCTGCAGAGGACAAATCAAACCGAAGAGCAGTTCCGCGACTCCATCAAGAAGCAGCTCTCGATCAATAAGCTTTACGAGAAGGCGCAGACGGCGCTCAAAGTGCAGGATCGCGAGATCGCCGACATATACAACGCCAACCCGAAGCGGTTTTCGATTCAGCCCGGCGTGCAGCTTTCGGACATCGTCATTGACCCGGCGGACAACGGCGCCAAATTCGACGCCAAGGGTGAGGCCCAGGCCGAACAGCGCGTCCGCGACATCAAGACGCGGCTCAACAACGGCGCCGATTTCGCCACCATCGCGCGCCAATTCTCCGAACACCAGAGCGCGTATCAACAAGGCGATATCGGCTTCCTTCCCAGATCGGAATTCGCCAGCGCGCTGCCGCAGCAGATGGGATTGCCTGCCGCGGTCGGCGACAAGCTCTACGCGATGGAGCCGGGCGACGCCACCGAGCCGCTCAAGGATTCGGCCGGGCGCTGGCACATCCTCAAGGTCACGGGCAAGCAGACCGAAACTCGTGATCGCAAGCTGGACGATCCGAGCTTGAGAAAAGAGATTCAGGACACGATCCTGGGCCAGCGCAAACAGGTCCTTGACACGGCGATTCAGGCCCGCGCGCGCGACGAGGCCAAGATCGAGAATTTCCTGGCCAGGCGCATGCTCGATAACCCGAACAGCTTCGGCGTGCTGCGCCCCGTCACGCCGGCGAACACAGGCGCCGCAAGCGCAAGCCAGTCGCCGACCGCCGAGGCGCAGAAGTAGTGGGCAGTGGATAGTGGGCAGTGGGCAGCTACATTCGCTATTCACTGCCCACTACCCACTACCCACTGTCCACTACAAGATATGCTGTTCCGTCTCACAGGAGCGACCAAAGCCTACGGCGCGCAAGAGGTGCTGCGCGGCGTCACTTTTCAGATCAATCCCGGAGAACACGTCGGTTTGGTTGGCCGCAACGGCGTGGGCAAGACGACGTTGCTGCGTCTGATCATGGGCGCCGAGACGCCCGACGACGGTGAGATCGAGAGATTGCGCGGCTTTCGCTACGGAGCGCTGGCCCAGCACGTCGATTTTTCCGGCGAACAGACGGTGATGGACGCGGCGCTTGAAGTCTTCGAGAAGCTGCGCGCGCTCGAAGCGAAGATGCGCGACCTGGAACACGCTATGACCGAAAGTTCCGGCGACGAACTTGATCGCGTGATGCATGAATACAGCGAGGCGCAGCAGGCTTACGAGCATGAGGGCGGATTCAGCTACCACGCGCGCGCCGAATCCGTGCTGCTCGGCCTGGGATTCACGAAAGACGAATTCGGCAAGCGCGCCGAAAATCTGTCGGGGGGAGAGAAGAATCGACTGGGGTTGGCGCGGCTGCTGCTCCTCGAACCTGACATCTTGTTGCTCGACGAGCCTACGAACCATCTGGACGTCGAGGCCGTCGAGTGGCTGGAAGACTTTCTGTCCGGCTACAAATCGGCCTACCTGATTATCTCGCACGACCGCTTCTTTCTCGATCACACGGTCAATCGCGTCCTCGATCTCGAAAACGGGCGGGTCGAAAGTTACAGGGGCAATTACAGCGACTACCTCGTCGAGAAGGAGGAGCGCGGCGAGCAGCGGCGTCGCGCTTACCGCGAGCAGCAGGAGATGATCGCGCGCACCGAGGAGTTCATCCGCCGCAACCTTGCGGGTCAGAAGACGAAGCAGGCCAAATCGCGCCGCAATTTTCTAGAACGGATGGAACGGCTGGAAAACGTCGGCGATCAGGAGACGGTCAATTTCAAGCTCAAACCGACGGCGCGCACGGGCGACCAGGTTCTGGTCCTCGATAAACTTGCGATAGGCTTTCCCGCGAAGACGCTGGCGAGCGGCCTGTCGTTGTTGCTGCGGCGCGGCGAACGGCTGGGGATCATCGGCGGCAACGGCGTGGGCAAGACCACGCTGCTGCGAACGATCCTGGGCGAACAACAGCCGCTCGACGGGGACTGGCGTTGGGGCGCCGGCGTCAACATCGGGTATTACGACCAGCGTTTGCAGATCGTCGACGAGCGCAACACCGTGATCGAAGAGTTGCGCGGAATCGCCTCGTCGGCCGTGACCGACGGCGAGCTGCGCGGATTCCTGGGGCGATTTCTCTTCACCGGCGACGACGTTTTCAAGCCGGTCTCGGCGCTTTCGGGCGGAGAGAAGGGAAGACTGGCGCTGGCGAAATTGATCTACTCGCGTGTCAACATGCTTATCCTCGACGAGCCGACCAACCATCTGGACATCGCCTCACGCGAGGCGCTGGAGGACGCGTTGAACGATTTCGACGGCTCGATCATCGCCGTTTCGCACGACCGTTATTTCCTCGACCGCATCGCGTCCCAGATACTCTTCTTCGGAGAGAAGGGCGTCGAACATTTCGACGGCGGCTACAGCGAATTTTATGAGGCGCATCACCGCGCGCTGGCCGAAAAACAGGCCGCAGAGATTGAACTGCAGAAGGCGGAACGCTCGCGGCGCCCGGCCTCCGCCGCGAAACCGAAGGCGCCCAAGAAGTCGAAGCTCAAACAGCCGTCGGCGGCCGAGATCGAGGCCGAGATTCATTCCGTCGAAGCCGGATTGTCTGAACTGTCCGCCCTGCTTTCGACGGAGGAAGTGGCGCGGGACAAAGGTCGCCTTTTCGAGTTGAGCGAAAAGTACCAGGCCCTCGACGAAAAACTCGCGGAACTATATTCATCTTGGGAAGCCGCGCTGTCTGAGGAAGATGCCCTCGCCGCTAAGAACATCGAATCAGTCTAAATTGGAGCAGCCAATCGTGGGACAGACTGACAGGCCTCGACTAGGGCCGTTAATCACTTAGCCGCACCCGCGCGTCAATCAAAGAAACGCCTTCGCCATTCGGATGAACAATCACCGGGTTGAGATCGATCTCCGCGATCCGCGGCGCGGCTTCGGCCAGCGCGCCCAGCGCGAGCAGCGCTCGTTCGAGCGCCGCGACGTCGGCCGGCGGCGAGCCGCGAAAGCCATGCAGCAATCGTGACACTCGGGTTTCTTCGATCATCTCCGAGACGTCGCGGTCGGTCAGCGGCAGGACTCGAAAGACCACGTCGTCGAGCAATTCGACCAGCGCCCCGCCGGAACCGAAGGCCACGAGCGGGCCGAAGACCGGGTCGTTGGTTACGCCGGCCAGGACCTCCACGCCGGGTTTGGCCATCGGCGCCACGCTGGCCGCGCCCAACTTGACGCCGTGGGCGGCCAGTCGCTCGGCGAGCCGTTTGTAACCGTCGGCGGCTTCGGCGGCGGGGATGTTCAACACGACTCCGCCGATGTCGGTTTTGTGCAGCACTGCAGGCTCGGCGATTTTCATCGCCACCGGGCGGTTGAACGCGGCTGCCGTTGCGGCGGCCTCTTCGGGCGAACGCGCAACGCTCGAAGGCGTCAACTCGATTCCGGCGGCGCCGAGCAGCGCCGCGACGTCCGTTTGCGAAATCCATTCGGAGTGGCCGGCGCGGTTACTGGCCATCACACGATCAATCGCTTCGCGGTCGATCGGGACGCTCACGATGTGGCCGGCGGGTTTGGCTCGCCACGACCCGTAGCGCGCCGCCGCGCTGATGGCCGCGACCGCGCCTTCGGGGAAATCGTAAACGGGCACGACGCGTTCGCCCGCGTTGATCACCGAGAGCCTGGATTGCGGGTCGAGGAAAACCGCCGCGATCGGGCGATGATGATGCGGGCGCGCGCCGACGACTTCGCCGATAACCTTGGCGACTTCAGACGAAGGCGTGACCAACGGCGGAATGAAGATGATCAGAATGGCGTCGAGGTCGGGTTCGTCGTAGAGCGCTTCCAGGCAGGCGCGGTATTGCTCGGGGCCGCCGTTTGCGGTCATATCAATCGGGTTGTTGATCGCCGCGGCGGCAGGCAGCGCCTGTCGCAACTTCTCTTTCGTCGCTTCGCCGAGCGGGGGAACTTTCAACCCGGCGGCTTCGGCGGCGTCGACTGCCAGGATGGCGGGGCCTCCGGCGTTGGTCAGGATGCCGATTCGGCCGCCGGCGGGGATAGGTTGAGAGGCGAGCAGCCGCGCGACCGAGAAAAATTCCATCAGAGTGTCTACGCGGATGATTCCTGTTTGGGCGAAGAGCGCGTCGGCTGCGCGGTCCGAACTCGCCATGGCGGCGGTGTGGCTCGAAGCGGCGCGCGCCCCGGCAGGCGTGCGCCCCGATTTGACGGCGACGATGGGTTTGCGCCGGGCCACGCGCCGGGCGATGCGGGCGAAGCGTCGCGGGTTACCGAAGCTCTCGAGGTAGAGCAGAATCACGTCCGTCGCGTCGTCGGCCTCCCAATATTGCAGCAGGTCGTTGCCCGAAACGTCGGCGCGATTGCCGATGCTCGCGAAGGATGAAACGCCGAGGCCGAACTGGCCGAGCTGGTTGAGCAGCGCCAATCCGAGCGCGCCGGATTCGGAGCTGATCGCGATGCCGCCAGCGGGCGGGTCGGCTGGCGCGAAGGTCCCCAGCATTCGCGTTTCGCCTGACGCATTGACCAATCCCAGGCAGTTCGGCCCGACCAGCCTCATTCCCGACGACCGGCAGATGTTGAGCAGTTCTTCTTGCGCGCTGCGACCTTCAGCGCCCGTTTCGGCGAAGCCGGCCGAGAGCACGCACAGGGCGCGGACTCCTGCGGCGGCGCATTGTCGCGCGGCGTCGAGCACGGCGCGGGCAGGGACCGCCACGAAGACCAGTTCCGGAGTCTCGGGCAGTTCTTTGATTTCGGCGTAAGCGCGCACGCCCGCGACCGATTTCGCCGACGGGTTGATCGGGTAGACCACGCCCGCGAACCGCCAGCGGATTAGGTTTTGGAAGAGCGCCCCGCCGACCGAGTTCGGATTGCGGCTGGCGCCGACGACCGCAATTGATTTCGGCGCGAGCACGTGGGTGAGCGACGCGCGTTCGGCCTCGGCCTCCTGGGCCTCGGCGCGCGCCTGCGCCAGCTCGGTCTGCGCGATAGGAAATTCCAGTTGCGTCACGCCGTAACTGGTCGTCGCCGAGAGCGCGTACCCCGCCTTACGGAAGACCGAGAGCATCTGCCGGTTGTCCGCCAACACGTCGGCGGAGAATCGCGTGACGCCGCGCTCGCGCGCCAGTTCGGCCAGCGCGTCCAGCAGCAGCGTGCCTATGCCGCGGCGCTGCATCGCGTCTTCGACCAGGAACGAGACTTCGGCCACGCCGGGCCTTTCCTCCTGGACCTGATAACGCCCGACCGCCACTATACGTTCGTCGCGGCCTTCGCCCTGCGCGACAACCAGGGCGACGTGGCGCGAGCTGTCAGTGTCGGTCAGCCTGTCCAGCATGTCCTCGGTCAGCTCCTTGACCTGATGCAAGAAGCGAAAACGGATCGATTCGGGCGAACAACGCGCGAACAGGTCTTTCAAAGCCTGTCGGTCGTCTCGACGCATCGAGCGGACTCGAAGCGCCGCGCCGTCGCGCAGCAATAAGTCTTTGGAAAATTCTGTGGCCATCGACTCGAACAGTATCAGGGCAATCGTAATGTCATCAAGCGCGGCTTGCTGAATAGCGGGGGAGCGCATTGCTATGTGCTTGATTTCGTTGCAAGGCGGTTGCAGATTGTTGCACTCTGTGGCGGCGTTTCTGGCGGCGTTCACACGCTATTCACCCACAATGTCAACTACGTTTGTAGTTTAATCAGGTTCGGCCCGCAACGCATGGCCTGTACAACCATGCGGCTGCGGCTCCTTTCACCGCAGCGCGGGCTGATTCATTTGAAAGGGAAGACCGGAAAGGGGTCTTATGAAGAAGAAAGAGGCATGGCCGGGAGCCGGCATTGATATCGATCTGTTCGATCCGGCGCTCGATCGCAGCGACCATGAAAAGATCAGACGCCATCTAAAACAGTTGCCCGACACGGCAGCCAGGCTGCAATGGCTCGAACGATTTTTCATTGAGTTCGAGTACCAACACCCCGACTGGCGCAATTACCGAACTACGCGGAACACAAACAGACGCGCAGATTTTGCCTGGGAACTACGGAAGGCATGCGAGGAAGAACATAACTACTGGCAGGCAATCGCGAAGACGGAGGCCGCCGGCCAGCTCGCGCAAGAGACCGCCGCGACCAGTCCGGCGCCGACCGAACAGGCAGCCGACGAACAGGCGCCAGGGAAGTGGACAAACGAACAGGCGGCAGTTGCGCTCTACGCATTGCTGCGCGCGGCTGACTTGCCAGAAAAACATAACAAAATGGCAGTGGCGCGCTTCGCGCATCTGCTGACCGGGAGATCACAGGACAAGATGCGGAAGGCGGGCTATGAGGCGGCAGGATGCACCTTCAGCGACGACGCCGCGAAAGCGGTGGTTGAAGAGTTTGAGCGAATGGGATTGGCGAAACTGGCCGCTGCGATTCGTAACAAAGATTTTACAAAACTGTGACCCGGTCCTGGGACCGTCCCAACTGGAAAATTCGAGTATAAGGGCAATCGAGAGTTGAAAGTTGACTGATTTGGAGGAAGAAAGAAGTGATTCAGAGATTTCCGCTCTGGCTTCCGGTTCCTGCGGTGGCGCAGGAACTGGGTGCCAGCAAAGACGCGATCTATCGCGATATTCGGCGCGGAACCTTTCCCTTTAGGACTGAGGTGATTTGCGGCCGCATTCACGTGAGCGCACGCGATCTTGGCTTGCTCCCGCAGGATACCGAACCGCGAAGCGGGGAAGCGCAACCACAGGACCAGAGTTTGACCGCTACGGCCTGAGATTGCGCCTTCGCCAAAACCCACAACGCTATAATCGCGAGTTCTAGGCTGGGTCTATTTTCGCTCAGCCGGAACCCGCCCTGCAACATGAAAACTCCAAATAGCCGCCCCACGGCGGCGCAGCTCAACTCTCCCGCCCAGCGCGCCAGGCGCAAGATCGCGCGCGAGGTCGGCGCCGCTTACGATGCTCTTTTGCGCGCGGCAGGCTTCGAGTCGGTCGAGCGGCGCACAGCCTGCGCAATAGAGAATCGGCTTTATGAGATCGACGGCCACGCGCCGGAGACGCCGCGCCGAATCTCCCTCGCAGCCATCGGCGCCGCGCTCACTTCAAAATCAGAGGACCACGAAGCTAGGGCGACGGTCGCCCGCCGACACGTAGGCCAGCTTTTCAACCACGCAATCCCACGAACCCGCTACCAAATCCAAACGCGCTACAAGGCTGAGGAAGAAAGCGGCTCGGCGCACGAATACGCAAGTCATGCCTTTGTTGTGGCTGAGGTCGTGGCTGCCCTGTGGGCGGAAGAGATCGAAAAAATCCGGCGCGACCAAGCCATTGAAAAAAAGGGCGCCGCAATCGATTCGGCGCTTGAACGGCTGGCGGGCGAGGCGCTCGTATTGCTGCCGCGCTGCGAGGTCGAAATTTTGACGCCGCAAAAAACAACATACGCCTACGTCTCGGCGCCAGAGGCGACAGCCTACCGCGCAAAAAATCCTGACTGCCAAATTCGCCCTTATACCTACACGCCGCCGCCGGAGCCGGAAGAAAGGCGAAAGAAGCCGCTCTACGACCAGGACCTAAAGCGGATCGAGGACAAGATCAGAAAATTGATTGAGGGGCAGCTCGACGAGATCGCGGAGCGGAATAGCTACGCCGAAGGCCGGCTCTTCGCAAAGCGCCTTGAAACCAAAATCCCAAAATGGCTTGCGAGTTGGGTCAAGGTCGAGGGGGCGCAGGAGAAGAGAGAGACAGAGGAATTAATTCATGTGTGTGATTTGTCAGGGGTACCCCACAGCGACGGCGCCGCCGGGCCTGTGGAAAACCTCTCGACCGTCGAAGACCTGACCCCTGACAGCTTGTCAGGGGGGCACTCCGACAACTCCGCCAAATTCAACGACTTGGAAAAGCCAATTTTTGCATCGCTCGAAATCGAGCCTGTGGAAACCTCACCGGACCCGGTGCCCGAACTGACTGGCTCAGTCAACTTCGACAGCTCATTAGAGGCGGCCCTTTTCTACGTCAAGGACGGCTGGGCTGTCGTTCCGTGTTGTCAGTTCGAAGAGGCGACCGGGCGGTGTACCGGGCCGGAGTCTCACCACAAGGACGGCGACTGCAAAGGCAAGCGCCCGCTGATCGCCGGTCCAAAAGACAAGGACGGCAAGCCGAAGGCCGAAGGCTACCAGGCCGCGAGCAGGGACAAGGGGCTGATTCGTGATTGGTTCACGCGAAAATACCCTGACGCCGGCGTGGCGCTGAGGCTCGACCGCGCGACGCCGGAAGGGCAAGAGTACGACATTCTCTTGGACTACGACGTCAAGGACGGCGCGCGGGGATTGGAGACGCGCCGAACCCTTCACGACACCTTCGATCTGCCCGAAACGCTGACCTCAATCTCACAGAGCAGGGGGATTCATGAAGTTTACGCGCTACCGCCGGACCTGCCTGCTGATTACCTGAAGAGTTGGACTCGTGTACTTGACGACGCGGAACTGGGCGGCCTAGACATCAAGGTGGGCGTCAAAGGACTGGCGCACGTCGAACCGACGCGCGGCCCGAAAGGCGTATATCGTTGGGTCGACCCAACCGCTCCGATCGCGGAGCTGCCCCGCGCCGTCTGCGACTATCTTCACGACGTCTACAAGCGGCGCGAACGGGCGCAGCAACAAAGAGCGGCGGAGAGCGCCGAAAACGCCGGGCCGTTCGACCCCAACGAAGACCAGTCGAGGTACTTCAAGGACGTGCCAGCCGGAGAGCGGCGGCCATGGCTTCTTAAGTGCGCTCGAAAACTTCGCGCTCGCGGCGCAGGCGCTGAAGACATCGTTCGCGTTCTGCGGTCCTACGCCGGGCGATTCTCGGCGGGGCCGCCGCCGGACGTCGAGAGCTGGATTGCCCGCGTGGCCCGCGAGTGTGTTGAGAAGTTTGCGTCGGAGGTCGCCGCGCAATGACCGACCCAATCGCCGAACGGCGCGAACCTTTCGCCGTCTGCGCGAGTTGTCATTTCGCCAGGCCGAAGAGCGAATTGATCGGCGCCTTCTGCGCGAACTGTTTCGAGCGCGGCCATCCGGGCAACTACGCAGCAATGTGGGCGCTCACGCCGCACGGACGGAACGGCGCTGAGCCGAAGACGCGCCTAGACGCCGAAGACGCATGCTCGGCGGCGACGCCCGAAGAAAGCCGGGCCTTCATTGAAACCTTATGGGGGAAGAGGGAAGGGGAAAAATCGCGCTGACCGCCGACCAGGCTTTCGCCGAGATCGAGGCTCGGCGCATATCGCTTACCGAAGCCTTCGATGGGCGCATATGGCTGGCCTCGATTGAACGTGTGAGGGGCAAAAAGCGTTTCACGAAGCCGGACATGGAGGTCGTAAGCGCGGCTGCATCGTCGCCGATCGGCGCGGTGACCGCGCTCATTGAGCGACTCGACGCCGAAATCGGACAACAAGAATTATGGCGCGAGAGCGCCGCGTGACGAGAATTGAGGATTGCCCGCGCGAATCGCCGCTCGCGCGCGGACAATGAAGAAGTCGAGCGGCGCAACAACAAAGTGAAGGGAGTTTAGATTATGTCCAATTTGGAAAGCAACGCAGCACTGATCGAAGAAATCTGCGAGTGGTGGGTTTATCGCGGCCTATACGACCACAACGGCGACATCGAGAAGGGCCTAACCCACGCCGGGTTTGCCGGAAAGCTTACCAACCCACTTAGCGCGAGGGACAGGGCGCTACTGCTCGCGCGAATATACAAGGCGACTAAAGAGTGCGCTCAGTTTGATCGAGAGGAGTTGGGCGCGGCCGCCCACACTCCGAAACTGATTATCCCGCCTGAATGGGTTGATTATGAGGTGCTGGCCGACTGCGTGGGGTTGACGCCGCGTTGAAGACTTCAACACGCCGCTCGCGCTTTTCGATAGCGAATTGGCGCACCCGTGATAACTTATCAGGGGCGAAATTTGGCCGTGGAGCCGGCGTGTGAGGTTGGCCGGCTCCACGGCCAGTGTGGGGCCGGCGCGGTAGCACTCCGAAGCCGCACGAAAAAGCTGGCCCCGTTTTTTTTCAACTGAATCGAAAGGAGAGGGAACTATGACCCAACTACCAAAAGACCATTTTGTCGTGCCCTACTTTTTGAACAGCGGGTTCGTCGACCAACTCTTCTACCTGGCCGGCGCGCCGGTCGAGGTCATCGACGTCCGTGAAGTCCACGCCGTGGCAGGCACGGATGCCGGCGCAGTCACTTTGATGCTGCGAAAGTGTACCGGCACGCAAGCGCCGGCTTCAGGGACAGCCCTGCTAGCCTCCACGCTCAACATGAAGGCCACGGCCAACACGCCGCAGTCCGGCGCGCTCACTACCACGCTCAATGACCGAAAGCTCGCGCCGGGCGACCGCTTGGCCGTCGACTTCACGGGCACACTGACCGCACTCGCCAGCGTCGCGCTCTCCGTCGTCTTGCGCCCGATCGCCGCCGCCGTGCGGAACTACGCAAGCGAGGCCGCGCCCGCGCTCTACAGCGCAGTCGAAAAAGCCTTCGGAGGCTCATTTACCATCGCCCAAGCGCGAACGGCCATCAGCACCGCGCTCGGCGCCGTCGATCCGTTATGGAGCGCGCCGCAGCCCACAAATTGGACCGATTACATCGACGCCTGCAATCGAATTCTCGACTGCATCGAAGTCAACACGCACAACAACGACCGGATGCGGTTTTGGCGGACCGCGAGGGGCTATTTAAACGCCCTGATCGACCGAATTGCGCTGGAGGAGGCCAGCTATCGGGGAGACTTCGGAATAGTTATGGCCGCCGCGCAGGTCACCGATTTGAACGTGCTCGAAGGCGCGATGGGGCAGTGCCTCGCAGACAACCGAGTTTTGAAATTCCAGTAAGGAGAAATCATGGCAAAGAAAATCGAAGAGACCACCGCCACGCCGGCGCCGGCCGCCGAAGACCTGGCCGCGCAGATCGGGCGCCTCGAATCCGAATTGCAGGCGCTCCCCGCGAGGATCGCAGACGCGCAGATCGCGCTGCACCGCGAGATCGATGACGAAAAACTCGCCGAAGGGTTCAACATCATCGAAATGCTTAAGCTCAAACAAAAAACTCTGCGCCGCCAAATCTTGCACTTGCAGGTCGAGCAGAAGCAGCGTGAGTTTGCTGAGGAAGAGCGGCTACACGAAACCCTGCCCGCGGAGATCGAGGCCGCCGAAGTCGAGATGCTCGGATGCGATTCAATCACTGGCCGCCAGCTCGCTGAGCGCAAAATCAAAACCTTGAGGAATCGATTCAGCCACACGATTTTCAACAGGAGCCAGCTCGGCGCCGAACTTCAAGCGTTGCGCCGACAGGAGGCGCAAATATGAGCGAAATCAATTGGTGGTCAAAAGAACATTGGAATCTCACGGAGCAAGCTCGCTTCGAGGAAGCCCACGGCTTACAGAAGGCGCGTGAAATGGCGCTCGCGGCCGGCTTCACAGAACGCGCCTTCAAGAGGCTCGGCCTCGACGACGAAACGCCGGCGCCCAGTTTGATCGGCGCGTTCAGCAAGGAGAGCGGCGAGACCTTCGAAAAAAACCGCGACAAGCCCCACGAACCGACCGAAGAACAGAAGGAGCAAGCGCACTTCACGCGCGAGGTCGCCAAAGCGCAAAATGCTCGCAACCTTGCGGCGAGGAAGGCGCGCAATATGCCGGGTTGGAAGTCCGCGAGGTCATGAGCCTATGCCATCAAAGCGACAAAAACCGCCGTTGGGATCAACGGGTAACAACGGCAAATCGCAAACCGGACGCGACGGCAACGGCCGCTTCGCCGAAGGCAACTCCCATGGCTTCCAACCTGGTCATAGCGGCAATCCGCAGGGGCGGCCGCGCGACACGATCACGCCGCACCTGCGCGAGCTGGTCCAGCGGCTTCATCCCGACGCCGGCGAGATCACTTACGGCGAGCTGATCGCGCTCAGGCTGATCGAGCAAGCCGTAGCCGGCGAGATCGCGGCCATCCGCGAAGTGATCGACAGGCTCGAAGGCAAGCCTCGCCAGAGCGTCGCTGTCGATATGAGCGGCATGGATTGGCGAGAACAGGCGCGCGAATTCGGACTGAGCATTGATGACATCATCGCAGAGACAAGAAGGCTCATCGACGCTGCTGTTACAGAGCGCGATGAAGAACCTGATCGGCAATAAGATAGCCGGCGAGGCGGCGGACCCCACGCTACTCGCCGCGCGGGCCGGCTTCACGCTCGACGCCTGGCAGAGCGATCTTTTGCGCAGCCGAGCGCGGCAGATAATCCTGAACTGCTCGCGGCAGAGCGGCAAGAGCACGATGTGCGGGCTGCTCGCGTTGCACACCGCGCTCTACGCCGAAGGCGCGCTGGTTTTGATTTTGGGGCCGACTCAGCGGCAAGCGGTCGAACTTTTTCGCAAACTCAAAGACTCGCTCAATTCGCTGCGCGTGACCAACACGCAGATCGAGGAAGAGAGCGCGTTGCGCGTCGAGTTCACGAACCGCTCCCGCGTCGTCGCTTTGCCAGGTAAAGAGTCGACGGTCAGAGGGTTCAGCAACGTCGCGCTATTGATCGTCGATGAAGCGGCGCGCGTTCCCGACGACCTGTACCACGCCGTCAGACCAATGCTGGCCGTCAGCGGCGGGCGGATCGTTCTCTTGAGCACGCCCTTCGGCAAGAGAGGTTTTTTTTATAACGAGTGGGCGAACGCCGGCGCCGATTGGGAGAGGGTGAAGATCACGGCGCGCCAATGCGCGCGCATCTCTCCTGAGTGGCTTGAAGCGGAGCGGCGCCGCATCGGAGCGCACTGGTTCGCCAGCGAATACGAATGTCAATTTATCGACACCGTTGACCAGGTGTTTTCGTCCGCCGACGTCGAGCGGGCGCTCGACCCGACGTTGAAACCCTTATTCCTATGACGCCACACGAACACAACCAAATAATCGGCGCGCCGCGCTACGTGCTCGGCCTTGATCTTGGGCAGAGTCAGGATTTCAGCGCCTTGTGCGCGCTCGAAGTTCATGGCGCCGGCGAACAGGCTGAGTATCACTGCCTTTATCTGAAGCGGTGGGAGTTGATGACCAGCTATCCGACTATCGTCTCCGACCTGTCGCTGATGCTTCGGCGCGCGCCCCTCTCGACGAATCGCCCCCGCCTCGCCGTCGACGTGACCGGCGTGGGGCGGCCTGTGTGGGACATGCTGAAGCGGGCAGACCTCAACGCGGTCTTGCGCGCCATCACGATCACCGCCGGGAACGTCGTCGTTCCCACGCCGATCGGATTCAACACGCCGAAGAGGGACTTGATCGGCGCCGCGCAGCTCGCGCTTCAGAACGGCAAGTTGAAGATCGCGGCCGCGCTGCCGGACGCAGAAATTCTCACGACCGAGCTGAAGAATTACCGAATCAAGATCAGCGCCAGCGGGCACGACAGCTATGGTAACTCGACGGCCGCGCTCGATTGGCGTGATCCGCATGCGGCGCACGATGACCTTGTGCTCGCGCTCGCTGTCGCGCTGTGGCTGGATCAGCGGCCGGGCTTCCGATCGGGAAGCGTGATCTACGGGTTCTCCGACTTTACTGGGATAGCGCGGTGAAGATGGCGAGCGCGAAGAGCCAGCGTGTGATGACCATGGCGCGCACGCATTGCCGCCTTCCTTGCGCGATTCGGGCGAGGTGCATACCACCGTGTGGGCAATTCAGTGGCGGGCGCGTAAACGCGAAAGCGGGCCGGCTGAGTGATAGTATATAGTTCGGGTGAACCTCCGCCCCGGCTCTCGCCTCCACCACCTGGCGATTGAGCCGGGGCTTTTTTTTTGTTTCAGCTCTTCCCTATCGGTCGTAAGCGGTCAACGCCCCCATCGCGTCATCCGCCCACTCTTTTCTTCGTCCTTGACAACGGGTTCGCGTTATGCGAACGTAGGTCGGGAATCAATACAGGAGGCTTCAGCGCGCGAATCCGCTAAAGAATTACGCGCTGAAAGCGAACAACAACTATATGGAGATTAAGAGAGTATGTTGCGAAACCATCTATCCGGGGTTTTTAAGTTGAGGGAGCGAGTAAATGAGGATTATTTCCTATCGCCGGCTTCGAGAATTTTACGAGGAACATCCTGACAGCAAATCACCTCTCAAAACTTGGTACGCTGCTGTCAAAAATGCCGATTGGAAAACTTTCGCCGACGTGCGAAAGACCCGCCCCGACGCGGACATCTACAAGGATTGTACGATGTTCGATATCGGGGGCAATAAATATAGGTTAATTGCATGGATCAATTACAGAAGACATGCCGTTTACGTCAGAGCGATTCTGACACATTCAGATTATGACAAAGGCAAATGGAAAGCTGATTGCGGTTCCGGGTGATCCGAAGAAATACGGCTCCCTGCTTTCGCAGACACTTCCGATGGTCATCGAAACCGAAGAACAGAACGAGCAGTATCTCGCGATCGTCGAGAACTTGATGCGCAAGGGTGAAGAAAATCTTTCGCCAGAGGAAGAGACGTTGCTCGATCTGCTCGTGCATCTGATCGAGAATTTTGAAATAAAATACTACAAGCCGCCGAAAGCGACGCCGCTGGAAGTTCTTCGCGATCTGATGGAAGTGAGAGGTCTAAAGCAGGCTGACCTTGTGCCGATTTTCGGTTCGAAAAGTATCGTTTCCGAAGTGGTTAACGGGAAGCGCGGCATCAGCAAGGCGAACGCTAAGGCCCTCGGCGAGTTCTTCAATATCTCGCCAGCCGCATTTATCTGAAAACTTTAGTCCCCCCCTGCCACTTCGAGAGTAGCGGACGCAGAAAAGCCGGGCGATTGACCCGGCTTTTTCTATTGCCCTACCTATCGTGATCGGCGATCCATTCGGCGATCGCGCGCTCTAACGCCGCGCCTTTGTGCCGGCGCTTCAGTTCCCCGAAAGTTGACTTCGATAGGTGAGCGACGAACGGCTGCTTCCGTTTTTTCTCGCCGCTGTTACTCGTAACATAAACCGACTTTCGCAAGTCCCAGCCGGCGCCGTTTTTGCGCCAGTGATAGCCACTAACCGTGACTGGTTTCGGCGCTCGTTTTTGCTTCGGCTTTCGCGTCCGCTTAGTCATTAATTCAGAAGACTTTGCGGGCTTTTTGTTACGAGTAACAGATGACGCCGGTTTCGGGGGCGATATTGAACCGGACACGAGCGGCAAATTCGCGGATCGATCGTTCGCCTGAAACTGCGCAACCGGGCCGGCGCTTATATCCAGTTGCGCCGCTTTTTTGGGCCGTCGTCCTGACTCACGAATCCGGGCCGGCGCGGGGGCGCCTGGGGCGTCGAATCAACACCCATATCTCTCGCCAGGGCTTCGCGTAATCCGGGGTCGGAGATCGCTCCGATCATCTGCCGCTTTCGCTCTTCGACGGCGATCAGTTTCTCGACTTCCTGTAGGTACTCGGACTCACGGCGGGTGCGCTCTCGCTGGCGATCCAGCCTGGCCTGTTCGACCACACTCTGAGCGCGCATCAGTTGCAATTCCGACGCAGCCTCAGCGCGTCCTATTGCGATAACCGTGTGCGCCCACGCTTGCCTGAGCCGGACTATGTTCTTGGGGTGCGCCATTGTGATCGCCACAACCGCAATGCCGAGGAGGCCGGCCAGGAGAGGGAAGGCGACGACGCGGCTGTAGTAGCGCACGGCGTCCGATATGTCGGCGGCGCCGATCAGGTCGAGAATGGAAAACGTGCCGTGGACCAGGCTGAACCCCATAAGCAGGACGCCGGCGACGCCGAGAGAGAGACGGAAGAATCCAGACGAGCGGCTGTAGTTGTGCGTCGAGTACAGCGCGATCGCCTCGGACATTACGGCGACACAGCCGGTAGCTTGCCCCCACGCGCCGGGTACTGCGTGCGCGAACAGCCGGTAGTTGAGAAAGCCGAGTCCGGCGAAGAACAGGTATTTGAATATCTGCGGCAGAGTCTCGGACGGCAGCCGGAACTGCCGGGCCTCGGCTTCGAGGGCGCGCCTGTCGGCTTCGTGGCGGTCGGTTCTGGACAGCCAGTTGCGAATCGAATCAAACATTTCGCTTCTCCTTCCAAAAAGGGAATGGCCGAAGCGATAATTCCGTTGCAAGCATTGGCCTATCGCTCCGGCGTGTGGTTGATGTTAGGGCTTGGGGAGCGTTGACGCGCTTTCCAAGCCCGCTGCGTTTACGACTTTTGCACGGCGGCGGCGCCGTGGGGCCAGCCGGCTCGCTTCTCGGCGGTCACTTTGGCGACGATCCGCCCGCCGCCGGCGTGGATTTCGAGGATGTGGGCTTCCGCCGCCGCGCCGCCGGTAATCAATCCGCACGCGGCAAGCTCGGCTTCTTCGTAGGTCGCGTAGTTACTCCACGTCTCCCAGCGCGCGGTCATGCGACTCAGTATCACGACGCGATAGAGGATCATTGTTTCGTCTCCCTGCCAGGCACCCACAGCTTGCCGTCTCTTTCGTCGATGATCCCCACGCCGGCGGCGACCATGACTTCGACGAGTTCACGTTGGATGTACTCGGCCATCTGTTCGGCCTCTTCGCCTTCGAGTCCGAGATTGAACGCGGCCTCAATTGCGGCGGACACTACGTCGTGAAGCCTGACGACTTGATGGCCGTCGTGATCGAAGACCTCAAGCGCGCCGGCGATGATCGTGGCGTCGATGTCGCGCTCATTTGCGCCGTCGCCGTTACCGTTCTGCTTCGTCATTGGGAACCGTCCTTTCGTTTTTGTTGCAGTTGTGCGAAGCGCCTTACGCCCCGCCAATACGATGCGCTTCACGCTTCAGCTTCCATCTCATAGATGGAGCCGTCTTCGATATGGCACACGCCACAAATCAACACTGCGTAAGGCTTAGCCCAAGCGTTCTGTCCGCAGTTCGGGCAGGTGTACTTCGTCTTGCTGGCGGCCTTCTTCTGGCGCTCGCGATCATCGGCGCGCGACTGCCAGCGCAGCGTAAACCCGGCGCCCTTCAGCCGCGCGAAGGACACCGAGAAAAGGCCGCCTTCGATGACGTAATGCGAAACCTTCGCGCCGGTCTCTTTGCCGCCAGGCTCGCCCGTGCTCGACGGATGCAAGCCAATTTCCATCATCTTCGCGGCCCACTGCTTGTCGTGATAACTCTTTCGCGGCGGCCTCCCGTGCGTCACTTGCCACACGTGCGCCATTTCGTGAACGAGCGTTGAAAGTATCTCTTCGTCGGTCCGCCCGAAGTGGTCGGGGTTGAGCGCCAGCTCGTGAGTCGCCGTCTCTTCACTTCGGCCCACGAACCTTTCAGGCGAGAGATAGCCGTAAGCTCTTGACTGGCGTTGCAAGGTGATGAGCACGGGAGGCAGTGTCCCGCTGAAAAGCTCGACGTTGAAGAAGTCATACGCAGTTTGAAACGCGCTGTACTCAGTCTGAGTGATTTGCATAGTACGATTCATCGCGCTTTCTCCTTGTAGTTGGTGGCCAGGCGCAGCGCCTTCTTGCCGGCGCAGATCGGGCACAGCTTCGGCGCCTCCTTGCGATTTTTTATTTTGCGTTCAAGCGCGCGATCGCCGGACCAGGTGCGGGACACTTTCCACTCAATGCCGGCGTTGGTGACGACCTCCATCAGCCTCGCGCCCATGCCGCACAAATGATCCGTCAGCCGCTTGTCGAGGTCTTCGCTATAGCCTGTGTAATGGCGGGCATGGCGATACGGCTTCCAAAAATGAATCAAATAAATCGTGCCAGGCGCTTTCATCGGGGAGTCTCCTTACTTGTCGTACAGTCCTAAGCAAAGGCCGAATTTGGCGGCTGCGCGGCGCAGGGCGGCGGATTCACAGTTCGTGGCGGCGTCACCATAGCCTGAGCCTTTCAGCGGCTCCAGGGCGCTCGCCTCGCGGTAGATGATGCCTTCAGAAGAGGGAATTGAGATCCGCACCGTCATAACCAGGTTCTCGCCGACGACTTGCACGCTGCGCACTTCGTACGACCATCCCGGCGCGTAGTGATCGAGGATCCGAACGCATTGGTACCAAGGACAGTACGTCAAGGTTTTTCCACCTTGCTGGCGCTGCTTGAGACGCGCCGGATTCACGGGGCGAGAGAGGTCGGCGATGATCGCTTTGATCGAGCGCGGGCCGTCCGCCGGCGCGCCCGCTTGTTGAAGCTGTTCGGATGAGTTCGTCATAGATAGCACCCCCTCGATTGATCGTAGGGCCTCCAGCCTCTGACTCCCGCGTTTTTGCCATAGCCGTGCGTAGCGACGCTTTCCCGGACCTCTTTGTCGGTCGGGTTGAATCCCGGCGCGTATGTCGCGGCGTAGATGCGGCCCTTGATTTCGATCATGACGACAATGTGGCCGCTCGGAAGTTCTCTGCGTGTGATTGGTCTTAGCTTTGCCATTAGTTCATCTCCTTTCGTCGGTTACATCGCGATCGCGGCCAGGACGCCGGCCAGCATATCCTCGGCCAAATAGTCCAACGTGTTGACGCGGAACCGTCGCATCAGAGAATCGCCGATGCTCTCGCCGGGGAAGCGGCGCGTCCATATCGCGTTGATGTCAGTGATGAGTTGAGCGCGCAGGGTTCGCGGCGAGATCGAAATCGCGGCGCTTGTCGCTACGTCCGAAATCCCTGTCGCGGCTTTTGTCGCAAGGACTTGCGCTTCGTACCGCTCAATCAGCCTCGCGGCCGCGCGATGCTTGCACTCCTTGTGGCCGAACTGAAAAGACTTGCAGGAGCAGGCGCCGTTGGCCAGGTAAGAGCCGTTGGAGCTGGTCACGAGCGCGCCGTTGCTGAGCGTGGTCACGAGCAGCTCGCCGCTCAGGATGCCTTCGACGGCGCGGTCAATCGCGCGAAGCCAGGCGGGAGAATCGGCGGCTTTGGCTTTGGCAGCTTCCACGATCGCGTTGAAGATTTGAGTGTCGAGAGTCATATGAGGCGTCCTTTCCGAAATTCAACTGCAAACGGATGGTATACTAACCCCAGTTAGTAGTCAAGAGTTATTACGGCTGGACGTAGACTATTTTTCAGTGTAGGATTGGCGTACTATGGAAAAACAAGAACGCATGATTCGAATAACTCTCAACGAGGCGCTCAAGAAGAAAGGGCGAACGGTGTACTGGCTCGCGCAACATTCCAGCGTGCCACATGTGACGCTCTGGAAACTGAGCAAGGCCACAACCCAAAAGACAATCAACCTGTCGGTGATGAGCAACATTTGCGCCGCGCTCGAATGCGAGCCAGGCGACCTACTTGAGTTCATACCGGACGCCAAAGACGTAGCTACCGCCGCCGTCGTCAGGGCGAGCGATGGCGCCGCCAAGAAAGCGAAGAAGGGAGGGGCGAAGTGATGCCGATTAAGAACATCCGTAAAAATGGGCGCTATTGCCCCACGGTAATCTGTGACCAGTGCGGAGGGGAGATCGACGACGCGAGGCAGGCGAACGCCTGTTTTGCCATGAGAGACAATGACGACCTCTACTTTGTTCACAAGAAATGCCAGCCGCAGTGGGACCGCGAGCAGCCTGACAGGTTCGGCGCCGAAGAGTTGCAGATTTGGCTTGTGTATCTGCTCAACAATCTGGGCTTTCACAAAATAGAAAAACGGGCGCGCGAGCTGGCGCAGGCGATAGCTTCGATCTAGTGTTGACCATATTGGCGGAGCGCGAGGTGCTCCGCACTTTTGCGAAGGTTTGCCCGCTTTGACCGACACCAACCCTTCGCACTCCCTTCGCACACTTAACATTTCTGGTTTCAATGGGTTGTGAGGTCCGCGAAGGTTGCGAGGATTGCGAAGGTTTCAATCCGGCCTCTTTCGGGTTGCGCCTTTGAACGTCCGAATCGAAGTGGCGGGGCGCATGGTGCTCCGCACGCCACAAAAATCCCCCTAGAGAGAGTTTTTGCAATGCATGACGACGACGACAAAAAACAAGGCCGGATGCGGCTGCAACGGTTGCAGTCCCTCACCGGCGCCGAGCCGGCCGACATCAAGCGCACGGCGTGGGCGCTCGGCATTCTGTTTGACGCCGACGCGACCGTAAGCGTGATCGAGGGGCGGCGAATTCTCGCGCACTACGCGGCGGCCGCAGAGGCGCGCGAAGACGTGCGGGCGCGCCTCTTTCAAGGCGGCCGGCCTTGGTCCAATCGGAGGAAATAACCATGCCTGACGAATCGAACGACACAAAAAAGCCTGAGCCGCGCCGCGTGGGCCAGGTGCTGCCGAGAGGCAAAAACAAGTGGCTCATCCGCATCTTTCGCGGTTACAAGCCGAATGGCGGCAACGACTACTTCAACAAGACTTTTCACGGGCCAAAGTCGAAGGCGGAAAAGTGGCTGCGCGACGCCCTTGTGCGGCGCGATCGGGGCGAGCCGCTCGAAGACCCGGACATCACTTTCGAGGCGCTTTTCAATGAATGGCTTGATGGCAAGAAGAAGAAGCGCAAGAAGCGGACGATAGAAATCTACGAGAGAAGTTTCAAGTACTACATCAAAAAGACCTTCGCCGACGCGCGCATCTCTTCGATAACTTCGCGCGCCGTGCAAAAGTGGATCAACGGGTTGCTCGATCAGGATTATGACAGCGACACCATCCACATGGCCTACAGCGCGTTCAGAGGCCCGATTCAGTATGCGCTCGACCACGGCATGCTCCTGAAGAGTCCGTTACAGGGCGTCGAGCTTCCGAAGAAAGAGAAGCGTAAGGCGAATGTCCTTCACCCCGCCGAAGCGTTGAAAGTTCTCGAAGTCTGCCGCAACGAACCGATGGGCATCTTCGTCGCGTTCCTGCTCTGGTCCGGGACGCGGCCGAACGAAGCCGCCGCGCTGCAATGGAAAGACGTGGATTGGGAGAAGGGAAGCGTGCAGATTCGCCGCAATGTCGCCAGGCTTGACAACGGCAAGTCATGGGAGTTCGACGAGACCAAGACGGAGAGCGGCAATCGCTCTTTCACTATGCCGGCGTCATTTATGGCTCAGTTGAAAGAGCATCGCCAGGCTCAGCTCGAACAGCGGATGCGGCTCGGTCGCGACTGGTACGATTACGACCTTGTATTCCCCAACGAAGTGGGCGAACCGCTTACGCGCTCGGCGTACAAATATCTTTGGGTAGGGATTCTGACGAAAGCGGGACTGCCCGAAGAACGAACGAAGATGCGGACCTATGACGCGCGTCATACGATGGCGACCCTGCTTTTGCTCCAACGGACGCCGACAAAAGTAGTGTCGGCCAGGATGGGACATTCCCGCACCGCGATCACCGAGGATGTCTATTCTCACGTCCTGGAGGCGATGCAGGAGCAAGCGACCGACGACTTGGAGCGGGCTATTTTCGGCGCCAAGAAAGGCTCTAATAAATCGTGATTTCAGGGCCTTTTTCAGGCGTTCACGCACTATACACCCACTGAGAGAGCGCATAGGCAGAGCTAAGTAGTTGAAATTACGATCTTTGAATGTGGCCACATCATCAAGCGCGGCATAATGGTTGCAGTTTATCTTATTTTTGATGATGGCGTGTATAGGACTTATAGGACCTATAGGACTTATGGGACTTATAAGAGTCCCATAAGCCCTATTGGAGACGATCATGAAAATCCTGTTGGCTACAGATGGTTCTGATTGCAGCAAGGCCGCCGTGGACGCGGTCGCTGAACGCCCTTGGCCCAAAGGCAGTGAAGTTAAGGTCATCTCCGCGATAGATCTCCCCTATACGCCCATGACCGAAACGTGGGCGCTCCCCGACAGCTATATCAAGGATTTGGAGACGGCTGGGACGGAACAGGCGGAGACGACTGTAAACCGGGCGGCGGAGCGGCTCAAGTCCGCCCACCGCGAGCTTGTAATTACCACCGAGGTCGCGAACGGCTCCGCCAAGGATGTGATCCTGGACGAGGCTGAGCAATGGGGCGCCGATCTGATCGTACTCGGATCGCACGGTTACAGAGGATGGCGGCGCTTCCTGCTCGGATCGGTCTCGCACGCCGTGGCGACGCACGCGCGCTGCTCGGTAGAAATAGTCCGGCGCCGCCGGGTCGAGGATCGAGGATCGAAGATAGAGGATCGAGGATCGAAAATTGATGATTGAGTATCAATGATAGAATGGATGATGCGATTCTCGATCCTCGATCCTCTATCTTCGATCCTCGATCCTCGATCCTCTATCTTCGATCCTCGATCCTCTATCCTCTCAGTGGTTTTCGTAGACCCCGGTGATGTCCGTCACGCGGATGCGAAAGACTATGGTGTCCGGCGCCGCATCTTTCGTCTGCGATTCAACCTCCGCAGAGTGCGGCCAACGTTCGAACATGTCCGACAGGACGCGCTTGCGCTCTCTTGCGTCCTTTATCTCTTCAAAAAGGCCGAAAGCAAGCACGCTGCGCCAATGGGCGTCGTCTTTGACCTCATCCACTTGCAGACACGCGTTCGGGTTGTCGCGCAGAACGTCGATTTTGTGGCCGGGCGGCGATTGCACATAGACGCAATCGTTATCGAACAGATAATGAACCGGCACGATGTAGGGTTTGCCGCGATCGCTGCAACCGAGCCTTCCCGTCCATTCTCCGCTTAACAGCGCCTTCGATTCCCGTTCGCCCAATGGATTTATCATCTCTCACCTCCCATGAACATGAAAAGGACTTATAGGACTCATAGGACTTATAGAACTCATGAGTCTTAATAAGCCCTATGAGTCCTATAAGTCCTATTTCTCATTTTGAACAGGCAACGGACGTGCCGCTTCCGATGGGCACGTGGCTTGCTCAACTGCTGTTATGAGATTCAAAGACCGCAGGGAAGCGGGAAAGCGCCTGGCCGCCCGCCTGGCCGAGTACGCCAACCGTTCGGACGTAATCGTTCTGGCGTTGACATGTGGCGGCGTGCCGGTGGCCTATGAAATCGCCGATGCGATAGGCGCGCCTCTGGACGTATTTTTCGTGCGCAGGCTGTCGGCGCCTGGGAGCGAAGATTTGGCGATGGGCGCGATCGCGACCGGCGGCGTGAGCATGTTGGATGAGAACGTCGTCCGCTATCTGGATATCTCTGACGAAACTGTCGATGAGGTGACTCATCGAGCGCGATGCGAATTGGAGCGTAGCGAGCGGCTATATCGGGGCGGACTTCCCGCGCTCGAACTCTTTGGCCGCACGATTATTCTGGTTGATGACGGGTTGGCGGCCGGTTCGACGATGCGCGCCGCTTGCGTCGCCATGCGCGCTCACCGGCCCGCGCGGGTCATTGTGGCGGCGCCGGTCGCGGGGCGCGCGACCTGTGAATTATGCAATGAAGTCGTTGACGGGATCGTTTGCGCGCATAAAACGGCGCCGGACCCTTACTACGTCGTAACCATATGGTACGATGACCTCTTTCAAACGACGGATGAAGAAGCGCGCGAGTTATTCGAGCAAAGCAAAAGGCGGGGAATTGACTCGTGAATGGACCGGCGTCCTCCATCAGCATCTTCGCCGAACAGGCGTTCTGGCGCGCCGCAGGCGCCAGACTGATCCCGGGCAACAGCGCGCGCATCCTTAAAGACGCCACTGAAAATTATCCTGCCTGGCTCGAAGCGATAGAATCGGCCCGACGCACGATCCATTTTGAATGCTACATTATTCATGAAGACGAGCAGGGGCGAGTCTTCGCCGACGCGCTCGCCAAGAAGGCCCGCGACGGCGTGCGGGTCAGGCTGATTTACGACTGGATGGGAGCTTTCAACTCGACGTCCAACAAGTTCTGGAGGTGGTTGCTCCGGGCCGGGATCGAAGCGCGGTGTTTCAACCAGCCGCGTTTCGACAGCCCCTTCGGATGGCTCTGCCGCGATCACCGCAAGATGCTCTCTATTGACGGGCGTGTCGGTTTCGTCTCCGGCCTGTGCGTGGGATTAATGTGGGTCGGCGATCCCCGCGCCGGCATAGAGCCGTGGCGGGACACCGGGATCGAAATAAAAGGTCCCGCCGTGGCCGAACTCGAGCGCGCCTTCGCTCAGATGTGGGCGGCATGCGGTCGGCCGATCCCGTCTGAAGAGTTTCTCGATTCCGTGGCGCCTATGCGGCCCGTCCCGGAGAGTGGCGACGTGGCGCTGCGTATTGTGGCCAGCCAACCGAATTCGGCCGGCCTATATCGGTTGGATCAGATGATCGCGGCCGCGGCGCGCGAAACACTCTGGCTGACCGACGCCTACTTCGCCGGGACTACTCCATACGTCCAGGCGCTCAGCGCGGCGTCCAGGGACGGCGTAGACGTGCGACTGTTGGTTCCGCAGGCCACTGACATTCCGGTGATGCGCGCCTTGTCGCGTTCCGGCTACCGGCCGCTGCTCGAATCCGGCGTCAGAGTGTACGAATGGAACGGCCCGATGATTCACGCGAAGACGGCGGTCGCCGACGGGCAATGGGCCAGGATCGGCTCGACCAACCTCAACCCGGCGAGTTGGGTGAACAATTGGGAACTCGACGTGGTCATCGAAGACGCCCGAATCGGCGAGGAGATGGAACAGATGTTCCTCGATGACCTGGAGAACGCGACTGAGATGGTTCTGACGGTGGAGCGCAGGCTCGCCCCGGCTTCGAAGCCGGAGCGCCGCCACGGCCGTCATCGGCTGCGGGAGCGGATCGGCGGCGGAAGTTCGAGTCGCGCCGCCGCCGGGGCGATTCAGATCGGTCGGACGGTCGGCGCCGCCATCACCAACCGCCGCCCGCTCGGGCCTGCCGAGGCGCGCATTATGGGCGCTTCGGGATTACTGTTGCTGGCCGCGTCGGTTATCGCGGTCTTGTGGCCGCGGGTCGTCTCATGGCCGCTTGCCGTGATCGGAGTCTGGGTGGCCGTCTCAGCTTTCATACGGGCTTTTCATCTGCACCGCGAAGGCAAGAAGGAAAAGCAGGATTTTAAATCTGCGCAGAACCGGGAGCAGTAGCGACCGGGTTCCGTCGAAACCGGTCGCTACCGCTCCGGTACCGCACAAATCAAATATGAGACAGGGCGATAAATTTCGAATTGTCACTTACAACGTACACAAGTGCGTCGGAGTCGATCGGCGGTTAAACCCCGCAAGAATCGTGAGCGTGCTAAAAGAGATTAACGCCGACATCGTAGCGTTGCAGGAAGTCCTCTGCGTTCAGGGGCGCGACAGCCAATCCGATCAGGCTCATTTCATCGCGGGCGAGCTGGGCTTCAACTACTGCATGGGACATAACCGTAAATTAAAGGAGGGGATTTATGGCAACCTCGTGCTCAGCCGGCTCCCGCTGCTCGAGTCGGAGAATCACGACATCAGCGTGGCCGGGCGCGAAGAGCGCGGCTGTCTGCGCGTCGACGTCGGCATGGGAAAAGAGGGCAGGCTGCATGTTTATAACGTGCACCTCGGAACCTCCTTCATCGAGCGGCGGCGTCAGGCGCGCAAATTGATCGGCGAGTCCATACTCAGCGACGCCAAGCGGCCGGGGCCGCGCGTCATGCTCGGCGATTTCAACGAATGGACTCGCGGTCTGGCGACGCGGCTGCTGAACGAGCATTTTCAGAGCGGGGACATTAGACTGCACCTGAAGCGTTCGCGCACCTATCCCGGCATGTTGCCCATCATGCATCTTGATCACATCTACTTCTCGGACGAAGCGCTCGAACTGGAATACGCCGAATTGTATCGCAGCCGCACGGCGCTCCTCGCTTCCGATCACCTGCCCATCTTCGCCGATTTCCGGCTGCTTTGAGCGCGCTAAAGTTGAGTGTCCCGGTCTTGGCTGGCTTGATTTAGTCCTGGCGCCTATGTTGCCTTGATTTCTCGACGATCTCTCGACTTAGACAACCTACGGTACATTTTTTCCGAGGAGTTCAACATGTCGCGTTGCGACGCCCTGAGAGAATGAAAAGCGCAGTTCGTAGTCCCGCCTTTAGGCGGAATCGTTTGGTATCACGGAATGGATTTGCGTCTGACGCTTGCGGCCTAAAGGCGAGACTACGAACGATTTTCCGCAGGAGCAATCATATTTCATATGTCATATGCCGTATGAAATATGACGTATGGCATATGATCCGAATTATGCTGGCCGATGATTATGAGGTAGTCCGGCAGGGGCTGCGCAGAATTCTGGAATCGCGCGAAGACTGGGAAATCTGCGGAGAGGCGTCCGACGGCCGCGCCGCCGTGGAACTGGCGATAAAATTAAAGCCGGATGTCATGGTGATGGACCTGTCCATGCGCGAACTGAACGGGCTGGAAGCGACACGGCGGATACGGCGGGCGCTCCCTTGTACAGAGGCGCTCATCTTTACGGCGTGCGAGTCCGTTGAATTAATCCGCGAAGCCCTCGCGGCGGGCGCGCGCGGGTATATCCTGAAGTTCGAATCCGGGCCGCGAATTATCGAGGCCGTCGAAGCGCTCGCAGGGCACCAGCCCTATTTCACGCCACTGGTCTCCGAAGCGCTCCTCAACGCTTTTCTTGCAAAGGGGGCGATGCTCGAAGGCGCAGCTTTCAGTCCGCTCACGAGGCGAGAACGCGCCGTCATCCAGTTGTTGGCCGAAGGTAAAGGAAATAAGGCGGTCGCCTCGGCGCTCGGAATCAGCCACAAGACCGTGGAGTCTCACCGGAGCGCGATCAGACGCAAACTCAGGCTTCATTCAATCGCCGACATCGTCCACTACGCGATTCGCAACAAGTTGGTCGAGCCGTAGCCATGTAGGCCCAACATCGAATAGCCAAATCGGCGGTCAGTCCGGGCGTCTACGGCTAAGGAGATTCCCTATCTCAAAATGCATTGTTCGCCTGATTTACGGCCTTCGGCGCAAGACCTATGCTTCCGCAGCGGCTAAATGAGCGGCGCCGCGCCGCTTCCCCTAAAACTACGAAGGAGGAAAACGTGAACCTGAATAAAAACAATCGGATTGTTTTGTGGATATCTCTGTTCATGACACTCGCGCCGGCAGGTTCTGTGATTTTGGCCCAAACGCAGAACTCCAACCCGGTCGCGGATGGGAGACCGAAACGATGGAAGAGTTATTCACTCGATTATGGAACGATCTGATTGGCCGGATAGGCGGGCCGATGTCGTTCCGGCTTGTGCTCCAGCCGGCAATGGCGCTGATCTTCGCGATTCGTGACGGTTTGAAAGACGCGCGTGAAGGCCGTCCCGCTTACTTCTATTCGCTCTTCACCGAGCCGGAGAATCGTCGAAGCCGTTTGCGCGAAGGCTTCAAAGCGGTGGCCAGAGTCTTCGTCTTCGCCATCGTCATGGACATGATCTATCAGGTGACTGTCCTTCGATGGTTCTATCCGCTGCAGGCGTTGATCGTGGCCTTCGTTCTGGCGTTTCTCCCCTACATTTTGCTCCGCGGCCCGGTGAACCGGATTGCGCGTTTTCTGAAGCGTCCGCCTGAAGCGCCGGGGCGGCGCTTGGGAAGAGCGGGATAAAAGGATGCGCAGATGACTATGAATAACAATGCGGGCGAGGCGGCCTTTCCTACTTCGATGGACGTGAATCGGACGCGGCGGATTCTCGAATTGACGCGACAAGTAGTTTCAATGCAGAGGGCCATGACGCCGCGTGATCAAGACCCACCGCCCCGAGGCGAGGGCGGCGCTGGCGAAGGCCGAGGCGGAAATGTTTCAGGCCGAACTCGATTACCGCATGGCTTATGCCCAGATGAAGCGCGCTGAGGGCGAACAGTAACAGTACCGCGCGCGTAATTAAGCGGCGCATCAACGTCCAACCGCTTGCTCACGCGCGCGGTACTGTACCGGCGCAACAACATGAGCGTGACGGCGCTACAAAGCGGCGAACTCTTATATGGCGGGCCGCCCCACTGGTTGCAGAGGTCGCTCGGCCTGATCAAGCCGGGCGATCCGATGATCGCTCGGCGAGCCGAGCTTGTCGTACTGGTCGGTTGGGTTCCGCTCGTTGTGTTGGCCATAGCGCAAAGCATCATCCTGCGGAACCAGATGGCAAAGTCTTTTTTCTCCGACTTCGCCGTCTACGCCCGGTCGCTAGTCGCCGCGCCGCTGTTCATTCTCGCCGAGGCGGATTGCGTTCCGCGGCTGGGCAGAGTCGCTCGCCATTTTCTCGACGCCGGTCTCATCACGGAGCCGGACCGGGCGCGTTTCGACGAAGCCATCGCTTCCACCAGGCGACTTCTCGGCTCCGGCCTGGCGGAGCTGATTGTGGCGCTTCTCGCCTACGGACTGGTCACGTTCTTGATGATCAACGTTTCGCCCGACGAGGTCCCATCCTGGTACTGGTTGAATAGCGACTACCGGACCTTGTCTTTAGCCGGGTGGTGGAACGCGTTGGTAAGCGTACCGCTGTTCATCCTCCTGTTCTTCGGCTGGCTGTGGCGCGCGTTCCTTTGGGCGCGCTTCCTGTGGCTGATGACACGTCTCGATCTGCGACTGATCCCGGGCCATCCGGACCACGCTGGCGGGTTGATGTTCGTCGGCGATTCGCTGCGGGCATTCTGGCTGGTGAGTTTCGCGCTGGGAGCGATTGTGGCCGGACAGGTTGCGAACCGCATTACGCTCTATGGGGAGTCTCTGACCACGTTCAAGCACATCGTTATCGGGCTGGTGGTTTTCGTCCTGATCCTGTTCGTAGGGCCGTTGACTCTGTTCATCGGTAAGTTGCGAGAGACGAAGCGGCGCGGCGATTTCGTATACGGGGCGCTGGCTAGCGAGGTCGGGCGTCAATTCGAACACGATTGCCTCAATCGCGAGAGGGGAGTTGATGAGGAGGCGCCGAATGCGCAGGACTTCTCTTCGGCCGCCAACATTTACGGAATAGTAGCGAACGTTTATGGGATGAAAGACTTCCCGTTCGGATTGAGGAACCTGGGATTGTTGATCGCGGTGACGCTGGCGCCGTTCGTACCGGTCGCGCTGATGGTCATGCCGCTCACTGAGATCATAAAGGATTTTGCGAAGATGCTTTCGCTTTAGAAAGGAGCTACAACAATGAAAGCGCAGACATTCTACCGGCATTGATACCTTGGTCAGGCAATAGAGGAGACTACCTATTGTGTTAGGTAACCTGGGGATAACTTGTAACATCGTCAGACGGCGTTCAGAGTACCGGCTTCAGCCGGAGTGGTTTGAGCGCCGAGACTTTCCGGCTGAAGCCGGTACTCTGAACGCCGTCTCCCGCAAGTCTGACGTCAAACGATCCTCCTCAGCCGCGCCAGCGGCGATTGAGCTTAGCCGGGTTTTCCAAAGCCGGGGTAGCGGTTACGTAGTTTTCTCAGTCACGGAACGACGATTGAGACCGATTGGCGAACCGGGTTCAGGTCAGTCTCCACTACAACCTGTACAGGAAGCCTATAGAGCCGGCAAGCAAATGAATGAGCGCCGGCGTTAGGTTGAGCAATGAATGAACGTAGGACAACTATCAAACTGAAGGAGGGAAATATGGCAACAAAGAACACATCAACTCAAACCAAACCGAACATCATCTTCATCATGGGCGACGACATCGGTTGGTTCAACATCGGCGCATATCACCAGGGCATGATGGCGGGTCGGACACCGAACCTCGACCGGATGGCAGCTGAAGGAATGCGCTTCACCGATTACTACGCGGAGGCGAGTTGCACCGCCGGTCGCGCCAACTTCGTCACGGGCCAACTCCCGATCCGGACGGGGCTGACGACCGTCGGGCAAGCAGGGGCGGCAATCGGCATGCCGGCCCAGGCGCCGACCATCGCCACGGCCCTCAAATCGCAGGGCTATGTGACGGGGCAATTCGGCAAGAACCACTTCGGCGACCGCAACGAATTCCTGCCGACCATGCACGGCTTCGACGAATTCTGGGGTTATCTCTATCACTTGGACGCGATGGAGGACCCCTTCCATCCCAACTACCCGCAGGCGCTGAAGGACAAGGTGGGCCCTCGCAACCTGCTGCATTGCTGGGCGACGGACAAGGACGATCCGACCGTGGACCCACGTTGGGGCAAGGTCGGCAAGCAGAAGATCGTTGATGAAGGGCCGCTTCCGCCTCATCCCATTGACGGCATCAAGCACAACATGGAGACGATTGACGAGGTCATCCTCGATCACGCGATGAAGTTCGTGGACAAAGCGGTCGCCGACGGCAAGCCGTTCTTTTGTTATCTGAACCCGTCGCGCATGCACGTCGTCACGCATCTTTCGGACAAATACCAGAAGATGCGCACGCCGGAGAATGGTTGGGGGGTATACGAGGCCGGGATGGCGCAGTTGGACGACATCGTCGGCGCGGTTATGAAGAAGCTCAAGGACCTGGGCGTCGAAGACAACACCATCCTCGTGTTCACCACTGACAACGGCGCCGAGAACTTCACCTGGCCCGACGGCGGCCAGACGCCATTCGCGGGCGGCAAGGGAACGGTGCTGGAGGGCGGCTTCCGCGTGCCTTGCATCCTTCGTTGGCCGGGCAAGGTTCCGGCGGGCAAAGTCGAGAACGGGTTGATGTCCGGTCTTGACTGGTTCCCGACCTTCGCGGCCGCCGCCGGCGACCCGAACATCGTCGAGGATCTGAAGAAGGGCAAGAAACTCGGCGATAAAACTTACAAAGTTCACCTCGACGGCTACAACCAACTCGACGTCATCACCGGGAAGGGGCCGTCGAAGCGCAACGAAATTTTCTACTTCGCCGAGGCGGCGCTCGGAGCGGTGCGCATAGGCGACTACAAGTACCGCTTCATTGATCAGCCGCAAGGCTGGCTTGGCGGCACAGTCAAGGTCGATTGGCCGATCCTGACTAACCTCCGCCTGGACCCGTTGGAGCGAACGGGTATGGGGCAGTCCCTGGAGCAGGCTGAGTGGTTCAAGTACGAATTCTGGCGATTCGTCTTCGTCCAGCAGGAGGTGGCGAAGTTCGGCGAGACCTTCGTCCAGTTCCCGCCGATTCAGAAACCCGCTTCGTTCAACCTTGACGCCGTCAAGGAGCAGGTCGTGAAGGCCGTCGCGGGGAAAGCCGGCGCGTGACGAATAAATTCGGCGCCTACGTGGCTATTTTCCGAGGAGTTCAGCATGTCGCGTTGCGACGCCCTGAAACAATGAGAACGCGCCCTGGGTACGCATCGCTTCCAGCGTGCAGTCTCGGCGAAAGACGAATTTATAGGAACCAGACCTGTGTACGCATCGCCTCAGGTTTGAGGGCGCCTGATTCCGATCAATAGGTCTCTAGCCGAGACTGCACGCTGGAAGCGATGCGTACCCAGGGATTTTCCGCAGGAGGGATTATGAAAAACGCGCGACTTAAAGATTCGACAGAAGCAGCAGTGGCGGTCACCATCTACACTAACGGCGAGGTCATCACCGTCAACGACGCGCAGCCGTCCGCCGAAGCAGTCGCCGTCAAGGACGGAAAGATTCTCGCCGTCGGCGCGCGCGAGGATGTGATGCGGTATCAAGGCCCATCAACCGAAGTCGTAGACCTTAAGGGACGTACGATGGTCCCCGGCTTCGTCGACGGCCATTCGCACATCTGCGATTACGGCGCGTTGTGGGGATACCCGACGCTCAGCCCGCCGCCTGTCGACGACGTCAAGAGCATTAACGACATCATCGTCAAGATGCGCCGCTTCATCCATGAGAAGAAGATTCCTCGCGGCGTCGCGGTCTTCGGCAATGGTTATGACGATTCGATGCTCGCCGAGAAACGGCATCCGGCGAAAGAAGATTTGGACCGCGTCTCGACAGAGCACCCGGTCGTGATCGTTCACGCCTCCGGTCATCTCGGTTCAGCCAACACTCTGGCGCTCGAAAAAGTCGGATTCGTCAGCGGCGCGCCCAATCCGAAAGGCGGACTTATCCGCTGCGACGCTCAGACGGGCGAGCCGACCGGAGTGGTGGAAGAACAGGCCGTCTTCAACTTCTTTCCGCTGCTGCCTCCGAAGACCGATGAGCAGCGGCTGCAAACGCTCTTCGATATTCAGCTCTATTACGCAGGCTTCGGCATCACCACGGCGCAAGACGGGCAGACGCTTCCGCCCTCTGTCGCGTTGCTCAGAAAGGCGGCGGCGCTTGGCAAACTGATCATCGATATCGTCTCTTACCCGAAGTGGACGTTCTTCGAGAAGGCGCTCGCGGGCGAGCAGGAGGTTGACATCGTCAACGCCCGGCCCGGTTTCGCTTCTAACATCGAGAGCTTTCATCGCTGCGGCGCGCCGGAGGGACAGGTCGATCCGAATATCACTTCGGCAATTAAGGAGAAGATCGGCGTCTATCGCAATCGCCTCAAGTTCGGCGGGATCAAGATCACCTGCGACGGTTCCCCGCAGGGCGAAACGGCGTTTCTCACCAGACCATATCTGCATCCGCCCGCGGGTCAACCTCCCGACTACCGAGGTAATCCGATTCTTCCGCAGGAAGAGCTGGATCGCTGGTTCGACGCGGCCTATGCGAACGACGTGCAGATCATCGCGCATTGCAACGGCGACGCCGCCGCCGACATGATGATAGAAGCCGTTCGCAAGGCGCAGTGGAAACATGGCAAGAAACGGTTACGCCCCGTGATGGCGCCGGCGCAGACCGTGCGCGCCGATCAGTTGGACCGGATGAATGAGCTTGGCGTCGTCCCTAGCTTCTTCAGCGCGCACACGTTTTATTGGGGCGACTGGCACATCAATGAGACGCTCGGTCGTGAACGCGCGCGCCACATCAGCCCGCTCCGGTCGGCGCTCAAGCGCGGGATGAAGTTTGCAAACCACACCGACGCCCCCGTCACGCCGCCCGATCAAATGATGGTCATCCATTCGGCGGTCAACCGCACCAGCCGCAGCGGAGTGATCGTCGGCCCCGAAGAGCGCATCTCGCCGATGGACGCGCTCAAGGCCGTCACGATCTGGGGCGCGTATCTCTACTTCGAGGAGAACGAGAAAGGCTCCATCGAGCCGGGCAAGCGCGCCGACCTGGTCGTGCTCTCCGCCAATCCCTTGACCGTGGACGACGCGACGATCAAAGAAATCAAGGTTCTCCAGACGATCAAGGACGGCAAGAAGATCTACGACGCCGCCGCGAAGACGCGCGCGCTGGTGGCCGAGTGTGCGGCGCGCGCGGTCGCCTTAAATGATTTCCCTCTGGCACGGTGATGGCTGTAACTCCCTGACACTCCCTCCTGCAATCCCCACACGATTTCCGAATCAGGGACGGGACTCTGAGAACTCATCATTTACCAAATTCTACAAGAAATGCGCATTAACTGAGCGGGTCAAGGACACGAGCGCGGAAAAGTTCTATGGCATCAAGATTGATGTCTAGAACCCCGGCCCGAACGTCGGGCCAGGATATGGCGCAGTTGTACTCGGCCAATGTTCAATGGCCGAGCCGGACTGCTAATTCTCATTTGATAAAAATAGAAAGGAATATGGAGTATGAAACCTGAAATAGCCAGGGTCGTCGAGACCGAATTAAAACGATTCGCGGCCGAACTTAATTTGTCTGACGCGCAGAAAACGCAGCTGAAGACGGTTCTGGAGAACGCGGGGGAGAGGATGGATGTGATTCGTGAGAAGAACCCCGACATAACGAAACCTGAAGTCATGGCGAAGCTCAAAGAAGTCCGCAGTTCCTTGCGCGAGCGCGTGGAGAAGTTCTTCACCCCGGAACAACTTGCGAAATGGGATGCCGGGATAGCCAAGGCCAAGAACTTCCTGGGCCACACCGTAAATTCCTAGCAGGGTAGTGGGCCAGTGAGCGGTTTGAATAATAAGTTGACACAGTCGTGATCGGTAAGCGTGATGAAATGCGTAACCGCGTCAATAACCATGTCAAGTTACTTTTCGAACGCTCGACCTGGAATTTATATGTGGTCAAGCGGCGCCGCAATTGAAGGGGCCGCTCGGCCACAAAAGGCTCCGTTGTCTGTTCGTGCGGGAACCTGACGGGCAGGTAATGTGGCTTCTTGCGGGGCGGACGGGAATGCCGATTGACGGTCAATCGTTCGCCCCGGAAAGCTAACTTCGATAGTTTTTCCCTCCCTGCTCTTCTTACTCCCTTTGTTCCCCATTACAACCAGTCTCGACAATGATCAATGTCCAAGGAGGCCTGATGATCAGATCCGGTGAATCAGACTCTCGATCACGACCACCAGTTCCGCGAGTTCGACCGGTTTGGCGACATGCATCTGAAAGCCTGCTCCCAGCGCTTGCACGCGGTCTTCGGGGCGCGCCAGCGCAGTCAGCGCAATCGCCGGGAGGCGCTGCGAAAACGGCACGCCGCGCTGGGTTTCAAGTGTGCGAATTCGGCTGCTCACTTCGTATCCGTCTTCATCCGGCATCGCAATATCGCAGACCAGCACGTCAAACTCAGCGTTAGTCATTATCGCTCGCGCTTCAGCGCCGGCTGACTGTTTCAGTATATGCTTTTTGCCCCAGTTGTAGTGGGTTGGCTTCGGTTGTTTTGTAGCGTCTGGCAAGGGCATTGAGACGCTTCAGACACTAAAGGACGACAAGACGATCTACTACAAGCTCCCCGCGTTCTTATCCGTAGCAGGAGGATTAAATGGCAAGAGGGCTGTTATGAAAGATTTTCGATTTATCGGCGAAGCCCAAAAGGCCAAGGAGGTCACCGCTGCGAGCGCGCGCGAATTGACCGATGAGTTGACGTCTGAAGAGGGTATTTGAGGATTGTTTGATGAAATCAAATGGAAAAGACGTTATGAGACTTATCGCTTCGTGCGGTCTCATGCTGACCGTAATTATCGGGGCGGCCTCCGCCCAGCAACCCGCGCCCGTCGAGCCCTCAACCCCACCGGCTGATTTGAGGCCTGGGATCTGCGATGGCGCGAACGGGCGGGTGGGTTCGTCAGGGGTGAGCGAGCGCGAGCGCATCCTGCTCGACCGGATCGAACGGTTGGAGCGCAGGCTCAATGAATTGGAGACTCGCCTCAATGCGACGGCGGCGGACGGGGGAAAAGCCGCCGCGCCAACAACGCAACCTCTACAATTAACTAATGTCGCGCCGCGACAGAATCCTGCGCAGCCAACAGCCACGACCGCATCGCAGCAACAGCCGGCTCAAACGGCCCAGGCTCAAACGACCCGGGCGCCACGGACGGCGCCGGCTCCATCTCCGGCGCCATACGCGGCGTGGGATAAGGACGGGGTGAAGATCATTCCCTTCGGCATCCTGATCGCCAACGTCAATTACAACAGCTCGTCTCTCGATCCGGGCAGCATCGTGGGTTTCGCGCTTCCCGACATTCCGACTAATACACCCCAGTTCAATATTTCGCCTGGAAACACTTATCTGGGCGTTGATATTAAATGGCCGAAGATCGGCGAGTGGGAGATCAATGGCAAGGTGGATTTCGACCTGCGCGGTCCCACGCCCCTGAGGGCCAACAACATCTTCGCGCCACTATTCATCCACGTCTACGGCGAAGCTAAGACGGAGCGCTACCGCATCATGGCCGGACAGTCCGAAGATGTCATGTCCCCGCTCTACTCGAACTCGCTCAACACATATCCGTTCTCTTATCTACCTGGCAGGTTTGGTTTTTATCGCCCTCAGGTGCGCTTTGAGACATACCAGCCGATCGGCGACAACTTCACGCTCATATACAAGGGAGCAATCGCACAGACCATTCAGACGTTTCAGGTCGCTGACGAAGTCATCGGGGATCAGGCAGGCCTGCCCGATGGTCAAAGCAGGCTCGCGCTCGGCTACGGCAAGCCCGATCCTCACGACCCATATCACAGGCGGCCCTTCGAGCTGGGCGTTTCCGGACACATCGGCAAAAGGCAAGGAACGCGGTTGGGCGTTCTTATTACCGACCGCAGATTTACGAGCTGGTCTGGAGACATTGATCTGAGCTTCAAGATCGGCCGCAAGCTCAGGTTTAACGCCGAATTCTTCGCCGGCTCGGTCCTCGGCGATTACGCCGGAGGCGTCTTCCAGACATTCAATCCGATAAGGTTGGTGGCGATTCGGGCCGCCGGCGCATGGGCGCAATTGACCTACGACATCAGCGACAAATGGCAGGTCAACGCCGCCTACGGCCGGGACGATCCCTATAACCGCGATCTGGCGCTCGGCCAGCGCTCGTTGAACGTGAGCGGTTTCGGCAATTTCTACTACCGGCTTACGCCGCGCCTCTGGCTCGCTACGGAGTTCAGTCGTTGGAGAACAAACTGGGTCGGTCTTCCTGCGGGCCGCACGTTCCGCGTTGAGCCTGCGGTCTTGTTCTTTTTCTAAATCGAGCCACGCAAGATCGGTACAGTACCGCGCGCGTAAGCAAGCGGCAGACTCATCGGTCGGCCGCTTGCTTACGCGCGCGGTACTGTACCGGTGTCTCAATGTTGCTTGCCCTGATTTAGATCGGTTTTCAACCGTGTATACGGGATCAGCAAGTAATGTTCGCAACAAAGAACGCGTCAATAGAACGCGGATGACACGGACAGAGCGGATTGACGCCGATCTTTTCTGGCTTTATCCGCGATGATCCGCCGCATCTGCGTCATCCGCGTTCTATTAACCCATACACCGATGTGAAAACTGCTCTAAGAAGAAGGGAGACGCCATCCGGCCCGACAGGAGAAGCAGTCTGAGGGAGGTATTTCTATGAACAAAAGACGACGCGTCATTCGGCGCGCAATATCCATCGTTATGCTCGCAGTCGCGCTCGGATTCGGCGCGGCGCAGCCCGGCGCCTCGCATCGCGCGCAAACTGGACGGGCCGATCCGCTCCCGTCCTGGAACGACGGCGCGGCCAAGCGCGGGATCATTGATTTCGTGACGCGCGTGACCAGAGAAGGCGGCCCGGATTTCGTGCCCGTCGCCGACCGCATCGCTATGTTCGACAATGACGGCACGCTTTGGGTCGAGAAGCCACTGCCGGCGGAGGTCTATTTCATTTTTGGGCGCGTCCGCGAACTGGCCGCCAAGGACCCTTCACTCAAAGAGCGGCAGCCGTTCAAGGCCGCGCTCGAAGGCGACGCGGCCTATTTCCACGAGGCGGGAAAGAAGGCGGTCCTGGAGTTGTTCGTCGCCACAGAAACAGGGATGGACCAGGAGAGGTTCGCCGCCGAAGCGCGCCGCTTTCTCGAGAAGTGGCGGAACCCGAAGCTGGATCGCCCATTCACTGAGCTCGCCTATCGGCCGATGATCGAGTTGCTCGACTACCTGCGCCGGAGCGGCTTCCAGGCCTGGATCTGCTCGGGCGGCACGATCGATTTCCTGCGCGTCTTCGCGCCGCAGATTTACGGCATTCCGATTGATCAGATCATCGGAACCGAATTAAAGCTCGAATCGCGGATGGAAGGCGACCGGCTCGTGGTCTGGCGTTTGCCTGAAATAGAAACGATCAACGACAAGGAGGGAAAGCCTGTCGGCATTGACCGCCAGATCGGCAAGCGCCCGATCTTCGTCGCCGGGAACGTAGGGAACTATGGCGACATCGCGATGATGCAGTATTCAAAAAGCCGCCGAGGCCCCTCGTTCCAACTGCTCATTAATCACGATGACGCCGCGCGCGAGTTCGCTTACGGCGAGAAGGACAACGCTTCGCTCAACGCGGCGAAGAAGTACGGCTTCGCGGTTGTAAGCGTCAAGAATGATTGGAAGACGGTCTTCGTGGCGGGGCAGGCCGCGGCGGCGAAATAATCGGAGGAGCGCCACGTAGTAACGACTTTAGTCGTTACGGCGCCGTAACGACTAAAGTCGTTACTACGTGGTTATATTCTGGGGAGAAATATCGATGACTGATTATCTTGACCCGGCGGAATGGGGCGATCTGCTGGCCGGGTTCAGCAGCCGCAACAGATTTCGTCGCGCTAGGTTTGAAACATTCGGCCGGGGCGGGGTAGTGGAAGAAGAGCAGGAAGCGCATCTGGAAAACATCGCGGTGGACCTGAGCGGCGCCGACGCCCCGCGCGTGATCGTAACCCGCCTGGATAACTCGACAGCGAGGCCGACCGAAATGGTCACCTCTATTCCGCGCGTGAGACGGATAAGCCCTCAACTCGATGTTGACGCCAGCGAGGATGGGTTGGAAATGGAGGATATAGACGGAGTGTTGGCTGTGCTTCGCCTGGAGTCGGAAGTGGATGGCGCTTCTTGATCTGAACCAAACTTCGAGGTAGTCACGGCGCGCGAGATCGGGCGGGAGACGATTGATTATGTCTGCAACATCCAATTGATAAGGTCGCGCGCGCTAATTGAGTGGGCGTGGAATACAAAATGCTAAATTGAAATCGCCGGGGGGCAGGCATTGGGATGAAAACTTCGTTATTCGGCGCGCTCGACTGAATTGAAAGGAGTTGACTATGACACTGATGAAAAGGGCGACGGCGGAATTTATAGGGACTTTCTGGCTGGTTTTCGGAGGTTGCGGAAGCGCCGTGCTCGCGGCGAAATTCCCCGAAACTGGAATCGGTTTTTTGGGAGTCGCGTTGGCCTTCGGTCTGACGGTGTTAACGATGGTCTACGCCTTCGGCCACATCTCGGGAGGTCACTTCAACCCGGCGATCACGATCGGTATGTATACGGCCAGGCGCACACCCGCCGCCGACGTGGCGCCTTACGTCATCGCTCAAGTTCTGGGGGCCATAGCCGGCGCGGGCGTCTTGTATATCATCGCGAGCGGGAAGCCGGGGTTCAGCCTGGCTGATGGTTTCGCGTCGAACGGATACGCCGAACACTCGCCCGGCGGCTACTCCCTGCTCGCATGTCTGGTCGCCGAAGTGGTTCTTACATTCATGTTCCTGATGATTATTCTTGGAGTTACTGACAGGCGCGCGCCTCAAGGGTTCGCGGCGCTGACCATCGGCCTGGCGCTGACCCTTATTAATCTGGTCGGCATTCCGGTGACGAACGCATCGGTCAATCCGGCGCGAAGCACTGGCCCGGCTCTGTTCGTCGGCGGTTGGGCGATGTCGCAATTGTGGCTCTTCTGGGTGGCTCCGTTGATCGGCGCTATTCTGGCTGGACTGATCTATCCGGCGCTTTACGGCGAGGCGAGGCGTGTGGCCCCAGGTCGTTTGGCCGAGGGTGTCCCCGCCTGAATGACGATACTCCCGCCGAGATGAACGATGAATGTAAGGGCGCGAAAGGGAGAGACAAATCCTGAAATCAGCGGTCGTCAAGTAGATTCGACGCCGGCGACGCTTTCCTCACGTCGCACCGCACTTGCGTTCCAGCGCACGCGTATGAGCGCCGACCGCACGCTGATGGCCGTCATCCGCACGTCGCTCTCACTGATCGGTTTCGGATTCACGATCTATCAGTTCTTCCGCTACCTGCGTGAAACGGCCGGGGCGACGCAGTTACTTCGAGGCGAGGCGCCGCGCAAGTTCGGCATGGCTTTGGTCATGCTCGGCGTCGTCATGCTCTCTCTGGGCATCTGGAAGCACGTCGCCTTCATGCTCGAACTGCGCGCCGAGAGGAAGATGTTTGCGGAGCGGGGGCTTATTCCAGGCGATGACAAGTTCCCGGTTTCGATTACGCTCATCGCGGCGACGCTGCTGCTGACGATCGGCCTGATCGCGATTGTCAGCATGGCGATGCGCGCCGGGCCGTTTCATTAGTAGGGCAAACTGTCAGTGTTCCCGGGCTAACGCAACCGATCGCTTGCGAGGTCATGAGCAAACCGATGACGCCGCTAGCGAATTCAGAAAATGTAGAAGAAGGAATTGGAAAATGAACGCTCTCGCCAACCTGGCTCCGCCTAAGCAAATGGGAGAGAGAGTTAAGCCGCCTCGCCCTGCGCCATGTGAAAACATGTCGTGGATACCAGGCGGGACTTTTCTCATGGGATCGAATGATCATTATCCCGAAGAAGCGCCGGCTCATCACGTGACTGTCGAAGGCTTCTGGATGGACAAGACGCCGGTCACCAACGAACAGTTCAGCCGCTTCGTCGAGGCGACAGGCTACCTGACGGTCGCCGAGCGTCCGCTGAATCCGGAGGACTATCCGGGCGCGAATCCGGAAGCGCTCGTGCCCGGTTCGATTGTTTTTAAGAAGCCCCCTCATCGCGTCGACCTCCGCAATCACTTCAACTGGTGGACATACGCGCCGGGCGCGAGTTGGCGACGTCCGCTGGGGCCGGGCAGTTCTTTGAAGAAGGGGATGGCCAGGCATCCGGTCGTGCATATCGCATTTGAGGACGCCGAAGCCTATGCGAGATGGGGGGGCAAGGAATTGCCGACCGAAGCCGAGTGGGAGTTCGCCGCGCGCGGAGGACTCGAAGGCGCGGCCTACACCTGGGGAGACGAGTTCGCGCCGAACGGCAAGATGATGGCCAATACCTGGCAGGGCGAATTCCCGGTAGTGAACCTACTGACCGACGGTTATGAGCGCACGTCTCCAGTCGGTTCGTTCCCGCCGAACGGCTACGGACTTTATGACATGGCCGGCAACGTCTGGGAGTGGACGACCGACTGGTATCAGGAGCACGGCCGTGTAGCCAACTCCTGCTGCGCGAGCTTTAACCCGAAAGGCGGAGAGAAAGAAGCGAGCATTGATTTGCGGACGCCTGAGATACGCATCCCGAGGAAGGTATTGAAGGGTGGCTCGTATCTCTGCGCGTCGAATTACTGTTTGCGCTACAGGCCGGCCGCGCGCATCGCGCAGCAGATTGACTCGGGGACCTGCCATCAGGGGTTCCGCTGCATTGTCCGGGCATAGGCGGGAATATGGAGGAATTGTTCAAACGCCTCGCCGGCCATATTGCTTTCGGCGTGGAAGTGGTTGCGGCTCTGATAATCGCCTACGGAGCTGCGGAGGCGGTGATCGGGTTGCTCACCTCGACGCGCCTCTGGACTCATGGAGGGAGGAAGCAGGTCTGGCATCGTTTCGGCATGTGGTTGATCCTCGGCCTGGAGTTCATGCTGGCGGCCGACATCGTGCGAACGGCGATCTCGCCGACCTGGCAGCAGACCGGGCAATTGGCCGCAATCGCTCTCATTCGGACTTTCCTGAACCACTTTCTGGAGAAGGATATCGAGAAGTACGCCGAGCCGGTTCGCGTCGCCAGTGAGTGAGGACAGAAAATGTGGAATGCGGAAAAACAGGACAATGCGCAGGACGCCAAGGCTTCGCAATGGGCCGAGCCAGCCGCGCCGGCGCCTCTCGATCCGTTCCTGACGCGAAGCGGGCCTTTCCACCGGTTTCAGCAGACTCTTCATTTGGAGGACCCGCTCAACCCGAGGACGTCGAGGCGCGCCCTCCTGTTCGCGCTCGTTTCGTGGCTGCCGCTGGCGGCGCTCGCGGCCGTTCAAGGGCTCGCCATCAATGTCGATCCGCGCCGGTCACTGCTCCTGGATTTCACCGTTTACGCGCGCTTTCTGGTGGCCGTCCCTCTCTTCATCCTTGGCGAAAGCGTCGCTGACCGCAGGTACTCAATGATCGTAAATTACTTGCTTCGCTCCGGTATCGTCACCGGAGTGGAGCGGCAGGCCTACGACGAACTGCTCTCCAGCACGCGACGGCTTCGGGATTCGCGGGCGGTCGAAATTCTCTGGGTGGTATTGGCTTACGTTGGCGCTGTTCTTTCAGTCTTTTACCACGCGACGTCCGAGCAATCCACGTGGTTAGTGGATGGCGCCGCAGGACCGATACCTCTGTCGTGGGCCGGCTGTTGGTACGCCGCCGTGAGCCTGCCGCTGTTCCAGTTTCTGCTCTACCGCACTATTTGGAGTTGGCTTATCTGGGTACGGTTCCTCTGGCGCCTGTCCCGTCTCAGACTTCGGCTGACGCCCACACATCCGGACCTTGCCGGCGGCCTGAACATCCTGGGCGACTCGTCTTACGCCATCGCGGTCTTTGTGTTCGCCATCGGCGCAGTGCTGTCCGCGGCGCTGATTATGCAGATCAGTTACGAGGGGGCCTCGGTCGTCATCTATCACAATGTATTCATTGTTTACCTGCTGCTCGCCATGATGATCTCGGTCGGCCCGTTGCTGGTCTTCATCGGCAAGTTAGATGGCCTGCGGCAGCGAGGGCTGCGAGATTACGGAACGCTGGCAAACCGCCACGCCCGGCTCTTCGACGAGAAGTGGATTGAGAGAGCCGGAGTCACAGAAGACATAGTCGAGATCCCGCTCGGCAGTCCCGATACTTCATCCATCTCCGGCCTCAAGTCGAGCTACGAGACGGTGAAGAGAATGAGATTTTTTCCCTTCGGCTTGAGGGCGCTCGTAGTCCTCATGGCCGCGTCGCTGATCCCCATGGTCCCATTGATGCTGATAGAATTCCCCTTGCAGAAAATCCTGAAGACAATTGCTCGCTTCATACTATGACCGGGCGGAATATCGAGAGGCGACCTAGCCACAGATTGTGAACAGGTAACTTGTCGCATTTGAATAATTCAGGCGCTGCGGGTCCTCCCAATGTACTACGTTCCACGCCTGCACGCTGGAAGCGATGCGTACCCAGGCGTCTCCTGATTTATGCGCAGAATCCAAGTGGTTGATTGCATTCAACTTTAATTCGCACAGGCTTCATTTAATTGAAGCGTGTTCATAAGGCTGCCGCCATTTTCTGTAGTTGACCGTATTCAACTTTTCTTTGCACACACCCCATTTAATTTCCGTGAAACAATTGCTATCAGGCATATCTACCTGATAGCAGGCAGACATACCAGCCGCAATGTTAGGCTACGGAGGGGTTCCGTCTGGATCGCGATTTGCAATGAATATTACAAGCCGCGCCATCCGGCGCGGCTAAATCGGGCCAGGCAAGATTAGTAAGACTGAGTCATCGACAAAGCCATGGATATACGGATGTGAAAACATACAGATCAACGGAGACGCCAATGCCTCTCTTTGTGGCGCTATGACTCCGTGGCAAAGGTTGTGTCCCAAAGTTGTTTGTTTTGGTTTAGAAAGGAGGAACATTATGTTGCAAATGTTTTCACGAATCGCCCTGGCCCTGGTTGTTGCGATCGCCTTCCAGATGACCGCGTGGGCTGGGAAGAATGCGCCAATCAATCGGCTCCCGAGACCTGGCGCCGCGGCCACCTTCCAGGAGAATGTGCCCATCAACCGGCTTCCGAGTCCGGTCACAGCGGCGATCAAAAATCGGTTTCCGAAGAGTGAGCTGCTTTCGGCGGAGAAGGATTTGGAAAACGGCAAGGTCATATACGAGGTGAAGGTCCGGAGCGACGGCCAGAATTACGACATCGATGTCACTCCGAGTGGCAAGATTCTCAAGATCGACCGCGAGGATGACTGACCATTGTGGGCGGGCGTCGCCAGTTTTCGCCCCGCGCATCGGCAGACCGGTCGGTTAGCAAATGCGTGTGGGGTACGACTGTGGCGCGAGTTGTTTACTCGCGCCCGTTTCCTCATCGGACAAAGCCGCAAACAGGGCGATTAAACAAATCGCCCCGCACCGTACACGCATGCGCTTACCGCCAAAAAGCCGCTGACTTTACATCAGCGGCTTTTTTTTAAGCGTTTTTCACTTGGGTATTCAGGAATAACAAACCACGAGGAACACGGGGAACACGGGGAGGTTTAGTTTTGCTCTTCCCCGTGATCCCCGTGACCCCCGTGGTTGATTCAACCTGAACGTTCAAATCGAAGACGCCATAGTTGCCGTTTTTCAGTTTCAATGCTCGTTTTTACCGAGTACGCTCCCGATGGAAGCCTCGGGCGTAGCCTTTGCGGAAGATTTCACGGTACTCACGATCGCCCATGCGATAAAGGCGCGATTTGCCGTAATCGAATCTCCGGCCAGCTCGAGAGTCCTGCCATCCTTTGCGGTACCCCTCGCGAAATGCGCTTCGCTCCTCCATGGATACTCTCTTTTCCAACTGCTCACGACGCATTTCTTGGGGACGTGGCTCCTGCGCCCGAACAGTGGATGAGCTCGATAGTCCAGGAGCGCCCGCAAAGCCCAATGCAAGAGTCAGCGCGAATGTAATTTTTTTGATTTTCCTGAAGTCCATAGTTCTCCTTATCTATCAGAATGCGTGACCGCAAACTGATTTCAAATCTCCTTTCGCTAAACTGATTTCAGGCCTCCTGTTATTGAATGGAACCGCAAGTATCAAGCCAACTAGAAGGGAGTCCTGGGCGGTGTCGAAGTCGCTCACCCTACAAGACATACGGTTATTTCAGGCGTTCAATAAAAGGATGGCTGAATTATTCGCGTACCGTGTCGTATTAAACGGAATCGTCCTGGCCCGTTCAACTCAGGAGGTCGTATTCACCGACTACATGACTTACTGCGCCTCCGCTCCCCGAACTTCGAATGAGCCGTTCCTGAGCAATGAAAAACATCCGGGGCGGCGGCTCAAGTTCAGCCGATTACCACCAGACCCGCTTAATTGATGACCGTTCCGTTTATCGCCAGCTTGCCCGACTTCACTGCGGCGCGCATCACCTGATAGTCTTGCTCCGACTGAGATGTGTGAGCGCAATTCACGCGCCACGCCGCGCCGGCGAGGATGCCCGAGTCTATTGGCAAGCGCTTTCATGGTCATCGCGGCCGTATCGCTTATTTAAATGGCGCCATTGATCCTAATGGAATTCCCCTTGCAGGAAATCTTAAAGTCGATTGCTGGCGCCAGATTATCAAATACGCGCTATGTTATCTGTATGTAGGTGGAATCTATTGATTGCTTTCCTCGCGTCGCTCCTTATGGCCAGCGCGGCTCTAGGACAGAACGAGACGCTGCCTCGGAACAATCAGTTCTGGTTCGATTATGACCCGACGTGGGTTCTAAGCAAGCGGTGGACTCTGGACGTAGATGCCGCTACACGCTTCATCACCTCAGACCCAGCTCTTTGGCAAATACGGCTTTATCCGACGCTGGAATTCAGCCTGTTGAAATGGATGGATCTTACTGGGGGCGTCTGGTTCATTTATACCAATCGGTTCGAGAACTCCGATCTCTTCGAGACTAGGCCTTTCGTGGGAATAAGGCTCAAGAAGGATATTTGGCGCGGCATCAGGCTGAGCAATTACCTCCGCCAGGAGTTCCGAATCCGAAGTGACCTGACCACAGGCGCCACCTTAACAGCAAGGAGATTGAGGAACAGGATTCAAGTGATGATTCCGATCAATAAGAAGAGCCTGTCCGAAGACAATACCTGGTACGCCTTCGCTGACGCGGAATGGTTCCGGCAGGTAAACCCCGATGTAAATGACGGATTCAACAGTCGGCGAAGATATAGGGCGGGGATTGCCTGGAGAAGGAATTCGACCTGGACGTATCAGTTTTTCTACGGTTTCCAGCGGTCGAGAAGTAGTATCGGCGCGCCATTTTTCAACGAGGATATCTTCAGTTTCAGTTTGATCCATAAGATTAAATGACAAGGTACAGTACCGCGCGCGTAAGCAAGCGGCTGTCTGATCGGTTAGCCGCTTGCTTACGCGCGCGGTACTGTAATCTCACGTGTCCTGATTTAAAAGTGGAAAGCAAGCCCGGCGCCGGCGCGAAAATTGCGCTGTGTACGACTGTCAAATACCACTCCCAGGGTCTCGAAGTTATCAACGAAGACGGGAAGATAATCTAGCTTGATTGCGCGGATCGAAAAGACGTCGGTAATGCGGAAGTCAAGGCCCCCTCCCATGTCCAGCGCAAAGGAGTTCCTCCTGAAAGAGAAAGCATCACCGCCGATCACCGGGATCAACAGGGGGCTATTGAACTCCAGCCTTTGTCTGGAAAAACCCGCGAGAAAATGTCCGAACGGCCTGAACCAACCCCCCTCTTTCGAATTGTTTTTGACCTGAACTCCAAAAAGATAATTTTGGATGTTCACTTCAGCGTCGCCTGCGAGGCCCAACTCAGCAAGGTCTTCGCTCCTCCTGTGGGTTGAAAAGTCAAACTGGGCCCCCACGTACCGGGAAAAGTTGAAAGTGCCAGACAGATCGACGCCATGAAAGTGTATTCTATTATTCAGTACATCATTGATATCAACATTGTTCGTTACAAAACCGTCGAAAAGCAGGAATGAGTACCCGCCATAAATCTCGACATGCGTATGACCAATCGGACATCCACGACATTGCGCCCGGCCTCCGGCCGTGCCGGCGGCGGGCGAATTAAAGGGCAGGCTGTTAACGTATTGCTTGCCCGTTTCGGGTGTGGCGGTCAAGAGAGGCGCCGGCTTCGACGTCTGGGGGAGACTGCTGACATCCTGCTTGCTCGTTTCGAGAACATTGGAACGCAGGTTTTGGAGGCCTCCGTAAATTCCGGCCTTCGCGGGATCCTGCGCCATAATAGTAGGCGCACAGACGCCAACGACTAACGCCACCAGAAATAGTTTTTGCATCGCTTTTCTCCTTCTCGGGTTCACTGTCGCTACTCTGAACATAACCGCTTGCTTACGCGCGCGGCGCTCCGGCCAGTGTCTCAATGTTGTGGGGCGCGATTTAGAAGATAGCAATCGTTGTGCCCGGTTTTTAGAACGGGCACATTTTGAAAATAACATTTTGCCGCCTCGCCGATAGCGCAGGTACAATTAAAATATGGATGTGGACTTTGGACTGGAGAAGCGGGAACTCTCTATTATCAAGCGGCTGTCCGGCCCTGAGAAGATTCAGCGCTTTCTCGATTACGACATCGGGTATAACAAAGAAGTAGGCGGCGAGACCTGTCGTTCGCCGCGCCGTGTGTTGCGTGACCGATTGGCGCATTGCGCCGAGGGCGCCTTCTTCGCCGCCGCCGCGCTGCGCGTTCATGGCCACGAGCCGTTGATAGTGGACCTGGAGGCCGTCCGCGACGTCGATCATTTGCTGGCCGTCTTCAAGGAGCATGGGCGTTGGGGCGCGATTGCGAAATCGAATTACTCCGGATTGCGCTACCGCGAGCCTGTCTACCGCACGATCCGCGAACTCGTCATGAGTTATTACGAGCATTACTACAACCCGGCGGGCGAGAAGACGCTGCGCGCCTATTCGACGAGACCGGTCAATTTAAAACGATTCGATCGAATGAACTGGATGACGACGGATGAGGACTTATGGGAGGTCTGCGAATACTTCTGCGTCGTCCCGCATTCGCGCATCATGCCGCCGCAGGCCGAACGAAAGCGACGGCGTATGGATCGCAGATTGTATGAGGCGGGTATGGTCGGGGCGGTGAAATGAAAACGCCAGATTTCCATATGCCATATGCCATCTGGGAGCGCAGGCATCCTTGCCTGCGGGCGTTGCCGGAGGAGCGCAGGCAAGGATGCCTGCGCTCCCAGATGGCATATGGAAGCGGCTTACTGACGCTTCCGAGCCTCCTCCATAAAATTCGGCTCAAGCGCGCCGGTCGGCGCCGTACGATGCCCGGTGTAAACCTGTTGAATCAACTTGGCCACCAGCCCCGTCCATCCGGTTTGATGGCTGGCGCCGAGCCCCGCGCCGTTGTCGCCGTGAAAGTACTCGAAGAAGAGGATCTGGTCGCGCCAGTGTTGATCGCGCTGGAATTTTTCTACTCCGCCGTATGCGGGTCTGCGCCCGTCTTCGCCGCGCAGGAAGAGTTTGATCAGCCGCCGCGACAACTCCTGGCTGACGTCCCAGAGGTTCATCATATTTCCCGACCCGGTCGGGCATTCGACCTCGAAGTCGTCGCGGTCGCAATCGTGCGTGAAGTACTGGTGATATTTCTGTAGCGATTCGATGATCAGGAAGTTGACCGGGAACCACACCGGCCCGCGCCAATTCGAGTTGCCGCCGAACAGCCCGGTCTGCGACTCCGCCGGCTCGAAATCTACACGGTGCTCGACGCCCTCGACGTTGACCTTATACGGGTTGTCCTGATGAAAGCGCGAAAGCGAGCGGACGCCGTATGGCGATAGAAACTCGTTCTCGTCCAGCATCACTTTCAAGACCTGCCGCAAACGATGGCTGTTGACCAGCGAGAGGAAACGCTGAACGCCGGTCGGCGTGGTCATCGTTTCGATGAAGTCGCCGAATTCCGAGAGGTGGTCAATGAACCATTGCATCCGCCGTTTGAATCCGGGCAGGCTGTCGATCACTTCAGAACTTAGATTCTCGACCGCGAAGAGCGGGATCAATCCGACCATCGAGCGCACGCGCATCGGGAAACTCCGGCCGTCGGGCAGCGACATCACGTCGTAATAGAACCCGTCGCGCCGGTCCCACAGCTCGATGCGCATGTCGCCGATGTTGTTCATCGCGCGCGAAATGTAGACGAAATGCTCGAGGAACTTCGACGCCACGTCTTCATATGCCCTGTTCTCTTTGGCCAATTCCAACGCGATCACCAGCATGTTCAGGCAGTACATCCCCATCCAGCTCGTCGCGTCCGATTGCTCCAGGTGGCCGCCAGTCGGGAGTCGCGCGCTGCGGTCGAAGACGCCGATGTTGTCCAACCCCAGGAATCCGCCCTCGAAAACGTTGTTGCCACCGGCGTCCTTGCGGTTGACCCACCAGGTGAAGTTCAGCAGCAGTTTGTGAAAGACGCGTTCGAGAAAAGCGCGGTCGGCCCTGCCCCAATGCTTTTGCTCGATCTTGTAAACGCGCCACGCCGCCCACGCGTGAACCGGGGGATTGACGTCGCCGAATTTCCATTCGTAAGCCGGCATCTGGCCGTTCGGATGCAGATACCATTCGCGCAGCATCAGGATAAGTTGCTCTTTGGCGAAGTCCGGGTCGATCAGGGCGAGCGGCAGACAGTGAAAAGCCAGGTCCCACGCGGCGTACCACGGGTACTCCCATTTGTCCGGCATCGAGATGACGTCTTCGTTATGCAGGTGCCTCCATTCGTGGTTGCGGCCTTGCCGCCTTGACCTCGGCGGGTCGGGCTGAGCCGGGTCGCCGCGCAGCCATCGCCGCACGTCGTAATGGTAATATTGCTTGCTCCACAGCATCCCGGCGAAGGCCTGTCGCTGAACGTTCTTCGCGTCTTCACTCGCGGCGCCGGGTTGAATCTTCGCGTAAAACTCTTCGGCCTCACGGCGGCGCGCGGCGAACACATCGTCGAACTCTTCGCCGAGCATCCCGGCTTTAGGCTCGTTCGTCGTCAATCGCAATTTGACCGTGATCGTCTCGCCGGCGCCAATGTCGAGCCGATAACGAGCCGCAGCCTTGGTCCCCATCAATTGCGGATTGACGGCGCCGCGGACGCCGTTGACCACGTAATCGTTGATCCCGTCCTTGACGTATTGTGTTGAATCCTCGGCGCCGAAGACTCGTTTGAGGTTGGTCTCGTTTTCGGTGAAGAGCAGCTCGGGGTTTCCTTCACAGATCAACCATCGCAGTTGCATGTCGAAATGGCGCAATCGAATGACGGGAAGGTCGGGCGTGGCGTCTTCGCGCCGCAATCGCGGACGCCGCTCGTCGACGCCCCACGACCAGGTGTTGCGGAACCATGCCGTCGGCAGCAGGTCGAGCCGCGCCTCTTCCGGCCCGCGATTGATCACGCTCACGCGGATCAAAATGTCTTCGACGTCGGCCTTGGCGTATTCGACGAAGACGTCGAAATAACGATCCCCGTCGAACACGCCCGTGTCGAGCAGTTCATATTCCAGGTCTTTGCGCCCTCGGCGGCGCGCCTCTTCGACGAGCCGTTCATAGGGGAATCGGGCCTGCGGGTATTTGTACAGAAACTTCATGTACGAATGCGTCGGCGTCGAATCGAGGTAGAAGTAATACTCCTTCACGTCCTCGCCGTGGTTGCCCTGCGGCCCGGTCAACCCGAACAACCGCTCTTTCAAAAACGGATCTTGCCCGTTCCACAAAGCTATGGCGAAGCAGATCACCTGATGCCGGTCGCAAATGCCCGCGATGCCGTCTTCGTTCCAGCGGTAGGCCCTCGACCGCGCGTGATCGTGCGGGAGGTAATCCCAGGCCTCGCCGTCGTCGGAATAGTCCTCGCGCACCGTGCCCCAGGCGCGTTCGCTCAAATATGGCCCCCATCTTTTCCAGTGTTTTTCGCGCGAGCGCGATTGCTGCAGGCGTTTTTCTTCTAGTGTCATGTTTTTTGGTTGATCGGATGGCTCAGTAAAATTTTGGCTGGCATAAAACTTATTCCTTGACTCAAATGACCGAATTTCAAAAAATACGTTTGGTCAATTCAATCCAAATTGAAAAAACAATGCGCGTCGATTGGCAACATCGCTACAGCCGATTCCGAGTAATTCATTTACTGGCGATTTTTCTATCCTTCGCTGTGGCATTGAATATCAAAAACGCTGCAATGATAGTCGTCTGCCAAGGGCAGGATCAACCGCCGGTGAAACTGTCTGTGAATGACCCGCGTCCTGTGGCAGAAGCTGTCAAACAGCTACAGGAAAAGTATGGATGGATCATCACCTATGAGGATCCACGCCTTGCCAGTGAAAGCGATCTGCTAGATGAGACGGACCCAAAGTACAGTCAGGCCCATCCCGGAGGAAGGAGGGCTCTTACCCCTAAAGGTGGAACCCTCGAGATCAGTTACTCTGTGTCGCCAGTGACTGGCAAACCTGAGAATCCTAGGGCATTACTTCAAATGCTTTTGAACGCTCATGCCGCTTCCGCCAATCCAGGCCGGTTTGAGTTGAAACAAAACGGGCAAATCTTTCACGTTATTCCAGAGCAGGTCAAAGACGTCCGCGGAAGATGGGTACGTCAAGCCTCGATTCTAAATCGGGCCAGACAACATTGGCACACGCGGCGGTACGGTACCGGGAGCGGTAGCGACCGGGCGCCCGTCGAAGCGCTCTCTCCGCCGGCGCCCGGTCGCTACCGCTCCCGGTACCGTACCAATGTTACCTGGTTTGATTTAGATATTCCTATAACTCTCCCAGAAAAGGAGCGAAGCGTCTTTGAGACGTTGGAAACGATTACTAGCGCTTTGAGTTCAGCGTCGCAAATGAGGATTGTAATCGGCGCGATCCCTTTGAACCTTTTCGTAAGACATCGTACAACCCAAAGCGCTTCAAGCGAACATGCTAGAGATGCGCTGATCAGAACTCTGGATAGTACTAACCGAAAGTTTTCCTGGCGGCTTCTTCATGATCCAGGTGTGAACATGGTTGCTTTAAATGTGCGCTCAGTTCCTAATTGACTTATTTGAGGACTGTGCGTAAATCGGGAAATTACAATGATGATAGCAAAGGTTTTTTATTTGCACATGCTTCATGTAAAAGCGGAGTGTTCTATTACTCTATTCATAATGTTGATTTCGTTCTTGCTACTATCGCCTAAAGCCCTGGGGCAGCGAATCCAATCTAAGCTAGATCAGCAGATTGACAGTTTCGACTCGGAAGCCCAATCGGGCGAGGAGCAACTTATAGAAATAGCCCAACGTTTTCAAATTCCAATCGGAATTGAATGGAGCGATACTCGCGCTAAGAAGTCTGCGCCGCCAGTACATTTGCGAGAGATCACAATTCGTGAAGCCATTCGACACATCATACAGAGCTCCGGCCACGAATTTGAGATGAAGGATGGGATCATTCACATCTTCTCCTCTTCGTTCGTCAGCGACGGGAGGAATTTTTTGAACCTGCGAATCTCGGAGTTTAGTTTATCGAATGCGAATTTAATTGACGCGTCACACCAGCTAAAAACATCTCTCCTTCTCTCTCTCCATCCAGGCTCAAATTATGGTGGCGGATACGGATATGGAACTCCAAGAGATGACGGCTTTGATAAAAATAGCATTTCATTTTCGGGTCGGAATCTCACGGTGAGAGAAATACTAAACAAGATTGTCGTGGCAAACGGTAACGCATTGTGGATAGTGCGACTGATTCCATCGCAGATGATGACGAACGAGCCTTTTTTCGTCCAAGGCCCCTTAAGCGACGAGAATCGAAATGCGACAAATTTTATATGGCAGTTTATCTCGTTGGGAAAAGCGCCATCTCAAAGCAAGAGCCAATAGGCGCGTATCGAGGATCAGTAAAAACACCGGCTGCCATCGACCTCAGCCGCCGGCAGCCGTAAATGAATCAAGGGTATCCCTCGTTGTTTTGTTTTTGATTCGGGAAAACTTGGCGAGAGTGGGACAGACTTTAGTCCGCTCGTAGCAGGAGCTACGGGCGGACAGACTAAAGTCTGTCCCACTCTTGATTAATCGCCGGACACAGTCACTGCCCCGGCGCCAACGTCCTTCTTGCCGTCCTTACCGCCGAGTTGAACCAGTTGCGGCGCGGCGTTGGCTTGTTTGAGCACCGACTGCATGTAGAGTTTGCGCATCATCGCCTGCTCTTCCTTGGCCGTCTGGGGCAGCGCGCTCTTCTCGCGCCCGCGGGCGGCGTCCGTGGCGTTGACAGCTAGGCGGTGGGCCTGGTCGTCGAGTTTGACGCTGTGATTGTTGGCGAAGATCTCGTGGCGGCCATGCTCCTGGTACCATTTGGCGACGGTCGCGTTCTGGTGCATGTTCTCGATGATGTTGCGCCAGCCGATGCCGGTGTTGTAGGCGCAGAAGCTGATCTCGCCCTCCTGAGTGCCGTAGGGAATGATGCACATCTCGGTGCGGCGGAAGTCATAGTTGAAGAGATCCTGGAACCACATGCCCGCGATAAATAGGAAATTCCAGCGATCCTTGCGGCGCTTCACCACGTCTTCAATAGTGCGGTCGGGAGTGGATTTGCCGTAATCCTTGCCCGAAAGGCCGAAGGTCTTGTCGAACTTTTGAAGCAGGTCGGTCAGTTTGAATTGGGTCGGAGCGCCGAGCGAGTTGTAGTTCTTCAGGAGCGCCAGCGCCATCATCGCCATCGAGAACTTCTTGCCGCGCGCCGCGTCCGTGATCTTCCGCATGTCTTTGATCAGGCCCGGAATGTTGAGGAAGTCCGGGATGGGCCTCATCTCCTTGGTCTCCTTGTCAACCATCACCGCCGTGCCGACGCCACAGTTCGGATGGCAGCCGCAGCTCATCTGACCCCATTCGCGGTCGGGACCATGGGCCATGTCGGCGAAGTCGGCGAAGGCGCTAAATAACGAGATCGGGAACCAGTCGCGGTGCGGATCGGTGATGCCAATGTGTTTGCGCACGTCGTGGGCCATGTGCGAGAGCGTATAGCGTTGGCGCAGGCGACGGTCGTCGGTGATGTCTTCGTCGCGGCCCGTGAACGAGACGGGCTGGAACGCGATGAAGCCGATCTTCTTCGGGTTGTCGAGCGCGAAGCGGATGACGGGGCCGACCTCGTCGTTATTGACGGTGTTGACGAGCGTCGTCACCAGCACGATCTCGACGCCGGCCTCGTGCAGGTTGTCGATCGCTTTGAGCTTCACGTCGAAGAGGTTGCCGACCTGCCGGTGGCTGTTTGCGGCGTTGCCGATGCCGTCGAACTGCAGGTAGACGTAGCGCAAACCGGCCTCGGCGGCCTTGCGGCAGAACTCTTTCGACTTGGCGAATTCGATGCCGTTGGTCGCGGCCTGGACCGAGTTGTAGCCCACTTTGCGCGCGTACTTGACGGCGTCAATGAAGTACGGGGAAAGCGTCGGCTCGCCGCCTGAGAATTGCACGGACATCTGCCTGCGCGGCTTGACCTGAATGGCGTTGTCCAAAACCTCAGTAATGTCTTCCCAGCTCAATTCATGCACGAAGCCGACCTGATTGGCGTCCATAAAACATGGGTCGCACATCATGTTGCAGCGGTTCGTCAGGTCTACGGTCAGCACCGAGCCGCGGCCGTATTTAATAGTCGAAGAGGCGTGATGATGGACGTGCGCGTCGTTATGCGCGTCAATGTCGCGTCCGGGATACATGGCTTCGATGTGCTGCAGGAACTTGGCGTCCATCGCCATCATGTCTTCGATGTGGCCGTGGACCGGGCAATCCTTGATCATCCAGATCTCGTTGTTGCGCTCGATGATGGTCGCCTTGATCTCGCCGGGTTTTTCCTGAACGACTTTAAAGGGATCTTCGCCGTCTTCGATGATGCGTTTGCGCGCCTCTTTGACACACTTGGGGCAGAGCGAATCGGTGACGCGGGGCCATCCGAGGGTGGGCTTGGTCTTCTGCCACGATTTCAGCAGGGGCTTGTCAGACCATTTGGGTATGAATGATTCGTTTGGGTTGAATTTGTTGAAAAATTGGATGGCGTTGAAGGCCCCGCCGGCCAACACCGACAACCCCTTTTCAACGTATTTGATTGGTCTATGCATAGTTTTCCTCAGGGTAGTTGTTCTCAGTACTGAATTCTGTTTTTGTCGCAGATGGACGCTGGTATTCGCATCAACTTTTTGATGAGTTTGATGAGAATGCTAAGAAGGATGAATTCTTCAATGCACACTGCAGGCCAAAGACGACCCCTCGAAGCGGGAAAATTTCCCTGCCTTATGTTGAATAAAAACCGAACTCGCTAAATTATTGGCAAAGCTGGGAAATGTGGCCGGCCCATTTTCAATTTAGACTCGCCGCGCCGCAATTTTAGCTCTTGGCTCAGGCAATGTTTCTTGAAAAGGAGCCGAAATTTGAGCATTAAGGGGATTGTCGGATGGCAAATTTGAGTCAGAAAGGGATGGATGAAAGAAAATATGATGGATGTGCGGCACGATGGCCCACGCGCTAATAAGTTGACATCGAGTGCGCGTCGAAATGACCAGCAGGACTGTAAGCTGGCATCCTCATCATAACATTAGGCAAGTTCATGCGCGTTTTTGCTCGGCCCGAGCAGGTTATTGAGTTGGGGGCTGGCTTGAACGCAATGATTTGATCGTTGATAATGCCGTTCCCGATGGTTGCCCTTAAATAAACCGTCCTAAATCTTGCTCATAGCAGTTTGAGGTTTCCCGCATGGCTGTTTCGCCAAGCTCTCTTAATCTGACACGGATGGTTGACATTCATTGCCACGTGTTGCCTGAAATCGACGATGGAGCGATCTCTCTGGAAGAATCTGTCGCCATGTGCCACGCCGCCGCCGAAGACGGAATTAAGACCATTGTCGCGACGCCTCACATGTTCAATGGGGTTTACGCCGCTCCTGACAAGGAGACTATCAGTCAGAAGATCGCGACGGTGACTCAAGCCTGCGACGCATGCGTCAACATAGTTCCGGGCGGGGAAGTCAGATACAGTCACGAGATATTTGAGGAAGTCGGCGATCCTGGCGCGCGCATCAGGCTCAACGGCGGCGCGTATATGCTGCTCGAATTTCCTTTCCATTCAATGCCGCCGAACGTCGAGATAGCGATATTCCAGATTTTGAATGCGGGCGTCACACCGGTCATCGCGCATCCGGAACGCAACAGGAGGCTTCAGGAGAAGCCGGAGATCCTGGCTAATTTGATCGAGCGGGGCGCGTTCGCGCAGCTCGACGCGGGCAGCCTGACGGGGAGTTTCGGGCGGGAGACGCAGCGTCTGGCGAAGCGGATTATCGATGCCGGGCTCGCCCATTTCATCGCCACCGACGCGCACCATCAGGATCGCCGCCGCCCCGTGTTGTCGAGCGCCGCGGCGATTGCGGCTGATTGGGGAGGGGAAGAATACGCGCGCGCCATGGTCGAATCGAACCCGGAAGCCCTGATCAACAACTACGAGATCCCGTTCCAGCCGGATGCGGATGTCGACGCGCTGCTCGGACTCAAGAAGGCGAAAAGTTGGTTCGCATTTTGGCGTTAATTTGAACACGGGAGCAAGCCGGACCGTTGGTCGCGTTCCAGTATTATCTGTGTGATTTTTCGACTCAGGCGTCGAAAGAGGTCCGCAAGAGGGCGAACAGTTGCGCGCATACTTGCTCCTGATGAGGTATATTTTCAGCGACGATCTGGGCGCGCGATCGCCAAGGAAGGCAAGAAGGGGAAATCGCATTTGCGTTGCGGCTGCAAAAGAAGAAATTCTGTGAATTGGACGCGGAAACCGAGGCGCAGATCAAATCGCTCTCTCTTTCCATATGCCGTATGAAGTATGGCATATGGCGTATGAAATATGGCATGGAATAGCCCGCATCCGGGGCTGAGAGGAACTTGTGAAGACCAGAAATCGTTTGTTCACCGCCCGCATCGCGGCGGCTTTATTTTTATTCGCGCTCGTCGGCGCCACGTTGCCCGGCGGCGCGCTGGCCCAACCGCAATGGAAGAAGATCACGCTCAAAAACGGCATGGACGTGATCGTCATCGAGAACGCCGCCGTGCCGCTGGTCACGGTCGAGATTGCGGTCAAGAACGGCGCCTACACCGAGCCTCCCGAATACAACGGCTTGTCGCACCTGTATGAGCACATGTTCTTCAAATCGAACGAGCGTTCCAAGGCCGACGGTTATCACGACCGCGCCGCCGACCTCGGGATGCTCAGCAACGCGCAGACCCAATACGAGGTCGTCAATTACTACACGACGACGATCAAGACCGGGCTGAGCGAGGCGATGACGTTGATGCGCGACGCCATCCGCTACCCGCTCTTCGACAAGCAGGAGTTGGACCAGGAGATACAGGTCGTGCTCGACGAACTGAACCAGCACCGCTCGAACCCTTACTACTATCTGATCGACGCCAACGACAAGAGGCTCTGGTACAAATACCCTTCGCGCAAGCGCCCGGGCGGCGACCCCGAAACCGTGGCCAAGGCCACTCCGGAAATGATGCGCGTGATCCAGAAGAAGTTTTACATACCGAACAATTCCGCCGTGGTCGTCGCGGGCGACGTGACGGCCCAGGAAGTTTTCAAGCTCGCCGAGGAGATTTTCGGCGATTGGTCGCGAGGCGAAGACCCGTTCGTCAAGGACCCGATCCCGCGCCATCCGCCGCTCGCCAAAGACGAAGCCGTCATCGTCAACCAGCCGGTCAACGCGGCGACGATCCAGATTTCGTATCAGGGCCCTTCGACCGATCTGGACGCGCCAGCGACTTACGCCGCCGACGTCTTCTCTTTCATCCTGCGCCAGCCCGATTCGCGCTTCTCCCGCGCGCTGGTCGATTCGGGGCTGACGACGGGCTTGTCGTTCGGTTACCTGACGCAGAAGAACGTCGGCCCAATTCAACTCACGGCGCAGACGACGCCGGAGAAATTGAAAGACGCGCTCAAGGCCATCAACGCCGAATTTTCCAAGTTCGACGCGCCCGATTATTTCACCGACAAGGAACTGGAATACGCCAAGACGCTGATCGATGTGACTGAGATCTTCGACCGCGAGAAACCGTCGCAGTACGCGCACACGGTCAGCTTCTGGTGGGCCAGTTCGGGTCTCGATTATTACGCCACTTACGTCGATAACCTCCGAAAGGTCACGCGCGAAGACATCAGGCAGTATGTGCGCAAATACATCAAGAACAAGCCGCGCGTCGTCTCCACTCTGCTCTCGGAAGATGACCAGAAGCGCGTCGCCTTGACCGAGAAAGACCTGCTCCTGCGCGATGACCCGGTCGTCGCGGCCGACGACGGGCGGGAGGAGAAGTCTAAGACTACGAAAACGCCGCGACCGGCGGCTAGCGGCAAAATAATGGGGAACAAAAAACCTTAACGCCACTGTATGAAGACTGTTAGCCACCGCAGGACACCGCAGAACACAGAGAATGATTACGCCCTCTGTGTCCTGCGGTGTGCTGCGGTGGCTATTCATGCGCATGAAAACCACTTTAGGCCACTGAGATGAAATTCAACCACTGCAACCAATACACTAAATCAATTTGGAAGGCGGCGACCGGCGCGGTCGCTCTCAACGTCCTTTTAACTCTCACGGCGTTCGCCCAGGCGGCGGCGCCGGTCAGAATGTCGGTGGCGGCGAACGGCTCGACCACGGAATTCGTCACGGCGAACGGCCTCAAGACGATCCATCGCCGCGTCACCGGAAATGACGTGGTGGCGGCGCAGATCTATTTTCGGGGCGGCGCGGGCAACATCACTGAAAAGAACGCCGGCGTCGAATCGCTGCTCTTCGAGGTGGCCACCGAGGGCACGAAGAATTTCAGCAAGAGCGAGATCAACCGCGAGCTGGCGCGGATGGGCACGGTCATCGACGGCGACAGCGGGTACGACTACAGCCTCATGGAGATGCGCTGCGTTCGCCAGAATTTCGACCGCTCCTGGCAGTTGCTCGCCGACATGATTCTGAACCCGGCCTGCGACGATAAAGAGGTCGCGCTGGTCAAGGACCAGATCATCAGCGCGCTGCGCCAGCAGAACGACAACCCCGAAAACTCGGTGTCGCTGCTCTGCAACAAGCTGCTCTACGACTCGCACCCTTACTTCAATTCGCCCATCGGCACGGTCGAATCGGTCAGTTCTCTGACCGCCGCCGACGTCAGGGCGCATCACGCGAAACTGCTTCAGACTTCGCGGATGCTGGTGGTCGTGGTCGGCAATGTCTCGACGGACGAAGTCAGAAGCAAAGTCGAAGCCAGCTTCGGCAAACTCCCGCGCGGCGATTACAAGCCCGAAGCGCCGCCGGCCTTCGCCAAGGCATCGAAGGCGGATTTCCAGGTCGTCGAGCGCCCGGTCGCCACGAACTACATTCGTGGGGTGTTCGCCGCGCCGCCGCTCGAAAGCCCCGATTACGCCCCGTTCTCGATCGCCGTCAACATCCTGCAGCAGCTCTTCTTTCAAGAAGTCCGCGTCAAACGCAACCTGACCTACGGCGCCGACGCGACGCTGCTCACGAACGGCGCCAACTCGGCCTTCATTTCGGTCACGACGCCTAAGCCGAACGAGGCGATCCGCGTCATGTTCGACCAAATCGACTTCATGCAGCGCCAGATCATCCGCGAAGAAGGCCTGAAGGCGATCATCAGCGGCTTCCTCACCAACTACTACACCAAGCTCGAATCCAACGACGCGCAGGCGATCAAACTGGCGGAGTATGAGTTGCTCGGCGGCGGCTGGCGGCGCGACCAGACCTGGATTGACGAAGTCGGCAGAGTCTCCCCGGAAGACGTCAACCGCGTCAGCAAAAAGTACCTCAAGAATTTCCACTTCGCGGTCATGGGCGACAAGCGCCAGTTCGATCGTGAACTGTTCATAAGCAGGTAGTTCGCTTTTTCAACGTCGGAGCGGGTATGAATAGAAATGCCCTTCGCGCCATCATTCTACTTGGCTCGCTTTTGGCGACGGCCCAGGCTCAGGCTACGGCGTCTTCAGCGGCGTTCCGGGATCCGGCTGAATCCGTTAAGTTCTATAATAAAGGTATTGAACAGAGGAATGCTGGAGAGCTTCGGGCGGCGGCCGAATCTTTCAAGAAAGCGATTGAGATTGACCCTAACTGGCCCCTGGCGCGCCTGACCTGGCCCAAAAACTTGCAGACAGATTTAGGTGACGGCGCAATTCTCATCCCGCGAATGCGGGCGCCAGCATAGAGCCTTGTCATTACCCAGATCTTTGCATGAAAGGCGCATTTCCTGCGTCGCGTAGCGACGGGGGTGAATTTAGCCATGGGTTTCAACCCACGGTAGGCGCGTGTGATGTTCCCGCGTCGCGTAGCGACGCTTGATCTCCCTTACCGCACAAAGGCAAGCGTGTTCCCAAGCATCGGCCGCTCACACTCAATCGTCGCTACGCGACGCGGAGGCGTCTTTACTCCGCCGCCCGCATTCGCGGGCTGAGGACGCGTAGTGGCGATTTAACTGACGCCTGTGCATAAATCGGCGGAGCCTATGGAGTGCGGTTGCTTGGAACCGCTTTGGTAGTCATCTCCGGATTCTACAGATTTCCCAGGCAAAAGACTCGAGTGGGTTTCCTCTCCGATCATTGCCGCAGGATCGAAGTGGACTACCAAAGCGGTTCCAAGCAACCGCACTCCATAGGCTGTCGCCATTTCAAGTTGTTGATTGTATTCAGCTTTAATTTGCACACGCTTCATTTAACTCGGCAGTCGACCAATCGTCGCCCGCGCAACATTTCATGAAATAAAACGCCCCGTTCGCTCATCGCAGCCAGGAGGCGCCTTGTGAGCTACCCGAACCGCGACATCTTTCTCAGCAAGAACGAACAAGAGAACATCCGCAAAATGCTCGGCCCGGTAAAGACCGTCTCCGAATACCTGGGCAAAGCCGCAAAATATCTCAAAGAAGGCAAAGACCTGGCGAAGTCGCTCGTCGAGTCCGCGCCATGGCTCAAAGACGTGGCCGAGGCCGCCGGCGCCGCGACTCCCATCGTCGGCGTCGCCGTGAAGCTGGCAGAGAAATGGCTGGAGCAGACGCATCCTTACGAACTGGGCGCGGTCGCCTGCACGTTGGCCTATCAGGACGCTGCGCGAGAAGCGGTCGAACAGGTCTGGACGTCGGCCGTCGGTTACCAGGACGCAATGAAAATCGACGACCGCGTGGCCGAGCGCATTCGCGGCCTACCGCCCGCTGAAGAGGCGGATTTAAGTTCTTTCTCGCGCGACACGGCGTTGCAACACGCGTTCGTGAGGCGCGCCGACGACATCCTTGGCGAATTGACGCAGGCCGCCGGCCTCGGCGAAGAGCAGCGGATCCAAGTCTTCAACATCGCGCACGAGCGATTCATCAGAAAGCTCGACCTGCTGCTTTCTGACAAGAAGACCGCGCCCAAATTCGCGCCGTTCAAAGAATGGATGGGGATGGACAGCGGAAGGCAGGCCGCGCTCGCCGCGCTGCAAATCCACGCCAAATACCAGCGCGACCAATACCTCTCCGAACCGCTCTTCAAACGCGAGCCTTACGCGCTCCAGCACATATATGTCTCGACCGAATGCGGCAAGCTGGCGTGGGGCGAAATTCGCGGCCCGCGCGACGCGCGTCGCGGCGAAGAGTTAGCGCGCCCGGCGGAACGCTGCGACCCGTTCTCTGAAAATCATGGCGGGCGGCATAACCTGCTCGACACGGTGATGGGCTACATCACCGACCGAAACTTCAAAGAGCCGATCGTGATTCAGGGCCTGGCCGGCGCGGGCAAGTCGTCATTCACGCTGCGGCTGTGCGCCGAGCTCTGGGCGAAAGGTTGGCGCCCACTGCGCATTCGTCTCAAACGGTTGAGGCTCTCGTCCTCGCTGATCGACGCGCTCAACGAGGCCGTCGAATTGGCGGACGAAGACCGCCTGGCCGACCTGCCCGTCGCGCGACCGAAAGATTTGCTGCTCGGCGGCGAGATTTTTAGAACGCCATACGGCGGCGATCACAGTCTGTGCCGCTACGTGTTGATCCTCGACGGCTGGGATGAGCTCGATCTGTCGGACAGCAGGCCCTTCCGCGAAAAAGTGGGCGAGATGTTGCGCGAGGTTCGGCGCGTCTTTCTCGATCCGCAGCGCGCGCCTCGCGTGCGCGTGGTAGTTACCGGACGCCCTTCGCCTGACGTCGTCGAAAGCAAATTCCTCAACGACGACACGCCCGTGTTGACGATGCGCCCGATACGCCCGCAGCAGTTACGCGAGTTCGTCGAGCGTTTGGATGACGCGCTCGGATCGGTCCCGCCTTATGTCGCGGTCGAAAATCCAGATGAATGGCGCGTTCCCCATCGACGCACGCTTGACAAGGCGTTCAGCAAATACGAAGAGACTTTCAACACCTCACTGCCCAAATATGATGAGGACGGGAAAATCAAGGAGCCTGGCCGCGCGCCCAAGTCCAACAGTCTTGAAGTGCTCGGCCTGCCGCTGCTCGCCTACCTGACAATTCGCGTGATGGCGCAGACGGTCAGAAGCGGCGGCCCGCTGGAAAAGCAGCAGGCCGTCATCAACGAGATGGTCGAAAATCCGACGCTGCTCTACCGCAGTCTGACCGATCTGACCTGCGAAAAGGCGGGCAAGGCGGCCTTCGACGTGCGCGACCGTGGAGACGAAGTGGAGCGCCAGTGGCGCGAAGTCGGCCAGGCGCTGCGCGAGAGGTTGCGCCGCACAGCGGCGGCGATGTCCATACTCGGCGTCGAACACATCTCGCGCGAAGAGTGGAGGCGCCGCGCGCTGCAAAATGAAACGGAAGAACGGGAGACTCAGACCGCAGAAGATCATCCGCTGACCAGATTGATGATCAGCTTCTATTTCAAAGGCGGCCAGCCCGAACAGGGCTGCGAGTTCGCCCATAAATCGTTCCGCGAATACCTCTTTGCCGAACGCATCGTAGAAACGCTGAAGGAATACGGCCGCAGACTGACCGAGAGAGAAGCGAAACGGCTGCCGCCGCGCGATTATTGGCGCGACTTTTCCCGCGAGGAAGATCGTTTGCGTTATGACTTCTCGCGCGTGCTGGCTTATCTGCTCGCGCCTCAATGGGTCGCGCCAAATGTCTGGGATCATTTACAACATTTGATTGAATGGGAGATTTCGCGCGCCGCCCTGAATGCATCGCCGGAGGGCAATCAACTCAGCGGGCTACCGGCGCAGGCTTTGAGCATTGAGCGATGGAAATACGTGCGCGATGGATTGGCCGATCTTTGGGAATGGTGGTGCGATTGCGCGCATTTGCGCCCGCAGGTCAAAACCGATCGCTGGAAGAAATCGATCATCGAACCGCCGTTCGCAGAGGAATTGATTCGATGGGCGGCTCCATTGACCGCGGAAGAGAATGAGGCGCTGCCGCTGGAAAGCCCGACGAGCATGGACGCGCATCTGGGCGATGCGCTCTGTCAGATCTGCGCGATGGTCCACTTTTATATCGCGGTGAATGAAGGCTTGGAACGGATCGAGCCGAAGCGGTTTGAGTACGTAAAATCAGACAGAACGCGGAAGTCACAGCGACTTGCAAAGCGCGATCAAATCGAGCTTGTGCTGTTTGCTCCCGGTGGTGAGGGCATCAAGTCAATCCGCGTCAATCCAACTTTCAGGCATTGCTTTGCGCGCATAAATAGCGCATTTGGCAGCCCGTGGCGTGAGTTCCCGAGTAGAGCGATTCTTAACGGCGCACATCTCGCTGATACGAACCTCTACCTTTCTTCGCTCATCGCCGTGCGCCTTGACTCTGCAAACCTCTCTGGCGCGGATCTCAGTCGCTCGTACCTTTGGCATGCAAACCTTTCCTGCACGAACCTAAACAATGCAAACCTCCATCTCGCAAGCCTCGTCTCTGCGAACCTCTCCGGCGCAAGCCTCGTCTCTGCGAACCTCTCCGACGCAAACCTCCTCTCTGCGAATTTCGACAGCGTGAATTTCACCCGCGCGAGGCTCGACAGCGCGGACATCACTGGGGCGCGACTCAATGGCGCTAATTTGGAAGAGGTAATTGGCTTGACACGTGAACAAATTGAATCGGCTTGGATTGATGAACGGACAAGGTTGCCTAAGGAGCTGGAGAAGGTTAAACCGGAAATTCTGGAGCGACAGCGATTGCGTGAGGATCAGATCAATAAAATAACGCCCCTCTCACCTGAAGCGGAAGCTGAGGCGCCTGAAAAACAGGAAGAAGAATAAATGATGATCTCTCAAGATGCAGGGTCATTGTAATCGCTCAGGTAAAGCTTGCCATCGTAGTCTACCAATCCGAGCCTGATACGATCGATCCAGCCTTGGCGGCCTAACACATCGCGATTGTAGCTCTGGCTTTCGGCAAAATAGACCACACAATCAAAGTCATACCTTAACACCGACAGGGTGACAGAATGCCTATAAGCTTTGAAGCGTCCCGTCGCTGTGCTGAAGTATTCAGGCGCTCCGTTTTCAATCGTCAGACCTAAATCAAGCCACGCAAGATTGGTACTGTACCAATCTTGCGTGGCTTGATTTAGCAATTCACCATGTCCGCGCGCAAAGATGCAGGCGCTCGCGCCACTGTCCACTTTGGCGTGCAACTCCACTCGCGCCACGCCATAGCTCAGGGAGACTGGAACCGTGATTCCCAACTGCCGGATGTCATAATTGTAGCTGGCGCCAAACGATAGTGTCTCCATCTTCACCATCCTCCAAACGGCAGCGCATCGAGCGGATCGACATAACCGGTAAAAGGCGATTTCACACCTTTGGCTTTGGCTTCCGCATAGATCTGTCGCAAGTCTTCACCGTGACTCAGCAACTGATCGCCGTCCAACGCCACCCATTGTCCGCCATACTTTGCGCGGTTTTGTTCGTCAGCAAACCAGCGCATCTCGCGTTCACGCGGGTAAGCCGGCTTAGTTTCGCCATTGTCTCCGGCATAAGACTGCGCGCGCGCATCCTCTATCAGCCAATGCTGCAAGCGCCGCTTGTCCATCATTGGCAATGCCTTTACGACTTCCAAAACTTGCTCAAATGACACATTATCCATTTCGCTTACCCTCCTCTTTGAGTTGTCCGCATTGCAATGTGTCGGCCATCTCACCAGCCTCCCATCCACGGCTGATTCGGGTCTTCAATGAAGGCAGTAAAAGGCGCATTGACACCCTGAGCCCGAGCTTCGTCGAAGACCCGGTTCAAATCCTCGCCGTGGCTGAGCAATCGGTCGCCATCCAACGCCACCCATTGCCCAACGTATTCGCGCTGGCGCTCACTCAGCCAACGCTGCTCGCGTTCAAAGTCAGGCATTGATTGAGGCGCGCTACTCGCGGCGCAGCTGTTCTGTCGCCGTTCTTCTTCGAACAGCCACTGGCGCAGCCGCTGGTTGTCTTCCGGCAACAGCGCCTGCACAACCTCTTTCGCGTGTTCGAACGTTGTGTTCTCCATTTTGCCAGCCGCCTTTCGCTGGAACTCTGTGGCGAGCATCGCCGCGCCGATTGTAAGGCTATCAGCCTCACGCCAGCAACGTGCGCTCGACCAATACTCGCAACACAGCGCCGACCGAGGTATCCGCCGTTCAAACGCGGGAGAGAAAATTTTCCAACACGAAGATTTTGCGAAGGCGGAACGGCAATGGGCTTTCCACGAGCGCAATGGCCTTGAGACTCTCCATCCCGGAAACAAACCACGGGTCGCGCGGAGCGGGCACGGCCAGAATCCACTCCGGCGGTTTGATCTTAAGCTCATAGCACAATTGCTCGGCGGTCGCGGCCAGCAGCGCGTCGAACCGTTCGTCGTCAAGCTCAAAAGGCTCTTCGATCATCCGCTGATCGCGGTAGTAGCGAAAATCGTCAACGAAATCCATCAGGTGAACCGACCAGTTCATCGGGTCGTCTTTGATCTTCCGTTTGACTTGCTTGAGTGTAACCATAAATCTTCATTTCGACTGATCGATTTGCTCGAACAATTCTTCCACAAAAAACTGCGTAGCGGGTTTGATCTGCCGGCGCGGATAGTATTTCTCCAAAATCGCAAACACTTCGTCCGCCGTTTTCAGGCCGAGCAAATCGATCAGGAAAATGATGTCCTGCTTATCCGTACTCTCCACACGCGACGCCAGCGTCTTCATAGCCAATAAATAATCCGGTTCCGGCGCGTAGACTTTCAGGGCGGGGAAGTTGAAAAGCGCTCGTTGTGGATGCTCAACAACAAAGCCTTTGACCGCGTCATTCAGCCAATCCGACCGCAGACCATAAGCCTGAGCCACGCGTTCCGCCGCTTGGCGCATTTGAGCCGAAGGTTGAAAGACCGCGTCAACGTCCTTCGTACTAGGACGCGCTTGATAAACCAGACACATCACCGCGCCGCCGTATAGACAAATCTCCCCTTTTACGCCCATGCGGTCCAATTCATCGTTCAAAGCCTCGAGATATTTTTCGATCTCTTGCGTGGTCATATTAGGCGCGGATTGTAGCACAGGCGGTTAAGCGATCGGTTCCGTAATTGGAGCCAACTTAATTTAGCGTCGGCTAAGGCCCGCTCTTTGCTAGCTCAATCCACTGCGGTTTCCCCCTTGTTGATCCTTCTCCTCGGAAGGGCGTTATGAAAGGTTATTTTGCGCGCGTTGTAGCGCTCTTGATGATCATTTTCTCAATCATGATCGCCGCCTGCACGGAGAGGCAGGTGGATGACGCGATGTTAACGGCCAGGATCAAAGCCCGAATGACGGCTGACGGGCGCATCAGCCCCAGCCGCATCGATGTGGATACTTTAAACGGTGATGTCACGCTTAGAGGTGAGGCGCCTACTCAAGAAGAGAAGGACGCGGCGGAAGAGGTTGCCCGTAAAGTCGAAGGCGTCAGGAGCGTCAGCAACCAGGTCATAGTCAATCCGGCCGTGGCCGGAACCGGGATTCCATCCGGTCAGGAGATGAAGCGGGAGGCGGAGAAAGCGGTCAGTGACGTCGGGAAAGGGGTGAAAAAAGAGGCGGAAGACGCGTTCTTGTTGGGTGAGATCAAGGCGCGACTCGCCGCCGCCGGTTACGGAGACGTCACGGTCAGCGTTGACCGGGGCGTGGTGACTTTGAAGGGCGAAGCGTTGAAGGATAAAGATCGGATCGCGGTGGAGGCCATTGTCGAAAAGGTCAAAGGCGTCGAGAAGGTCGATAATCAACTGACTGTAAAAAGGCAGACGCCAACTCCTACTCCGACGCAGGCGCCCTCTCCGGCGCCACGGAGGTGACATCCGTATGCCAAATCGCATATGAGATATGCGATTTGGCATACGGAAAGCGATCACACCATAAAATTGTCGACCGCGCGCTCACTCACTTCAAAACTTCTTTCACTTTCGCGCCGATGTCGGCCGGGCTTTTTACGACGTGAATGCCCGCCGCCGTCATCGCGGCCATCTTCTCGGCGGCGGTCCCTTTGCCGCCGGCGATGATCGCGCCGGCGTGGCCCATGCGACGTCCTGGAGGCGCGGTCTGGCCGCATATGAAGCCGACCACGGGCTTCTTGACGTGTTGCTTGACGTATTCGGCGGCCTCTTCTTCGGCCGAGCCGCCGATCTCGCCGATCATTACGATGGCGTCGGTGTCGGGATCGTTATTGAACAGTTCGACGGCGTCGCGCTGCGTCGTGCCGATGACCGGATCGCCGCCGATGCCGATGCAGGTCGATTGGCCGATGCCGAGCGCGGTCAATTGCCCCACGGCTTCGTAAGTCAACGTCCCGCTGCGCGAGACCACGCCGACGCGGCCTTCCTTGTGAATGCGCGCGGGCATGATGCCGACTTTGCATTTGCCGGGAGAGATGACGCCTGGGCAGTTCGGCCCGACCAGTCGCACGCCGCGAGACCGGACGTAGTGAAAAGCCTTGACCATGTCGATCGCCGGGATGCCTTCAGTGATGCAGACGATCAGCGACACGCCCGCGTCCGCCGCCTCCATAATCGCGTCCGCCGCGAACGGGGGCGGAACGTAAATGACCGAAGCGTTCGCTTCAGTTTCGCGCACGGCGTCGGCCACGGTGTTGAACACCGCGAAGCCTTCGTGAGTCGTCCCGCCTTTGCCAGGCGTGACGCCGCCGACGATGTTCGTGCCGTAATCGCGCATCTGCAGCGCGTGAAAAGTCCCTTCCTTGCCGGTGATGCCTTGGACCAGCAGCCGAGTGCTTTTATCAACCAGGACGCTCAAGTTTTCTCCTCCGAAAATCCCTGGGTACGCATCGCTTCCAGCGCGCAGTCGCGGGGAAAGACGTATTGATCGGGATCATACGTCTCCGAATTCGACGCGCTTGCGTCGAATAATTATTTTTTGCAATCGTGCGCATCCGGCCCCAAGCGCGCCGCGGGCTTTCAATGGGTCTTCCACCCGCGACTGCGCGCTGGAAGCGATGCGTACCCAGGGGCGATTTTCATTCTTTGTAAATAGGGCCTGCGGAAAATGAGGGCGCAGCATAGCACGGCGAAAATTCAAAAGGCAAAATTGACCCGCCATTCGTTCAGATAACATTCAACTGCAAGGTTGAATTTTTGTCTTGACGCGCCGCTTCCTCATGCATAATATTCAACCCAGAGGTTGAATGTGATGACTCTGACAACGCAGCCCAATTTAGACCGGACATTGATGGCGCTGGCCGACCCGACGAGGCGGGCGATCCTGGAGCGCCTTTCGAAGGGAGAGGCGCGCGTCACCGAACTCGCGCAGCCTTTTACGATGTCCCTCAATGCTGTTTCGAAGCACATCCGCATACTCGAACGCGCCCATCTCGTGCGCCGCCGATGTGTGGGGCGGGAACATTTCCTGTCACTCAATCGGGAACCGCTCGATGAGGCCGCGTCCTGGATCGAGGCCCAGCGCGCCGTCTGGACCGCTCGACTGGACGCGCTCTCCGCCATCTTGCAAGCCGAGAAGGAGCAAGACGAGAAGGCGCGCGCCGAAGACCGCAGGAAGATTCCTGCCGGGAAAAGCTCTAAAAAGAAAGGACGATCTCGATGAGCGCTAAATCGAATGAACGACACAAAGAGAACGAGGAGATGAGCGAATATGGAAGACCGACGCCGAATGTCAAAGTCAGCGTCACCCGCCATTTCGACGCGTCGCCGGAGCGCGTCTTCGACGCATGGCTCGATCCAGAACTGATCGGCAAATGGATGTTCGGCCCCGCTCTTCGCGAAGAGGAAGTCTTGCGCATTGTCGCCGACGCGCGAGTGGGAGGGTCGTTCTCTTTCCTCGTGCGCCGTCAAGGCCAGGAGATCGATCACGTCGGGAAGTATCGGGAAATTGACCGGCCCCGGCGACTGGTCTTCACGTGGGGCATCGCCGGGGAGTCGGAAGACGAAAGTCTTGTGATCATCGAAATAGTTCCGCAAGAGACAGGGGCCGAGCTCACCCTGACTCACGAAATGGACGCGAAGTGGGCCGATTACGCGAGCCGCACAGAGGCCGGATGGACCAAAATGCTCGAAGCGCTTGCGGCGGCGCTCGGCCAGATTTAACCACTAAAAAGGGAATGGCATTGAGTTAGGCATGGGGAACACAAAAAGCGCAAAGGAAGGAACACAAAAAGCACAAACCTATCAATGGTTTTCTTTGCGCTTTTTGTGTTCCTTCCTTTGCGCTTTTTGTGTTCCCCCGCATCATCCTCTTGACTTAATGCCATTGTCCCTAAAAAGGGGAGTTAAGCTGATAACAAAGCTTGCCCGCCAAAATTCGCCGTGCAATAATTTTTTCACTATGACGCAATTGCCTAACTAACGTGACGTCGGCGCCTTCATTTCAGCCGTTCCCGGATTCCGCCGGGGGCGATAGAGAGGAGTGCGTGCGTGTCTCGTCAGTTGGGTCTTCCACGCCACTCCTACTCCAGCCAACGAGCCGCTGCGCATTCCTTACCACATCCTTCCAGTGGTCAGTGAATGTCAGCAAAGCTCTTTTTCCTAACGACTCGCGGTTTAGAATCTTTGAGCGCGAATGAGATCGCGGAGCTTCCCGCAGTGACGATTGGGCGTATCGGTTACCGTCGCATCACAGCCTCTTGCGCGGGATCGCTCGCCCCGCTGCTCAACCTACGAACAGTCGACGACATTTTTCTAGATTTGGCTTCGTGGCGAAACGTGGGCCGGCCTCGCCAAACATTAGCGCTCCTGCGCGACCTCAGTTCGCGGCTTGACCTGCGCGCAGCCGCGGCCAAGCTCACCCGGCTGAGGGTCGTTCCGCGAGCGCCGGCCTTCTCGGTAACGGCGAGCTTCGTTGGCAAACGGAACTATGGCGCCGAAGAGATCAAGAGCGCCGTGAGTGAAGGCGTTATGATTCGTCACGATTGGCGCTACACCAATGATGACGCCGCCGACCTTAATGTCCGCGTCTTTATCGAACGCGAGACCGCATTCGTCGGCCTTCGCCTGGGCCGGAGGCCGCTGCATGAGCGTGAGTACAAAAAAGCCCATAGAGCCGGCTCACTCAAGCCGCCCGTTGCGGCGGCGATGCTCAGGCTGGTCGGGATTGCGCCCGGACAATCGCTACTTGATCCCTGCTGTGGCGCCGGCACGATCTTGGCTGAGGCCGGAAAATTCGGGGCCGCAGTCTGGGGCGGCGACAGCGACATGTCGGCTGTTTCGGCGGCCCGCGCGAACGTCAGAGCCGCCGGGGTCGCCGCTCATATCAATGCGTGGGACGCTCGCGCTTTGCCAATCCCCGACGGATCCGTTGAGCGCATCGTGTCTAATCTACCCTGGGGACGCCAAATAACCATTAGCGGCGGCCTTTCGCATTTTTATCGCGACGTGTGCGCGGAAATGCGACGTGTTCTCGCTCCCTGTGGCCGCATCGCTCTGTTGACGAACGCCCCGCAGTTGGCGCCATTCCAGGATTTGCGCCGTGACGGTCAACTCGAAATCAGCCTCTACGGCCAAACGCCGACAATCCTGACCTTCTCCTCCGAAGAAGTGGGGCGGACTTTAGTCCGCCCATGAGCCGGGCGGACTAAAGTCCGCCCCACTTCTTCATCGTTTCTGCAGCGTCGCAACCCGACATGACTGGTTACTGAGGGGTTTGAAAAACGATCACTTGAAATTTCAGCTTGCCAGATCGCGCGAGGCTGTGGTAAGTAAGCGCATACTTACAAGGAGTCTTGCGCGAACGGCGTTGGCGTCATTCGCAATGAATATTGAAAAAGAGAGGAGAGCTGAATGGGATTACAGATCAGCTCTAAACCGCCAGTGATGACATTGAAAAAGAGTGTTGATTCAGCAGAGCCGAGACCCGCGCCGCGAATGGCCGCGGAGGACCGCCGGGAGCAGATCATTGAGGTGGCCGTGCGCCTGTTCTCGCAACGGGGTTTTCGCGGGACGACGACCAAAGAGATCGCGGCGGCGGCCGGGGTGAACGAGGCGATCATTTTTCGTCATTTCTCGACGAAGAGCGAGCTTTACGCCGCGATCATTGACCGGAAGGCCAATTCGGCCGCGGTGAAAGCGTTGCGGAGCGCGCTGGCCGAAGCGATAGAGCAGAGCGACGACCGGAGGGTTTTTGAAACCCTGGCGTTTCACATGCTCGAATTCCACGAGCGTGATGACACGGCGATGCGGTTGCTGCTTTACAGCGCGCTCGAAGGGCATGAACTTGCCGAGATGATCGCTCGTAATCACATTTTGAAGACGCACCAACAGATGGCGGAGTACGTCAAGAAGCGGATGGCCGAAGGCGTGTTCCGGCGCATGGACCCGATGGTGGCGGTGCGCTGTTTTATGGGAATGATCATCGTTCAAGTCATGAACAAGAAATTCTTTCTGTGCGCCGAGGGCCAGATGACGCCGAACATTACGAACCGCCAGGCGGCCGCGGCGTTCACCGACCTCTTCCTAGCGTCAATGACGAATCACGATTACGTCGGCGGCCGCCCGCGACGTAAACACTGACACTCGAAGCCCGTATCAGTACCACGACCGGTAGGGAGCGGCGAGGCGCCAATAAACAGACCGAGAGGCATATGGAGATATAGATGCGCGAACAGATTTCAATACAGGAGAAGGGAACCAAATCACTCTTTCTTGCGGCGCTCGTAGTGGCCGCCGCGCTCGCGGCCGCCTGCGCGAACTCGCAGGCCAAGGACGAGGCTAAGACCGATTCGAACTCGCAGCCCACGGCCACGCCGACTCCGGTTGACGTGGCGACCGCGCCGGCTATCACCCGAAATTTGCAGCGGGACGTGGAAGTCGTCGGGTCGTTCGCCGCCGACGAAGAGGTCGTCGTCTCGGCGCAGGCGGCGGGCGAGCTTTCGCAACTCAACGTCGATTTCGGCGGTTATGTCTCGCAGGGCCAGGTCATCGCGACAATCGACCAGCGCGACGCGAAGCTCAAGGTCGAACAGGCCGAGGCCACGCTCAAACAGACGGTGGCCCGGCTGGGGATGAAGGAGGGAGAAAAATTCGACTCGAATCAGAACGCCGACGTGAGGGTGGCGAAGTCCCAGCTCGATTGGGCGAAGCTGGAGCTGGATCGCAGCGTGAAGCTGATCGAGAAAGGCGACATTCCGCGTTCGAGCTACGACGAGAAGGTGACCAACCACAACCTCGCGCAGGCGCGCTACCAGGCGGCGTTCGATTCGGTCAATCAGCAACTCGCCGCCGTCGAGCAGCAGAAAGCCACGCTGGCGCTCGCCAAAAAGGCGCTCGCCGACACCGTCGTCCGCTCGCCTATCAGCGGCGCCGTGAAAGAGAAACATGCCTCGCGCGGCTCATACCTTATGGTCAACGGGAAGATCGTCACGCTAGTCAAGATCAATCCGCTCAGGCTCCGCGCCGACATCCCCGAATCGTCGGTCGCCGCCGTCCGGACCGGGCAGACGATCAACGTGACCGTTGACGCCTTTCCAAATCGGACTTTCACGGGGCGCGTCGTCCGCATCGGCCCGTCGCTCGACGAGAAGACTCGCGCGCTGACCGTCGAGGCCGAAGTCGCCAACTCGGGCAATCTGCTGCGACCGGGCATGTTCGCCAAATCGCGGCTGATCACCTCCGCGAACGCGCCCGCCGTGATGGTCCCGCAGCGCGCCGTCCAGCCGGTGGCAGGGCTGAGTAAAGTTTTCGTCATCGAGAACGGCAAGGCGGTCGAGCGCGTCGTCAAGACCGGCGCGACTGACGGCGATCTGATCGAAATCGTCGAAGGCGTCAAGGACGGTGAGACCGTCGCCATCAGCAACCTCGACAAATTACAATCCGGAACCGCCGTGCATAGCGGCAAATAACAAACCATGGGGAATCAACAGGAGATGGAGGGAGAAAAATGCATAAGAACAAAGTCGCTTTAATTACCGGAGCGAACAAGGGGCTGGGCTTTGAGATCGCCCGCCAGCTCGGACAACAAGGCGTCACAGTCGTGTTGGGCGCGAGAGACAAAGCCAAGGCGGAAGAGGCGGCGAAAAAATTAAAGGCCGAAGGCATTGACGCGCACGCCGTGAAGCTCGACGTGACCCGGGAGGCCGATGTCGCGGAACTTCCGGCCTTCTTCGAATCGAAGTTCGGACGCCTCGACATCCTGGTCAACAACGCCGGCGTCGCGCTCGATTTCCGCGGCATTACGCGAGACACGTTCCGCCAAACCTACGAGACCAACGTCATCGCGCCTTACTTCATAACTGAGGCGCTGCTGCCGCTGTTGAAGGCCAGCCCGGCCGGGCGCATCGTCAATCATTCGAGCATTATGGGATCAATGACCGTGATGAGCGATCCGAACAGCTTTTCGCCTGAAATGGCTGTGCCTGCTTACTGCTCGTCGAAAGCGGCGCTGAACATGCTGACCGTCACGACGGCGCGATCGCTGGAAGGCACAAACGTCAAAGTCAACTCAGCCCATCCTGGCTGGGTGAAGACGGACATGGGAAGCGACCGGGCGCCGATGGAGGTTGTCGACGGCGCGAAGACCGCTGTGGCCTTGGCGTTACTGCCTGACGACGGCCCGACAGGCGGGTTTTTCCACATGGGGGAAAATCTTCCCTGGTAAATTTTATAGGACTTATGGGACTTATAGGACTTATAGGTCGTATTCCATGAGTCCTATAAGTCCTATAGGTCCTATATCCTATAAAGGAAAGTCATGCAAAAACTCGCCGAAATTTGTGTCCGTCGCCCGGTCTTCGCCACTATGCTCATAATGACGCTGATGGTACTGGGCGTCTTCTCGTACAACCGGCTGACGGTAGAGCGCTTCCCACGTGTCGAATTCCCGACCATTACCATCACCACGCGGCTGCCGGGCGCCGCGCCTCAGGAGGTCGAGACCGAGATCACCGACAAGATCGAAGAGGCCGTCAACACCATCAGCGGCATTGACGAACTGCGTTCGACCTCGTCCGAAGGCGTCTCGCTAGTCTTCGTGACTTTCGAGCTGGAGCGCAACCTTGACGCAGCCGCCCAGGACGTCCGTGACAAGATCAACCGCGCATTGCCGAATCTGCCGGACAACATCGAGCAGCCGACGATTGAAAAGCTCGACCCGGACGCCTCGCCGATCATGACCATCTCGATCGCGTCGAACCGCAGCCGGCGCGAGATGACCGAGTACGCCGACAAGACGCTGCGGCGTCAGATCGAATCGATCAACGGCGTCGGCCAGGTCCTGATCATCGGCGGGCGCAAGCGCCAGGTCAACGTCTATCTCGACGGCGACAAGCTGCGGGCTTACAACCTGACCGTCGCACAGGTCGAACAGGCGCTCAGGGGACAGAACCTGGAAGTGCCAGGGGGCCGCGTCGAACAGACCGACCGCACGTTGACGCTGCGCACGCTCGGCCGGGTGCAATCCTCCGCCGACTTCAACAACATCGTCGTCGCCAACCGCGACGGCTATCCGATCAAGATCTCCGACGTCGGCCACAGCGAAGACGGCGTCGAGGACGAATTGACCGCCGGGCGGTTGAACGACAAGCCCGCGCTGCTGCTGCAGGTGCGCCGGCAGTCGGGCACCAACACCGTGGACATCGTCAACGCCGTCAAGGCGCGGCTCGCGGAGCTGAAGAAGAGTGTGCCGGCCGGCTACTCGCTCGACGTCGTGCGCGACCAATCCACGTTCATCCTCGCCTCATTTCATATGATCCGCGAGCATTTGATCGTCGGCTCGCTGCTGGCGTCGCTGGTCGTGCTGCTCTTCATGCAGAACGTCCGGGCGACGATCATCTCGGCCATCGCCATCCCGACCTCGATCATCTCGACCTTCGCGGCGATGGATTTCGCGGGCATCACGCTCAACGGCCCGTCAATGCTCGGCCTGACGCTCTCGGTCGGGATCGTCATTGACGACGCGATAGTGGTGCTCGAAAACATCTTCCGCTACATCGAGGAGAAGGGCTTCAAGCCGTTCGAGGCGGCCATCGAGGCGACCCGCGAGATCGGTCTGGCGGTCACGTCAACGACGCTCTCGCTGGTGGTGATCTTCCTGCCGGTCGCGTTTATGCAGAGCATCCCGGGACGATTCTTTAAGAGCGTGGCGCTGACCATGTCGTTCGCGATCATGGTCTCGCTGCTCGTCAGCTTCACGCTGACCCCGATGCTCAGCGCGCGGTTGCTCAAGCGGTTGAAGCGCAAGTCGGAAGAAGAGCCGCCTACAGGCGTGACTACGAACGCGCCGCCTGAAGGCGTGACTACGAACGTTCATGCGGTCGAGAAGTCATCGTTCGTTATGCGCTTTCTGGATCGCTGGTACGCCAGGGTTCTGACGTTCTCGCTGCATCATCGCGTCCTCGTGATTGTGATCGCGACCCTCGTCGTCGCATCGCCGGCGGTCTTCGCAAAATACGTCGGGTTCAATTTCTTCCCGCTGGACGACCAGGACGAATTCGAGGTCTCGCTGCGCGCGCCCGAAGGGACTTCGCTGCGGAAGACGCTGGAAATTTCGCAGGAGGTCGCCTCGAGCATTCGCGGCCTCAAGCACATCGCTTACACGCTGACGACCATCGGCGAAGACCAGCAGAGGACGCAAAATCTGGCGAACATCTACGTGAAGCTGGCGCCGTTGGCGGATCGCCCGATTTCGCAATTCGCGATCATGGGCCAGGTGCGCGAGGAAGTTCTGCCGAAGTTCGAGTTTTACAAGCTGCGGGCGATAGTTTCGCCTGTCGCGGCCATCAGCGGCGGCGGCGGGCGGTTCAACGCCGACATCACCTTCATGCTGCGCGGCCCGAATCTGGAGAAGCTCGATCAGTATTCGCAGCATCTGCTCAACAAACTCAAGGCTATGCCGGGCGTGGTGGACGCCGACTCGTCGCTGATCGTGGGCAAGCCCGAATTGCGCGCGGCGATTGACCGGCAGAAGTCGTCCGACCTCGGCGTCAACGTGGCCGACATCGCGCAGAGTCTGCGGCTGCTGGTCGGCGGCGATCAGGTCTCGACCTACAACGAGAGCGGCGAGCAGTACGAGGTTCACGTCCGCGCGAACGAGAGGTTCCGAACCGACCCGAACGGCATCAGCAAATTGAACGTCCCTTCGCAGAAGCTCGGCGGCATCGGTCTGGACAACGTCGTGACGCTGCGTGAGGCGACCGGCCCGACTCAGATCGAACGCAACGGGCGGCAGCGGCAGGTGACGTTCACGGCCAACCTCAAGTCTGGCGTCTCGCAGAGCGAGACGCTGGCCCGGCTCAACGCCGAGGTCAAGGCGATGAACCTGCCGCCTGAATACGTCGCCGGCGTCGCGGGCACCAGCAAGGAATTGCAGCGCACAGGGCGCGGCTTCATCATCGCTTTCATGCTCTCGTTCATCTTCATGTACATCGTGCTGGCGGCGCAGTTCGAGTCGTTCATCCATCCGGTGACGGTGCTGCTGGCGCTCCCCCTTAGCCTGCCATTCGCGCTCATCTCGCTGCTCATCACCGGACAGGCGTTCAACATGTTCTCGATGCTTGGCCTGCTGGTGCTCTTCGGGATGGTCAAGAAGAACTCGATCCTGCAGATCGACCACGCGAACGGCCTGCGAAAGAAGGGAATGGAACGTCACGAGGCGTTGGTCCAATCCAGCCGCGACCGCCTGCGCCCGATCTTGATGACTACCATCGCCTTCGTCGCCGGCATGGCGCCGCTGGCGTGGAGCAACGGCCCCGGCTCCGGTATCAACCGTTCGACCTCCGTCGTCGTCATCGGCGGGCAGACGCTGTGTTTGCTTTTGACGCTGCTGGTGACGCCGGTCGCGTATTCGATCTTCGACGATTGGGTCAACTCGCCGGTCTGGGGCCGCATCGCCGCGCGATGGGGAGCCATGACGGGAAGGTTGCGGCAGAAGGTCGCGACCGCCGCGTCGTCGTTTTTAGGGTTGTTTGGCAAATGACGGCGGCGCGGCGACGCCCTGAAAGAATGAAAACGCGCCCTGGGTACGCATCGCTTCCAGCGTGCAGTCTCGGCGAAAGACGAATTTATAGGAACCAGACCTGGGTAGGCGCCGCCTCAGGTTTGGGGCGACTGATTCCGATCAATAGGTCTCTAGCCGAGACTGCACGCTGGAAGCGATGCGTACCCATGGATTTTCCGCAGGAGAACAAATGCCACTCTTCTTGACCGAACAAGACGTCACGCAGTTGCTGACGATGGGGGAAACGCTCGCCGCCGTCGAATCCGTCTTCAAATCTCAGGCTGTCGGCGCCGCGACGAACGAGCCGCGCCGCCGTCTGCGCGCGGGCGGCGCGGTGCTGCAAGTGATGAGCGGCGCCGTAGCGGGCTTCAAAGATTCCTTTGGGGGCGAGTACAAGGGCTTGCTGGGGCTGAAGTCTTACGTGGTCACTCGTAACAAGGCGCGGTTCTACGTCAACCTCTACGACGCGGAATCGGGCGAACTGCTCGCGCTCATTGAAGCCGACAAACTCGGGCAGATGCGGACTGGCGCGGCCAGCGGCGTCGCGACGAAATATCTTGCCCGCGCCGGCGCGAAGACCGTCGGCGTCTATGGAACGGGTTGGCAGGCGCAGAGCCAGCTCGAAGCCGTATGCGTCGCGCGCGACGTCGAGAGCGTCAAGGTCTACAGCCGGTCGCCGGAGAATCGCGCGCGCTTCTGTCAAGAGATGAGCGCGCGGCTCGGCGGCGTGGAAATCGCGCCGGTCGAGAGGCCGGAAGACGCCGCCGACGCGGACGTCATCGTCACGATCACGACTTCACGCGAGCCTGTGCTGCAAGGCGCATGGCTAAAGCCTGGAACGCACATCAACGCCGCCGGCAGCAATTCGATTTTGCGCCGGGAGCTGGACGACGAAGCGGTCAGGCGCTCCTCGTTCATCGCGGTCGACTCGATCGATCAGGCGAAGATCGAGGCGGGCGAATTGGTCATGGCGGTCGAAAAAGGGTCGTTGACGTGGGAGCGCGTCAGGGAATTGCGTTACGTCGTCAGCGGCGAGATGCGCGGGCGGACGGGGGACGATCAGATCACTCTATTCAAATCGCTCGGCGTAGCCATCGAGGACGTGGCGACCGCCGCGGTTTTATACCGAAAAGCAAAAGAGCAAAACGTGGGGAAGGAATTCTGAAATGAGAAAGCAAAAGGCGACAATAACGCTCGCGTTATGTGTCACACTGACTGGCGTGGCTCCGCACGGAGCTTTTGCGCAAGATGAAGCTAAAACAAATCCGCAATCCGCAATCCGCAATCCGCAATCCGAAGCCCGGGTCGGCGTGAATCCGTCGAAACGCGTCACGCTGACGCTGCGCGACGCGATGACGATGGCGCTCGAAAACAACCGCGACATCGAGGTGGAGCGCCTGAACGTGCAGATGAATGAATTCGATCTGCGCGGGGCGCAAGGCTTTTACGATCCGAACCTGGCGACGACGCTCTATTACGACCACCGGGCGATTCCCGCCACCTCGATCTTCGCCAGCGGCAAGACCGACAACGTGATTGGCTCGGCCACGTTCACCCAGCGCACGCCGTGGCAGGGGAGCAGCATTACAGGCTTCTTCGACAACAACCGCGCCACGACCGATAACCCGTTCGTTTCTCTCAATCCGCAATACACGACGAACCTGAGTTTTACTTTCACACAGCCGATCCTGCGCAACCGCACGATCGATTCGGGACGCCGGCAGATCAGGATCGCGAAGAAACGCCTGGACATTTCGGACAGCCAGTTCCGACAGCGCGCCATCGAGATCATCGCGCAGATACAGCGCGCTTACTGGGACCTGGTCTTCGCGCGCCGCGACCAGGAGATCAAGCAGGAATCGGTCGATCTGGCCAACACGCAACTCGAACACAACGAACGGCTGGTCGAAGCCGGGACGCTGGCGAAATCTGACATCATCTCGGCGCGCGTAGAGCTCGAACGCCGCAAGGATGAGGCGGAAGCCGCCGTTGACGCGATCCAGCGCGCCGAGAACGCGCTCAAGGCGTTGATGGCGCAGGTCGGGGACGGCGAGATCTGGCAATCGGAGCTCGTCCCTGTCGAGCAGCCGCAGATCGAGCCGGGCGCCTCATTGCCGCTCGAAGACGCGCTCAGACTCGCGGCCCAGAACCGTCCCGAGATGGAGCAATACCGGTTGCGCGGCGAACTCAACAAGATTGACTCCGAATATCTGCGTAACCAGACCAAGCCGCAGGTCGATTTCTTCGTCACTTACGGCGCGGCGGGACTCGCCGGCCCGTTGCGCGCGACGGAAAATCCGATCAACGCCAGTAACGCGATCCTTTACGGCCGGATCAATCAACTTTCGGCGCTGGCTGGATTGCCGCCGCTTCCGATCGCCAACACCGGCGGAACGCCAGATTCTCTGATCGGCGGCTACGGGCAGAGCCTGGCCAACTTGTTCAAGAATGATTTTCGCTCGTGGCGCTTCGGATTGAACATCAACCTGCCTCTCCGCAATCGCACGGCCGAAGCCAATCTCGGCCGGTCGCTCGCCGAAGGCAAGCAGATCGAAGCCCAGCGCCAGAAGACCGAGCAGTTGATCGAGGTCGAAGTGCGCAACGCGCTGCAAGCGGTCGAGACGGCCAGGAAGCGCGTGGACGCAGCCAAGAATTCGCGGGACAACGCCGAACTCCAATACCAGAGCGAGCAGCGCAAATTCGACGCCGGCCAGTCAACAAATTTCTTCGTGCTCGACCGCCAGAACGCGCTCTCATCCGCGCGCGGGCGCGAGTTGCGCGCCCTGACCGATTACACGAAAGCGGTCGCCGAACTCCAACGCGCGCTCTCGACTACGTTGTCTAGCAACAATGTCGAGGTGAAATAGCTCTTGGCGCCTGAGTGGTCGGCTCCTGGTGATTTTTGCCGGCCGCCGACCACAGACCACCGACCACTCAGGCGCTCAGGCGCCATCTGACAACTGACAATCCTCAACCCGGAATGCTAATATCTTGTTTCGTCAATAATTTTAGACCGTCTTTTTGAAGGAGCAAGATTTAACTATGGCCGAAGAGAACCAGGGTAGTTTCAAGGTAACCGACCGCCGTTTGTTCAACGCTGACGGCACATTGCGCGAGGACGCGTTGATCGAAGAGCCCGCGCCCGCGCCGCCGCCAGAACCCCAGCCCGCCGTCAGCTCAGGCTCGGCGCAACCCCAACGGCAATTCGCTGCGGCCACCGCGCCTGAACTCCAGCCCGAGCAGGAGGACGCGGAGCCTGAACGCACCATGTTCAATGAATTCCTGATGGGCATCGCCTCATCCGCCTTCATTTACCTGGGACTGGTGGAGCACCCCGCCACGGGACGCCGCCAGGTGGATATGACGGCCGCGAAAGAATCAATTGATATGCTGGTGATGTTGCGCGAAAAGACCAAAGGCAACCTCACGCACGGCGAAGAAAAGTTCTTCGCCGATCTGCTCTCCGACTTGAAAATGCAGTATGTCTCGATGAGGCGGTAGCTTGAAAGTGGGCAGTGGGCAGTGGGCAGTGGGCAGTTGAGAGAAAGGGAATCTGTGAGCAGATTGCTCCTCTTAACTACCCACTATCCACTACCCACTATCCACTACCCACTCACTACTCCCTATGCGAATCACTTTTCTCGGAACAGGGACGTCGGTCGGCGTGCCGATGATCGGATGCGAATGTGAAGTTTGCCGGTCGGACGATCCGCGCGACAAGCGTCTACGCACCGGCCTGATGGTCGAAACGGCGGTCGAAGACGGCGAGCGTCGCATGGTCATCGATGTTTCGGCCGATTTTCGCCAGCAGGCGCTGCGCGAAAAGATCGACCGGATCGACGCGCTGTTGATCACGCATTGCCACGCCGACCACGTCTTCGGCCTCGACGACATTCGCCCGATCAATTTCCGGCGCGGCCCCGTTCCGGTTTACGCGAGCGAGGGCACGTGGCGGGGTTTGCGGCGCATCTTCTCTTACATCTTCGAGCGCGAACACGTCGGCGGAGGGCTGCCGCAACTCGTTACGCACGTGATCGAAGGAGAGTTCGAAACCTGCGGGCTGCAAGTCACGCCTGTCCCGGTCGTTCACGGCAAAGGCGAAGTCACAGGCTTTCGCTTCGGCGACGCTCGCGCTCGCGCCGCGTTCGTCACCGATTGCAACCTGATTCCTGACGAGTCGCTGGAGAAACTGCATGGCCTCGATCTTTTGATCATCGACGCGTTGCGCTACAAGCCGCACCCCACGCACCTGCACGTCGAGCAGTCGCTGGCCTACGTCGCCGAACTGAAGCCGCGACGCGCGCTGTTGACGCACATCGGACACGACCTCAAACATAGTGAGGCGAGCCGGCGTTTGCCCGAGAACGTCGAGCTTGCTTACGACGGGTTAAGTATTGAACTTTGAGCGCGATAGGGGACAAGTATGAAAATGTTACTTAATGTAATTTTCGGCTTTTCGTTAGCGCTTTTGTGGCCATTCGTAAGTTGTCACGGCGTCAGTTATTCGGGCCAGACCGCAATTCCTCAGAACGTCCCTCAGGATTTGATGATTACTCTTGAAAGGACTAGTTGTTTTGGAATTTGCCCGGTTTACAAACTGACGATCACCGCCGACGGAGCGGTTGTATTTGAAGGGCGTCGTAATGTTAAGCAAGAAGGAACGACGATAAGGAGCGCCATTTCCCAGGAGCGACTCAAACAGTTGATGGCGGAGTTTGACAGAGTGAGATTCTTCTCTTTAGAAACTAACTATTCGAAAGATCTCCGTAGGTGCGGGACCGATTCCCCGTCAGCCTTCACCTCTATCAGGATTAATGGGAAATCGAAGAGGATCAAGCATTACCTGATATGTAGAGAGCCTAAATTCAAAGAGATCACCGAGTTGGAAAACAAAATAGATGAGATTGTGAATACGGCGCAGTGGCTTCCTGATAAGAAGGTGCGATGAGAAAGCGCAGTTGTCATTCATCGAAGATTCACCAACAATGAAAATCTTTCCAGGGATAGAGCACGCTGAAATCCAACGCCCCACTGTCCTGACGCTCGGAGTCTTCGACGGTTTGCATTTAGGCCACCGGGCGATCGTCCGGACCGTCGTCGAGCGCGCTTCGCTCATCGGCGCGACTCCGACGTTGGTCACTTTCGACCCGCACCCGCGGCAGGTGCTCAAACCCGAGACCGCGCCGCCTTTGCTTCAAACCTTCAATCAGAAGATGGAAGGTTTGAGGCTGCTCGGCATCGAGCAGGTCGTCGTGCTCGAATTCAACCAGGAGTTGGCGGCGATGTTCGCGGAAGATTTTGTTCAACGCTACATCGTTGACGCTTTGCAGGCGCGCGAGGTCTATCTGGGCAAGGGGTTCGCCTTCGGTCACGAGCGGCGCGGCAACATTGAGATGCTGAAGTGGATCAGCCATCAGTTCGGGTTTTACGCCGCCGAAGTCCCCGAAGTGCAACTGCGCGGGCGGCGCATCAGCTCGACAATGATCCGAATGTTGCTCAAGGCGGGCCGCGTCAATTTGGCGCGCCGCATGCTCGGACGGCCCTACGGCATCGAAGGGGTGGTCACGCAGGGGCGGGGGATCGGGCGCAAATTTCTTTTTCCGACGGCCAACCTGGAACTTCAAAACCGCGTGCTGCCGGCCGACGGGGTTTACGTCACACTGGCCCTGGTCGACGGCGTCTGGCGGCGCAGCGTGACGAACATCGGCAAACGCCCCACGCTCGGCGCCGAGGCCGAATCTAAAGTCGAAACGCACCTGATCGATTTCGACGACGATCTCTATGGGAGGACGATTCGCGTGCGAGTCCTTCACCGGCTGCGGGGCGAGAAGAAGTTCTCCGGGATAGACGAGCTTCGCGCGCAGATCGCGCGCGATCGGGACAGGGCGGTTCGCTACTTCAATTCCCAGATCGCCGGCCGCAACCTGGACTTTGCGTGAGTCGTATAAGACTCTGTAGGTCGTATAAGTCTTATGAGCCGCATGATAGGATGTCGGTTGTTTATGTTTATTGCGCCTGAATTAAGGAAATGGAAGTGTCAATAATCCCTCAACAGATTCAAAACGACGGCCGGCCGCAAAACGGGACGCCGCCTGAAAGCACGGCGCTGATCGAGGCCGCGCCTGCGGCCAATATCGCGCATTTCAACGCGCTTGAGCGGGTCAAAGGCCACGGAGTTCGCAGCTGGCTTCGCGCTTTTCACATCATCTTCACATTCGCGCTTTATCAACTTTTTGTGTTTGTTTACCACCGCGGGTGGTTCATCGGCAAAAAGGATGAATCGGAAGAGCGGCATTTGCGATGGCAGGCCCAATGGATCAGCCGGCAGTTGCTGAAACTCGGCCCGACCTTCATCAAGATCGGCCAGGCGGTTTCGACGCGCGCCGACCTGCTGCCGCTGGCCTATGTCAAAGAGCTGAGCAAGTTGCAGGACTGCGTGCCGCCGTTCCCGCATGACGAAGCGATGCGGATCGTCGAGCGCGAATTGGGGAGGCCTGTAGACGAGCTTTACGCCGAAATCGGTTCTCAGCCGGTAGCCGCCGCGTCGCTCGGACAGGTCTATCGCGCGCGATTGCATTCGGGCGAGACCGTGGCGGTCAAAATTCAGCGCCCCCGCCTCGAAGATGTAATCAACTTCGACCTGGCAGTGCTGCGCGGCATCGCGCGCTTCATGAGCCGCTTCCCGAAACTAGTGCGCGGCGTCGATTGGGAAGGGACGCTGAATGAATTCGCCTCGACGATCTTCGAGGAGATGGATTACGTTCAGGAGGGGCGCAACGCCGAGACCTTCCGCGATCATTTCAAAGGCTGGCGCGAGATTTACGTGCCGGTCATCCACTGGTCGCACGTCAGCCCGCGCGTGTTGACGATGGAGTTCATAGATGGAACCAAAGTCCTTGACCTGCAGACATTGACCGAGCGCGGCATAAACCCGCCGGACGTGGTCAAGCTGATCGCGCGGACGTACCTCAAGCAGCTCCTCGAAGACGGCTTTTTTCACGCCGACCCGCATCCGGGGAACCTGCGGGTGATGCATGACGGGCGACTGGCCTTCTTCGATTTCGGGATGGTCGGGCGCATCACGCAGCGGATGCAGAGCCTGATGATCGACGCCTTCTTCCACATCGTCGAACGCGACGTGAAAGGCTTGACTCAGGACATGATCAACCTCAACTTCCTGTCTCAAAATGTAGACCGGGACTCCATACGCCTCGTGGTCGAAAAACTCTTCTCGGATTACCTGAACCTGAAGCTGGGCGAAGTCCGCTTCAGGGAATTGACCTACGAATTGGCCGACGTGGTCTACGAATATCCGTTCACGATCCCGGCAAATTTCACTTACGTGATGCGCGCGATCATGACGCTCGAGGGCATCGGCCTGACGCTCGACCCGAACTTCAGCTTCTTCGACGTGGCCAAGCCTTACGCCAAAGAGTTCATGCTCAAACGCGAGGGCCGTCAATTCCGCGACCTGCTGATCAAGAAGCTGATCTACGGCGAGAATCACGAAATCCAGTGGGACAAGATGTGGAAGCTGGCGAAGATCGCGGTCAAGATGGTATACGAGAATTGGGTCGCTCCTTTGGCGAGATGAGACAGTCTCATCGCAAAGGGTCAATGAGTCAAAGGGTCAAGGATTGATCTGGGTTGTCTGCCTTGATCCTTTGACCCTTTGACCCTTTGCGGTGAAAAAAGTTCTATGACGACATTCGCACACAGAGTAGAGCGGTTGCCCAGGCTGGGCGTCGGGCTTTCGGGCGAGTTCGACATCGCCGCCAAGGGCATTGACGTCTGCCGGATGAAGGAGCGCTATCCCGATCTCATTCACTTCTACGAGTACGGCGCCGACCTCGAACGCGGCCTTGATGACGTCGTTCGCCGGTGGGCGACGGCGGGGCTGCCGGCGACCTATCACTTCCTCGACATCAACCTCGAAGAGCGCCTCGACCTCGACCCTCGCTGGCTCGCGCAGACAAAAATGCTAGCGGATGAGATCAACGCTTCGTGGCTGTGCGGCGACGCGGGCCGGTGGCACTTCGGTTTGCGCGAGCGCGGGCACGGGATGCTCATGCCGCCCATCCTCTGCCGCGAGTCGGCGCTTGAAACCGCGGAGAGCATTCTTCAGATTGAATCCGAGACCGGAATGTTTTGCCTGCCCGAAAATCCTCCGGCGGTGGTCTATCTTGGCGACCTCCACATCCTCGAATACTTCGCGATTGTCGCCGAGCGGGCCGATTGCGGGCTTCTGCTCGATTGCGCGCACCTGGCGATCTTCCAACAGACCAGGAAACTCCCGCCGCTCGCCGCTCTCGACAACTATCCACTGGACCGCGTCGTCGAGATGCACGTCGCGGGCGGCGCATACGCCGAGGTTGAGGGCTACGCCTACATCGAAGACAACCACTCGCCCGAACCGCTGCCGGCGACCTGGGAGATCCTCGAATACGCCGTCCCGCGCGCGAAGAATCTGAAGGCCATCGTCTTCGAGTGCGAGCGCAACGCGCCGGAGGAGACTCTGGAAGTCTTCGCGCGGCTAAATTCGATCTTCCCGACAGAAAAATGTGGGAGAGGAAAATAAAAACAGAGTCCCGAAGTTCTTTATTTTCCTCTCCCACATTTTTCTGTCGGGAACCTCTTTATTTAGATGAGTCACCACACGCTTCAAAAGCTTATGGTTCGGATGCTCTTCGACGAGGAGTTTGTTGAAGAGGTTTACGCCGCGCCGGAGCGGGCCTTGGGCGGACTCGACCTGACGGAGGCCGAGCGGAGCCAGTTGCTCGGCGTCGATCGCAGAGTCTGGCGTCACGATCCGCTCAGAAGAAGAAGGACGCTCAGGACTCTGGCCGAGGAGTTCAAGGTCTCGACCACCATCATTCTGGCGGAGACACGCCTCCTCGCGTCGCTCGAACGCTTCTTCTCGAGCCGATTCTTTCACGGCTCGGTTGAGGAACGGGCTTCGATGGGGCTTGCCTTCGCGGAGTTTCTGCTCGACGGTTTCAGGCGCGAAGAATGGAAGACGCCGCAGATCGCGGAAGTCGTGCGACTTGAAGCCGCCATCGCCGGATGCCGAAGGGCGCTGGCGAGAGAAGGGACACTCGCCGGCGATTTGCCCGCGACGGTCATCGCCACGACGCGCGTCAGACTCGCCCCCGGTTACGACGTGGCCGGTTTTCAGTCGAACGTCATCGCCACGATCCAGCGCGTCGAGCAGTACCTGTTTGAGTTGAGCTTGATGCCGGCGATGGCGCTCTGCGACGACGCGCCGAGGTTGCCGGCGCTGCCGGAAGTCGACGGGCAAAAGAAGGTCTACCTGCTCTTCAGTCCCGGCGCGGCGGGGATTTCGATTACCAACCTCGACAAGCCCGATTTCCTCGTCCTCTATGAAACAAAGCGCGCCGTGGAGATCAGGAGCTTGTTGTCACGGCTCGCCCCGGCGAGAGCGAGACAGGCTCAGGACATCCTCGCGGAGTGGCTTGAGAACGGCGCGCTGATGATCGCCAATGAAAACAGACAGGGTTGAGTATGAACGGCCAAAACCGAAAAGACATAAAACCTGGGCTTGAGGTATACATCGTCCAGAAACAGGATCAGCGTACTGGAAAGAGGACCCGTGGAATCGTGAAGGAGATACTGACCAGTTCCGCCCATCACCCGCATGGCATCAAGGTGCGCCTTGAATCCGGCGAAGTGGGCAGAGTCCAGGAGATTGTCGATAAGGGCTAAATAGGGTACGAAAATGTTAAAAATGTTGACGGCTATTCTGGCCGTATGCTAAGGTCACGCCCGTCATTATCAAATAACAAAGTGGTCACAGGTCAATAATGGAAAAGTTATTTGAATGTTCACTTCCTCAATAGATCACTTCTTCAATAGACGCTTCTTCAATAGTTCGCTTCTTCAATAAGCGCCTGGGTAACAGTTTTCGGTGTACTGGCGCCTTGCGAGTTGTTTACTCGCGCCTGGGCGCCCGCGCCACTGCGCTTAGTTCGCTTCATCAGTAGTTAGTGATCTCCCGGCTCTGAGTTGATGTACGCTCTCCGGAGCTATGACCAAGCCGGGTAAAACACTGCGGACAGACCACCCATTTTCAGACCACATTGAAATATTGATCAACTATGAAGAAACTAAGCCGCCACTATGCGCCGAGATTGATCACCCTGTGCTTGATTGCGCTCGGCCTGGTCATTCCACCCCCGGCCAGCGCGCTCGATGCGACAAGCTGGAGTCAACAATCAATATACTTCATTCTTACCGACCGCTTCTCCAACGGAAACACCGGCAATGATAACTACGGCGGGTTCAATGCCGACCGCAGCGATCCACGCAAGTGGCACGGCGGCGATTTCCAAGGTGTGATTAACAAATTGGACTATATCAAGGGGATGGGATTCACTGCGATTTGGATCACACCCGTGCAAATGCAGCGTAATGTGAACGCCTACCACGGCTACTGGACCTATGACTTCTATGGCATCGACGGCCACCTCGGCGACATAAGCAAGCTCAGGGAGTTGGTCAATACGGCTCATTCGAAGGGCCTCTACGTCATGCTCGACGTGGTGGCCAATCATACTGGCGATTTCCAGCCGTTCAACGGCTTCGCCGCGCCGCCTTTCGACAGGTTCGATTGGTATCATCACAATGGAGATGTGCAAAACTATAACGACCAGTGGTGGGTCGAAAATGGCGATGTGGCGGGACTGGACGACCTCAATCAAGAGAACCCGGCCACCGCGGGAGAGTTAAAAAATTGGATCTCCTGGCTGCGAACGCAGGCCGGTGTGGACGGCCTGCGCGTCGATACGGTCAAGCACGCGCCAAAATGGTTTTGGCGCGACTTCGATGCGGCGGCCAACACTTTCACTCTTGGCGAAGTATTTAGCGGCGATCCGGCCTACGTCGCTGATTATACGAACTATCTGGATGCGGCGCTGGACTTTCCCCTCTACTACACAATCAATAATGTCTTCGCGAAAGATCAGTCGATGTGGCAAATCAACAACCGCTTCCGAGACGACTGGCGCTACAAAAACAAATTTACCAATGGCGTGTTTGTAGATAACCATGATGTGCATCGCTTTTTATGCGACACCACTGGACGACCTGGCGCCAACTGGGATAAATGGCCGCAGCTTAAAGCTGCGCTTGGTTTCGCCTTTACTATTCGCGGCATTCCGATTGTGTATTACGGCACAGAGCAAGGCTTCACCGGCTGTAATGATCCATTCAATCGGGAAGATCTGTTCGACAGCTTCAACACGGCCAACCCGTTGTACTCCTATATTCGTCAGCTCAATTCCGCAAAGCGGGCGCATCCGGCGCTTCAAGATGGCTGGCAGGAGGAGAAGTGGGTCAACGACAGCTTCTATGCTTTCCAGCGCTCAAAGAACGGCGATGAGGCTGTAGTGTGTATCAACAATGGTTGGGGGCCGCAGAGCGTTAATGTCCCAAACCTGAGCAACCTGCCGAACGGAACCGTGCTGCATAACAGCATGGGCGGCGATAGTGTAACGGTTAACAATGGCGCGATTCCCTGCAATATGGCGGCCAAGGAAGTCAAGATTTTTACCAAGTAACTCTCAATACGGCTGTTTGCATTTGCGCGTTCAGGGTAAGCGCGTGTAATGCAAACCGCTGTAAATGTGTATGACACTCCCCGACATTTAGGCCTGTCCCTATCGAAAAGTCCGTCTTTCTTTCTTTTCATACACTTTGTCCTTTGCCAAAACTCAATTCATCTGCGTTTTCAACAACTTCGCTTGTCTTTCTCCAAACAAAAAATTTTCGAGATCAAAGTTTGATCCTAGCGTAGAGTGATCGTTAATAACGGCAAGTTAACTGTTAACACTGGATGTCTGTAAGTGTATGAAAAGAAAGAAAGACGGACTTTTTGATAGGGACAGGTCTTGCAGCCGCTTTCTGCGGCTGCAAGACCCCCTGGAATCCAACGCTCTCGGATATGGATGCCGTGGAAAAGTATTCGCGCGGAAACGGGCATCAGCGCCTGTAAGGCGGATTGATGGTATGAATCCGAATTCATACTCGCGATGGAGGTAACGACAATGACTCTCTTGGCTGATGACCAGTCAGTGGCGCAGCGGATTTTCGAGCACATCGACAACCGGACTACCGATCGTAGCGATGCAAGCTGGCGCGAGCCGGTGAAACACTATCGCTGCGAGCAACGGTTCGCGGCTGAGCTTGAACTGGTACTGCGCCGATACCCGACGCCATTCTGTCCGTCCGCAGCGCTGCGCGAGGCTGGGTCTTATGTCGCGCGCGACGCAGCGGGCACGCCTATCCTCGCCGTGCGAGGAGGTGACGGGCGGGTCCGGGCCTTCCGCAACGCCTGCCGCCATCGCGGCGCGCAACTGGCGGACGGATCGGGCTGCCAGAAAGCTTTTGTCTGTCGCTATCACGGCTGGACCTACGGCCTCGATGGTCGTCTCCGTCACGTGCCTCACGAGGATGGGTTCCCCGGCCTCGACAAGACCACGCGGGGATTGGCGCCGGTGGAGACCACAGAGATGCGCGGCCTGGTGTTCATCACGCAGGACGAGCCGTATCTGATAGAGCCGTGCCTGGCGGAACTCCCTGAGCTTATTGCGCCCAGCCAGCAGTTGTTCACAACCACCGAACAGGAGACGCCGGCCAACTGGAAGATTGTCGTTGAAGGGTTCCTGGAGGGCTATCACATCCGTTCGACTCATCGGGAGACGTTCTATCCCATCCAGTTCGACAATCTGAACGTCGTCGAGACTTTCGGCAGGAACAGCCGCGTGGCGTTCCCGTACCAGCGTATCAACAAGCTTCGCGCGATACCTCCCGCTGAGCGACGCGTGGACGGGATGCTGACGTATGTCTACCACCTCTTCCCGAATGTGATGGTGGCGACGTTCCCGAATAATATCTCGATGGTCGTGCTTGAGCCTTTAGCCATTGACCGGACCAAAATCCTCACCTACACCTTGACGGACCGCGGCGACCACGATGTCGATGGAATGGAGGCGGTCAATCGCTCCCGGGATTTCCTGCTGGCCGGCACGGCCGAAGATCGGGCCGTCGCCATTGCCGTTCAGCGGGGCCTCCAGAGCGGCGCCAACCAATTCTTCGAGTTCGGGCAATTCGAGGGAGCAATCAGTCACTTCCACCGCGCCCTTGACGCGGCGCTCGGCGGAACGCCATGACGGGAGTCTTCCTCTATTCGATGATTGGTCGAAGACGGCATCATCACGGCCCGCGATCGCGATTCGTCGCGCGCCGGTTTTCTGGCGGCGGAAGCCCAGTCCTTCGCCAAAAATCGATTCATCTGCGTTTCCAACAACTTCGCTTGTCTTTCTCCCAACCAATATTTTCGAGAACAAAATTCGATCTTAGCGTAGCGGGGTCGTTAATAACGGCAAGTTAACTGTTAACGCTGGATGCCTGTAAGTGTTTGAAAATAAAGAGAGACGGAATTATTGCTATGGACAGGGCATGAATGGATGTTTCCGCCTCGCTTATCGCTCTCTTGCAGGTGAGCCGGAGTGGAACCGGCTAAAATCGAAGCGTTGCGGACGCCTTCTGGTGTTAGAATGTCCGGGTGAGAGGTAACACTATGAGTATCACCATCGAAGCCATTTATGAGGCCGGAATCCTGAGGCCACTCGCGCCGCTGCCTGAACTAGCGGACAAGTCAAGAGTGCGCGTGACGATTGAGCCTGCCAGCAAACCTGCGCCCAAAGTGCGCCGTTCCCCTTATGGGGCAACAGACTATTCGAGACTCCGCGAATGGCTACGGCAGAACCGAGACAAATATCGCGGTCAGTGGGTCGTGCTTGACCAGGATCGTCTCATCGGTCACACCGCCAGCCCGGATGAGGTTGCCGCAATCATTCAACAGGCGCGGGATGAAGGAGTGCGCAGCCCCTTTGTCAAACTGATACCTGAAGATGATGAGCCGATCTGGATGGGGTGGCTATGAACCAGTGGACGCTCGCATTCCCTGCGTGTATTGACTACAGCGCGCATGACGAGATCACCGTGGAAATCGATCTCATCCGTGGAGATTCCCCTGTGACAGTTGGCGCCAAACTCGACAGTGGCAGCAAGTTCTGCGTCTTTCAGCCGCGTTATGCCGAATGGCTTGGCCTCGATCTTACCAGCGGTATTCCCGAGAGGATTCGCACTGCCGCAGGGTCATTCTCAGCTTATGGACACGAAGTCACGTTGCAAATCGGAGATCTGCAATGGGACACGGCCGTCTACTTCGCCGAGCCGGATGACTTCCCAGTTAATGTTGTCGGGCGGATCGGCTTTCTAGACCATCTGCAAATTGGCCTCGTGGATTACGAGCAACTGCTTTACCTCGGTCAGTACGGAACTTCCTGACGCCCGCCGAAAATGTCCATCCGATAAGCCCAACAAGCAGCTCGTTGAATATCATTCGCGCCGCGAGCCGAGAATCAATAAATTGCGCTCCATCAAATTCAAACGCGACAAACGGAAACAAATAGGAGAATGCCTTGAGCAATTCGGAATTGAAGGAAGGTCTCTATGCGAGTATTTCTCGGGTTCTCCGTGCGGGAGGGCGCCTGGCGTTCCAGGAGGTGATGGCGGGTCCTCTCCAGCCGATCCACTTTCCGACGCACTGGGCAGACAGTCCGGCCATCAGCTTTTTGCAAACGCCTGCCGAGGCGCGGGCGCTCTTGCAGCGGTTGGGCTTCGTCGAGGTCGCCTGGGCAGATACGACCGCCGCATCTCTGGAGACACAGCGGCGGCGACTGGCGGCCACGAGCGTGCCTAGCACAGGTGATCAGGTCCTGCCTCACCTGTCGTTCATTCTTCGGCCGCGCGACGAAGCCGAGTATGTCGCGCAAGCCGCAGCCCGAAACCTGGAGGAAGGTCGCGTCGCCTATATTCAGGGCGTCTTCGACAAGTTTTGACTGCCCTACGCGCATCGGCCGTTTGGGTCTACCAGGCGTTCGCCCGACAACTCGGCGCCAAGCGAGAGCAGAAATACCTCCGTAAAACCGGCTACGGGAACGCCGACACTTCGGGTGGCGTTGATCGCTTTTGGCTGGACGGCGGTTTACGGATTTCGGCTCAGGAGCAGATCGCCTTTCTACAAACATTGTATCGAAATAAGCTGCCGTTCCGTGTCGAACACCAGCGTCTGGTCAAGGACTTGCTGATTGTGGAAGCTGGGCGAGACTGGATACTTCGCGCGAAGAGCGGCTGGGCGTTCGATGTTGAGCCTCAAATCGGTTGGTATGTCGGCTGGGTGGAAACGCCAGATGGGCCGGTGTTTTTTGCTCTCAACATCGACATGCCAGGAAAGGACAATGATGTCGCGAAGCGCGAGGCTATTGTCCGTGATGTACTGAGGTCGATGCAGGCGCTGCCGCCCAAGTAATCATTCCAGCGGCGCCGCTCAGCGGTCGCTCGCCGCGAAAACCTGGCGGGAGATGAAGTCATTGGTTGTTCTCTTTGCGCCGCCGACCGCCCTTTTCCGTCCATTCGTTATTTTTCTGATGCCTGCCGAACGGCGATTGACTAACCTGCGCTTGTTGCGATCGGTTTGAATTGGCGCCCCCAATTCTCCCATCTTCCTGAATTGGCCAAGCTGGCCGAACCGGCGCCATTTTGGCGATAGACTCCCAATCCCGGCTCTGAAACCGTATTTACTTTTTGCGCAATATCGAAGCCCGCAACACGAATTGACGGCGCGGGAAGTCGGGCGAGGAAATGATTGATCAGCGGCGGCCAATTAACGCTTCGTCGCGCCGCATCACGGAGACTTCTCCGACTCTCTTGACCCAGCTCAATGCGGCGCGAGCCTCATGCTCGAAAGCCCCGCGACTGTCTCCTAGTCTGGTGAGAACGTGAGAGATGGTGTACTCGTACCCGAGGATCGATTCGATCGTCGGACGCGTGCGCATTTCGTATATTCTCTCGATCCTCTCAATGCGAGGAAAGGGCGAGCGCCTGAGAATCTCTTCAAACGAATCATGTCGCCCATTCGGATGAGGTCCCGGCGGAACGTTTACGAGATGGCGTTCGAGGATCTCCTGCACCATGTCCTCGGCGGCTCTCAACTCATCTGGAATTGATATTCTTCGCGGAGTGACAAACGCGATGGCTCCATCGGCTCCATCGACCATCGCACTGAGATCTTCCAGGACGCGATCTTTATCGACCATCCAGTGAAATGACTGCCCCATCAACGCGGCGCGGAACAGGCCAAGAGGCGACTGCAGCGCCGGCAGGTCGTCTGAACTCCCGGCGACGAATCTCACGTTACCGATGTCGGCCGTCGCCGCGCGTCGTTCGCCTTCCACGAGCATGTCAGACTCTGGCTCGATCGCCACAACTTCCGCTACGAACGGCGCGATCAGAAGCGACAACTGTCCAGGACCCGCGCCCACGTCGAGAACGCGATCCCTCGTCGACCAGCCCAGTTGTTCGGCGAGAAGCTTTATCAAGTCAGCGCTCACGCGGTCTCGATACTCTGCATAATACCAGCCGGCGCCGGCATACGGGCGCGTCCCTTCGACGCCCAAGTACGCCGTCGCCTGGCTCGCTCTTTGGTTGGTCTGGTGTTCCGGTCGACTCATTGCTTCGAAGCGTGATGGAAATGTCGGACTGCGACAGCCTAATGAGAGTATAGCGATTTAGTGCGGTTGCCTCAAATGATCTTTCGGATGCTCTCTAAACGTGCGATACCACGCGAACTCATCGGCTCCGCGCCAATCGAAGCCGCCGGCACGAAGCGAACAGCCTATCTCACCGCTACAATATGACGCGCTATTCCTCTCATCGAAGCGACAAGCTGTCACGTCTCACGCCGCCATCCGAATTGATTAACTGCCACTCTCCTTGCTGAATTAGGAGGTTAGCGGAATGTGGACGCATGGCGCCCATTTTGCCGAAGAAAATCAAGCTAAAAATTACCTCCCCTCAAATTGAACTCTGAAAACATATTGGAGGCCCATGAAAGTCTTTTCATTCAAATGTTTGGTCATTGCCCTACTTGCCGTAAATGTCTCACTCCTGGCGCAGGGCCAGACGCACCCCTCGCCGAATAGCCAAGCACAGGTTGACTCCGAGAAGGGGATCACGTGGTTCGAATCCTTTCAGGGGACCATCAACTCTGACAGCCGTATCTACAAGATCGATTCCAACCTGGGCTGGGACTTCAACAAGCGCTTCGGCGTGTTCGTTGGCGTGCCGGTGTATTTCGCCAATGTTCCTAGCAGCACAACCTCCAACGGAACCACCACCACGACGAACGCAAGCTACACCAACAGCGGGATCGGCAACGCCTATCTGGGTTTCACCTTGAAGGCGCCCAGCCCTAAACTCTATTACGCCACCGCAGTTACGGCTTACGCGCCAACGGGCAGCGTCGCGAAGGGATTCAGCACCGGCCGGGTCGGCGTGGATTGGACCAATCGTTTTGAACACACATTTCACCGGCTCACACCGTTCTTTGAGGGCGGCCTGAGTAACACGGTGCCGGACTCGGCCTTTTTTGCGCGGCCTTTTACCTCGCTGGGCGCCATCAGCCACCTGGAAGAAGGCGCGGAATATCAGTTGGCCGAGCATTTTTATGCCGGCGGTTCGGGCTACCAGATCGTTCCCTTCGGCAGCCAGAAGGTTTTCAGCAAGCTCAGCGGCAAGGGCAAAGGCAAGAACCTGTTTGACACCTCTACCGTTTCCACCGGAAATGATCTGACCAGGGAAAATGGCTTCAATACGTGGGTGGGACTTGAACCTTCATCGATCGTGCGTCTTGAATTGGGCTATACGCGCAGCGTGACGTTTGATCTGAGCAGCTTCGCCTTCAATCTGCGGATGAACGTGGGCAAGATGCTCCGCCCGAAGCGCAATAACTGAAGCGCAATTACAAAGGAGAAAATCAAAATGAAAATAAAAATTTTACTTGGTGCAGCGACGATGGTCGCATTTATGGCCGCTCTGATGTTCGCACAGCATGGCCGTGGCGGCGGACGCTCGTCATCCATGCACGGCGGCGGAAGATTGTCATCCAAGCACGGCAGCGATCATTCGTCGTCAGTTCATAACAAGGCCAAAGCCGATCACGTTTCCGGCAACGACGCGAACCACTCCGGGCAAAAGTCCAATTCGCAAAAGCTGGCATCGAACACCAAACTTGCCAGCAAGCTGCAGGGCCTGCTACCTCCGGGGACAAACCTGCAAACAGCCGCCTCGGGCTTCAAAAACCTAGGACAGTTTGTGGCTGCGGTCCACGTCTCGCACAATCTGGGCATTCCGTTTGATCAGTTGAAAGCCAAGATGCTCGGACCTCCGTCGGAGAGCCTGGGCAAAGCCATTCACGATCTAAAGCCGACAGCCGACGCTAAAGCCGAAACCAAGAAGGCTGAGTCTGAAGCGCATCAGGATTTGGACAATGACTCCGGAAAGTGAGTTGGATTTGCGGTTTTGAGAGAGGCGGCTTTGCTGGCCGCCTTTTTTATTCGCGCGCGATGATCGCCTAGCTGTCTGGCCTTCGCTGCCGGTGGGAGGGCGCGAGCCCGACCTGCTCACTCTGAAAGCCTACGCCGACGAAGCCGGCGTATCGGTGGACGATCTGATCGATGATAATGTCCGGTTGCCAGGGAAACTGCCGGTCGCCAAACGCACGAGCGATTAAGCGGGGCCTGAGCTATATCCATTCACAACGCCCGTGCAGTCTTATTCGTAATCGAAGCGCGCGAGTTGACCGGGCCGGGCCGGCAGCGACCTACGAGTCTCTTTGATCAGTTGCTTTTTCGATTCGTCAAAGTTGACTTTCGGGCGCTTCGGGTCATAGGCGGTGGCATACAGGTCCAACACCTCTTCCATGGCTGCAACGAACTCGCTACTGACAGTCGAAATACACCACTGCTGTTTCAACCATGGCTTGAGCTTGTTTTTTTTAGCGTCCGGCGGAGGCGTCGAGCTTGGGCTTCTTACCGGGGCGAGGCCGCTCATTGAGGGCATCCAACCCACGCTCAACGAAGCTCTCCCGTACGCGTTCGACCGTCGCTCGTCCGACGCTGAGCGCCGCGGCAATCTGTTTGTCAGTGCGACCGTCGGCGGCTTTGAGCAAAATCCGCGCGCGTGTGACTTTTCGCGTCGAATGTTTCCCAGAGCGTAGCAAAAGTTGCAGTTGTTCACGCTCCGCATCATAGAGATTTACGATGTATTTTTTCTTTGGCATCTCTGGTGATCCTCTGAGGAAGATTTTCAACCAGACGCGTGCCAGTTCAAAGAGCATCCATCAATTTCACGGTGGCGAACTACTAGAGATGACCGAACAAGGTTGAGAGAAGCGAGTCATCGCGACCCGTCGGCGCCAGATGGTTCAATCGGAGCAGAGTTGGCGGGGTCACAAGTTGTCGCACGCATTATGCGCCTCGCTGGCTTGATGCGTCGAGACTTGCCGCCACTTTTCAGCCATGGTCACGGGCGCAACTGGCCGAGGCGCTCGGCATTCCGCAGCGCACGCTCTCTTTTTATGAGCGCGAGGCGGGCGACATTCCGGCGGGGTTGGCACCGCAGATGGCGCGGGCGTTGGGTGTTTCGGTGGATGAATTGTTGGGCGAGACGGAGATGAAGAGACGCTCCGGCGCGGGGCCGACAGGCAGGATGCGCCGCCTGTTTGAAGCGGCCTCCAAACTCCCGCGGTCGCAGCAGTAGAAGATCGCGGCGGTGATCGAGGCATTCGTCAATCAGCATTCCGACCGAGAGACGTGAGCGGAGCCTGGCGCGTGATAAGCGGAGCCTGGCGCGCTCCGCACGCGAAACCCATCGACATGTCACCCCCGCCGGGTCGTATACGGGGTGTGTCCCACCTGTCTAACCGCCTCTGGCGGTTAGACAGGTGGGACACACCTGGTTTTCACTAACCGAGGGCTTTTTCAATCGATTGCGCATTGTTGAAATATCAGCCCTTCAGAACTTATTCGGACAGTC
>WNFU01000116.1_pt1 | contig 105834 bp, 93 predicted proteins | sample 5400121 | NCBI WGS metagenome assembly WNFU01 (sample SAMN13153360, study PRJNA577476) | soil metagenome | isolation source: 100 cm soil or saprolite under grassland replicate 1 | place: USA:California | collected 2016-06-15 | reverse complement strand
TGCACGGCCCGGCCCCGGCCCTTCTCCTCGATGCGGATCGCGGGTCCTGAGAGGACCGTGCGAGATCGGGAGCGGGTCCGGCGGACACCGACCGAGCCTCACCCCGCCCTCCCGGGTCCCCCGGTCCGGCCCCCGGACCACAGACGGGACTCCGCCGAAGGACCGAGGTCCGCGGTCGGTTCGGCCCGCCGGCCGGAGGCCGTTGGTCCTACCGACTTCGGACAGGGGTGATCTTCGGCTCGTCATCGCGGGCCGGCGTCAAGCGCAGGCCCCCCACCTTCCGATCCTCACCTGACGGCGCGTTCCTCGGAACCGCCACCGCCAGACGCCGGGGGGGCATCTGTCGGGACTCGGGGGTGGGAGGAGCGCGAGATGGACATCAGCATCGCCCCCTCGCTGGACAGACGAGTTCTTCCGTCGTCGATCGCCCTCGCGCTCGCCGTCTCGCTGGTCATCGGCTTCATGAGCTTCGGCCCGGGCAGCGCGAGGGCCTCCGCCGCGACGCTGCAGGTCCCCGCGTTCGGGGTCAACTACCACGCCACCTGGGGTGACTACTCGGACGGCCAGCGCGCGACCGTGGTCGGCAACCTGGCCGCCGCGCACACCGGCTGGGTCCGCATCGACATCGGATGGCAGACCATCCAGGAGCACGGTTCCAGCGACTACGAGTCCTGGTACCTGGACATCGTGGACAGGGCCGTGAACGAGGCCTCGTCGCACGGGATCAAGGTCCTGGGGATGCTGTGGCGGACCCCGTCGTGGGCCTGCGGCGGTTGCAGCAACCCCTACTCCCCGCCCAGCAACCCGTCCTCCTACGCGAAGTTCGCGCGGTGGGCCGCGGAGCGGTGGGCCGGGAAGGTCCAGGCCTGGGAGGTCTGGAACGAGCCGAACCAGGACGACTTCTGGACGGGCTCGGCGCAGCAGTACGTGAACCTCCTGAAGGCCGCGTACCCGGCGTTCAAGGCCGGCGACCCCAACACGAAGGTCGTCATCGGCGGCCCCGCCTACAACGACACCGGGTGGCTGTCCTCGATGTACAGGATGGGCGCGAAGGGATCGTTTGACGTGATGGCCACGCACCCCTACCAGGGCCAGGCCAACAACCCGCCGGAGACCGCGGACACGAACGGCGACAACATCTGGCTGCTCTCCCACGTCAAGGCCGTGCACGACCTGATGGCGGCGAACGACGACGGCGCCAAGCCGATCTGGTTCACCGAGTACGGCTGGTCCGCGCACTCCAACTCCGGCGGCGAGGACCCCTGGGACACCGGGGTGACCCTGACCCAGCAGGCCGACTACCTGGTGCGGAGCCTCGAGTTCGTGGGCCAGAACTACCCCTACGTCACGAACGTGTTCTGGTACAACGAACGCGACACCGACATGGGGTCGAAGCAGCAGGACGGCTACGGGCTCATGTACCGGAACCTCAACGCGAAGCCCGCCCTCACCGCCGTGGGGACGTTCCTGGCGAGCGCCGACCAGAACGGCGGCGGCTCGGGCGGCGGCGGTAGCGGCGGCGGGTCCACCGGGCCCGGGAGCTGCACGATCTCCGGCACCTCCGGCGCCGACGACCTGGTCGGCACCAGCGGTCCCGACGTGATCTGCTCCGGCGACGGCGACGACGTGATCCACGGCCGCGGCGGGAACGACGTGATCTACGCCGGCGCAGGGAACGACAGCGTCTACGGCGGCGGCGGTGACGACACGATCTACGGTGGCGGCGGCAACGACTCGCCGCACGGCGGCTCGGGGAACGACACCCTCTCGAGCGGCGATGGCAACGACGTGACCGGCGGCGGGATCGGCCGCGACCGGATCTTCGGCGGCGCGGGAGCGGACCTCCTGGCGAGCGTCGACCACGTCACCGCCAACGACTCGGTGGCCGGCGGGGCCGGCGCCGATCGGTGCTTCACGGACCGGGGAGACGCGGAGTCCGCCTGCTGACCAGGGAGCGACGGCGACGCACGGTAGACTCCCGCGCCGGGGGTCACCGCGTGTCCCGCTCTCCGCTCGTCCTCATGTACCACGGGTTCGGCACCCGGCCTCCGGGTGCCGATCCGTTCAACCTGTTCGTGCCGGTGGCCGACTTCGAACGGCACCTCCGGGTCGTCACGCGGTACCTCCGACCCCTGGACCTCGACGAGTACCTGGCGGGGCAGCGCACGGGCCGGTGGCCGGCCCGGAGCGTGCTGGTGACCATGGACGACGGGTACGCCTCGGTGCTGTCCGAGGCAGCGCCCCGCCTGCGGGCGGCCGGCGTGCCGGCGGTGGCGTTCGTGTGCCCCGGGCGGTTCGGGGGGCGGTCCGAATGGATGGAGGAGACCTCCCGCGAGCCCCTGCTGTCCGCCGAGGAGGCCGCCCGTCTGCCGGAGTTCGGCGTCGAGGTCGGCGTCCACTCCATGGATCACACACCACTCCCCGGCGTCCCGGCCGAGGAGCTGCACCGGCAGGTGGCGGGGGCCCGCGGGGCACTTGCCGAGGTCATGGGCGACCCGGCCCGGGCCTTCGCGTACCCCGAGGGCTTGTGGGACCCCCCGGCGGTCCGCGCCGTGCGCGCCGCCGGGTACGACGTGGCGTTCTCCGTGGACCACGGCGCCGGCCGGTTCGACCGGTTCACGGTGACCCGCCGGGCCATCACCACCCGGGACTCCCCCCTGACCTTCGTCACGAAGCTGCTGCCCGGGTACGCCGCGCTGGAGCGCGCGTCGAAGGGGTACCCCGCCATCCGCCGGGCCGCCGCCAGGCTGGCCGGCCACCGCCCTGCCGCTACGGGCGCCCCGGGGGGCGGCGGCGATCGGGAGACCGGAGGCCCCTGAGGCAGCCGGCGGCCTTGCTGAGGTCCTTGAGGGCCAGCGCGAACGGGACCAGGGCCGCCACGAGCAGGGGGCGACGACGGCGGCGGGCCCGGGCCAGGGGAAGCGACAGGTAGGCGGCCCCGGCCGCCATCGTGCCCCGGCGGATCCACCGCCCGCCGAACAGCAACGCCAGGGGCCCGGCCACGTAGGCCACGGCCCGGGCCAGGTCCCTCGCCACGAGCTTGCGGTCGCCGGAGTGCGCCCCGCCGTAGCCGTAGCGCTCGTACATCCGCGCGGTGGCCCGGAGCGAGCCGCGGGGAGTCCACACCACCTCGGCGTCGGCCGACAGCACGCACCGCCGGCCGGTGGCGGCGACGGCCCGGCCGAACGTCACGTCTTCCGCGGTGTCCAGATGCTCGGGGAACCCGCCCACGGCCTCCCACGCCTCCTTCATGAAGGCCACGGAGCGGCCGGTCGGCATGGCGGGATCGAAGTTCCGGCCGAGCAGGGCGCCGTACCACCGCACCAGGGGCCCGGCCCGGCGGGCCTCCTCGGGCACCGGGAAGCACGCCACGGCCATGGCCTCCTCGAACGGGGTTCGGGCCGCGGCCCGGTACACCCCGGTGACGAGGTCGGGCGGCGGATCGGCCACCAAGGCCCGCCGGAGTGCGCCGAGCCAGCCCGCCACGGGTTCGCAGCCGGCGTCGGTGCAGGCGATCACGCCGTGCCGGGCGGCGGCGATCCCCCGGTTCCGCCCGGCCGGGATGTTGGTCCCCGGCGCGTCCACCAGGCGGACGCGGGGATCCCGCGCGGCCCACGCGTCGGCGCGCTGCGCGGTGTCGTCGGTGGAGCCGCCGTCCACCACCACCACCTCGTCCTCGGGCCCGAGCTGCGGCACCAGCCGCTCCAGCAGGTGGTCCAGGGCCACCCCCTCGTTCCGGACGGTGGTCACCACGCTGATCGGCGGGCCTCCGGCCACCCCGGCGCCTGGGCGGCCCGCCGTCTCCCGCAGGACCGAGGCCAGCCGCACGGCCGACGTGGCCCCGTCCGGATGCCCTGCGGCCAGGGCCTTCCCGGCGCGTCCCATCCGCCGGCGGGCGGTGGGCTCGGCCAGGCCGGACAGCGCCACGGCCACCGCCCCCGGATTCGAAGGCTCCACGATCACGGCGCATCCTCCGGCCGCGGCCTCCTCCAGCCACCGGGGACCGGTGGCCACCACGGGGAGGCCGGCCAGCATCCCCTCCAGCGCCGACAGCGAGAACCCCTCGCCGCCGAACCCACGCTCGTCGGTCCGGGACAGCACGGCCACGGCGTCGAACGCCGCGAGCCACCGCCCGGCGTCGGGCACGCCGCCCGCGAACACCACCCGGCCGGCGACCCCCGCCCGGGCGGCCAGGGCCCTCAGGCGCTCGGTCTCGCCCTGCGCCGCGTAGTCGTCCTCCCCGATGACCACCAGGCGCCAGCCGGCCGCGCGGGGGTCGGCCAGGGCCCGGATGGCGTCGTCCACGCCCTTGTACGGCAGGAGGCGCCCGGCCATGGCCACGGTCGGGGTGTCCCCGGCCGGGACGCCCCGCCGGGCCCAGAATCGCCTGGCCTCGGCGCGGGATGCCGGGTCGACCGGGCGGGGAGGCGGGATCACCACTGCGTCCCGGCGGCCGGTGGCCTCCGCGGCGTCGGGGGACACTGCGACCACGCGGTCGGCCAGGCGTCCCAGGGGACGGCCCAGCCCGGCGTCGAACGAACGGTCGTGCTTCACCCACACCACCGGCACGCCGGCCAGGCGGGCCGCCGGCACCGCCACCGCGGCCGCCTTCACGCCGTTGGCCCACACGGCGTCGGCCCCGGAGCGGCGGAGGCGGGCGGCCAGACGAACGGCCTGCCGGGCCATGCCGGCGGGTCCGGGCCCCGTGGGCCACACCTCCACCGGCACCCCCCGCCGGTCCATCTCGGTCTCCAGGGGTCCCTCGCCGAGCAGCAGGGCCCGGACCCGGAGCCCCGGCCTCGCGTCCAGCAGGCGGAGGACGTAGCGCTCCGCGCCGCCCACCACGCCGAAGGACGAGACCAGCAGCACGGACAGCGGCGTGCTCCCCTGTGCCGCTCCGACGCCCGCGTCCGGGGCCGGGACATCCTTCACGCCAGCACCGGCCGCCGGCGTGGCCCCCTCGTCGATGGCCACGGCGTCAGGCCCGGGCCTCGGCGGGAAGGCCCTGGGCCCGGCGAAGCTCCCGCCCCGCCGCCAGGAGCATCCCGGCCAGCGTCCACATCATGATGAAGATCACGGGGTCGCGAAGGTTGAAGTCCACGAGCCCCTGGCCGATCTGGGCGGCCATCCCGCAGGCCACGCCGGCCATGACCGCCTGGTCCCCCCGGTCCGGCAGCCCCCGCACCACCCGCCGGGCCAGCAGGGCCAGGGCCAGGGTGAACCCGATCAGCAGGGCCACGGCGGGCAGGCCCGCCTCGGCCCCCACCGTCAGCAGGACGTCGTGGGCATGGTCCGCCGCCACCGTGATGGCCAGGGACCGGGACTTGGAGGAGGCCGCCCTGAAGGCCCCGGGACCCACACCGGTCCACGGATCGGACCGGATCTCGCGGACGGCCTCGCGCCAGATCGTGGGGCGGTCGTCGTAGGGGTTCTCCTCCGGGTGGGCGATCGAGCCCAGCCGCTCCTTCACCACCTCGACCTGCGGCGGGGCCGAGGGCAACAGGACCCCGAAGGTCACCGACACCAGCAGGAGCAGGGGCAGGACCACCGAGAATGCGGCCCGTCGCGCCTGGGGCAGGACGGTCATCATGAGCAGGAGCCCCAGGGCCGTTCCGATCCACCCCCCTCTCGACAACGAGAGCCCCATCGCCAGCATGGCCGCGCTGGCCCCGGCCCACGACCCCAGGCGGCTCCATGCGGTTCGGGCCCCGAGGGCCATCCCCACGGCCGCCAGCACCAGGATGGACGCGAAGGCCCCCAGGTCGTTCGGCTGGGGGAAGACCCCCTGTGCTCGGTTGCTCACGATCGCGCCGCTGAACTCCGCTTCGAGGTGTGACTCGCCGTGCAGCCCGAGCAGGCACAGGGCGCCCCCGACCACCAGGAGGACCCCCAGCGCCGAGCGGACGTCGTCGACGCTCCGGATCGCGGCCAGCACGGCCAGGCCGTACAGGAACCCCACCAGCAGCAGCGCGTCCTGCTTCCAGGAATCGGCCAGGGCCACCGAGGAGGGCGTCGCCACCAGGGCCATGCCCACCAGGAGCAGGGCCCACCACATCTCGGGCCTCCACGGGAGGGGGGTCTCCCCGAGCGCCATCCGCCGCAGGACCACCAGCCCGGCCACGGCCATGGCCGCCGCCTCCACGATCTTCAGGTCGAGGGACCCGAATGGGAGCGTGGAGAAGCCGATCGGGAACGACGCGAACACCGCCATGACGCCGAACAGCGGACGGGACAACGCCGCGGCCGCCACCAGGATCACGAGCGGGGCGGCCACCATGAGCACCGGCCCACCGATGGCGCCGGCCTTGGCCAGCACCACGCCGGCCACGAACGCCGCGAGGGCCACACCGGCACCCACCGCGAGCCGGCGACCGGTGGCGACCACGCCTGTCGGGGCGGCGCTCACGGCCACCTGGGAACGTCCTTCGTGCGCACGATGAGAAGTATCGGAACCTCGGGCCGGCGGCCTTATGTCGGATCGACGACGATACCGCCGGCCGGAGCGCCATGCCGGGCTATATTTCAGGTTGGCCTCCGGACGGCCGAACTCAACTATCGTGACCCGAGCCACGTATCACTTCCTCGACGCCGTCCCGGCGTCGACCGAGGTCATCCGCCGCGCTGCGGAGGCCGCCGTCGGCGAGCCCGTGCGCGTGTTCGCCCCGGGCCACGCCCAGTCCTCGTGGGTGGGCCGGGGGGACACCCAGTTCGTGTACCTGGCCCGCGACGAGGCCGGGCGAGAGCGGAACCTGCTGGAGACCGAGCGCCTGGCCTGGGCGGCCGCGTGCGGCATCCCGGTTCCCCGCGTGACCGGCGCCGATCCCGGTGGCGCGTGGCTCGCCACCGGCCGGGTCGCGGACGACGCTCCGCAGGGCCCGGTGTACGTCCGGGTCGCGCTGGATGCCGCGGCACGGGTTGCCGCGGCTCCGGCCCCCCGGGGGCTCCTGGCCGGCGAGCGCATCCGGCGGGCCCCCCGATGGTCGCTCCCCGTCAGGCTGGCCCGGATGGCGGCCTCCCCCATCGACGTCCGGGAGTTCGCCGCGGCTCGTCGCCGGGCGCTGGCCCTCCCCGCCGACACCCTGGCCCACGGCGACTATCACCCCGGGAACGTGCTGTTCGACGCGGGGTCCGGCACCGTGCACGTCACCGACTGGGAGAACCTCGGCCTGGCCCCCGGGGGAACCGACCAGCTGACCCTGTGGTGCGGGCTGGACGGCGAGGACGATCGCGAGCTGGCCATGGACGGACTGCTCTTTGGGACCGGCCGGGACGAGCGCGACCGCCTCCTGGCCCTGCGCCACTGGCTGGCCCTGCGGACCACCGCCGACGTCGCTCTGACTCCGGTGCGGTTCCGGGATCCCAACCACGACCGCATGCTGAAGGAGGCCCTGGACCGGGTCCGGGAGGCCCGGGGCGGCCTCAGGGTGGCGGGGTGACGGCCGCAACGGGCCGGACCCCCACCGCCCGCGTGGTCCGGGGGCGCGACCTCCTCGACGAGCTGGGTCCGGCCCTGGACGACCTGGTGGCGGCGGTCGACGCACCGATGATGGCACGCCGCCCCTGGCTCCAGACGTGGATCGGGTGCTACACGGACTACGAACCGTGGGGGGTGGTGATCGAGGTCGAGGACGGACGAATGGAGGCCGCGGCCCTGTTCGGCGAGCGGACCCGGAAGGGCATCGCGGAGATCGTGGGCCTCGGCCACGGCCCATGCGACCAGCTCCGGCTGCCGGCTCGCTCGCCGGCCGCCGCCGAGGCCCTGGCTGCGGCCGTGGCCGGCGAGATCGCGCGGCGCCGGGGCCGGTGGACCCTCCGGATCGAGCAGCTCCCGGTGGACGATCCCGTGGCGCTGAGCCTCGCTCGCCGGCTCCGCCGGGCCACGGTGGTGCCGGGCGACGGCTCCCCGGTCCTCGCCTTCGACCAGGGCCGCGACTTCAAGTCCTATGTGGGCCACAACAGCCGGGGCGTGGCCAAGACCATGCGGAACCGGGTGAAGCGGGCCGGGATGGAGCTCGTGATCGAATGCCTGCGGGACCCCCAGCGCGTGGCGGAGGCCCTCCCCGACGTGGAGCGGGTCCACCGCGACCGGGACCTCCAGCTGGTCCGCAAGAGCGACCTCGACGACCCCCGGATGGAGCGGTTCTGGCGGACGGCGATCGTCCAGCACGCCGAGCGCGGCGAGCTGGAGCTGGTCTCCCTGCGGTTCTCCGGGACCCTCGCCGGATACGTCGTCGGGCTCCTCGACGGCCGATCGTACCGGCTGTGGGACGGCCGGTTCGCCCCGGAGTACGGCTGGTACTCGCCGGGGCGCCTGGTCGACCAGTCCGCCCTGCTGTCGGCCCTCGAGGACGAGCGGTTCGAGGAGTTCGACTGGATGCGGGGCGAGGAGGAGTACAAGCTCCGGAACAGCTCGCACATCGACCCGGCCCAGCACCTCCTGGCGTGGTCGTCGTGGTGGGTGCGTGCGCTGGTGGAGGGGCCCCGGAAGACCAAGGCGTCCCTGAAGCGGTTCCGGGACCGGAGCAAGGTGCTGCAGCGGCTGTGGCTGAAGGTCAAGGCCCGGCTGGTGGTCCGGGATCGCCGGAGGTGAGCCCGCCGTGCCGGGGGACCCGCTGGGCATGACCGCGCCGGGCCGGCGGGTGCTCCACGTGGCCCACACCACCGAGCTCGGCCTGGGCACCGCGGCCCGGATGGCCGCCGACCAGGCGGCACGGGGGTGGGACGTCACGGTGGCCTGCTCCGACGACGCCGCCGCCAGGACCTGGCGGGACCGGTGGCCGGACGTCCGCCATGTCACGTGGAACGCGATGCGGGGACCGGGCCCGGGGACGCCGAGGGAGATCGCCGCGCTCCGGGCGATCGTGCGGGAGACCGCTCCCGGCTTCGTCCACCTGCACTCCTCCAAGGCCGGCCTGGCCGGACGGCTCCTGCTCCGGGGTCGCCTTCCCACGCTGTTCCAGCCCCACGCGTGGTCGTTCGAGGCGGCGACCGGGCCCCTGCGCCGGGCCACCGTCGCGTGGGAGCGCCGGGCGGCGAGGTGGGCCGACGCCATCGTGTGCGTGAGCGAGGCCGAGCGGAACCGGGGCGTGGAAGCCGGCGTCCGGGGGCCGTTCCGGGTGATCCCGAACGGGATCGACCTCCAGGCGCTCGAGCCCGCCACCGACGTGGACCGCAGCGAGGCCCGGCGGCGTCTGGGCCTGGACTCCGAGAGCCCGCTGGCGGTGTGCGTCGGCCGGCTGTCCCGGCAGAAGGGCCAGGACCTCCTGCTGGCGGCGTGGCCCGCGGTTCGGCGGGCCGCGCCCGGTGCCGGCCTGGTCCTGGTGGGTGACGGGCCCGACCGGGCCACACTGGAGCGCCGCGGCGTCGCCGGGGTGCGGTTCGCCGGCCTCCGGACCGACGTGCCGGACTGGCTGGCCGCGTCGGAGGCCGTGGTCCTGCCCTCGCGGTGGGAGGGGATGCCGCTGGTGGTGCTGGAGGCCATGGCCCGGTGCCGGAGCGTGGTGGCGGCCGCCGCCGACGGCGTCCGCGAAGCCCTCCCGGACGAGGCCGGCGCGATCGTCCCCATCGGGGATCCCGGCGCGCTGGCGGCGGCCGTGGCCGAACGGCTGCGGGATCCGGCGAGAGCCCGGGCCGAGGGAGAGGCCGGTCGGCGGCACGTGGAGGCCCACCACGATCTCAGGGCCAACCTGGAGGCGGTGGCGTCCCTCTACGACGAGGTCCTGGCGCGCCGCTCGGCCGGTGCGGCCCGCTCGCGGGCGTCGGACTCAGACTGACGCGGGGGCGTAGCTCACGGTCCCCCGGGTCTCCCGGACCCGGTTCGCCACGACGCCCCACACCCGGACCCGCAGCCCGTGCAGGGCCAGCACCGCCTCGCTGGCCGGCGCGGCCATGGTCCCGTCGGAGACCACCAGCAGCACCGCGTCGACCTGGGTGGTGAGCGTGGCGGCGTCGTCGGTGCCCAGGAGCTCGGGCCCGTCCACGATCACGGCGTCGAAGGCGTCGCGGGCCCGCCGGACGACCTCGGCGAACCTCCGAGCCAGAAGGTCCCCGGCGTCGGGGTCGGTGTTCGTCGGCAGGATCGACAGGCCCTCGGTCCACCCCGGCTGGAGGCGAGCGAACATGTCGCCGCCTCCGCGAAGCAGCCCGGCCAGCCCGCCGCCCGAGTCCACCCGCACGGACCGGGACAGCCCGGCCCGGCGGAGGTCGGCGTCGATGAGGAGCACCCGCATGTCCAGGCGGGCCAGGGCGGTGGCCAGGACCCCGGCCACGGTGGTCTTCCCCTCGCCGCGAGCGGCCGAGGTCACGACGATCACGCCCCGGGGCTGTTCCCCCAGCTCGCGCTCCAGGTTCGTCCGGAGCGAGCGGACGGCGGCTCCCACCGAGGCGTCCGACATGGCCCTCGACGGCGCGGCCCTGCGGAGGCGCGGCGAGTTCGGCAGCCGGCCCACCACCGGGTAGCCGGTGAGGACCGCGATGTCGCGCCAGGAGCGCATGCGGGGACGGCTCCGCTCGATGACCACGGCCAGGGCCACCGCGATCACCAGCCCCACCAGGAGCGCCGCCACCTCCATGAGGCGCCGGGGCGGGCCGGACGGGCCTCGGGGGGGAACGGCGGGGGCCACGACCTGCGCCACCACCGACCTGTCGGACTTGGAGTACGCCACCAGGTCCTCGGCGAACGCGTTCGCCACGCTGGCGGCATCGCCGGGATGGCCGAGCGTCACGGTGATGGTGATGTTCCCGGTGTCCGGGGCGAGGGCAGCGTCGACCGCCCCCTCCAGGGTCGCTTCGGACAGACCCAGCCGGGGAGCCATGTTCCGGATCGTCGCCCTCGCGGTGATGTACGCGACGTACTTCGGGCCCACGATCGTGACGATGTCGGTCCCCACCGACGAGTCCGGCGGGGGGGCGATGGCCACGATGGACTCCCCCTGGTACTGGTCGGGGAGCCGCTGGGCGTACACCGCCACTCCGATGACGAGCGGGGCGACGATCAGCAGCAGCAGCTTCCACCGCCACCGCAGTGCGTCGAGCAGTTCGGGCAAGCCGCCCGTGTCCTGTGCCACCTCGTGAGCCTTCCGTCCGGGGCCTGCGTTCGGCCGCGCTTCGGTCTACCCTGGCCGTACCAGCATCGTCCGAAATCGGACGCCGGTTTACCACGAAGTTCCGTCGGCACGCGTGCCCGTGTGCTCTCGAGGGGGGCCCCGACCGGCCTTGTGCGGGCATGCGCATGCCCGGGGATCGAGCTGCCGGATGGCCTACGACCGAAGGCGGACCGAGATTGGAGCCTGACGGCCGATCGATGTCGGACCCCTCGCCCGATGTGGGGGGAGTGGGCCGACCCTAGGCTCCAGCCATGCCGTACGTCCCCCGCAGGTGGAGCTCCGCACGACCCGCCGTCGGGGCCTCCGCCCCGGGGAGCGCACGGCAACTGGACCCCATCTCCGCCACCTCATTCTGGACAGGAGCCTGTACGTGGACCATGCCACAGTCCCCGGCGTCGTGAGCAGGGCCGCCGCTGCCCTGGCCCGACCCGCGGCCGGGGAGGCCTCCTCGCGGGTGTCCGGCATCACCACCGCGTCCCGGCGCATCGGTTACCTGATGGTGGCCACCGACAGCCTGGCCATCCTGGCCGCGTTCCTGTTCGCCTACCGGCTCCGGTTCGGATGGCACACCCCGGCCATGGGGTTCGTGCTGACCATGGCCACGGCGGTGCCGGTGTGGATCGGGATCTTCGCGGCGTACGGCCTGTACGCCGTGCACCGCCACGCCACCAGCGAGGAGTTCCGCCGGATCCTCTCCGCGGTGAGCGTCGGCGTGATGCTCGTGGTGGCGGTGTCGTACTGGTCCCAGGAGTCGTTCTCCCGGAGCTTCGTGGCCCTGTCGTGGCTGACGGCCGTGGCACTCATGTGCATGACCAGGCTGGCCTGGCACCGATTCATCCGCCGGGCCCACAGCGTGGGCGAGCTCACGCTGCGGACCCTGATCGTCGGGACCAACGAGGAGGCGGAGCGCCTGGCCGATCAGATGAGCCCGGCCACGAACGGGTTCGACCTCCTGGGCCACGTGGAGACCATGGCCTCCCGTCCCGGCCTGGACGCGGTGCCGGTGGTGGGCGAGCTCTCCGAGATCGAGGATGTGGTGCGAGCCACCCAGGCCGACTGCGTGTTCGTGGCCTCCTCGGCGGTTCGGGTCGAGGACATGCGCCGGATCACGAAGCTGGCCCGCCAGTACGGCGTGGAGGTCCGGGTCTCGGCGAACCTGCCCGAGCTGTCCTCCAGCCGGCTGTCCGTGCAGACGTTCGCCGGCCTGATGACGCTGTCGGTCCATCCCGTCCGGCTGTCCCGGCCCAAGGCCGTCGTGAAGCGAGCCATCGACCTGGTGGCGGCAGGAACGGCCATCCTGATCACCGCCCTGCTGTGGCTGGCCGCCGCGGTGGCCGTGAAAGCGTCCTCGCGCGGTCCGGTGTTCTTCAAGCAGACCCGGGCCGGCCGGGGCAGCCGGCCGTTCACCGTCTACAAGTTCCGGACCATGGTGGACGGTGCCGAGGAGGCCCTGTCCGAGCTGCGGGCGCTGAACGAGGCCTCCGGGCCCCTGTTCAAGATCCGCGACGACCCCCGGGTGACGCGGGTGGGCAAGTTCCTGCGGCGGTGGAGCCTCGACGAGCTCCCCCAGCTGTGGAACGTGGTGAAGGGCGACATGAGCCTGGTCGGCCCCCGGCCGCCGCTCCCGGAAGAGGTCGAGGCCTACGAGCACGACTGGCACTACGACCGGTTGGACGTGCCGCCCGGAATCACGGGGCTGTGGCAGGTGAGCGGCCGCTCGAACCTGTCGTTCGACGACTACATGCGGCTCGACCTGTCCTACGTGGAGAACTGGTCGATCGGGTTCGACCTGTTCATCCTGGCGAAGACCGTCCCCGCGCTGCTGTCCCGCAAGGGGGCCTGGTAGCGAGGGGCGCCCGCAGGTGGAGCCCCGCCGTCGGGGGGACGGCGGGGCTCCCACATCCCGGCACGACCGAACGCGAACGCGAAGGCGAAGGCTTCCACCCCGACCCGGGGGGGTCGGGCGAACGACCGGCGGCTCGGCTCCTCCCGTGCCGTCCGGCCGGAACGCCAGCGGTCAGGGTCACTCCTGCCGGCGAGGGGGCGGCAGGAGTGACCGGATCGTGGTCAGCAGCTCCTCCATGTCGAAGGGCTTGGCCACGAAGGCGTCCACCGCGTAGTCCTCGGCCCGCTTGCGGTCCCCCGGACCCGTCCTCGCCGACACCACCACCACGCGGGGCGTGGTGAGGCCCCGCCGCCGGATCTCGTGGAGCACCGCCCACCCGTCGAGCACCGGCATCATGAGGTCCAGGAGCATGACGTCCGGGTTGACCTCCTCCAGCAGGGCCAGCGCGGCGTGGCCGTTCGCCGCCACATATGTGCGGTAGCCCTCGAGCTCGAGGTTGAACCTGACCAGGAACACCAGATCCGACTCGTCCTCCACCACGAGGACCGAGCCGGGGGGATCCTGCGGCCGCTGGGGCTGCTGGGGCGTCTGCATGGCGGCCTCTCAGGACGTCCCGAACCGGGTCAGGCGCACGCCGGCGGGCGGAGCGAGGCGGCCGATCACATGGGCCTCGTGTCCGGCCTCGCCGGCGGCCTCGATGGCGTCGGTGGCCCGGTCCGCGGGGACCGCCAGAGCCATCCCGATCCCCATGTTGAAGGTCGACCACATGTCCCGGTCGGAAACGTCGCCCAGACGCCGGACGAGGTCGAATACGGGCTGCGGCGTCCAGGCCGACGTGTCGACGTCGGCGCCAAGACCGTCCGGCAAGACCCGGGGGAGGTTCTCGGGGAGCCCGCCGCCGGTGACGTGGGCCGCGGCGTGCAGGAGCCCGGCGCGGGACAGGCGAGCCAGCAGCGGCGCGTAGATGGCGGTCGGTTCGAGCAATTCTTCGGCCACGGTCCTCCCTCCGAGGTCGCCCGGACGATCATCCAGCGACAGCGCCCCGGAGTCCAGCAGAGCGACGCGGACCAGGCTGAAGCCGTTCGAATGGAGCCCGGAGGAGGCCAGGCCGACCAGCACGTCGTCCGGCCGGACGCGATGGGGGCCGAGGAGGCCGTCCCCGTCGACGAGCCCCACGCAGAAGCCCGCCAGGTCGAACCGGTCCGGCTCCATCGTGCCGGGATGCTCGGCGGTCTCCCCGCCCAGGAGGGCGCACCCCGCCCGCCGGCAGCCCTCGGCCACCCCTTCGACCAGCGCGGCGACGTCCTCTGGGACCACCTTCCCCACGGCCAGGTAGTCCAGGAAGAACAGGGGCTCGGCCCCCGTGCAGGCCACGTCGTCGGCGCACATGGCCACCAGGTCGATGCCGACCGTGTCGAGCCGTCCGGCCATCCGGGCCACCTCGGTCTTGGTCCCGACGCCGTCGGTGGCCGCGGCCAGGAGCCGTCCGTCGGCCAGCCGGAACAGCCCGGCGAACCCTCCGACGGATTCGGCGACCTCCGGCCGGGTGGCCTTCGCGGCGATGCCGGCGATGAGCGACACGGCCCGCCCGGCCGCCTCGAGGTCGACGCCGGCGTCCCGGTAGCCAGGGCTGGCGGGAGGCGCTGCGGGTGCCCTGCGCAGGGGTTCCGGTTCGGCCCCCTCCCTGACCGGGGGGCTATCGCTCGGCTGTGCCGGCATCCCCTCGCTCTCCTTCCGGCCTCGCTCGTGAGCCCCCCGGACCCCCTCCGCTCCAGCCGGCGGTTCGTCCACTTACTGGCCGGGGACGGGCTGCTCCAGCAGGAGCTTGGTCGGCGTCTGGTCGGGGATCGGGATCGGATACTCGCCGTCGAAGCAGGCCCGGCAGAACTGGCCCGCGTCCGAGCCTGTGGCCGCCACCAGGTCGTCCAGCCCGAGGTAGGCCAGCGAGTCGGCCCCGACGAACTCCCGGACCTCGTCCACCGACAGGTCCGACGCCACCAGCTCCTTGCGCGTGGGCATGTCGATGCCGTAGAAGCAGGGCCACCGGATGGGCGGCGAGGTGATCCGGAGGTGGACGGCCACCGCCCCGGCCTCCCGGAGGGTCTGGATGATCTGGCGGGTCGTGGTCCCCCGGACGATCGAGTCGTCCACCACCACGACGCGCTTGCCCCGCATGGAGTCCGGGATGGGGTTCAGCTTCAGCTTCACGCCCCGCTGGCGGAGCGACGGCGTGGGCTGGATGAAGGTCCGGCCAACGTAGCGGTTCTTCATGAGCCCCTCGCCGTACGGGATGCCGGCGGCCTCGGCGTAGCCCTGCGCAGCGGATTGGGCGGTGTCGGGGACGGGGATGACCATGTCCGCCTCCACCGGTGCGCTCCGGGCCAGTCGCCGGCCCATCTCGGCCCGGGCCACGTGCACCGTCCGGCCGTACAGGCGCGAGTCCGCCCGAGCCAGGTACACGAACTCGAACAGGCACAGGGCCTTCCGGGGGGACTCGGCGAAGCGGCGGGACCGCAGGCCGTGCTCGTCGACCATGACCAGCTCGCCCGGTTCGACCTCGCGGACGTACGTGGCGCCGACGATGTCGAGGGCCGAGGTCTCGCTGGCGAAGCAGAACCCGCCGGGGAGCTTGCCGATCGCGAGCGGCCGCAGCCCGTGCGGGTCCCGGGCGGCGTAGACGGTCTGTTCGTCCATGAACAGGAACGAGAACGCGCCCTGGAGCCTCGGGAGGACCCGCATGGCGGCCTCCTCCACGCCGTCGATGATCTGCTCGGCCATCAGCGTGGCCACCAGGTCGGAGTCGGTGGTGGAGCGGCCCATGGGATCCCGACCGGCGTCCGCGGCAAGCTCACGGGTGTTCACCAGATTGCCGTTGTGCCCCAGGGCCAGCCCCCGGACTCCGTCGGTCTTGAAGGACGGCTGTGCGTTGTCCCAGGTGGTGGACCCGGTGGTCGAGTATCGGGTGTGCCCGATCCCCAGGTCGCCCTGGAGGGTGGACAGCGTGCCCTCATTGAATACCTGGGCCACGAGCCCGAGCTCGCGGTAGACGAGGATGTTGTGCCCGTCCGAGACGGCCATCCCGGCCGATTCCTGCCCCCTGTGCTGGAGCGCGAACAGCCCGAAGTAGATCAGCCTGGAGATGTCCTCGCCGGGGGCCCACACCCCGAACAGCCCACATGCCTCGCGCGGGTCTTCCCCTTCACCCATCGAGCCGATGCTAGCACCCGGGTATCCGGAGCTTCGGAAGTTCGGTCCGATAACCGGTCAGCGCTCGCCCAGGAGCCGAGGGATGGCGTCCTCGTGGATGGCCCTGGCTTCGGCGACGGTGAGCTCGAAGAGGTTGTCGAAGACCATCCTGGGGCCGCCGGTCTCGCCGAGGCGGGCGAACGGGACGTGGAGGGAGGCGGCGAGGTCATCGAAGGCCGCTGCCCGTTCGGGGGCAACGCTGACCACCGCCCGGCTGGCGGATTCGGCGAACAGGGTGACGTGGGCGGGGAGGTCGCCGGGGAGGCTCACGGCGAAGCCGGTGTCGGCCGCCAGGGCCGACTCCGTGAGCGCGATGGCCAGGCCGCCGTCGGAGCAGTCGTGGGCGGATTCGAGGAGGTCTTCCTTCGAGGCCTCTTGCAGCAGTTCGATGAGGGCCCGCTCGGCATCGAGGTTGAGCGACGGTGGACGGCCGGCCACTCGGCCCAGGACCACCTCGGCGAACTCGGTCCCGCCGAGCTCGGCCTCGGTCTCGCCGAGGAGGTAGACATACAGGCCTGGCCGGGGGAAGCCCGTTCGGACCAGCAAGCGGTAGTCGTCGATGAGGCCGAGCATCCCGACCACCGGCGTCGGCCAGATCGCGGAGTCGCCGGACTCGTTGTAGAAGCTCACGTTCCCACCGGTGACCGGGGTGCCGAGCGCCGTGCAGGCGTCGGACATCCCGCGGATGGATTCCGCGAAGGCCCACATCACCTCGGGGCGCTCGGGGTTCCCGAAGTTCATGCAGTTCGTGATGGCGAGCGGCCGAGCCCCGACCGTGGCCACGTTCCGCGCGGCCTCGGCCACGGCATGGGCCGCCCCGAGGTAGGGATCGAGCACGCCGTACCGGCCCTTGCCGTCCGTGGACATGGCCATGGCCTTCAGCGTGCCCTCGATCCGGACGATCGCGGCGTCCGCCCCGGGTCCGAGCACGGTCTGCCCTCCGACGATGGAGTCGTACTGCTCGAACGCCCACCGCTTTGTGGCGACGTTCGGTGACCCGAGCAGCATGACGAACGCCTCGCCGGGCGGGGTGGTGACCGTGGCGAAGGTGGGGTCGTCCTCGCGGAGCGCATCGAGCTCGGCCGGCTCCCGCATGACGCGGCGGTACGTCGGGCCCTCCTCGGCCAGCGACCTTGCCGGGACCTCGGCCACGACCGCGCCATCACTGCTGGCCCGGACGTTGCCGTGGCTCGCCACGTGCCCGATGACCGCGGGGGGCAGCCCCCATTTCTCGCAGATCGCGCCGACCTCCTCGAGCTTCGCCGGCTCGACCACCGCCAGCATCCGCTCCTGGGACTCGCTGGTGAGGATCTCGAACGGCTCCAGGCCCGCCTGGCGGAGCGGGACGGCGTCGAGGTCCACGTCGGCGCCCATCCCGGCCCGGGCCCCCGACTCGCTCACCGCGCACGTCAGCCCGGCGCCGCCGAGGTCCTGGAGGCCGATGAGCAGGTCCCGTTCGACCAGCTCCTGGCAGCACTCGATGAGGAGCTTCTCCGTGAACGGGTCCCCGATCTGGACTGACGGGCGGCTGTCCTCGGAGTCGTCCTCCAGGGTCCGGGAGGCCAGCACGCTCACGCCGCCGATCCCGTCCCGGCCGGTCCGTCCGCCGATCAGCACCAGGAGGTTCCCCTCCCCTTCGGCGCGCCCCCGCATCAGGCGGTCGGCGCGGGCGATGCCCACGCACATCACGTTCACCGTGGGGTTGGCGCTGTGGCAGTCGGCGAACGCGATCTCGCCCCCCACGGTGGGCACGCCGATGCAGTTCCCGTAGCCGCCGATCCCGGCCACCACGCCGCCGAACAGCCATCGGTTGCGCGGCTCCGTCAGCGGCCCGAACCGCAGCGGATCGAGCAGCGCCACTGGACGGGCGCCCATGGACAGGATGTCCCGGACGATCCCGCCGACCCCGGTGGCCGCGCCCTGGTACGGCTCCACGGCTGACGGGTGGGAGTGCGACTCCAGCTTGAACACGGCGGCCAGCCCGTCGCCGAGGTCCACCACGCCGGCGTCCTCGCCCGGGCCGACCAGGACGGCGGGCCCCTCGGTGGGGAGCTTCTTCAGGTGGACCTTGCTGGACTTGTACGAGCAGTGTTCGGACCACATGACCGAGTACATGGCCAGCTCGGCGCGGTTCGGCTCCCGGCCCAGGGTCTTGAGGACCCGCTCGTACTCGTCGTCGGTGAGCCCGAGGACGCGGTGCAGGGGCTCGGTCGGGGGCGCCTGCGACATCAGCGGGCGAACGTGTCGGTGGGGGGCGATACGGTCATGGGTCGGCGCCAGGATAGAGGAGGCGAGAGCCGTGCGATGGGATGAGTTCGTGGAAGCCTGCCCGGACATCGGCAAGCCGGCGCAGGAGCGGTTCGAACGCGACCAGCTGGTCCTGCTGGGAACGATCTCCCGCGACGGCTGGCCCCGGATCAGCCCGTGCGAGCTGGACTTCGTGGGCGGCCAGCTGACCATGGGCATGATGTGGCGCTCGCCCAAGGCCCTCGACCTGCTCCGAGGCAGCCCGCTGGTGGTCCACAGCATCCAGGCCGACCGCCACGCCACCGAACCCGACATCAAGCTCTTCGGCCGCGGCATCGACCTCCGCCAGCCCGACACCCGCGAGGCCTACCGGGAGGCCATCAAGCAGCGCATCGACTGGGCCCCAGAGGAACCCAGGTTCCACCTGTTCGCCTTCGACGTCGAGCGCGCCGCCGTGCTGGCCTTCGCCAACGACATCGAGACCGTCACCCTCTGGGACGCGGAGCAGGGCCTGCGAACCCGAACCAAGCGCGGCGACGAGTAGCGCCGTTCTCAGCCGACGCGTTCGAGGGCTCGTTCGAGGAGGGACTGGAACAGGGGCTGGCCGCCGGTGGGGCCGGTGTCGGGGTCGACCGCGTGCTCGGGGTGGGGCATGAGGCCGACCACGTTGCCGCGCTCGTTGCGGAGGCCGGCGATGGCGTTCGCGGCACCGTTGGGGTTGTGGTCGTCGTCGACCGAGCCGTCGGGGGCGCAGTAGCGGAACACCACCAGGCCCTCGTCCTCGATCCGCTGGAGCTCGGCGGCCGACGCCGTGAACTGACCCTCGCCGTGCTTGATCGGGATCCGCAGGAGCTCGCCCGGGACCAGACCTGCCGTGAGGATGCTGGTGGAGGTCTCCACGCGGAGGTTCACGATCCGGCACACGAACCGGAGGGACCTGTTGCGGATCAGCGCGCCGGGGAGCAGGCCGGCCTCGCACAGGATCTGGAACCCGTTGCAGATGCCCACCACGGGGTGACCGGCCTCGGCGAACTCGCGCACGGCGGGCATCACGTCGGCGAACCGCGCGATGGCCCCCGTTCGCAGGTAGTCGCCGTAGGAAAAGCCCCCGGGCAGGATCAGTGCATCCAACGCGGGGAGGTTCTTGTTGCCGTGCCACACCGACACGGGGTCACCCCCCATAGACCGCACTGCCCGCAGCGCGTCCCGGTCGTCAAGCGAACCGGGGAACGTGATGACCCCGACCCTCGGCCTCATCTGGTCCGCCCGTGCGGCACTTCGGCCCTCCCCACCACGTAACCGCCGGTGTTGAGGGGCCCTCCCTCGTCGCCCTCCCAACGGACCTCGACGGTCTCGATCACCGGGTTCGCCAGGAGGCGGTGCCCGATGTCCTCGATCTGTTCGCGGGCCGCCTCGACGTCGTCGGCCTCCACCGTGAGCTCGATGTGCTTGCCCACCCGGACCTCGGATACGTTCGTCCAGCCCATGTGGGGCAGCGCGTCCTCGATGGCCTTGCCCTGGGGGTCCAGCAGGCCCTCCTTCAGCCGGACCACGACCTCGACGTGGTACTTCACGCCGCTCCCATCCTTCGAAGGTACTCCGCCCACGGGTCGCCGGTGAGGCGTTCATAGGCCTCGCGGTAGCGGGCGGCTGTCTGCTGGATGACTTCCGCCGGCAGGGCCGGCGGGGGCGGCTCGTGGTCCCAGCCGCTCGAGTCGAGCCAGTCCCGGACGTACTGCTTGTCGAACGACGGCTGCGGGCCCCCTGGCTCGTACCGGTCGGCTGGCCAGAACCGCGACGAGTCCGGCGTCATGACCTCGTCGCACAGCATGAGCTCGCCGCCGGCGAACCCGAACTCGAACTTCGTGTCGGCCACGATGATGCCCTGCTCCCGGGCCACTTCCGCTCCACCTTCGTACACCGCGATCGTGAGCTCCTTGAGCCGCTGGGCCAGCCCCTCACCGATCAGCTCGCCGGCCCGTTCCAGCGAGATGTTCTCGTCGTGACCGGTCTCGGCCTTGGTGGCTGGGGTGAAGATCGGCTCGGGCAGCCGGTCGGATTCCCTCAGCCCGGACGGCAGCGGCACCCCGCACACCGCCTGCGACGACCGGTACTCCTTCCACCCGGACCCGCTGAGGTACCCGCGGGCCACGCACTCGATGGGAACCATCCGGGCCCGCGTCACAAGCATGGCCCGCCCGGCCAGGTCTGGGTCGCCGGTGAACGGGGCCGGGAACTCGCGCACGTCGGCCGTCAGCAGGTGGTTCGGCACGATGTCGGCCGTCTTCTCCAGCCAGAACAGCGTGAGCGCCGTGAGGACCCGGCCCTTGTCCGGGATGTCCGTGGGCAGGACCACGTCGAACGCGGAGATGCGGTCGCTCGCCACCATCAGCAGGTCGTCCCCGGCCTCGTAGATGTCCCGGACTTTCCCGCGACCATGGAGCTCGGCCATCACACCCACGCCTGCATCACCTCGCGATGTCCAGCTTCTCCAGCCGGTCGAACACGGCATCCAGGTGCCGGACCGCCGAGGCCGGGTCGAACAGGGCCTGGAACTCGACCGGCGAGATGTGCTCGCGGACCGGCGGCTGCGACAGCAGCATGTCGCGGAAGTCCTCGCCCCGGTCCCACGCGGCCGCCGCGGCCTCCTGCACCACCCGGTAGGCCTCCTCCCGCGACACCCCCTTGTCCACCAGCGCCAGCAGCACCCCCTGCGAGAACGCCACACCCCCGCCGGCCTCCACGTTCGCCAGCATCCGCTCGGGGAACACTCGGAGGCCCTCCATGACCCCAGTGAACAGGTGGAGGAGGTAGTGCAGCAGGATCGTGGAGTCCGGCAGGATCACCCGCTCCGCCGACGAGTGCGAGATGTCGCGCTCGTGCCACAGAGCCACGTCCTCCAGGGCCGGGACCAGGTTCCCACGGATCACCCGAGCCAGGCCGCACACCCGCTCGCAGATGATCGGGTTCCGCTTGTGGGGCATGGCCGACGAGCCCTTCTGGCCGCTGGCGAACGGCTCCTCCACCTCGCGGACCTCGGTCCGGGCGAGGTGGCGGATCTCCGTGGAGAACTTCTCAAGCGACGCCGCGGCGATGGCGAGCGCGGCCATGTACTCGGCGTGCCGGTCGCGCTGCAGGATCTGCGACGAGGCCTCCGCCGGGCGCATCCCGAGCTCGGCGCACACGTACTCCTCCACCCGCGGATCGACCTTCGCGTAGGTCCCCACCACCCCGCTGACCTTCCCCACGCTCACCACGTCGTGTGCCCGCCGCAGCCGCTCCCGGTCCCGGTCCAGCTCGAATGTCCACAGGGCCAGCTTGTGGCCGAACGTGATGGGCTCGGCGTGGACACCGTGGGTCCGGCCCATCATCACGGTGCTCCGATGCTCGAGTGCCCGAGCCCGGACCACCGCCATCAGCCGCTCCAGCCGGGCCAGCAGCAGGTCGGCGGCCTCGCGGAGCTGCAGCCCGAGCGCGGTGTCCAGCAGGTCCGACGAGGTCATGCCGAAGTGGATCCACCGGCCCTCGGGCCCGATGGACTCCGCCACGTTCTGCACGAACGCCGCCACGTCGTGGTTCGTCACACGCTCCAATTCGGCCACTCGCTCCACCGAGAACGTGGCCCGGGAGCGGATCGCAGTGAGGTCGGCCTCCGGGATCCGGCCCAGGCGGCCCCACGCCTCGCAGGCCAGGACCTCGATCCTGAGCCAGTGGCGGAGTCGGGCCTCGTCCGACCAGACCGCGCCCATCTCGGGCTGCGTGTAGCGCGGGATCATCGGGCCGGGCGGCTCCTCGGGCGGCGGGCGCTGATCGATCCGGTCACAGCTTCGGGCCCTCGGCCAGGTCCTCCTTGAACTGCCGGAGGCGGCGACGGACCTCTTCGTCACCGACCCCGATGATCTGGGCGGCCAGGATGGCGGCGTTCGTGGCCCCGTCGATGGCCACCGTGGCCACGGGCACCCCTCGCGGCATCATCACGGTCGAGTACAGCGCGTCGACCCCGCCCGTGTACTTCGAATAGATCGGCACGCCGATCACAGGGAGCACCGTCCGGGCGGCCACCGCCCCGGCCAGGTGCGCGGCCAGCCCCGCCCCGCAGATCAGGACCTTGATCCCGCGCTCCTCCGCCACTCGCGCGTATTCGTCCACCGAGTCGGGGTTGCGGTGGGCGGACAGCACGCGGACCTCGTTCGCGATCTCGAGCTTGTCGAGGATGGTGGCGGCCTGCTGGATGATGGGGAGGTCGGAGGCGGAACCCACCAGGATCCCCACCATCGGGTTCCTGCTCTCCTCCTCAGCCACCCGTTCGTTCCTCCGCGAGCGCCTCTCCGGCCGCCGCCGCCTCCGCCGCGATGTCGCGGCGGTACTGCATCCCCTCGAACGACACCGCCTCGCAGGCCCGATACGCGCGTGCCCTGGCCTCGGCCAGCGAGGGCCCCAGGGCCGAGACCGCCAGGACGCGCCCGCCTGCCGTCAGCACTCTACCGTCCCGAAGGACCGTTCCCGAGTGGAACAGGTGGACCCCTTCCACCGACGAGGCCCCGTCCAGCCCCTCCACCGGCAGGCCGGTCCGGGGGTCGTCCGGGTACCCCTCGGAGGCCAGGACCACGGTCACGCAGGCGTCGTCGCTCCACAGCGTCCGGTAGTTCGAGAGGTTCCCCTCCACGCAGGCCAGCAGGATCTCGCACAGGTCAGAGCCCAGGCGGGGCAGGATGGCCTGGGTCTCGGGATCGCCGAACCGGCAGTTGAACTCGAGGACCTGCGGACCCTCGTCGGTGAGCATGAGCCCGGCGTACAGGACCCCGCGGTACTCGATCCCGTCGGCCTCCAGGGCCCGGACGGTGGGCTGGAGGATGCGATCGACGATGTCGGCCTGGAGCCCCTCGTCGACGAACGGCACCGGCGAATACGCGCCCATCCCGCCGGTGTTCGGACCGGTGTCGCCGTCGCCGATCCGCTTGAAGTCCTGGGCCAGCGCCAGCGGAATGACCGTCCGGCCGTCGGTGAGGGCCAGCGCGCTGAGCTCCCGCCCCTGGAGGAACCGTTCGATCACCACCGTGGCCGGCTCGCCCGGGGGGTGCTGGAGGCAGGCCCGCACGGCGCCCTCGGCCTCGTCGCGATCCTCCGTGACCGTCACGCCCTTGCCCGCGGCCAGGCCGTCCGCCTTCACCACGTACGGCGGCCCAACCTCGTCCAGGAACCGGAGAGCCGGTTCGACCTCGCGGAAGGCCTCGGAGTCTCCCGCCGGGATCCCGTGACGCCGGCACAGGTCCTTGGCCCACGACTTCGACCCCTCGAGCATCGCCGCCTCGCGGTTCGGCCCGAAGACGGGCAGGGCCCGGGCCCCGAACTCGTCAACGATCCCCGCCACCAGCGGGGCCTCGGGGCCCACGACCGTGAGGTCGATCCCCTGACGCTCGGCGAACTCGGCCATGCCCGACACGTCCGCCGCCGCGATCGGCACCAGCGTGGCCACCTCGCCGATGCCGGCGTTCCCCGGCGCGGCGAACAGCCGGTCGACGGTCGGGTTCTGGCCGAGCTGCCAGGCCAGGGTGTGCTCCCGCCCGCCCTGCCCGACGATGAGCACCTTCACTAAAGGCGCAGCTTAGTGCACCGCCCCGGAAATACGGTGGCATTCGGACGATCGGCGCTAGCCGCCCAGGGATTCCGCCCAGGGCTCCCGGTCGCAGTTCGCCCTGAGGAACTGCCGGACCAGGGCCGGATCGCCCGCGTCCACCGAGCGGGCGATGCGTTGCATGAGCTCCACCGGCCCTCCCGCGCCGGGATCCACTGCCGCCAGCTGCGGCCACGAGGGGATCCGGTCGATCGTCTCGGCGGCACCGGACATCTGGGCCCCATCCCCGCGGTTGTAGCCGTCGAGCCAATACCCGTACCACTGGCAGGTCGAGGCGACCGCGAGATCACCGGCCAGGCCCTTCTCCTCCTCGAGCGCCGGGTACGCCTCGATGTTGGCCCGCTGGAGGTCGAAGTTGCCCCCGGGCGGGAGGGGAATCTCCCCGCTCACCCGGTCGAAGACCGAGAGTTGCTCGTCGGGCGTGAGGTACACGGATGCCGCGTACCCGGCACCGAGCAGGAACAGCAGCCCCGCCGTCATCATGGCCACCAGCCGGTGGCGGGCGAACCGTTGCCGCCGCGTGGGGCGGTACGCCTCGTGGGACACGTCCATGGACACGACCTCCTCGAACAGGGCCTTCGCGGCCGACGAGTCCGCTGCGGAGGCCAGATCCGCGTCATCGACCCGGGCCAGGGCGCCCACCAGCTCGTCGAGTCCGTCGCGATCGGTCACCATGTCTCCTCCACCTTCGGAACGGGCGAATGCCCGTCGGTCCACACATGTCCGGTTCCCCCCGGCCGTTTCACGTCCACGCCGAGGCGGGCAAGCTGGCCGGCGAATCGCCTCCGGGCCCGGTGGACCCGGATCCTGGCTGCACCCGGCGTGCAGTCGAGGACCCGCCCGAGCTCACCGGAGGAGAGGCCCTCCCACGCGACGAGCCCAAGCAGGTCACGGTCGGACGCGGAGAGGCGACCGAACGCCCCGGCGACCCGGTCGCCGCGCTCGCCACCGTCCGATCCGGACGGGTGATCGGACGGCCGGAGCGATCGGAGCCCGGCGAACAGGCGAAGGCGGCGGCGCCCACTCCGCCGGTGGTTGGCCAGCACCCGGCGGGCCACTCCGTACAGCCACAGGCGGGCTTCCGGGCCGGCGGGGACGTCGCCCAGCCGGCGCCACGCAGCGAGGAACGTCTCGGCGACCACGTCGTGGGCGTCGTCGGCAGCATCCACCCGCCGCAGCGCGTACCCCAGGAGCCGCGCGTAGTTGGCGTCGTAGATCTCACGGAACCGCTCGAGCTCACTCCGTGACTGCGTGATCGATCCTCCTCTCGCGGACGCCGGACGGTCGCCTCGGCGCTCGCCCATCCACGCCGTCCCGCCGATCGGGCGGTCGCACGCTCATGTCCGGCAGTCGTCGCGCTGTTTCACCGGGCTCGCTACATTTGCCGCCGCCACGGTGGGGCGCCACGCATCCCCCCCGCGACCCGCGGGAGTCGTCACGGGCTGAGCAGGGTCTGTTCCCGGGAAGGGCCGACCGAAACCGCGGTCACCGGAACGCCTCCGAGGTCGGTGATGTGCTCGACGTAGGCTCGGGCGGCCTTGGGGAGATCCTCGAAGGACCGCGCCTCGGAGAGGTCCTCCTCCCAGCCCTCGACCTCCTCGTAGAGCGGCCGGGCCGCGTGGAAGAGCGACTGGTGCGGCGGGAAGTGGTCGTAGGTCTCGTCGCCGGCGCGATACCCGGTGCACACCTTGACCTTCGGGAAGCCGGACAGCACGTCGAGCTTGGTCAGGAACACCTCGGTCAGCCCGTTGAGGCGCGCCGCGTAGCGAAGGAGCACGGCGTCGAACCAGCCGCACCGGCGCTTCCGGCCGGTGGTGGTGCCGAACTCCTGGCCCCGCTCCCCCATCCGCTCGCCGTCGGCCTCGGTGTCCTCGGTGGGGAACGGGCCCGAGCCCACCCGGGTCACGTAGGCCTTGGTCACGCCGATCACGCGGTCCACCTCGTGGGGGCCGAGACCGGTGCTGGCCAGCGCCCCACCGGCCACCGGCGACGAGGACGTGACGAACGGGTAGGTTCCGTGGTCGAGGTCCAGGAGAGTCCCCTGGGCGCCCTCCAGCATGACCTGCTTCCCGGCCCGCAGGGCGTCCCACAGAACCTTCGACGTGTCCGCGACATGGGGCTCCAGCCGCTCCGCGTAGCCCATGTAGTCCTCGACGATGCCCTCGGCTTCGAGGGGAAGGCGGCCGTACACCTTCGTCAGGATGAGGTTCTTCTCCTTGAGGACGACGTCCAGCTTCTGCCGGAAGATCTTCTGGTCGTACAGGTCCTGCACGCGCAGGCCGATCCGGGCGGCCCGGTCGGCATAGGCGGGCCCGATCCCGCGCTTGGTGGTTCCCAGGGCGTGCTTGCCCAGGAACCGCTCGGTGACCTTCTCCAGCTCCAGGTGGTACGGCATGATCAGGTGGGCGTTCCCGCTGATGACGAGCCGCGACGTGTCGATCCCGCGCGCGTTGAGCGTGTCCATCTCCTCCAGCAGGACCCGGGGATCGATGACCACGCCGTCGGCGATCACCGAGGTGATGTGGGGGTAGAGGATCCCGCTCGGGATCAGGTGCAGCTTGAGGAGCCGACCACCCGCCAGCACGGTGTGCCCGGCGTTGTTCCCCCCCTGGTAGCGCACGACGAAGTCCATGTGGTCGGCCACGAAGTCCGTGACCTTTCCCTTGCCTTCGTCGCCCCACTGGGTCCCGACAAGGATCGTGGCCGGCATGCCGCGGATTGTAGCCCCGGGGTCACCCGCCTCGGCCGCGCACCCGAAGCTCCGATGCGACACTGAGCGAGGTCGATTTCCGCCCGGGCTCCCGCGAACCACAACTCCTTCGGGATCGGGGAACGTTCGGGGCCGGGCGAGCGTCGTGTCCCTGCGCGCCGCGATGCGAGTGGCGGGTTCGGTGGGGAGGAGGAGAGGGTGACGTTCAGGGTGGTCCGCCGCTTCGTCGCCGTGGCGGCCGGCCTCGTCCTGGCCGGGTCCCTGGTGGGCTGCCAGGCGAGCGGAATCTCGGCGAGAGGTGGCTCGCCGCTGTCTCCGGCGCCGAGTCCGACCACGGCCGGTTCCACGACCGGTGCGCCGACTCCGTCCCTCGAGTCCCCCACGCCCGGGCCGAGCGTCTCGCCATCCGCCCGGCTCTCGGTCTCGCCTTCCGCACAGCCATCCGCCGAGCCCTCGGTGTCGCCCTCCACGCGGCCCTCCGCGGAGCCGTCGCCGCCGGCCGAGCCCACGCCCACCGCTGAGCCGACCCCGACCCCCGAGCCGGAGGTCCTCCGGGTGGGTTCGGAGGGGCCGCAGGTGGAGAGGCTCCAGCGACGGCTGGCGTCGATGCGGTTCTTCGTCCCCGACGTCGACGGGGTCTTCGGCGAGGACACCATGCACGCCGTGATGGCCTTCCAGAAGGCGAACGGCATCGGCATCGACGGCGTGGTCGGGCCTGAGACCCGCACCGCACTGGAGGATCCGGTTGCGCTGACCCCGAGGGAGTCCACCCCGGGCCGGCACGTCGAGATCGACCTGTCCAGGCAGATCCTGATGTTCGTGTGGAAGGGGCGCGTCACGCATGTGTTCGACACCTCCACGGGAAGTGGCGGGATGTTCGAGAACCAGTCGGGTGACCTGGTGCAGGCCAGGACGCCGGTCGGGCATTTCGCCGTGCAGCGCAAGATCGACGGTCTGCGGGTGAGCTATCTGGGCGAGATGTGGCGGCCCGCGTACTTCTACGGCGGGTACGCCATCCACGGGTCGCCATCGGTGCCCGCGTACCCGGCGAGCCATGGGTGCGTCCGGCTGACGTTCAGCGCCATGGACTGGGCCTTCGACCGGCTGCCCGTCGGCACTCCGGTGTTCGTCTCCACCGGCTGACTCGTCCGTCCCGGTGGCCGCGCGACGCGTGCGGCGCACGAAGACGCTGCTCACGGGGCACGAATCCGTGGCCGGAGGTTCTCGGCCGGGGACGACGAGGGGGCATGGCACTCACCAGGCGCGAATTCCTGAGGCTGTCGGCCGGAGCCGCCGCAGCGACACAGCTTGCCACCGCTGTGGTGGCTGAAGTACTAGCTGCGCCGGACCCTACCGCTCGATGCGGAACCTGATCCGGACGTGCGTGTGGTACTCCCCGATCTGGTCGCCCTCCACGGTGGCGCTGGTCTCGAGGATGTCCATCCCCTCGATCCCCCGCAGCGTCTTCGCCGCCTCCGCCAGGGCCTGCGCCGCCGCGTCCCGCCACGACTCCGTCGACACCCCCACCAGATCGATCGTCTTGATCACCGACATCGCGCGCTCCTTCCCCACAAGGCCTGCGTTCTGGCGTGCCGCCGGATTGTAGGCGCGCCGGCTGATCGTTACCCGGCGCTGGTGTAGGCGTCGATCATCCGGCGGTAGTTCGCAGCGATCTTCGCGGCGGCGTCGTCGCGGGTGGACTCCGCGTCGACGTACGCCTTCAGCGGGTCCCACCAGATGGTCCGGCCGATGGCGAAGCCGATGTAGCCGGGGACGCCCGCGCCCTGCTGCAGCCAGTGGATGACCGCGTTGTCGTCGGCGCCCCGACCGAGGACCACGCAGGCCACGCCGTCCCGGCCCCCGCTCCTGACTTGCTGGCTGATCATCTCGCAGTCCTCGCGCGCGTCGATGCCCTCGATCTTCCAGATGTCCGGCTCCACGCCCGCGTCCTGGAGCTCCTCGATGGCCCGGCGCATGAGCTCCGGCCGGAGCTCGCGGTCGTACCGGTCCGCGTCGCCGTCCACCGAGTCCAGCTGGTGCGGCGCCGCCGGCACCAGCAGCTCGAACAGGAACGTGCGGTCGTTCGCGTGCAGCCAGTCCCCCAGCCGCTTCAGCCGGGCGGCCTGGCGCCGGTTCATCACCTGATCAGCCTCGGGGTTCCACCGCACCAGCACCTTCGAGAACGTCGGGTCGAACTCCTCGATGTGGGCGCCGAAGTCCTCGCCGTAGTCGAAGTCGAACTCGTCCTGCCCGGACTTCTCCACCGGCATGGCGAGCACGAAGCCCTCCTTCTTCGCCATGCGGGCGATGTCGGCGCCGAACTGCTCGTCGACCAGGATCCCGGCGGCGTCCTTCGGCGCGCCGTCCTCGACGGCCTTGCGGAACCCCTCGAAGATCACCATCTTCGCGTTGGAGATCCGCTCTGCCTCCTCCGGCGAGGGCGGGCCGGTGATCCCGAAGAACTTCTTCTGGAACGACCCCCGGTGGTCGAAGGCCAGGATGTACAGGGGCTTGTCGTACCCGAGCGCCATGTCGATGCTCCTTTCACACGCGCGACTGGCCGTCACGACCGGGAGGTCCCCGGCCGCGGGCTCGCTCCCCAATTGTTCCAAACCCGGGGCCGGCTCGGGAACCGGCCATCAGTCCCGCGGATGGGGTGCCGTTCGGAGACCGACAGGGTAGGCTCGCGCGGAACTCGAGGGGAGGATCCCGGCTCATCATGACGGAACCCGAACTGCGCCCTGAGCGCGCCGCGCCCGAGGGCGCACCACCCGCACCGATCGGCGTCACGGTCGGGTCATCGGTCCGGGCCGGGGCCCGGGATCCCATCGTGATCTGCCTGCTCCTCGCGGCGTTCTTCGACGGGATCTCGGGAAACGCCCCGCATTCGATGCTGCTGGTGGGAACGGCCCTGGCGCTCGCGGTCACCGCGGCCCGGGCCCGGGTCGGGCTGGCCACCGATCCGCCGCCAGAGGGCTTCCTGGCCCGCATCCGCGACGTGCTGACCCGCTCCTCGGCGCCGCTGCTGGCCACCGTCGCCTTGGCGTTCTCGCTGGTGATCGGATGGTGGGGCCGGTACTCGTGGCCGTCCACGCTTCCTCTGGTGGTGCTGGGTGGGGTGGCCATCGCGATCGCGTGGGGCGGGCCGCTCCGGGAGGGCCCGGTGGAGCCGGTCGAGCCGGTGGGGATCCTGGTGTGGGCCCTGGTCGTCGTCGCCCTGGCCGGGTGGGAGGTCACGAACCTGTTCCTGCAGCCCACCCTCACCACCGACTCCTACGCCCACCCCACCATCAGCGTGCTGGCCGACCCCGCGTTCGGCAGCAGGATCGGGCGGACCATCGGCCTGTTCGCGTGGCTCCGTATCGGCTGGGGACTGATCCGGCGATGAGCAGCCACGAGTTCACCGTGTTCGTGTACGCCGCCATCGTCGGGGTGGCGTTCTGCCTGGAGCTGCTGAGCAGACGGCGGAACTCGCGAATCCCCTCGCTGGGAACCCTGTTCCGGGGAGTCATGCGGACCCACTCCGGACGGGTCGGTGTCCTGGCCGGGTGGGCCTGGCTGGGCCTGCACTTCTGGGCCCGCTGACGCGGGACGCGAACAGGCTCCCGGTCAGGCCCGCGCGATCAGGTCGAGGAGCTGCCGCTCCCAGGTGGCGTTGTGGATGGCCCGGCCCAGGAACGCCCGGCGCGTCCACTGCAGGTAGTCCAACCGGCGAAGAGCGGCCCGGTACCGGGCGGAGCGGCCCGACGCGATCTGGTCGTCGGGGAGGTAGATCGGCTCGCGGCGGAAGTTCAGCGTGAGCAGGGCCCGGTTCAGCCGGGCCACCGCGGCGGCAACGGCGCCGGCCAGGGCCTCGGGGCCGGCCCCCTCCGCCGCGGCGAACTCGCCGGGCTCCATGAGCCGGAACACGTACGTGGCGTGGCCCTCCTCCGAGGTGATCTCCTGTCCCACCGCGTTCACCGGCCGGCCGTCCCGGGCGAACGGCGTGAAGAACCACAGGATGGTCTGGTCGCGCCCGGACTCGTCCTCCCCGACCCCCTCCACGCCCTGGGCGTCGCCCACAGCTTGGGCATCGCCGCCCGCGGGAACGGCGGAGCCGGATGGCGCCGCGGCCCCGGGCATCGCGGCCATGGCCTCGGCCACCGCTGCCCTGGCGGCCTCTGCGGCGGCGGCCGACGCGGCGCCGCTCATCTGCTGCTGGACCTGTTGCAGCATCGACGCCACGCCGGGCGGCATGCCGGCCCCCGCCCGTCGCTCCGCGCGCAGGGCGGCGTCGCTGTCCCTGGTCTGCTCCAGGTGCCCCTGCCGCTCGGTGGCCGGGCCGGCCGTCCGGTACTCCGGGAGGTCGGTGCCCGGGCCCGAGTCCTCGCTCTCGGTGAGCACCGCCTTCACGCCGAGCGCCGCCCATCCCGGGGGGCACAGCGCCTTCATCCGCTCGTAGGCCTGCCGGAGGTCGGGGGTCCCGACCACCGCCTCCTCCAGCCTGGCCCAGGCCTCCGGCGCGATCGCGTCAACGGCCCGCTGCTGGACGGCTCGCCCGTCCCGCATGGCCGCGGCCAGCCTGGAGAGCACCGCCCGCTCCAGGCCCCCCACCAGCAGGCCGAGGGTCCGCGCGGTCCGGGCGGCCAGGGCGTCGAGGAGCTTCCGAAGCTTCTTCGGGAACTCCTCGGACCGCTTGCCCAGCATCCCGAACACGTGCTCGCCGCCGTCGTCGGCCAGGACGTGGGTCTGGTACAGCTCCTCGTCGAAACGGACCTCCTCGACGAACGAGTACGGCAGGCCCCACATCAGGCCCCGCTCGGGGACGACCACCATGAGGTCCTCGAACAGCCGGATCTCGCACCGGACCGACTCCGCGCCGCCCCCCGGGAACACCCGCCCCGGGAACGTGTCATGCAGGTTGATCCCGGTGAGCAGCAGGTCATGCTGGAGGCGGTCGTTCCGGCGTCTCGTCACGTCGGCCAGGACCTGGCCGTAGGCCTTGCCCAGCATCGACAGGTCGTACCGGCGGCCCGTGAAGTCCGTCAGGCGGAGCGTGTAGTCGTCGTCCCACACGTCGTCGAGATCGATGAACGGAAGGTCCACCGGGTCGCCCCGCTCGGGGACGACCGTCACCGCCTCGTCACCGACCTCGATCGATGCCGGAGCCGCATCGCCCTGCGAGCCGCCGGGTTCGACGACGACGAGCTGTCCGCGATACGTCACCGGCGCGCGCGGGCCGGCCGCTAGGCCTGGACCAGGAGGTTGTTCCCGCACTCCGGGCAGAACTTCGTCCCCCGCTCGGACTCCGTCCCGCACTTCGCACAGGTCACCGGGATGGTCAGGGGCTTGCCGCAGTTCTCGCAGAACTTGCCCGACGCCGACGCCTCCGCCCCGCAGTGCGGGCACATCGCCCGTTGCTTGCGCTCGACGTTCACGTCGGTCAGCCAGTCGACCGTCTTGACCTTCTCCTGGGCCTGCTCCAGCCGGGCCTGGGACTGCATCTGGCCGAGCTCCTGCTCGAGCTTCGGCGCGTCGTCCGCGCACATGTTGAACTCGGTGTTCCAGCAGATCTCCTTGCACACCCAGTTCCCGCAGCGGTGGCACTGGTTGAACAGCGGCGCGACGTTCTCCACGGCCTCGGCCAGGGCCTTGTCCTTGGACTGGGACTCGGTCATGTCCCTGAGCTGGTCGGTGCCGTACTGGGCGTTGCCCAGCCGCCCCCCCAAGAGGCCGCCAAGGCCTCGCATGACCTTGGCCCCCATCCCCAGCGGGTTGGCCTTGAAGCCGGACTTGTATCCGTTGCCACATCGTTCGCAGAAGAACTCGAACTGGAACCCGGCCTCGGTCGAGTGGTCGCGGTAGTTGTCGGTGAACGGAACAGGACCTGCCACGGCGTGAACCTCCCCCTTGCTTGGCGATCGGATCGGCCCTCAGTGTAGGGCCCCGGGGCCCCCATGGGAAGGGCGAGTTTGCCCTGTTTTGCGCGCTCGTTCGGCGGCGATCAGGTCTGTTCGAACGGGTTCGTCGGCTCCAGGATCCGGACCTCGACCGGTGCGGCCTCCCGCTGGAACGTCTCGGCGTCGGCCGGCGTGCCCACCACGAACCCGTAGTGCATGGGCACCGCGAGCTTCGGCGACTGGGCCTTCACCAGCTCCGCGGCCTCCGGCGGGGTCATCGTGTAGGTCCCGCCGATCGGCACGAACGACACGTCGGCCCTGATGGACTCCAGCTCCGGCAGGTGGTCTGTGTCGCCGGCGTGGTAGTACGTCCCGTCCCCCAGCTCCAGGATGTAGCCCACCCAGTTGTTCTCGCGGGGGTGCGCCTCCAGGCGGTCCTCGACGGTGTTGTACGCGGGGACGACCTGGACCTTGATCCCGTGCACGTCGAGCGAGTCCCCCGGGGCCACCGGCGTGACGTCGCCGGACAGCTCCCGAGCCACGTCGTGGGGAGCCACGATCTTGGTGGAGCCCTCCCGGACCACTTTCTGCAGGTCGTCGTTGTAGTGGTCGAAATGGGCGTGGGTGAGGAACACGACGTCGGCCGGCGGGTCGCCGGTCACCCCCCAGGGATCGATGTAGACGTTGATCCCGTCCCCCCGCCACAGATACGCGGACTGCCGGAACCACGTGAACCGGTCGAGCATCCCGATGACCTCCTCGTCTCGTTCGCCAGCCGGAGCCATTGCCGGCGCGGCGGTGCGCCGCGACACTCCCGCTAGTCTGGCCCACCATGACCGAACTGCGCGACTCGGCCGGGCAGACGCCGCGGTCCGGACCGGCGGCCGCGTGGTCGCTGCTCCGGCGCAACGTGGACTTCCGCCGGTTCTACGTCGCACAGCTCATCTCGTTCGCCGGCGACTGGTTCCTGCTGGTGGCCCTGTACGGGCTGGTGCTGGAGGAGACGGACTCCGCGGTCCTGGCCTCGCTGATCCTGGTGGCCGAGCTGGCGCCGCAGTTCGTCGTGGCCCCGATCGGCGGGGCCCTGGCCGACCGCATGAACCGGCAGGTCCTCATGGTGCTGTCGGACCTGGCCCGGGTGGTGCTGTGCCTGGGGTTCCTCCTGGTGGGGCCGGGCTCGATCTGGCTGATCTACCCCCTTCTGGCCGGCATCGCCGTGTTCTCCGCCTCGTTCGAACCGACTTCCTCGGCGGCCGTGCCGAACCTGGTGGATCCCGAGGACCTCGGGATCGCCAACGTCATGGTGGGGTCGGCCTGGGGGACCATGCTGGCGGTGGGCGCGGCCGTCGGCGGGGTGTTCACCGCGGTGGCCGGGCGGGACGCCGCGTACGTGGCCGACGCCGTCTCGTTCCTGGCCTCGGCCGTCCTGCTGGCCCGGGTCCACCGGCCATTCTCAGAGGCCCGGGAGGAGGGGGTGAAGCATCCCGGGATCATCGAGGCCACCCGGGAGACCATGCGGTACGCGCGGTCCGACGGCCGGGTGGTGGCCCTCCTCGGGGTGAAGGGCGGCTTCGGCCTGGCGGGAGGAGTGCTGGTGCTGCTCCCGGTGTTCGCCACCGAGGTGTACCACCAGGGGGACACGGGGATCGGGATCCTGTACGGGCTCCGGGGGGTGGGCGCGCTGATCGGGCCCTTCCTGGCCCGGCGGATCGCCGGCGACTCCGAGCGGGGCCTGTTCACCGCCATCGGCCTGGCCCTCGTGTGCTTCGGCGCGTTCTACGTGGTGTTCCCGTTCATGCCGGCGCTGCTGCTGGCCGGCCTGTGCTCGATGGGGGCCCACCTGGGCGGCGGCGCCCAGTGGACGCTGTCCAACTACGGCCTGCAGTCCATCGTCCCCGACCGCATCCGGGGCCGGGTGTTCGCGTTCGACTTCGCGCTCGTCACGCTCACGATCATGGCCTCGAACCTCGTCTCCGGCTGGGCCGCCGAGGCCCTCGGCCCCCGAACCGCCATGCTCGCCTTCGCCGGCGTGGCCCTGCTGTACGCCGCGGGGTGGTGGCTGGCCACGCGGCGGGTCCGCCGCCGGCTGTCGTAGCACCGTGTACTTCGCCCGCAGTGGTTTCGACTGCGGGGTCCGGGCCCGGCGGCTGCCGACCCTCCTCGAGACGCATTCGGATCGTCCATCGGATGGATGTCCTCGAGCGTGGGCAGCGAGGCGGCCCGGGGAGGCGCCGGCATCCATGAGCGAGACAGGGGGTCGAGCATGAACTGGTACCGCTTGAAGGGCCGGAGCGCCCGCTTCGCGCTGGCCTCGGCAGTCGTGCTGCCCGTCCTCGGCGTGATGTGCGCCGCGCCGGCCCTGGCCAGGGCCCGGCCGGTGCTGACCCTCGTGGACGACCTCCACCTCGTACGCGTTCCGCGACGGCACGGACGGACCCTGGTCCTATACGACGCGACGAGGTGCACCGACTACCTGGCCGACCTCCACCGGATCCGGATCTGATCCCGGACGCGCTCGGGGCCCGGCGCTCCAGTGGATGCGCCGGGCCCCGAGGAGCGTCGCGGTCGAGGAGTGCCTACCCCGTGAACCCCCCGCCGCCCTGCGGTGGCTGGGGCTGACCCGGAGGCGGAGTCCCCGGCGCGGCCGGGGGCCCGGCGGGGGGGACGCTCGCTGGAGCGGTCCCCGCGCCACCCGCTCCGCCGCCGACGGCCCCGCCGCCGGTGGGGGCGCCGAACGACACTCCCGGGGACCCCGGCGCGAAGCTCACCTGGGGCGGCCCCGCCTCGCGGACCTGGTCGGGGATCTCGAAGAACTCCTCCTCTTTGAAGTTGAACGTCCGCGCGATGAGCATGGAGGGGAAGGACTGGACCCGCCTGTTGAAGTTCTGCACGTTGTTGTTGTAGAAGCGCCGGCTGGTCTGGATCCGGTCCTCGGTGTTCGTGAGCTCCAGCTGGAGCTGCTGGAAGTTCTCGGTGGCCCGCAGCTGCGGGTAGTTCTCCGCCACGGCGAACAGCCGGCCCAGGGCGGCCACGAAGGGGCCCTCGGCCTGGGCCTGGGCCGCGGGGGACCCTCCGCTGGTGGCCATGGCCGCGGCACGGGTCCGCGCCACCTCCTCGAACACCTCGCGCTCGTGCGCGGCGTAGCCCTTGACCGTCTCCACGAGGTTCGGGATGAGGTCGTACCTCCGGCGGAGCTCGGTGTCGATGTTCGCGAACGCGTTCCTGATGAGGTTCCGCTGGCTCACGAACCGGTTGTAGGAGAGGATCCCGGCCAGCAGCAGCAGGACCACGATCCCCAGGACGATCCACAACGCGATCACGGTAGGTCCTTTCTCTCGATCGGCGGTGCCGGAGGATCGTACCGGGTGGGCCCCGGCCGCGAAAGGGTCACCACGCCCGCGCCGGGCCGATCAGGCCGTGAACTGGCCCGGCGGGTGCGGCGACTGTGGCTGTCCGTGGAGGCTGTACGCCACCTTCGGCATGTGGTCGAGGTAGCCCTTCAGGGTCCCCAGGAGCTGCGTGATCTCCAGGGGCCGGAGGCGGTTGCGGTACACCAGCACGTGGGGCCCGCTCATCTCGAACGCGTAGCCCTTCTCGGTCTGCAGGAGCCACTGCATCATCCGCTGGTCGATCACGTCGTTGGCGAACTTGGGGTCGCCGGACTTCACGTTGAACGCCCGGTTGAACTCCTCGAGCTCGAAGTCGATGTCCCGGAGGCCCACGTGGTCGGCGAACCGGGTGAACAGGTTCTCCCGGGTCACCGACAGCCCCGCGCCGATCAGCGGGACCGTGGTGGCCACGCAGGAGAACTTCGAGTACGAGCGGCTGGTGTGTCCCTCGGAGTCGGTGCTCTCCTCGTAGTACCAGTAGTCGAACTCGCGCAGGTCGATCCCCTGCCACACGCCGTACAGGACGTTCTCGGTACCCCGCCCATCGCCCCGCCGGAAAAGGCCGAATGGCAGCGACAGGCACCCGAACGTGTCCGCCCGCGAGTACCGCAGTCCGAGCTGCTTGGCCGCGAGGGCCAGCTCCTCGCGGCGCTTCTTCTTCGCGTACCACGCGTACCAGGCCACCAGCCCGATCACGAGGATGATGCCGACGACGAGGAGAGCCGGTCCCATGGCGCGTCAGTATCCCACGCCGCTGCTCAGTGGCGAAGGAGCGGGACGACCTCACTCGCCAGTCGCTCGCGCTGGGCGGCGGGATCGGGACCGGCCGGCCACAGGCTGATCGCCGTGAAACCGAGCGCCAGGAACTCGCGGAGGCGCTCGGCACAGCGTTCCGGCGCCCCGCTCACGACGAACGACCGGGGATCGGCCCGTTCGTCGACCCGGATCCCGACGTTGTAGGCGAAGGTCAGCTCGGCGGGGTCTCGGCCGGCTACCTCGGCGGCACGGCGGACACGCTCCATCATCGGGCCCGCCCGTTCGGGCGGGGCGTACCGGAACGAGGGGATCCACCCGTCGGCCAGCCGGCCGGTCACGCCGAGGGAGCGGGGCCCGTAGGAGCCCGTCCAGATGGGGATGCGGCGGTCCGGCTTCGGTTCGATCTCGGCGGCCTCGGTCCGGAAGTGCCGCCCCGCGAACGTGAACGCGCGCTGCGACCACAGCCCCCGCAGGACCTCGATGGCCTCCGCCATCGCGTCCACCTTGTCACGGGGCTGGCGGATGTCCAGCCCGATTGCCCGGAACTCGTCGTCGGAGCCGCCGCCGCCGATGCCGAGGATCAGCCTGCCCCCGGACAGCCGGTCGAACGTCTCCGCCATCTTCGCCAGGACCGCCGGGGAATGGTAGGGCAACCCCAGGACGTCGGTGAGGATGCTCACTCGCTCCGTCCCGGCCGCCACCCACGCGAGCATGGTCCACGTCTCGAACGTCGGGTGCGTTCCCACCAGGTGATCCGGGCACGAGACGAAGTCGAATCCGAGCTGCTCGGCGTCCCGGGCGTCGCCCACCGGATCGGCGCCCGGAAGCGCCGACTGGGACACGTTCACGCCGAGGAGCGGCGTCGCCGTCATGCCCGTTCCAACCGTGGCTCCGCGTCCTCGAATTCCTACAGGTCCGCGACCTTCGGGATGACCTCCCGGCCGACGATCTCGATGGGCTCGACGTACTGGACGCCCCGGAGCCCGCCGATCGTCCCCTGGGCCCCGGCCTCGGCCAGCGCCCCCAGCTCGTCGATCATCTGGGGGACCCGGACCCCCTCCCGGCCCGGATCCAGCCCGTAGTACACGGTCTTCCAGATCTCGTCGTAGTCGCGGCCCTCGCGCTCGCAGTGCTCCCGGAGCACCTCCAGCTTGTGCCGGGCCGTCGACGCGTCGCCGAACAGGTTACACGCGTCCGCATACCGGGCCACCAGCCGGAGGGTCACCCGCTCGCCGCTCCCCCCGATCAGGATCTTCGGGCGGGGCTTCTGCAGGGCTGGGGGCTGGTTGATGGTCTCCGCGAGACTGGTGGTCTTCCCCTCGAACGGCCCCTCGTCGTCGCTCCACATCTGGAGGTGGATCCGGAGCGCGTCCTCGAGCCGCGCGAACCGCTCCTTGACCGAGGGGAACGGGACGCCGAGTCCCTCGTGTTCGTGCTGGTTCCACGCGGCGCCGATCCCCAGCCAGGCCCTTCCCCCCGACACCACGTCGAGCGTGGTCACGGTCTTCGCCAGGATCCCCGGGTAGCGATAGGTGACTCCGGTGACGAGCGTCCCCAGGCCCATGCGCGACGTCCGCGCCGCCAGGTACCCCAGGGTGGTGTAGGCCTCGAGCATCGGCTGGCGCACGTCACCCACGCCCGGGATCTGGAAGAAGTGGTCCATCAGCCACAGCGAATGGAACCCCGACCGGTCGGCGGCCTCGCCGATGCGGCCCAGCGTGGGCCCGATGTCGGCGTCGTCCCCCCACGTGAACGACGGGATCTGCAGTCCGATCTCCATGCGGAACCTGTCTCTCGGGTGGCCGGAGGACCGCCAGCCTACGGGCTGTGGTCCTGACCCGCGCGCTCAGGCCTCCGTCACCGGCCCGGCCGCACGGACCTGCTGGACCGCCACGAGGGCCTCTTGGAGGTCCTTCAGCCACTCCCCCTGGTTGTCCGCAACCAGCTTCACGCACCACGCCAGGGCGTGACTCCGGCTCCGGGCCACGCCGGCGTCCACCAGGGTGTCGAGGACCTCCCGCTCCCGCATCCGGAGCCTGGTCATCACGGGCATCGAGAGCGTGGTGAACAGCGAGGTGTCCTCTCCGATCCGGACGCCCCACGACACCTTGCGCCGGAACCGCCGCTCGGCCTCCCGGGCGATGCGAATCCGCTGCTCCCTGGTGTCCTCCCGGAACTGCCGGACCCGGCCGTCGCGGGCCGCCTCCTTCGCCGTGTCGGTGGCCCCCTCACCGGCCTCCGGTTCGGCCAGGGTCCCGATCACCAGGATCTCCTCCCGGTCGTGGCTCACCTCGGGCGCCCCGGTGAACCACCCGTCGGGGATCCGCCCGGCGAACCACCCACTCAGCTTCTCGTCGTGCTCGGCCATCCCGTCCACCTCCATGCTCCGTCCCGACCTGCAAGCGAGATTACAATATTACAAGAGACTGTACGCCCATGACTCGTCGAGCCCTCGACACCAGACGGGACTCCGCCTCAGGGATCCTCTCCGGACGCCACTGCCACGTTTGAACACGGGACGCTCCTGGCCTGGACCGTGTGACCCGGCCCGCCTGCGACTCCGGCACTACGGCGAGGTCCGGAACTCCAATCCGCCGTTGCCGCGATCGATCACGATGGTGTCGCCTTCGCGGCTCTCGCCGGCCAGGAGCCGCATGGCCAGGGTGTCCTGGATCTCGCGCTGGATCAACCGCTTCAGCGGCCGCGCGCCGTATGCCGGATCGAAGCCCCTGTCGGCCAGGTAGTCCCGGGCCGCCTCGGTGAGCTCCACCGTCAGCCGCCGCGGGGCCAGGCGTTCCTGCAGGGCCCGGAGCTGGATGTCCACGATCCTCGCGATGTCGTCGCGGCCGAGCGACGAGAACACGATGATCTCGTCCACCCGGTTCAGGAACTCGGGGCGGAACGTGGCCCGGACCTCGGCCATGACCTTCTCCCGGCGCTCCTCGTCGCCCGCGGTCACGTCGTTGAACACGTACGAGCCGAGATTCGAGGTCATGATCACGACCGTGTTCCGGAAGTCCACCGTGCGGCCCTGGCCGTCGGTGAGGCGGCCGTCGTCGAGCAGCTGGAGCAGGACGTTGAACGCGTCCTGGTGGGCCTTCTCGATCTCGTCGAGCAGGACCACCGAGTACGGCCGCCGCCGCACGGCCTCGGTGAGCTGGCCGCCCTCCTCGTAGCCGACGTAGCCGGGCGGCGCCCCGATCAGGCGGCTGACCGCGTGGCGCTCCTGATACTCGCTCATGTCGATACGGACCACAGCGCGCTCGTCGTCGAACAGGAAGTCGGCCAGGGACCGGGCCAGCTCGGTCTTGCCCACACCGGTCGGCCCCAGGAACACGAACGAGCCGATGGGGCGGTTCGGGTCGGAGAGCCCGGCCCGGGCCCGGCGGATGGCGTTCGCCACGGCGGCGACGGCCTCGTCCTGGTCCACCATCCGTTCGTGGATGGCGTCCTCCATGCGGACCAGCTTCTGGATCTCGCCCTCCATCAGCCGCGACACCGGGATCCCGGTCCACTTCGAGACGACCTCGGCCACGTCCTCGTCGTCGACCTCCTCCTTCAGCATCTTCGTGTCGGCCTGGAGGTCTTCCAGCGCTCGCTGAGCCTCCTCCATCTGTCGCTGGAGCTCGATGATCGTGCCGTAGCGGAGCTCGGCGGCCCGCTCCAGGTCGCCGTCGCGCTCGGCCAGCTCGGCCTGGGACCGGGCCCGTTCGATCTCGGAGTTCAGCTGCCGGATGCGGTCGATGTGCTCCTTCTCCCGCTCCCAGTGGGCCTTCATCCCGGCGCCGCGCTCGCGGAGGTCGGCCAGCTCGGCCTCGAGCTTCTCCAGCCGCTCCTTCGACGCGGCGTCGGTCTCCTTCCGCAGGGCGGCCCGTTCGATCTCGAGCTGCTTGATCCGCCGTTCAACCTCGTCGATCTCCATGGGCATCGAGTCGATCTCGATCCGGAGGCGCGAGGCCGCCTCGTCGATGAGGTCGATGGCCTTGTCCGGGAGGAACCGGCCGGTGACGTAGCGGTTCGACAGCAGGGCCGCGGCCACCAGCGCGGAGTCCTGGATCCGCACGCCGTGGTGGACCTCGTAGCGCTCCTTCAACCCGCGGAGGATCGCGATGGTGTCCTCCACCGAGGGCTCGCCGACGAACACCGGCTGGAACCGCCGTTCCAGGGCGGGGTCCTTCTCGACATGCTTGCGGTACTCGTCGAGCGTGGTGGCGCCGATGGCCCGGAGCTCGCCGCGGGCCAGCATGGGCTTCAGCATGTTGCCGGCGTCGACCGAGCCCTCGGCGGCACCGGCGCCGACCACCGTGTGGAGCTCGTCGATGAACGTGATGATCTGGCCGCCGGACTCCGCGATCTCCTTCAGCACGGCCTTGAACCGCTCCTCGAACTCCCCGCGGTACTTCGACCCGGCCACCAGCGCGCCGATGTCGAGGGCCACCACGCTCTTGCCCTTCAACCCCTCCGGCACGTCCCCGGCCACGATCCGCTGGGCCAGTCCCTCCACGATCGCCGTCTTCCCCACACCGGGCTCGCCGATCAGCACCGGGTTGTTCTTGGTCCGGCGGGACAGCACCTGGATGACCCGGCGGATCTCGTCGTCGCGGCCGATCACCGGGTCGAGCTTCCCGGCCCTGGCCAGCTCGGTGAGATCGCGGCCGTAGCGCTCCAGGGCCTGGTACTTCTCCTCGGGGTTGGGGTCGGTGACCCGCTGGCGTCCCCGGACTTTGGCCAGGGCCTTCAACACGCCGTCCCTGGTCACGCCGGCGTCGGCGAGGACCCGGGCCACACCGGCCGGGCCGTCGAGCATGGCCAGCAGGAGGTGCTCGGTCGAGACGTATTCGTCGGTGAGCTGCTCGGCCAGGGCGTTGGCCCGCTCCAGCACCTGGCGGGTGGCCGGCGAGATCTGGACCTCGCCCGAGGTCCCGTAGACCTTCGGCACCCGGTCCAGGGCCTCGTCCACCCGGTCGCGGACGGCGCGGGGGCTCACGCCCATCGCGTGCAGGAGAGGGTAGGGAACTCCCTCCGGGTCGGACAGCAGCGAGAACAGCACGTGCTCGGGCTCGATGCCCTGGTGGTTGCGCGCCGCGGCCTGCGCGGAGGCGGCCTCCAGCGCGGCTCGCGACTTCATCGTCAGCTTGTTCAGGTCCATGTCGTCCGTTCGTTCTCCCAGTCGTCCTTGGTCATCGCGTACATGGCGTAGTCCCGTCGCTCCTGCGCGGTCGGCATGAACGACCGGAGCACGCCTTCCAGCCGGAACCCCACCCGCTCGGCCACCGCCCGCATGGCCGTGTTCTCCATGTCGGTGGTGAGCGACACCCGGTGGGCCGACTCCTCCGCGAACAGCCGCTCGCACATCAGGCGGAGGGCCTCGCGGCCGTAGCCCTTGCCCCGGTCGGCCCGGGCGAACACGGTGATCCCCAGCTCCCACACGCCGGGCGGGAGGGCCCACCGGGGGTGGCGGCCGTCGATCTCCCCCACCATGCGGCCGTCCACCTCGATCACGAGGTCGACGCGGCCGTCCGACAGCAGTCCCCGGGCCTCCACGCGCCGCCGGAGCTCCTGGCGGGGCGGGGGCCCGAGCGGGAGCCACTCCCGGGCCTCGTCGGTTCGCATGGCCGCCTCCATGACGTCCAGCTCGCCCGAGCGGTAGGGCCGGAGCGTCACGCCCGCGCCATGCAGCACGACTCGGGTCACGCGTCCTCCATCCACGGCATGCGCGACACGCTCGATCGGGGGACCAGGGCCGTGGGCTCGCGTGACCGGGCGGCCTCCCGGCGAGCCCGTTCGGCTTCCTGCCGGGCCTGCTCGGCCTCACGGCGAGCCCGCTCCCGGGTCCGCTGCATCTCCACGGCCATGGTCTCGACGGTGCGGCGGAGCTTCTCGAGCTGCCGCTCCATCTCCACGATCATCTTCACGCCGGCCAGGTTGATACCGTGCTCCTGGGTCAGCTCCTGGATCTCGCGGAGCCGCTGGATGTCGCTCTCCGAGTACCGGCGCGTGTTCCCGGCGGTGCGGGACGGGCGGAGCAGGCCCTTGCGCTCGTAGATGCGGAGGGTCTGGGGGTGCACCCCGGCCAGCTCGGCGGCCACGCTGATGATGTAGACCCCCCGCTCCACCTGGCTCGATCGCCGTTCGTTCGCCACCGGTCCTCCCTCGGTCACTCCACGCCCAGCGAGCGCCGGGGCGACTCCCGCTCGGTCTCCTGCAGCTGCCGGAGCAGGTCCTTCTGCTCGCGGGACAGCTTCCGGGGAACGTCCACCTTGACGGTCACCAGGAGGTCGCCGGCGCCGTTGCGTGTCGGCGCCCCCTTGCCCCGGACCCGGAACGTCTTGCCCGTGGGCGTGCCGGCGGGGACCTTGAGGGTCACCGGGCCGTTCAGGGTGGGCACCTTCACGTTGGCTCCCAGCGCCGCCTCGGCGAACGAGACCGGGAGGTCCATCGTGAGGTCGTTGCCCTTGCGACCGAACACCTCGTGGGGCTGGACCCGGACCACCACGTACAGGTCGCCGGGCTGCCCCGCCGACCGCGGCGCCTCGCCGCGGCCGGCCAGCTTGATGCGGGTCCCGTCTGAGACCCCGGCCGGGATCTTCACCTGGAACTTCCTGGTGGCCTGGACGTGCCCGGTGCCCCGGCAGGTGGCGCAGGGATGCTCCACGATGCGGCCTGCTCCCCGGCACCTCGGGCACGGCTGGGCCATCTGGAACAGGCCCTGGTTCACCGTGACCTGGCCGGATCCGCCGCACTGGGGACACGTGATCGGAGTCGTGCCGGGCTCGGCCCCCGTGCCCCCGCACGTGCTGCACGTGGCCGCCCCCCGGATCTTCACCGGAACCGTGGTGCCCGTCATGGCCTGCTCGAACGCCACGCGAACCTCGGTCTCGAGGTCGGCCCCGCGGGCGGGCTGGCGACGGGAGGCCCTGCCGCCGCCCACCCCTCCAAACAGGTTCCCGAAGATGTCCCCGAGGTCGCCGATGTCGCCGATGTTCTCGACGCGAACCCGCGCCCCGCCCGGGAACCCCCCGTACCCGCCGCCGGGGCCGCCGGCTCCGCCGAAGAACCCGCCGGCGCCGGAGCCCACCATGTCGCGGACACGGTCGTACTGCTTCCGCTTCTCGGCATCGCCGATCACGTCGTAGGCCGCCGAGACCTCCTTGAAGCGCTCCTCCGCCTCCTTGTTCCCGGCGTTCGCGTCGGGGTGGTGCTGCTGGGCCAGCTTCCGGTAGGCCTTCCGGATGTCGGCCAGGGTGGCGTTCTTGGGCACGCCGAGGATCTGGTAGTAGTCCTTCTCCAGCCACTCCCGGCGGATGTCGCCGTTCACGGGATCACCCCGACTTCCTGGTCACCCGGACGCCGGCCGGGCGCAGGACCTTGCCCCTCAGGGTGTAGCCCTGCCGGAACACGTCTTCGACCACCGCCTCGCCCTCACCGGAGGCGTCCGAGCCCATCAGGGCCTCGTGCATCTCGGGGTCGAACGGCTTGCCCTCCGCCGCGATGCGCTGGAGGCCCTCCGCCGCCAGGATGTCCTTGAGCTTCGCGTACACGAGCTCGACGCCCCGCAGGAACTGCTCCAGGTCGGGGGTCCGCTCGGCGGCCATCAGGGCGAGGTCGAACTCGTCCAGAACCTCGAGCAGACGCCGCATGAGCGGCTCGGCGGCGCGCTCCAGCGCGTGCGTCTGCTCCCGCATGGTCCGCTTGCGGAAGTTGTCGAACTCCGCCGCCAGACGCTGGAGATGCTCGCGGTACTCGGCGGCTTCTTGCTGGGCCTTTTCCAACCCGCTTTCCCCGGCGGGGGCGCCGGCGTGGCGAGGCCCGCCGGGGGGCGCTTCGCTCCATCGGCTCGCTTCGCTCGCCTCAGAGCCCCCGTCGGTCCCGACCCCGCCGTCGTTGCTCGCTGGATCGCCGGTGTGCCTCGCTGAAGCCGAACCCGCGGGGACCGGCTCGTCTTGGCCAGCCGGATCTTCCGGGCGGACGCGACGGCGATCCGTGACGCGGACCTTGGGGCGCGGACGGTCGTCGCCGGTGACCGCGGTGGGGTGCTCCTGCGGCGCCTGCTCTTCGGGGTGCTTGTCGTTGGGGTCACGGGCGGGGGGCATTACGAGGCGCCTCCTTCGTCGACGATCTCGCCTTCCACGACGTCGCTCTCGCCCTCCGGGGAGGGCGCGGGCCCGCCCTCGGGGCCGGCGCCACCGGCTGCAGCGGCCTGGCCCCCCGCGGCCTGCTGGGCCTGGTACATGGCCGGTCCGACCTTCTGGAACGCCTGCATCAGATGGTCGGCGACGACCTTGATGGCGTCGGTGTCGTCGCCCTTGAGGGCCTCCTTGGCCTCGTCGTTCGCCGTGGTCAACTCCTGGCGCTCGGACTCCGGGATCTTGTCCCCGTACTCCGTGAGGGCCTTGTCGACCTGGTAGGTCAAGTTGTCCGCGGTGTTGCGGGTCTCGGCGGCCTCCCGGCGCTTGCGGTCCTCCTCGGCGAACTTCTCCGCGTCGGCCATCATGCGGTCGATCTCGTCCTTGTTGAGCGCGGTGCCGCCGGTGATGGTCATGGCCTGTTCCTTGCCCGTGGCCATGTCCTTGGCCGAGACGTTCACGATGCCGTTCGCGTCGATGTCGAAGGCCACCTCGATCTGCGGCATGCCCCGCGGCGCCGGCGGGATCCCCACCAGGTGGAACTTCCCGAGCGAGCGGACGGCCGGCGACTGCACGGTCTCCCCCTCACCCTGGAGGACGTTGATCTCCACCTGGGTCTGGTTGTCGGCCGCGGTGGTGAACACCTCGCTCTTGCGAGTGGGGATGGTCGTGTTGCGTTCGATCATCCGCTGGACGATCCCGCCCAGGGTCTCCACGCCGAGCGACAGCGGGGTGACGTCGAGGAGCAGGATGTCCTTCACATCGCCCTTCAGGACGCCGGCCTGGATGGCGGCGCCGACGGCGACGACCTCGTCGGGGTTCACGCCCTTGTGGGGCTCCTTGCCCCCGGTGAGCTTGCGGACCAGGTCCTGGATCATGGGCATCCGAGTGGCGCCGCCCACCAGGATGATGTGGTCGATCTCCGAGACGTCCTTGCCCCAGTCCTTGATGGCCTGATGGAACGGCACCTTGCACCGATCCACCAGGTCGGCGGTCATCCGCTCGAACTCGGCCCGGGTGAGCTTGGTCTCGAGATGCAACGGAGTCATGGTCCCGTCGCCGGACTTCGTGGCCGTGACGAACGGCAGGTTGATGGTGGTCTCGATGACCTGGGACAGCTCGATCTTGGCCCGCTCGGCGTGCTCCTTGAGGCGCTGCATGGCCACGCGGTCGCCGGAGATGTCCACGCCGTTCGACTTCTTGAACTCGGCCACCAGCCAGTCGATGACCCGCTGGTCCCAGTCGTCGCCGCCGAGGTGGGTGTCGCCGTGGGTGGACTTGACCTCGAACACGCCCTCGCCGATCTCGAGGAGCGACACGTCGAACGTGCCGCCTCCCAGGTCGAAGACCAGGACGGTCTCGTCCTTGCCCTGCTTGTCCAGCCCATAGGCCAGGGCCGCCGCGGTCGGCTCGTTGATGATCCGCAGGACCTCGAGCCCCGCGATCTGCCCGGCCTCCTTGGTGGCCTGGCGCTGGGAGTCGTCGAAGTACGCCGGGACCGTCACGACGGCCTGGATCACCTTGTCGCCGATGAACGACTCGGCGTCACGCTTCAGCTTGCCGAGGATCTGCGCGGAGATCTCCTGCGGCGTCCACTTCTTGCCGTCGACCTCCAGCGACCAGTCCTTCTCGCCCATGTGGCGCTTGATGGAACGAACGGTCCGGTCGGGGTTGGTGATGGCCTGTCGCTTGGCCACCTCGCCCACCAGGATCTCGCCGTTCTTGGAGTAGCCGACCACGGACGGGGTGGTCCGCGATCCCTCCGAGTTGGGGATGACCGTCGGCTCCCCACCCTCCAGCACGGCCACCACCGAGTTCGTGGTGCCCAGGTCGATTCCCACTGCTCTCGCCATTGAATACCCTCCTGTAGAGCAAATCTGACTGTACTGATGATAGGAACGCCCCGGACGAGGCGTCAATTCCAGCTGCGTAGGAAAGTTGAGTGGTCCACGCTCAATTTTGGGGCCCGGCCCGTCCGCCGCTGCCGGCTCGGGGCCGCTGCCCATACCCTCCCGAGGACACGCCTCCGCGTGCGCGGTGGCGGTGCTGCGACGGGCCGGCGCCTCCGACAACGCGATCCGCATCGAGGGCGTGGCCTTCGGCCTGCTCCCCCTGCGGTTCCTGGCCGGCGAGAAGGTCATGGCGTGGAGCTCCCCGGCCTGGCTGGCACCGTTCGCCCTCGGGGTCCCCGCGCGTGTCGCGGGACCTACCGGTGGATAGGATGCGGCCCGAGGCAGCGCGAACCTAGACTCGGACACCCACTCCAAGGAGCGAGCCTGTGGTCGGGACGATCGTGCTCGTCGTGGTCCTTCTCGCCGCGATCGGGATCTTCCTGCGGCGGTCGCTGATGCTGTACCGGCTGGTCCGGCTGGGACAGCCGGTGAACCGGTTCGACGACCTCCCGAAGCGGGTCGGGTTGGAGGCCACGGTCGTGCTGGGCCAGCGCAAGCTGCTCCAGCGGACCCTCCCCGGCCTCATGCACGCGTTCATCTTCTGGGGGTTCCTGGTCCTGCTGACCACGATCATCGAGGCCATCGGCCAGATCGTGGACCGGGACTTCGCGCTGCCGCTCATCGGGGACACCGCCGCGCTGAACGTCATCCAGGACCTGTTTGCCGGGCTCGTGCTGGTCGGGTTGGCCATCGCCGTGTACATCCGCAAGATCCAGCGACCCGACCGGTTCAAGGGGTCGCACCTTCGCGAGGCCGACTACATCCTGATCTGGATCGCCCTCATCATCCTCACGCTGTACGGGATCAAGTCCACGGCCATCGCGCTGGCCGGCGGCGGGGGCGGCAACAACGACTGGTACTTCATCTCGAACGCGCTGTCCGGGATGTGGAGCGGGGTGTCGTCCGGGGCCCTGGAGACGCTGAACTACGCGTTCCTGTGGGCCCACGTCGTGCTGATCTTCTCGTTCCTGGTCTACATCCCCTACTCCAAGCACCTCCACATCGTGACCAGCGCGATCAACGTGTTCTTCTCGAACACGAAGCCCCGGGGGACGCTTCGCCCGATCAAGATCGACATGGAGGCCCTGGAGACCTCCGACGAGATGCCGGTCCTCGGCGCCGCCACCGCGGAGGACCTCACCTGGAAGGAGATCGCCGACCTCTACACGTGCACCGAGTGCGGGCGGTGCCAGAACGTGTGCCCCGCGTGGAACACCGGTAAGCCGCTGTCGCCGAAGCTGCTGATCATGAACCTGCGCGACCACGTGTTCGAGCAGGGTCCGAAGATCCTGGAGGCCAAGGCCAGGGGCGAGGAGTACGAGAAGGTCCCGCTGAACCCCGGCGTGGTGGACGAGGAGGTCATCTGGTCCTGCGTCACGTGCGGCGCGTGCATGGAGGAGTGCCCGGTCAACATCGAGCACATCGATCACATCGTGGACATGCGCCGGAACCTCGTGATGGCCGAGTCGCGGTTCCCGGCCGAGGCCAGCCTGCTGCTGAGGAACCTGGAGAACGCGAGCAACCCTTGGGGCATGCAGCAGGGGACGCGGGGCGACTGGGCGAACGGCCTCGACTTCGAGGTGCCCACGGTGAACGGCACCGCGCCCGAGTACCTGTACTGGGTGGGGTGCGCGGGGTCCTTCGACGAACGGGCCCGCAAGATCACCCAGTCGGTCGCCCGGGTGCTCCACCGGGCGGGGGTCCAGTTCGCCATCCTGGGGTCGCAGGAGCTGTGCACCGGCGACCCGGCCCGGCGGGCCGGCAACGAGTACCTGTTCCAGATGCTCGCCGAGCAGAACGTCGAGACGCTGAACGCGAAGGGCGTGCAGAAGGTCGTGGTGAACTGCCCGCACTGCTTCAACACGCTCCGCAACGAGTACCCGGAGTACGGGGGCACCTACGAGGTCGTCCACCACACCCAGCTGTTCGCGAAGCTCATCGAGGATGGGCGGCTCGAGCCGACGGAGGAGGTGGAGGCCAAGCTCACCTACCACGATCCGTGCTACCTGGGCCGCCACAATGACGTGTACGACGCTCCCCGCAAGGTCCTCGACTCGGTGCCCGGCGTGCGCACGGTCGAGATGCAGCGGCACAAGCAGCGCGGGTTCTGCTGCGGCGCAGGCGGGTCGCGGATGTGGATGGAGGAGCACCTCGGCAAGCGCATCAACAACGAGCGGACCGAGGAGGCCATCGCCACGGGCGCCGACACGCTCGGCGTGGCCTGTCCCTACTGCCTGATCATGCTCGACGACGGCGCCAAGGCCAAGGGCGGCGAGATGCAGGTCCTCGACGTCGCCCAGATCCTGGACCGAGCCACGGGCTCGCGGAGCGCTTCGGGGGGCGGTGACGGGTCCGCCGGAGACCCGTCCGAGACGCCGTCCGCCGACGCCGGCACACCCTCCAGCCTGTCGTAGCGAGCGGGGTCCGAGGGGCCCCCGAGGCGGGCGGCACGGGGCCCCTCAAGCGTATCCCCGAGTCGGCCGATGCATTGTCCTAGGTCCAAAGGGCAATGATCGTGGTCGGGGCAATGATCGGGGCGGTGTCGGAATGGGAAGAACTTGGGGAGCGGAACCGTTCGACCCCGGCGAACGAGTGGGGCATGATGCTTGAAGACACACGGGAGGATGGGAGAGAATTTCCCGCTACGCCCGGTTCACGGCTTCGGCCGCCGAAGCGGGGGGGCCGACGCGCGTCGAGGGGATTCGGACGATCCCCCGATCGGCCCAGGCTCCCCCGCTCAGGTGACCCCGCGGGGTCTGACGTGGCGGGTTCTCAAGGGGCAGGGGACGCGGTGCGTGCAGCGCGTCGACAGAACCCGCACGTGCGGCCTCCGGAGACAGGAGCGTGGATCAGGTGAATGAAACGCCCGCCACGCGGGCCGGCCCGTCGGTCATCGACGAGTGCCGCCGCGTGGCCGAGCGCCTCCGCCTGGACGCCGTCGGCGTCGTCTCGGGCGCGAACGGCGAGCGCCAGGTGACCTGGTGGGCGGCCCCCGGCGGGCCGCCGTTGCCCTCGCGCCTGGAGGACATCCTGGACGGCCGGGAGGACGGATGGATCCTGATCCCCGTCTCGCCCGACGCCACCGTGTTCGCCCGCGCCACCAAGGAGACCCCGCCGCTGGCCGAGTCCGTGCTGCGTGCCGTGGCGCCCTCGCTCGCCACGGGCTCGCCAGGGACCTCGCTCCGGCTGGCTCCCCCGCCCGACGACGACGCCGAGAGCCCGCCCCCGGGACCCGAGATCACCCCGGCCGAGCAGCCGGCGCTGTTCGAGGGGTCGGGCATCGCCGGGATCCTGCTGGGGCTGGCCCGCGACACCGGCTTCGAGACCGCCACCCTGTTCGCCCCGCGGTTTCCCGCATGGGAGATGGTCAGCCGGATCGGTCCCACCCGCCCATGGCACGCCGTCCTCGACCCCTCCACGCTGGGCCCCACGGGCGACGGCGTCCGGTACGCCGACGCCCATGAGGTCCCCGGGGTCGGGCCCCGGCTGGCCGCGCTGGGATGCGCGAGCGTCGCCGTGGTCGCGGTGGACGGCGGCAGCAGGATCGTCCTGGACTCCTCCAGCACCCACGCCGGCGACGACTGGCTACGCCGGGCCCTCCCCCATCTGGCCATGATCGGAGCCATCGGGGCCGAGCCCCACGCCGCCACCGCCGAGCGGGCGGCCCGGGAGCTGGCCATGGTGGAACGGTGCGCCGATGCCACCCGCCGCATCCTGGAGGACTCCGAGACCACGGCCAGCGACCTGCTGCGCGAGCTCCGCCAGGCCCTGGAGGCCGATGAGATCTTCCACCTCGTGGAACGTGCCGGCGAGGTCCAGGTGGTGAGCGAGTCCGGTTCGGGCTGGCCCCGCCGGATCCCCCGGGAGATCCGCGACACCCTGCGTTCGCTCCCCGTGTACGGCCCCATCGACGAGGCCACGGCCCGCCAGCTCGGGCTGGTCCTCGGCGCCGTCAGCCCCCACCTCACCGCCGCGTTCAGCCGGGAGGCCCGGCCCCAGGAGGCCATCGTGGCCGGATGGCGGCACGGACCCGGGCTGTCGCACGGGGCCATGCGGGCGGTGGCCCAGCTGGCCGGAGGAGCCCGGGCCGTCATCGAGTCCCGCCAGAGCGCGGTCGACACGATGATGACGCGGGAGCGGACCCGGTGGGCCGATGAGCTGCACGACGGCCTGACCCAGGCCGTGACGACCGCCGTCCTCGAGCTCGAGGCCATGGAGCGGATGATCCGCGAGGACCCCCGGGCGGCCATCGAGGCCCTCGCCCAGTCGAAATCCGAGATCCGGAAATCCCTCTCTGGGGTGCGTGCGCTGCTGTTCGACCTTCAACGAGATTCCGCCGGGGACTCAAGGACGGAGGAACCTCTCACGAAGTATGTGAACGACGTGGTCAAGCGATGGAGACTTCCGGCGCGGGTCACGGTGACCGGAGACCTACGAGAGGTCCCCAAACCGTTGCTCGGCGCGGCCTACGTCGTGATCCGTGAGGGGCTGGCCAACGCGGCCAAGCACGCTGGCGGCAGTACGGTGAGCGTCTGGGTGAACGCGGTTCCTGACGAGCTCACGGTCGAGGTGGCCGACACCGGGCGGGGATTCTCCGCCGCCGCCACGCCGGACGATGGCCCGGGGACCCATTTCGGGCTCGGGATGATGAACAGGCGCGTGGCCGAGGTCGGCGGGACGCTCGACGTCCAGTCGGCTCCGGGCCAGGGCACGAAGGTCGTGGCGCGCCTGCCGGTGCGAGGGAGCGAACGATGAAGGTCCTGATCGTGGACGACCACACCCTGGTCCGTCACGGCATCGCCCTGCTGGTGCGGGAGTGTTTCGCCGACTCCGAGGTCCGCGAGGCCGGGAGCGCCGACGAGGCCGTCGACCTGCTCAAGGAGGAGCCGGTGGACGTGGCCCTGGTCGACGTCCGCATGCCGGACCGCGACGGGCTGGAGCTGCTGCGCGAGATCAAGGGGACCTGGCCGAAGGTTCCCGTGATCATGCTGACCACCTTCGACCACTCGACCTACGTGAGGCAGGCCCTGTCCGACGGCGCCGACGGGTACATGCTGAAGGACGCGAGCCCCGAGGACCTGGATCAGGCCATCCGCGTGGCCATCTCCGGCGGCGGCAACGTGCTGTCGGCCCGGGCGATCCGGAGCCTGTTCGAGGGCAACGTCAGCTCGGAGCAGGATCGGGACCAGCATGTCCGCCCGGAGAGCCTGACCCAGCGCGAGACCGACATCCTGGCCCTCCTGGCCGAGGGACGCAGCAACCGTGAGATCGCCCGGTCGCTGTTCTTGTCCGAGAAGACCGTGAAGGCCCACCTGGCGGCGGTGTTCCGCAAGCTGGGGGTGGCCAACAGGACGCAGGCCGCGATGGCCGCGGTGGGCATGGGCATGGGTCCCGGTCGGAAGCCCGCGCCCGATGACGAGCCCATGGCCGGCGGCGCCACCGGCCACTGGCGAACCTGATCTGGATGACGTGCGAGGAGCGGCCCCGATGAGTGACAAGCCTCAGATGAAGCGAGGGATCCTCTCCAGCCTCATGGGCCTGTTCGGTGAGGAGGGCGAGGAGTCCGAGAGCGCAGGCGGGAACGAGGCGCCGGGCTCCGCCGTATCTGCGGACCAGGCGCAGCCGCAGGGCGCGAGCGAGGTCAGCGGCAACGGCAACGGAGCGGGCGAGCTCGAGGATCGCGAGGACGAGGTGGCCGGCCCCATCGCAGGCCCCGCCGTGGTCCGCGAGTCCTACGAGCCCGGGTGGTACGCGGTGTCGGCAGCCCGCTGGCACCAGCCATCCCCCCCTCCTGCCCCTCCCGCCTACCAGGAGCCCCCGCCCTCCGTCCACAGTGAGACGCCCCGGTGGGAGATGTCCCCCGAGGAGGCCGCCCCCGTGGACGCGCCGATGTCCGAGCCGCAGGGGCAGGCGTCCGATGCCGCCGAGGCCGCTGCCGCCGCGTTCACGATGACGCCGGAGGAGGTCGCGGAGGCGCCGTTCGACGAGGCGCCGTTCTCCGAACCGGAGGCCGAGCAGGCGGAGGAGCCGTCCGTGGAAGCGTCGGCGGTCCCGTTCGAAGCGCCGGAGGACACGTCCTGGCAGGAGCCCGTGGCGGAGTCCGCTGCTGAGGAGGCAGTGTTCGGGGCGTCGTCGGTGGAGACCTTCGAGCCGGCGCCGTTCGAGACCGGCGAGGGCCCCCCGGTGGCGGAACGAGCCGAGGCCGAAGCGGAAGCCGGCCCGGAGCCGGAGCCGGAGTGGACCGAGCAGGCGGAGGCGGTCGTGCCGGAGCCCGAGTGGGCCGAGCCCGAGGTGTCCGAGGCCGAGGCCGTGGAGGCCGAGGCCGTGGCCGAGATTGCCGAAGCCGAGGCCGTGGAGGCCGAGCGGGAGGTGCCCGTGCCGGCGGAGGCCGCGTTCGACCAGGTGGCGGCCGAGGAGGTCGCTGCAGAGACCGACGCGATGCCGGAAGAGCCCGAGTGGGGGGAGGACGGAGCCTCCATGGAGGCCGCCGTCGACGAGTCCATGTCAGCCGATACAGTGGAGGTTCCAATGCCGCTCCCCGATCCGGATGTCGCGGCCCTGCCGGTCGCGCCGGCGTCCGTCGCCGAGCCCCCCGGCCTCGCCTCCCGCGTGGCCGCGGAGCGCCGCCGGGCCCTGGAGGAGATGATGGCCCGCGGCATCGCCGACGTCGACGTGGCGGCGGTGTCACGCATGCTCCAGGATCCCGAGCGGCGCATTCGCCTGCTGGCCCTGGAGGCCCTCGGTTCCCGGCCCGACGCCGCCCCGTCGGACTCCATCAGCCAGGCCCTGCGCGACCCGTCCGACGAGGTTCGGGCCGGCGCGGTCCGCCTGGCCGCCTCGCGGCAGAGCCACGCCGTGCCGGAGGTGTTCCCGCTGGTCGCGGAGCGCCAGTGGCCGGCCGCGCAGCAGGCCGTCCTGGAGGTCCTCCCGCGGTCCATCGCGCTGAACGGCATCGCCGACGACGACCTGGACTCCATGCTGGGGTCCGTGGCCCGGATGGAGTCGCACCCCAACGCCGTCGAGCGGAGCGGGTTCGCCGCGCTGGCCGGCGCCGTGGGACGGGACCGGCTCGTGGCCACCATGGAGTCCATCGGCCAGCGCCGGCTGGGCGCTGCCCGGCTGCTGCTGGAGGAGGGTTCCACGGAGACGCTCCGGGCTCTCTCGACCTACGGGAACGACCCCGACCCCGAGGTGGCCCGGCTGGGCCGCGCGGCGGCGGACCTGCTCGGCACCGAGGCCGAGGAGCACGTCGTGCTGCAGGAGGAGCCGGAGGAGCAGGACGGGGAGCCGGTGGAGGACGAGATGAGCTCGTTCGAAGCCGCGCTGGGGCCGCAGGGCCAGATGATCTCCGGCCTGGCCAGGGCATTGGGAGACCCCGACGAGGCCGTCCGGGTCCGCGCCGCCGAGGCCCTCCGGGCCATGGACCGCGCGACCCTGCTGGACTGGATCGCCACGGCGACGTCGTCGGGCGATCCGGAGCAGGTGGCCCAGGGAGCACACGTGGCCGGGGCGGCCGGGCTCTCGGAGTCTGCGCCGGACCTGCTGATGCGGGGCGTCGCCTCAGCGCCGGAGGCCCGCGGCCCGTTCGTCCGCGCGCTGGCCTCCTTCGGGATGGCTCCCGAGGCCCTCGTCGATCTGGCCCGAGGGGGCGAGGGGCAGAACCGTCCCGAGGCTATCCGCATGCTGTGGCACGTGGCGGGGCGCTCCCTGCTGCCGGCCCTCCACCCCCTGCTCGAGGACTCCTCGGCGGCGGTGCGGGTGGCCGCGCTCGAGGTGTTCGGTGAGTCCGGCGACACGCAGACCATCGAGGTGGCCCAGCGGGTGCTGGAGCGCGACTCCTCCCCCGTGGTCCGGGCCACCGCGATCTCGGTGATCGGCCGGGCCGGGCTGGACCAGCGGGTCACCTCTCTGGCCCAGGCCATGAGCGACCCCGATCCCGACGTCCGGGCCACCGCCGTCGAGGTCCTGCCCGCCGGCATGGGCCGCCAGGCCGCCGACCTGCTGCTGGAGGCCCTCACCGACCAGGACGAGCGGGTGTGGCAGGCCGCCATCCGGCACCTGGCCTCGGTTCCCGACCGCGACCGGTCCATCGTCTGGACGGCCATCGAGCGGTGCCCGGCCACCCGGCGGGAGCACCTGGTGTCCACGCTGGAGCGCTCCAGCGCGGAGCGCCTGGCGCTGCTGGCCCTCGACCACCTGTCCTCGCCGGACGCCGCCGAGCGGACCCTGGCCATCGCCCTGGCCGGGCGGGCCGGGACCCCCGAGTGTCTCCGCGGCATCATCACGGCGTTGCAGGACCCGGCGCCGACCGTCCGCCGGACGGCCGCTTCGGCCCTGCTCACCCTGCGCAACGCCGAGTCCATCCCCGGCCTGGCCCGGGCCCTGTCCGACCCCGACGTGGAGGTCCGGGTCGAGGCGGTCCGTGCCCTGTCGGTGATCGACGACGACAACGTGCTGGACCCGCTGATCACGGCGCTCAAGGACCCCGAGATGCGGGTCCGCGACGTGGCCGGCGAGGCCCTGGTGCGGTGGCGGTCCCCCGCCGTGGCCCGCCGGCTCGCGGTCGCCCTGACGAACCCGTCGCTCCGCCGGCCCGCAGGCGAGGTGCTGGCCAGGATGGGAACCTCCGCCGTCGACCCGCTGGTGGACATCCTTATGGAGGACGATCCCGAGCTCGCCGGGACGGTCGGGCAGCTGCTGGAGAGCCTGGTGGGGCCGGAGCTGTTCCTCACCCGCCTGGGGTCCATGGACCCGCACGAGCGCCTACGCGCAGTGGAGGCGCTCGGCGCGATCCGGGGCGACCGGGGCGTGGACGGGCTCATCCGGGCCCTCACCGACCCGGTGGAGTCCATCCGGATCCGGGCCGTCACGCTCCTCGGCGAGATCGGCGACGACCGGGCCTTCGAGGCGGTCAAGCGGACGTTCCTGGGCGACCCCGTGCTCGAGGTGGTCTCGGCCTCGGAGGAGGCCCTGCGCCGCCTCCAGACCGGCGACCGCCCAGACCGCGCTCGATAGGCGCCGCGGGCGTGTGCACGGGGCTCGGGCAACCGGCCTAAGTCCCACCGTCCCCTGATCGACGGATAAGACCGTCCATTCGGTCGATGCGAGGGGTCCCCGTGGGGCCTAGGCTCCGACCATGCGACCGCGGGGGAACGGCGCCGGGGGTGCGCCTGCGGCCGGACGGGTGGGATCCGCACGGCCCACTGTCCTTCTGACCACGGAAGGGACGTTCCCGCACATGCCGGGCGGGGTGGGCACCTGGTGCGAGTCACTGATCCGGGGGCTCCCGGAGGTGGACTTCGTGGTGTGGGCTCTCTCGCCGAGTCCGTTCCTGGCGCCTCGGCGCTCCCTCCCCTCGAACGTGGTCCGATTGATCGACCTGCCCCTGTGGGACACCGACGATCCGGGGCGGGTGCGGCGGGCCCGGCGAGACGCCCACGCCGCGCCCCGGGACGGTGAGTCCGGCGCTCGGCGCTCCCCGGGCGAGGCCGCGGCGGTGACCCGCAGGCCATCGTCGCGTGACCTGGAGCGGGAGTTCGTCCCGTTGCTGCGGGCGTTCCTGGCGGCGACGGCGGGGCCCGAGTTCGACTCGTTCCGGTTCGCCGCGCTCCTCGTGGAGATGCGGGACCACTTCCGGCGATGGGACTACCGGCGAACGTGGCGGTCGCGCGCCGCGTGGGAGGTCTTCCGCGAGCACATGCTGTCGCGGGCGTCCCTGTCTCCCGGCGACACGCTCGACGCCGACGCGGAGCGCGCGCTGCACGAGGAGCGCGCCGCCCGGGCAGCCGTCCGGGGTGACGAGCCCACCATCGGCGAGGCCACCGAGGCCCTCCGGTGGCTGGTCCGGGCGCTGGCCCCCCTGGGCGTCGAGATCCCCTCCGACATTGATCTCGTCCACAGCTCGGCGGCGGGGCTCTGCGCGCTCCCGGGGATCCTGGCGAAGACCGAACGGAACACCCCCCTGTTCCTCACCGAGCACTCCCTGTACGCACGCGAGCACTTCCTGGCCATGCACCGGATGCACTCCCCGTTCCACCTGAAGCGCTTCACCGCCGACCTGGTCGGGGCCGTGGCCCGGACGGCGTACCACCTGGCCGACCGCATCGCGCCGGTGTCCCGGTACAACGCGCAGTGGGAGATGGCCTACGGCGCCCCCCGCTCGCGCATCGGCGTGATCCACAACGGCGTGGACGAGCACCGGTTCGCGCCGGCCGACCTCCCGCGCTCCCGGCGCCCGACCGTAGTGCAGGTCTCCAGGATCGATCCGCTGAAGGACCAGGTCACGCTGCTCAGGGTGGCCGACCTGGTCCGGCGCGAGATCCCCGACGTCCTGTTCCTGCACTTCGGCGAGGTGGGCGACCGCGACTACTGGGCACAGATCCGCCGGATGCACCGCGATCGCATGCTCGAGGACACCGTCCGGTTCATGGGGCCCACCGACGACGTCCCGGGATGCCTGAACCATGGAGACGTTGCGCTGGTGACCTCGTCGTCCGAGGCGTTCCCGTTCGCGGTGCTGGAGGCCCTGATGTGCGGCGTGCCGGTGGTGACGACGGCGGTCGGCGGGATCGAGGAGGCCATGAACGGGGCCGGCGTCACGGCGCCTCCCGGGGACCCCGATGCCCTGGCCAACGGCGTGGCCGCGATCCTGCGCGTGGACCCCGAGCAGCGGGCCCGGATGGCGACGGCAGCCCGCCACCACGCCCTGTCGCGCTTTCGCCTGTCCACCTTCCTGGACTCCTACCGCGACTGGTACGAGGCGCTGACCGGCATCGAGCTTCGTCCCGTCTTGGTGGAGCCGGAGGAGGGCGTGGCCGGGGAGGCATTCAAGGAGGTTCCCGGGGCGGTCTCGGTCGAGGCCTCGGTGCCACGCGGCGTGAGCGTGATGGTGCCGCGGGCCGAGGAGGAGCCCGTCCCGGAGGCGGAGCCCGAGCCCGTCCCGGAGGCGATCGTGGCGGCCGACGCAGAACCCGAGGCGGAGCCCGCGGGGGTGGGGTCGGTGCCACTCCCCTCCGTGGAGGAGTGGATCGCTGCGGCCTGGGCCGCGGCGGAGGAACGCGCCGCGGGCGAGCGGCGGCCCGTCGAGCTGGGGGAGGTCGAGGAACCCTCCGGGCGGCTCCACGCCGTCCCCGCGCTCGGGACAATGGCCCAGCCGGAACCGGAGCCCGCGGTGACGGGGGCCGAGCCCGAACCGGAACCCGAGCCGGCGGCCGAGAGCCGGCCGGAGCTGGAGCCCGCGCTGGCCGGGGCGGTGGCCGCCCAGCCCGGCGCCCAGTCCGTCGCCGCGTTCGGCCCTTCGGACCTGGAGGCCGGCCTGGCCCATCCGGACCCGTTCATGCGCGCAGACGCCGTGAGCCGGGTGAGCGACCCCGCGGCCGCCGAGGTCCTGGCCCGGGCCCTGGCCGACGAGTACCCGCAGGTCCGCCGGGAGGCGGTCCGGGCTCTGGGCCGCGTGAACGGGCCGCGGGCGGGCGGGTTCCTGGCCGACGCCGTCGCCCATGATCCGTCCGCCGAGGTCCGGGAGGAGGCGGTGGCCGCCCTGGCGGCGCTGCTGACCGGGCCGCGATCCGCGGAGCACGAGGCGTGACCGAGGTCCTCGAGGAGCTCGTCCAGGACGTCACCAACCGGGCGGGCCGCCTGGAGGGTCCCGCCGAAGCCGCCGCGGTCCTGGAGTCGATCGGTGTCAACGACGACCGGGCCCAACGGATGGGCCGGGACTCCGTGTTCGGGCTGGCCGACGAGGTCGCCGGCTACCAGCGGGAGGTGCCGGCAGCCGTCGAGCAGCGGGCGTCCGTGGAGACCGCGCTCCGCGAGGAGCGCGCCCGCCCGCACTCCCGCCGCGCTCTCGGGCCGCCCAGGACCCGGACCCTGGTCCGGGGTCTCGCGTTCGCCGTCCCCCTGGTCTCTCCGCTCGGCGCCGCTCTGCTCCTGACCGGCCCCCTGTGGACGGGCCCTGGAACCGACATCCCGAGAGCCACGGCGATCGGGGTGGCCATCGTGGCCTCGTTCGTGGCCACGGCCGGCTTCGCCCAGGTCACCGCCAGGCGGGTCCAGGGCGACCTCGGCCACCGGGCTCCGCTCCTGGCGATGAGATCCGGGCTCCTGCTCGCCGCCGTGGGTGTGGTGGGAGCGGTCCTGGCGGGCCTGGCCCTGTGGGGCCTCCTGGAGTGGAAACCCTTCGTGGCCCCCGACCAGGTCGGGACCACGCTGCAGTCCTTCGCGCTGCTGGCGGCCCTGTGGCTCTGCGCGCCGCTGCTGTCCGGGCAGGGCCGGGAGGGCTGGTTCGCCGTGGCCGTGGCGGCGGGAGTCGCGGCGGGCATCCTGGTTCACGGACCGGGGCACGCGTCGCTCGTGGCCGCGCACCGGTCCGGGATCCTCGTGGCGGTCTGGGTGTCGATCACCGCCGCCGTGGCCCTGCTGTTCCGCGACGAGCACCGCGAGATGCCGCGCCGGTCCTCCACGTGGGCTCCGGAGCTGGCGCCGCTCGCCGAGACCGCCCGACGGATGGCCCCGTACGCGCTGTTCGGCCTGGCCCTGGCCGGGTTCCTGTTCGCCGACCGCATGGCCGCCTGGTACAGCCAGCGGCCGTTCCACGAATGGATCCTGGGGTTCCAGCCCGACTACGAGGCGGGGTGGGACTGGGCCCTGGCGGCCGTCGTGGCCGGCGTCGTCGTGGTGCGGTCCTCGGCGGAGCGATTCGGCGGCCTGGTCCGGTCGTTGTCGTACCGACACCCGCTGTCCGCGGAACGGGAGATGTCGGCGGAGCTCCGGGCGTCCTATCGCCGATCGGTGTCCCGGCTGGCTGTCGCCTGCGTCGCCGGGGCGGTCGTGACGTTCCTGGTGGTGGTGTGGCTCATCGTGTCCCTGCCTTCGGTCGATCGGGTGGTCACGAAGCATTCCGCGTACGTGTTCGCCATGGCCGGGCCGGCCCTGTTCCTGGTGCTGTGGTCGCTGCTGAACGTCGCGGTGCTGTTCGACCTGGCCCGGGTCCGGGCCGCGGTGTGGGCGGCGTGGCTGGCCGTCGTGGCGGACCTCGCCGTGGCCACCCCGCTGTCGGTGCACGTGCGGGCGTGGTGGGCGGTGTTCGGCCTGGTGGCCGGGGCCGCCGTGCTGTGGCTCGTGACCACGCTCGGCGTGCGTCGCGTCCTCCGCCAACCGGAGCTCGCCCTGGCCACGGCCTGATCGGGCGATCCCGTAAGGTGAGCGCATGCGGATCTCCGTCGTGGGGACCGGCCACGTCGGCCTGACCACCGCGGCCTGCCTGGCCCACGTCGGGCACCAGGTGCTCGGCGTGGACGATGACGCGGAGAAGGTCGCCTCGATCGCTCGGGGTGAGGTCCCGTTCCACGAGCCCGGGCTCACCGAGCTGGTCCGGGAAGGCCTCGACAACGGTCGCCTCCGGGTCTCCCCCGACGCGAGCGCCGCGGCCAGGCACGGCGACATCGTCTTCGTGTGCGTGGGCACCCCAACGAAGGAGTCGGGGGAAGCCAACCTGGTCCAGGTGGAGCGGGTGGCCCGGGTGGTCGCGCGGAGCCTCGAGGGCTACACGGTGGTGGCCGAGAAGTCGACGGTGCCCGTGGAGACCGGCCTGTGGATCCAGCGGACCATCGGGCGCGAGGCGTCGCCGGATGCCGAGGTCGACGTGGCCTCGAACCCCGAGTTCCTGCAGGAAGGGCGCGCCGTCAAGGACACTCTGGAACCGGACCGCGTGGTGGTGGGGGCCGAGTCCGAGCGCGCCGTCGAGCGGCTGCGGGAGGCGTACCGGCCCATCGTGGACCGGGCCGGCTGCCCGTTCGTGGTGACGGACCTGGCCACGGCCGAGCTCATCAAGCACGCCTCGAACGCCTTCCTGTCGACCAAGATCTCGTTCATCAACGCCGTGGCCGACGTGTGCGAGCGCACCGGGGCCGACGTCGAGACCGTCGCCGCCGCGATGGGCCTGGACCCCCGCATCGGTCCGGCGTTCCTCCGGGCGGGCCTGGGCTTCGGCGGGGAGTGCCTGCCGAAGGACGTCCGGGCCTTCCGCTATACGGCCGAGCAGCTCGGGGTGGGCTTCGGGCTGCTGGGGGAGGTGGAACGGGTGAACGTGGCCCGGATCGACGCGTTCGTGGAGAAGATCCGCGCGGTCTTGTGGCACCTGGAGGACAAGCGGGTGGCGCTGTGGGGCCTGGCCTTCAAGCCGGACACCGACGACCTCCGCCACTCCCCCGCGCTCGAGGTGGCCCATCGGCTGGTGGAGGGCGGCGCCCACGTGGTGGCGTACGACCCGGTGGCCATGCCCGCGGCGAAGCCGCTGATCGGCGACGTGGAGTTCGCGGCCGATCCCTACGAGGCGGTCCGGGGGGCCGACTGCCTGGCCGTCTGCACGGAATGGAGCGTGTTCGCCACCGCCGACCTCGACCGCCTCCGCGACGAGATGGCCCACCCCGTCGTGGTCGATGGCCGCAACGTGTTCCACCCGGCGGCCATGGCCGCGGCCGGCTTCACCTACGCCAGCATGGGCCGCCCTACGCAGGGCCCGGATCACGACAAGCCGCTCTCCACGTAGCTCCAGCGTCATTCACATCGAGCAGCCACGTGGTGTTCGCGCGCCGTGCAGCCCCCGGCGGGTCACCCCGCCGAGGCGGCCACCCAGCGGTCAAGGGCCTCGCGGGCCGCACCGGAATCGATCGACTCCGCGGCTCTGGTGACCCCGTCGCGCAGATCGGTGGCCCGTCCGGCCGTCCACAGCGCTGCGCCGGCGTTCAGCAGCACCACGTCCCGGGCCGGGCCCTGTTCGCCGTCCAGGACCGCGCGGGCGATGGCCACGTTGTGCTCGACGTCGCCACCCTTGAGATCCTCCGGCGAGGCCCGATCGAGCCCGGCGTCCTCCGGTGCGATCTCGTCCTCGTCCACGCTGCCGTCCCGGACCCGGAACACGCGCGACGGGCCGGTGGTGGTGAGCTCGTCGAGGCCGTCGTCGCCGCGGAACACCAGCGCGTCGGTCCCCCGCCGGGCCAGGACCTCGGCCACCAGGGGCAGCATGCGCGCGTCGCTCACGCCGACGATCTGGGCGTAGGGGCGGGCCGGGTTCGTCAGGGGGCCGAGGAAGTTGAACGCGGTGGGGACCCGGAGCTCGCGGCGGACCACCGCGGCGTGGGCCATGGCGGGGTGGAAGACCGGCGCGAACATGAACCCGATCGAGGCCTCCTCCAGGCACCGCCGGACGCCGGCGGGGTCGAGGTCGATGCGCACCCCCAGCGCCTCCAGCAGGTCGGCGGACCCGCATCTGGACGACGCCGCCCGGTTCCCGTGCTTGGCCACGGCCACCCCGGCGCCCGCGCACACCATGGCTCCGAGGGTGGAGACGTTCAGCGTGCCGGCCCGGTCCCCGCCGGTGCCGCACGTGTCGATGACCGGGCCGGGCGGGTCGACCGCTTGGGCCAGCTCGAGCATGGTCGCGGCCAGGCCCTCCAGCTCCTCGGCGGTCTCCCCCTTGGTCCGTAGAGCCATCAGGAAGCCGCCCATCTGAGCCTGCGTGGCCTGTCCCTGCATGATGGCGCGCATGGCCTCGGCGGTCTCCTCCGTCGACAGCGATTCGTGCGCCGCGAGCCGGGTCAGGAGGTTCGGCCAGAACGTGGGCGACGGCTCGACACCCGGAGCGGGCGGCGCGGCGGCAACGCCGGGACCGGGCTGTGCGGACGCGGACGGCTGATCGGCACCGGATGTCATGGGAAGCGAAACGTAGCAGGTCGGCACAGGCGCGGGTCGCGAGATGGGCCCGAGGGGGCCTTGCTACAATTCGCCCCACGGCCGGCCCTCGGGCCGCTCGGGCGGATGTGGTTCAATGGCAGAACGCAAGCTTCCCAAGCTTGAGACGGGGGTTCGATTCCCCTCATCCGCTCCAGTCGTCAGGTAGTCCTCGTTCGCTTTCCGATCGTGTTCGGCCGCTCCGTCCCCAGGAACAGCGGTGCCGTGGGGCACATGTCCGCCAGGGGGCAGTCCTCGCAGCGGGGGCGGCCCGGCTTGCACACCTCGCGACCCAGGCGGATCAGGCCGACGTGCATCGACACGCGCAACCGGGGCGGGACGAGCGCCTTCAGGATGCGGTGCGCGGCGGCGGCGCCCGTACCTCCGGGGATCCAGCCGAGCCGGCCGGCCACGCGGTGCACGTGCGTGTCCACCGGGATGGCCGGGCGTTCCAGAGAGAACGCCAGCACGCACGCGGCGGTCTTCGGGCCGACGCCCGGGAGCGTCGTGAGGTAGGCCTCCACCTCCTCGTCCGTGGCGTCGCGCATCCAGGCCAGGTCCAGCGAGCCGTCGCGGTCCCGGATCTCCCGGATTATGGCCAGGATCCGGGGCGCCTTGATGTTCGCCAAGCCGCCCGGCCGGATGGCGTCCGCCACGTCGGCAGCTCGGGCGTCCGCCAGCGCCTCCCAGGCCGGGAACCGCCGCCGGAGGGCCTCGAAGGCCCGGTCCCGGTTCACGTCGCTGGTGTTCTGCGACAGGACCGTGAGCACGAGCTCCTCGACCGGGTCGCGGCGCAAGGGCGGATCGAGTGGGCCGAATCGCCGGGCGAGCCTTCGATGCACCTCCCGGATCGTCGCCGGATCCACGTCCGGAGCGGGGGTTGCGGGCAGGGCTCGTGGACGACGGGCCGGGCTCACCCCCGGTAGAGGTTGTTGAACCGGATGAGGTCGTCCCGGAACGCCAGCTTGATCGTGCCCGTGGGCCCGTTCCGGTGCTTCGCCACGATCAGCTCCGCCTCCCCCTTCACCCAGTGTCCGTCCTCGTCCTTCTCTCTGTGGATGAACATGACAACGTCTGCGTCCTGTTCGAGCGCGCCCGAATTGTGACTGAATATCCCATTTGCAATCAACGACGACGGCCCAGGAACCGTGAGGTCGAAGACCTCCTCCTCGCCCGCCGGATCCACGGAGAGGACGCGGTCCCAGTAGATGTCACTCGTCGCATGCACACGAAGGACGTCGTCGTTCAGCAGAGATGCGTAGCCAGCCACCACGTCGCGCGACGGCGAGAACGAGAAGATGGCGCTCCCATACGGTGTTCCTCTCATGGCGGTCATCATTCCGCGAGAGATACCTCGGGCGGCCATGACTGCTTGGACTCGGTCGAATACCTCTCGCGGCAGCGTGTCCACATTGGTATTGGACCTGTGACCCTGAAGTGCGGTGGCCAGCGTCTCGGCCGGTGCGTGCCTCGGGCCGAATCCTCCGACCTCGTCGAGGAAGCGCAGAAGGTTGCCCCCGCCCGAGATCGCCACTGAGTACCACCGTGCCTCCCTCTGCCGGGCTACACGGATGCGCGCGACGATACCCAGGCGGGACAGCAGGACCGCGACATCGTCAGCCAGGCCGCGGCTCGCGGTCGAGAAATGCACACCGGGAGACCCGCGCTGCCCTGAACGACGAATCGTGATCGAACCGTCAGTTGACCACAGGTGTCGAAGGAGCAACGCGACTTGACGGTTCGGAAGGCGGAACGCCGCCTCGGGCAAACATTTCTCGTGCGATCGCTGGCCGAAGACGCCGAGTTCGCGGAGCCAGCGATTCACGCCAGCTGGGTGCCAGCGGTTCCCGTTGCCGCTGATCACAAGCTGGTGCCAGTTCCCGCGCCCCGCGTACCGCTTCACCCTCACCCCAAACTGCTTGGTGGCCGCCATGGTCACCGCATAGCTGTTCTCCTCCGACGCGGTCGTGTACCGGAGCGGCTGATGCGTGAGGTAGCTCCCGTCGCCGACGAGGTGCCCCAGGAGCACGACGCGGTCATCCGGCCATGCTTCGGTGACTGCTGGCTCGGGAAGGTGGCGTGGGATCCCCAGCCGGGCGCCCGGTTTTAGGTCCTCCACCCGGATCCACCTGTCGAACCCGTACAGAAGGTGCCGAGCCGTCGCGCGGATCCGGCGCCCTGACGCGAGCTTCACCTCGAACACTGGGCGGGCTCCCACACTCCAGACCAGGTCGCTCCGCGCGGTGCACAGCCGGCCATCCGACCCGATCGCGACGACCTCGGGAGTGGTGCCCACCAGGTCGCGGATCGGGACCTGGCGGCCGTCGGCGAGGGCGACGGTGGTGTCGCCCGTGACGCATTCGCGCAGGTTCGAGAGCTGGGGCTTGGCGCCCTCGCGGCGTTCGGGGTCGCGGTTGAGCTGGGACAGGGCGACGACGGGGATGTGGAGCTCCTTGGCCAGGAGCTTCAGGGAGCGGCTGATCTCGGCGATCTCCTGCTGGCGGTTGTCCACACGGCGGTGGGGGCTCATCAGCTGGAGGTAGTCCACGACGATCAGCGCCAGGCCGTCGCGGGACCGCATGCGGCGGGCCTTGGCGCGGATGTCCAGGATCGTGACGTCGCCGGCGTCCATGATCCACATGGGGGCGTCGTGCAGGGTGTCGGCGGCGTCGGCGAACGCGCTGAAGTCGGCGGCGCCGATCTTACCGGCGCGGACCTTGGCCATGGGGACCCCGGCCTCGCTGCACAGCAGGCGCATCCCGAGCTCCCATCGCGACATCTCGAGGGAGAACAGCGCCACCGGCTGCCGCTCGGCGACCGCCACGTTCCGGGCGATGTTCACGGCGAGGGCCGACTTCCCGGCTCCCGGTCGCGCGGCGATGATGATGAAGTTCCCGGCCTGCAGCCCGGACAGCAGCTCGTCGACGTCGCGGAACCCGGTGGGGAGCCCCGCCAGCGACGATTCGCGCGACTGGATGTGCTCGATGTCGTCGATGGCGGCTGAGATGACCGGCTGGAGCGCCACCATCTCGTCCCGCTGCTCGTGTCGAGACGCCGCGTAGATCTTCCCCTCGGCCTGTTCGGCGGCCACCCGGGGGTGCTCGGGGATGGCATACGCGAGCTCCATGACGTCGGCCGCCGCCGAGATCAGCCGGCGGAGCAGGGCGTGGTCCGCCACGATCTTGGCGTAGTAGGAGGCGCTGGCCGGGGAGGGGACCCGCTCCACGAGCTCCTGGATCCGAAGTGCCCCGCCCACGCCCTGCAGCTGGCCGTGGCGCTTGAGCTCCTCGACCGCCGTGATGGCGTCCACGGGCTCGCCTCGCGCGTACATCGCCAGCAGCCCCTCGTAGATGGTGCTGTTGGCCCGCCGGTAGAACTCGTCGGGCTTGAGGATCTCGATGACGTCGGCGATGGCCTCGGCGGAGAGCATCATGGCCCCGAGGACCGACTCCTCCGCCTCGAGGCTGTGCGGGAGCGTCCGGGGCTCCGCCCGGCCCCGCCTCACCTCGTCTGCGATCTGCGCCATCTCACCCTCCGGCTGAACCCAGCGATCCTAGGCCGGCGCTCGGGGGCCGGGAAGGGGAAAGGGCCCGGGATTTCGCGGGGGGAAACCCGCTCCGCAGGTCCACGCGCTGCCCCCGCGCTCGATTTGTTGTCAGACCGCTTCCGACCTGCGGGTTCCGCCTGTAGAGAACCATGGGGACAACTGTAGAAACCCCCAGTGACACGACCCCGCCCCGCCACTGGCGGCATTCCCTGCCTGGCTCGCCCTCGGCGCGGCGGATAGGAGCAGGCCAGACAACCGAACCGGGGAACTACGCATGTATACAGCGTGGGACCGAGCGCATGATGCGGGCTGTCGTGGAGGAATCCCGGACGGAGGAATCACGGCTGGCCTGACGGCAACTGGATCCTGTTCGGAACGGCGCGGGGTGCGCTCTCCGTCGTTCGGCCGGACGGCAGTGACCTGAGACCGATCGCCCTGGAGACCGGCGCGGGGAACGCCTTCGCCCTCGCTCCCGACTGGTCCCCGGATGGCCGATACATCGTCTTCTCGATGTGGCGAGAGGAGATGCATCGCACGACATCGACCACAAGGGCCTGGGCTTCGGCGATCGCCTGAACGCGGTCGGCCCGCTCCTCGACGAGGCGCAGTCCAAGCGGGTGGGGCGTTACTTCATGGACTGCTTCATCGCTCGTCACGTGATCAACCTGGGGGCTCCCTACGTGTGCTCGTACGTGCTGAAGCTCAGGCGGGCCGGCACCATCACGACGGAGGGCGTCGATCCCCACGGGCCGAGCGACGTGCTCTTCGCCGTGACCGGCGGCACTGACGACTACGCCGGAGCGACCGGTGAGGCCGAGCACGTGGACACGTCGGTGACCGACGTGATCATCCATCTCGGTTGACGAGAAGGAGGGCGTCCTGGTCACCGCGTTCCCCGGCAGGGTACCCACGGCCGCCACGCTCCGATTCGATGGGTCGGCGTACAGGGAGCTCCCCTCCCCGGACCCGACGCTGCAACTGACCGACCCGTGGGCGTGGTCGCCCGATGGGGCCCGGATCGCATGCGCGGGTGGAGAGGGCCCCAACACCGCCGGCGCGCGCGCCGGGATCTACACGTTCGACTCGGCCGATGGGGGCGATCTGGTCCGGGTGGATGCCAGCCCGCGTCGCCGGGAGTTCCCGATCGCCTACTCGCCCGACGGCTCGAGGATCCTGTTCCTCCGTCAGGTGCGACGAGGCGACGACTACGACGGTCCCATGAACCTCTTCGTGGTCAACACCCACGGCACCGGCCTGGTGCAGCTGAATCCCCCGAGCACCACTACCGGCCTCGTCGACACGCCGCTCATCACCACGGCGAGCTGGACGTGGATCCCGTCACCCGAGACAGGGTCCTGAGGGCGACGGCCTCGGCGTGCGCAGCCGTGGTCGCTCCTGGGGGTCGGGCTACCCCTACGCCATGTAGGCCTCCCACTGCACGTTGTCTGGGTCGCGGAAGGCCACGTACTCCTTCCCCAGGACGGGATCGGACTCAACGCCCTGGGTCTCGACACCGGCTGCCCGCAGCCGCTCCACGAACGAGTCGAGCTCCGCCCGGTCTTCCACCGAGAACCCGAGATGGTCGAGTCCGATCCGATACTCGCTGAACCGGTCGCCCTCGGAGGTCCCCTCGAGGGGCGGAAGGATCACGAGGAACGTGCTCCCCGCCTGTGTGGCGAGCATCACGCCATCCTCGGGAGCTCCCTTCCAGATCGAGGTCACCTCCCCGGAGACCGGGATCTCCATGAACTGCAACCCGACCACGTCCTCGTAGAAGCGCCTGGCCCTTTGCGGGTCCTCGCTCCGCAACGTGATGTGGTGTATGCCCGCGACCTTCATCCCGCACCTCCTCGGGAGAGTTCTGCCGAGGCCCCGTCCAGAAACGTTTGCCGGATGCTCTCATCGCCGATCGATTCGGACAAGGCTTCGACCAACGCCCGGGCCCGGGCAGCGTGCGCGGACGAGGCCGCTGCCGATCCGACCTCCGCCAGCTCGGCATGGGCCCTCCAGGCCAGCCCGGGAAGGTGGAATCGCTCGGAACGGTCGAGGGCCGCCTCGAGCGCCCGGCACGCCCGATCGCGGTCTCCGAGCAGGGCCCGGGCCCGTCCGGCCACCAGCATCGCCGCGGCAACCACCTCATGCCATTCGGCCCCGATCGCGGCGTCGATGGCCGGTTGTGCGAACTCCAGCGCGCGCGATGGATCCCCGCTCGCCACATGGAAGCTGGCGATGGCGATGGGACCGTCGGCGCCCTGCAGGTACGCCCGACCCGGGGGCACCCTCACCTCGCCGAGCCAGAGCTCAGCCCGGGCCGCGTCCTCTCGGGCGCGTTCGAGATCCCCCGACAGCCACCTGGCAAGCGGCAGGTGGCAGGCCGCCCGGATCAGCTCGATGCGGGCCTCCACGCCGCTGGCCGCCTCCAGCGAGAGCTCGAGGGACCGGACGGCGTCGTCGGTCGCGAACAGGTCGACCAGGGTCCAACCGAGGACTTCCGCCGACCACGACACGAACTCGGCGTGGTCGAGCTCCGTGGCGAGGTGCAGGGCCTGCCGCGCCAGCTCCAGGGCCCGACCGTAGTGTCCTCGGGCTCGGGCGATCCAAGCGAGCAGCGCCGGGAACACCGCCTCCCCGCCCCGGTCGCCGACCTGCCGATTCACAGCCAGGCCCTCGTGGACCCGGCGTTCGGCCGCATCCCACCGCGCCGCGGCCACGTCCACCCAGGCCCACTGGAACAGCGCCCACTGCATGTACCACAGGTCTCCACGCCGCCGGTGGGTCTCGACCAGCGCGGCGGACACCTGGTCCACGGTGGCCATGTCGCCCACCATCACCGACGCCACCTGCAGGGCATCGAGGGCCAGCGAGAGCGACCGCTCGTCGTCGACCTCGCGAGCCAGCACCCACGCCCGCCTGGCCCGGTCCAGCGACAGATCCAGGCGCAGCTGGTTCGTGTAGACGATGGACAGGCGCGCTGCGGCAGCCACCTGTGCCTCACGAGCACCGATCTCCTGCGCCGCGGCGAGGGAGCGTTCGAGGAGCGACAAGGCCTGCGCATAGTCGACCGCTCCGGCCAGCAGGAACCCCAGCTCGTTCAGAGCCTCGACCTCGAGCGCGCGATCACCCGCCTCACGGGCCGCGCCGAGGGCGATCTCGAAGTCGTTCCTCGCCTCGGCGAAGTCGCCGGCTTGACTCCGGACCCGCCCTCGGTTCAGGCGGAGCTCGGCGATGCGGTCGGATCCCAGAGACTGGGCGATCTCGATGGCGCCGGTGTAATCCTCGAGCGCTGCCGCGACGGCGTAGATGCGACGCGCCTCTATCGCAGCGAGCTCGAAGTACCGAAGCGCTTCGTGGGGCCGGTTCGCCGCCCGGAAATGCTGGGCCAGGACGCCGAAGTGCGGCTCGAGGTGGTCGCCGAGCATCGATTCGAGGGCCTCGGCGGTCCGGGCGTGCAGCTCCCGGCGGTGTCGTTTCAGCATGTTGTTGTATGCCGCCTCCTGGATCAGGGCATGCTTGAACCGGTAGTCGGCCGCCGGCTCCTCCCGCACCAGATCGGCGAGCAGGAGCTCCCTGATCGCATCGGACAGGACGTCGCCGGCTCCCACCACTGCCTCCAGTAGCGGTAGCTCGAACTGACGTCCCAGCACCGAGGCCGCATGGATGGTTCTTCGCGCCGGGGGCGAGAGGCGGTCGAGGCGGGAGATGACGATCCGTTCCACGGTCGGGGGAATCTCCACCGAGGCCCCGGGCTCGAACCGCCAGCGGCCATCGTGCGCCACCAGTGATCCCGCATCGATGAGCGACCTGACGAGCTCCTCGAGATAGAAGGGATTGCCCTCGGCGGTGCGCAGGATGCGCTCTTCCACGGGCGGAGGAAGGACTCCAGGCCCGACCACGGCCTCCAGCAGCGAGCGCTCGGCGGCCGGGGGCAGGGCGTCGAGGGCGAGGACCGTGGTCCATTCGGCGTGTTGGGTGCCGGCGTCGCCGTGCAGGCGCCAGGAGGGGTGGTCCGGTTCGGCCCGGTGGGAGGCCACGATCAGAACTCCGTGCGTCCGGGCCACGGGGAACAGGGTCTCGAGCAGTTGCAGGGAACTGTCGTCGGCCCAGTGCAGGTCCTCGATAGCCACGACCACCGGGCAGTCCGCAGCGAGCCTGCGGACCAGGCCTCCCATGGCCTCCGTCGTGCGAAAGGCCCGAGCCTCGGGTGACAGAGCGGCCAGGTCGCTCTCGGCCACCGGGTCGAGAGGGACACCGAGCATTGCTGCCAGGTACAGATGGACCTCGTCGGACGCTCCGCTGAAGAGTGGGCCGATGATTCCCGCCAGGGCGTTGGGCAGATGCTCGGGAGGGTCGGTGGCCGTCGCGCCGAGCCACCCGCGGAGGAGGTCCCTGAAGGGCCAGTACGGGAGGGCCTGCCCGTACGAGACACACCGCCCCTCGAGCCACGTGACGGCGCCCTCGGCTCGAACGACATAACGGAGCTCGTCGAGCAGGCGCGATTTCCCGATTCCTGGCTCGCCGATCAGGAACAGGATGCCGCCGCGACCTCCCAGCATGGTCCTCCCGACTTCGAGTGCCGCGCCCAGCTCCGCATCGCGACCCAACAGCGGCGTGGTCATCCCGACCGGACCCCGAGGCTTCGCCGGCACCGCGGTCAGTCCTGCGACCTCGAACGCCGGGATCGGCTGGGCCTTCCCCTTCACGTCCACGGAGCGGGGATCGCTCCATCGGAAGATCGGCTCGGCGAGGCGCTGGGTGGTGGGACCCACCAGGACGGTGAACGGGGCAGCCTGCGATTGCAACCGAGAAGCCGTGTTCACCACGTCGCCCGTTGCGCCGTACTCGACACGGGACCCGCCCCCCACGGCACCGAGCACCGCGAGCCCCGTCTCGATCCCGACGCGAACGCCGAGCTCGCCCACCCCCCATTCGGCCTGGACGTCTGCGGCATGCGCCCTGATGTCGTCGAGGATTCGCATCCCGGCCCTGACGGCCCGCTCCGGATCGTCCTCGTGCGCGGCGGGGGCCCCGAACAGGGCAAGGAGACCATCCCCCGCCAGATCCTTGACGGTTCCTCCGAAGGCCTCCACGGCCTCGACCATCCTGGCCACGGCACGTCCCACGATTTCCGCGACGTCCTCGGGATCGAATCGCTCCCCGAGCGCGGTGGACCCGACGATGTCGGCGAACAGCGCCGTGACGACCTTGCGCTCCTCGCGCATCGGTGTCTCGGCCATTGTCCCTCCCATTCTGTTCCCATCGCGGCGCTTCGGGAAGGTCGTTCGAGGGCGGTCCAACGGGCGCGGGGAACCGTAGGGATCCGTCCGGTTCCTTGACGGAGTGGGGACGCGCCGGTGGAATGGGCCCATGGCGGGCTCAGAGCGACCGACCGCGGGCGGATCACCTTCGGGCCCCGCGGTGGCCTCGCCGCCGGAGGAGCCCGGCCCCGTCGCCTCGCCGGACGGTCGAACGGAGATCCCGAGACGCGGCCGCCCCCGCTCGGCCGAGCAGGCCGCCCGGTCCCCCGGCGGCTGGCTACGGGAGACCACCCGAGGCAACGCCACGGTGGCCTTCGGCATGTACCTGATCGCGTCGCTGTTCATCTTCGGGGTCCCGATTCTGGCCCACCCCACCAGCTCGTTCGTGGGATGGGGAGCCGACCCGCCATCGTTCATGTGGTACCTGGGGTGGTGGCCGCACGCCATCGGGCACGGGCTGAACCCCGTCGTGACCCACCACGTGTGGGCGCCGGTCGGCGTGAACCTGACCCACGCGACGGCGATCCCCGGGCCGGCACTGGCCCTCACCCCCGTCACGATCCTGTTCGGGCCGGTCGTCGCCTACAACGTGATGGCGCTCCTCACGCCGGTCCTCGCGGCGTGGACGGCCTACCTGCTGTGCCGGGCCGTGACCGGGCACTTCCGGGGGTCGCTGGTGGGCGGATACCTGTTCGGGTTTTCCGTCTACGTCACCGGGCAGATGCTGGGCCATCCGAACCTGGCGCTGGTGTTCCTGCTGCCGGTGATCGCCCTGCTGGTCCTGCGACTGATGCGGGGCGAGCGTTCGGTCCGCCGGACCGTGGTGTGGCTGGCGGCCGCGCTGGTCGGGCAGTTCCTCATCTCGTACGAGGTGTTCCTGTCGCTCACGCTGTTCCTCGCGCTCGGGCTGCTCCTGGCACTGGTGATGCTGCCGGCGCACCGGCGGGGGCTCCGAGACGTCGTGGTCGCGGTGGCGGCAGCGTACGGGGTCACGGCCGTGGTTGTTGCCCCCCTGTTGTGGTCGTTCCTGGCCACGCGGGAGTCCCCGCCGACGTACGACTTCTGGTCCACGATCTTCGCCACCGACTTGGTGAACTTCGTCGTGCCTACCAGCCTCACCGCGGCCGGCGGGGGGACCTTCTTCGACGTCACCGGGAAGTTCACCGGGGACATCTCCGAACAGGCGGCGTACTTCGGGCTGCCGGTCCTGGCCATGGTCGGCGCGTTCACGATCGCGTTCTGGCGTCGCCGGTGGGCCAGGTGGCTGGTGGCGTTCACCGGCCTGGCGTGCGTCCTGTCGCTGGGGACCCACCTGCACATCGGCGGGACCGAGACCATCCCGCTGCCGTGGAACGCGGCGGTGTCGCTGCCCCTGCTGAAGTACGCGCTCCCGGGCCGCCTCATGGTCTACGCATGGCTTCCCGTCGCGGTGATGGTGGCGATGTGGCTGGCCCTGCGCCCGTCGGGCCTGGGGCGGTGGCTGCTGGCGGCCCTCGCCGTCGTCATGCTGTATCCGAACACCGACGGGCCGTTCTGGCGCACCTCGTTCTCCGAGCCGGCGTTCTTCGCCGACGGCACGGTCCGCCACGAGGTCCCCCAGGACGCCACCGTGCTGGTCATCCCGTTCGCCCTGAACGGCGACAGCATGCTGTGGCAGGCCGATTCCGGGTTCTGGTTCCGGATGCCCACCGGGTACGTGGGGACGCGCAAGCCCCTCGCGTTCGGCAACTGGCCCATCGAGGACGTGCTGTACTCGGGCCAGCCGGGCGTCGACTCGGAGGAGCAGCTGAAGCGGTACCTGGGGGCGAACGACGTGCGGGCGGTGGTGGTGGTCAAGGGAACGCCCGGCGAGTGGCGGGCCCTGTTCGCGCCGCTGGGGCCGCCCCACACGGTGCAGGACGTCGACGTCTACACGGTCCCCCGATCGATCCTGCGCGGCTACGCGGACAGCCCTCGGCCCCCGGGCTGACGGCCGGCGCCATGGGGGTCACCACCGTCGTCCCGGGAGTCCTCCGGATGTGGTTCCCGGCCGTCGACAACAACGCTTTCCTCGTCTTCGGTGAGGAGCCGACGCTCATCGACTGCGGTCCGCCCCGGCGCCTGGCCACGGTCGCCAAGGCCGTCCGGCGAGCGGAGCTCGCCCCGCGGGGCGTCCGCCACGTGGCCGTGACGCACCACCACACCGACCACACCGGGAACCTGACCACGGTGGCCCGGGCCACCGGCGCGACGGTGTATGCGCACGCGGCCGACACCCCGGTCGTGCGAGCGGGCGCGGAGCGTCCCCGGGGGAAGGCTCACGGGCCGGTCGGACGGCTCATGCTGGCCATGGGGAGGGGGTTCAGCCGGGCCGACCCCGCCCCGGTCCACCTCGAGGTGGCCGACGGCCGGGACCTCCCCGCGGCCGGCGGCCTGCGGTGCATCCACACGCCCGGACACACGCCCGGCCACCTGTCGTTCCTGTGGCCCGAGGCCGGAGGGGTCCTGTTCGTGGGCGACGCCGCCGCCAACATGCTCCGCCGGCTCGACATCGCGCCGCTGAACGAGGACCAGGCCGCCGCGGGGGCCAGCTTCCGCAAGCTCGCCGACCTCGAGTTCGAGGTGGCGTGCTTCGGCCACGGATCGCCCATCCGGGCCCGGGCGGCCGCCGAGTTCCGGCGACGGCTCGACCGGGTGGCCCGGTAGCCGGCTCGGGCTCCGGTCGCACGCGCTCGCCGGCCCCCCCGGCTCAGCTCCGGGCGCGTCGCTCCAGGATGACGCGCATCCCGTGGCGGGGCTGGAGGGTGGCTCGGGGCGCGGGCTCCACACGGTGGGCGGGGTCGAGCTGCAGCCGCCACTGCCTCGAACGGGGCGAACTCGTCTCCCAGGCACATCTTCGGGCCTCCCCCGAACGGGAAGTACGCGAACGGATGCCATCCGGCCCGGCGCTCCGAGAGGAACCGCTCGGGGTCGAACCGCCGGGGATCGGGATGATGGCGCGGGTCGCGGTGGATGACGTAGGGACTGGTGATGGCGGTGGAGCCGGCCGGGATCGTGACGCCGGCGACGTGGTGGTCGGCGACCGCCCGCCTGGCCAGGGTCCAGGCCGGCGGGAACAGGCGCATGGCCTCGTCCACCACCATGCGGCAGAACGACAGCCGGGCGACGTCCTCGCCCGTGGGGACCCGATCGCCGCACACGGCGTCGATCTCGCCGAGGACGCGACCCTCCACGCCGGGGTGCCGGGCCAGGAGGTACCAGGCCCAGCACAGCGCCGTGCCCCCGGTCTTGTGGCCCCGGAAGATCGACAGGGCCTCGTCGCGGACCTGGCGGTCGGGCATGGTGTCTCCCTCCGGGTGGCGGACCCGGACCAGGGGGCAAGGAGGCTGACGTGGTCACCGGGCGCCTCTCGGCACTCCCGAACCATCCGGAGGACCACCCGGTCGAGACGGGACCGGGCCCGTTCGAACCGCCGGTTCCCATGCAGCGGCAACCGCTCGACCCCCCGGATGAACGGGAGCGGCGCGTGCTCCAGGGCGTCCACGGCCTCGGCTAGGGCCAGGGTGAGCTCCCACCCGTCGGGCTGCTCGACCGAAACACCGAACATGTCCTCGATCATGATCTCCGTCGTCGTCCGGGCCAGGTCGGCGAACACGTCGACGCTCTGCCCGTCGACCCACGTGGCCTGCATGCGCTCGCCGCCGGCCGTCACCGCGCCGGCGAACGGCTCGAGGGCCGGGCCGTGGAGCACCGGGACCAGCAGCTCGTGCTGCCTCCGGTGGATGTCCCCTTCGCTGCCCAGGACCCCCTCACCGAGGAGGCGCCGGGTGAACGGCCGTACCCCACGCCCCTTCTGGAAGAGGTGGTCGTGGTCGACTAGGAGATCCTGGGCCAGCTCCGCGCTGCTCAGCAGGAACACCCGGGCCGGGCCCGCGGCGAGACACGCGAGGTCGCCGTGCTCACGGGCCACCTCCTGGAAGTACCCCGGCAGGTACGCGACCGCGTGGGGCATCCCTCGGACCAGCTGCCACCCGCGCGGCCCCGGCGCTCGGCCTCCACCCCCCATGCTGGGGCGCACAGTATCCGCGCGGGGAAGGGCAGGGCAAGGTCTCCCCGACCAACGCGGCCATCGCCCACGGTGTGGCGACAGGACCCATCAAGAACGACGACCACTGACCGCCGGGGACACCGCCCGGCGGAGGATGTCGCCGGCGAACAGTCCCTACTCGGGCTCGACCTGGACCGACAGGGTGACGTTGAGCTCGGGGTGCAGACGCACCGAGACCTCGTGGGTCCCCAGGCTCCTTATGGGCTCGTCGAGGTGGATGTCGCGGCGGTCGATGGCCTCGCCGGTCTGCTTCGCAATCTCCTCGGCCAGGTCCGCCGTGGTGATGCTGCCGAACAGGCGACCCTCCTCGCCGGCCCTGGCGGTGACCACGATCGGCGTCGCGGACAGGCGGTCGGCCACGACCTGGGCCTCGGCCCGGGCCCTGTTCACCCGGACGCCGTGGGCCCGGCGGAGGCTCTCGACGTGCCGCACGGCCCCCTTGGTGGCCGGGATGGCCATGCCCCTCGGCACCAGGTAGTTCCGCGCGTAGCCGTCGGCCACGGTGACCACGTCGCCCGGTACCCCGAGCTTCTCCACTTCCCTCTGCAGGAGGATCTTCATGGCTCTACCAGCCCTCCTACCGGGTGCTGTAGGGCAGGAGCGCCATCTCCCGCGCGTTCTTCACCGCCGACGCCACGTCCCGCTGGTGCTGGGAGCAGTTCCCCGACACCCGGCGGGCCCGGATCTTCCCCCGCTCGGAGACGAATTTCCGCAGCAGGTTCGTGTCCTTGTAGTCGACAAAGCGGACCTGGTCCTTGCAGAACTGGCAGAACTTCCGCTTGCCCCGCTTGGCCCAGCCCTTCTCTTCCTTGGTCTCCTTGCGGGGACGCTTCTTCGTGCTCGACTTACCCGCCATCCAGTGGTGTCTCCTCGTCCGTGCCGGCGCCGACGGAGACGCGGCCCTGTGAACCCGCGGACCACTCCCCGCCGCCGGACCGGCCCTGCTTCTCCACCTTGGCGGTGGCCCAGCGCAGGCTCGGCCCGATCTCGTCGGCCTCGATCTCGATCACGGTTCTCTTCTCGCCGTCCTGGGTCTCCCAGGACCGCTGCTGCAGGCGGCCCACCACGATCACGTTGGCCCCGCGGGTGAGCGACTCCGCCACGTTCTCGGCGAGGGTCCGCCACGCGTTGACGGTGAAGTAGGACGTGTCGCCGTCCTTCCACTCCCCCGACTGGTCCTTGTACCGCCGGTTCACCGCCACGCGGAACTTCGCCACGGCCGCCCCATTCGGCGTGTACCGCAGCTCCGGGTCGTCGGTCAGGTTCCCGACGATCGTCACCTGTCCCATCGCCATCGTCACCACCACCCTCTCGCCATCTCGTTCGCCCCCCGGCGATGGCATACCGGGAAGGAGGGGAAGGACCTGCCGGACCTCATGCCGCCCGCTGGACCACCTTGAACCGGATCACCTCGTCGGCGAGGTGGAGGACCCGGTCCAGCTCGACCAGCGCGCCGGGCTCCGCCTCGAATTCGACGAGGAGGTAGTAGCCCTCGGACTGGTGGGCGATCTCGAACGCCAGGCGCCGGCGGCCCCAGCGGTCGAGCTTGCCGACCTGGCCCTTGCCGTCGGCGAGCGCCGTGTTGATCCGCTCCACGACCCGGGTCACCACGGACTCGTCGCTTTCCGCGGGCAGGATCAACATGAGTTCGTACTTCCGCACAGCCACCTCCTGTGGACTGAAACGGCCCCCGAAGGAGCAGGAGTGGACCGCTCAAGTGTACCTGTCGTTGCATCGCCTCACCGGGGACGGACGCTAGCACGGCCCACTGACACGGACTCCGGCAGGTGGGCGTCAGGGAAGTGACCGGTCGTCGGAGCCCCTCCGCGACTCCTCTCCGGGCTCCTTCTTGACCCATCTCCGGTACACGAAGCGGCCGCCGAAGAACAGGACGGCGAGCGCCAGGAGGCCCCAGCCGAACCGGGACAGGACCTTGTCGATGGTGTCGAGCTGGGAGTTCAGGTAGTACCCGAGCAGCGAGACCCCCACCGCCCACAGCGTGACCGAGGGGATGTCGAAAGCCACGAACCGGCCGTAGCGCATGCGCGACATCCCGGCCACGAACGGCAGGAACGTCCCGGCCACCGAGACGTATCGCCCGATGAACACGGTCGTTCCGCCGCGCCGGCGGAAGTAGTCCTCGGCGGCGTCCAGCCGGTCGGCCAGCCTGCCCGCCACCGGGATCCGCTTCAGCACCCTGGCCCCGTACCGCCGGCCCAGCCAGAACCCCGCCGACTCCCCGGATATGCCGGCCAGAGCCCCGACCACCATGACCCACCCCAGATCGAGGTCGCCCTGGGCGGCGAACACCCCACCCAGCGCGAGGACCACGTCGCCCGGGATGATCAGCCCGAGGAACGCCGACCGGTCGGCGAACACGCCCGCGCCCACGATCCAGTACCCGGCCACGGCGAAGGCCGGGCCGATCCACTCCACGATCTCCTCGACCAGCGCGACCACGCACGCACCCCTTCCGCTCCGCCGCAGACCGCGGCCCCACCGATTCTCCCAGCGGCGCCGCGCGAGGGACAGAATGATCTCGCCGCCCGGGGTAGACTTGACCCGCACAACACACGCCGTGCACTCACGAGAGGAGGCGCGAGCCATGAGCATCACCGTCCGGGACCTCCGGGCATTCAAGGCGGAAGGGCGTCGATTCGCCATGCTTACCGCCTACGACTACCCCACCGCACAGATCCTCGATGAAGCGGGAATCCCTGTGCTGCTGGTGGGGGACTCGCTGGCCCAGACCGTGCTGGGCTATGAGACCACGCTCCCGGTGACGATGGAGGAGATGCTCCACCACACCCGGGCCGTGGCCCGCGGGGCGAAGAACGCCCTGATCGTCGGGGACATGCCGTTCCTGTCGTATCAGGTGTCCACCGAGGAGGGCGTGCACAACGCCGGCCGGTTCCTGAAGGAGGGCGGCGCCCACGCCGTGAAGATCGAGGGATGGATGCCGGAGCTGTCCGAGGCCCTGTCGGCCCGGGGCATCCCGGTCATGGCCCACCTCGGGCTGACCCCGCAGTCGGTCCACGCCATGGGCGGCTACCGCGTCCAGGGCCGGTCCGAGGAGGACGCCCACCGGCTGTTCCAGCAGGCCCTGGGGATGGAGAAGGCCGGGGCGTTCTCGCTGGTGCTGGAGGGCATCCCGGCCGATCTGGGCGCCCAGATCACCGAATCGCTGCAGATTCCGACGATCGGCATCGGCGCAGGCCCCAACTGCGACGGCCAGGTCCTGGTGATCACCGACCTCCTGGGACTGAACAGCGGCAAATACCCCAAGTTCGCCAAGCCCTACGCGAACCTCCGCGAGGAGATCACTAGGGCCGCCCGAGCCTATGCCGCGGACGTGGAGGCGGGCACTTTCCCCGACGAGGAGCACTCCTACAGGTAGGGCGCGCGCGTCCCACTCAGGCCTGGTAGGCGCGCGTTCCCGACCACAGCCGCGGCGCGCCTGCGCTCGCGCTGACCGGCGGTCAGTGGGATAGTTGGGGCGAGCCGTCAGCGGCGCCCGTGGGCCGACAAGGAGACGCCATGCGCGAGTACAAGCTGTTCATCGGCGGGGAGTTCGTGGACGCCGCCTCCGGGGAGACCATCGACACGCCGAACCCCTCCACGGGGGAACCGGCGGGGCGGGTGGCGGTGGCCGGCGCCGAGGACGTCGAGCGCGCCGTCGGGGCCGCCCGGCAGGCCGCCGACGAGGGGCCGTGGGCGACCATGAAGCCCCAGGAGCGCTCCAGGATCATGCTCGACGCGTTCGAGAGGATCTTCGCGGCGGCCTCGGACATCAGTCAGATCGAGACGGAGGACGCCGGGCACACCGTGCGCATGTCGAACCTGTTCACGGTGCCCTACTCGAACGAGTTCTGGAAGTTCCTGTCCGACCTCGGCGGACGGATCCAGTACACCGAGAGGGTCGAGCCGTACGGGTTCCCCACGGAGGCCTGGGAGTGGGTGGAGCGCGAGCCCTACGGCGTGGTCGGGGCGATCATCCCCTGGAACCTCCCCTACATGATGGCGATGTGGAAGATCCCGCCGGCCGTCGTCACCGGCAACACCATCGTGGTGAAGCCGGCCCTCGAGACGCCGCTGTCGGCGCTCGCCCTCGCCGAGATCCTCGCGGAGACGGACATCCCCCCGGGCGTCATCAACATCGTCCCCGGGCACGGGCCCACCGCCGGCGAGGCCCTGGTCACCGACCCCCGGGTGGACAAGCTGTCGTTCACCGGCTCCACCGAGGTGGGGCGGCGGATCATGCAGCTGGCCTCCGGCACCATCAAGCACGTCTCGCTCGAGCTGGGGGGCAAGGGGCCGAACATCCTGCTGGACGACGCCGACCTGGACATCGCGATCCCGGGCTCGCTGTGGGCGACGTACATGCACCAGGGCCAGTTCTGCACCTCGGGGACGCGCCTGTTCGCGCCGGCCTCGTTGTACGACGAGGTGACGGCCCGGCTGGTGGAGTTGGCCGAATCCCTGACCGTCGGGAGCGCCGAGGACTTCTCCTCGGACATGGGCCCCGTGCTGAACGAGACGCAGTTCAACACCATCGACCGCTACGTCCAGGTCGGCCAGGACGAGGGGGCCAAGCTCCTCACCGGCGGCCACCGGATCACCGAGGGCGTCCCCGAGGGCGGCTACTACTACCAGCCCACGATCTTCGGCGAGGCCGACAACTCGATGGTCATCGCCCAGGAGGAGATCTTCGGGCCGGTCCTGTCGGTGATCCGGTACGAGGCCGTCGAGGACGCCATCCGCATGGCGAACGACACCGTCTACGGTCTTTCCGGGGGGGTGTGGTCCCGCGACATCCCCCGGGCGCTCGCGGTGGCCCGGCGCATCAAGGCGGGGACGGTGTGGATCAACGACTGGCACCTCATCTCGCCGGCATCGCCCCACGGCGGCTACAAGCAGTCCGGGCTGGGACGAGAACACGGCATCTGGGGCCTGAACCAGTACCTGGAGACCAAGTACATCCGCGTGGCCCAGGAGGGCACCAAGGACCAGAAGTTCTGGTACCAGGTCCTGGGGGTGTAGCGCACGATGAGGGTCGAGGCCACAAAGGCCGCCGCCCGGACGGTCGAGCGGGTCGCCGCCGGGGGCCGGCAGGACCTGGTGATGGTCCTCGGCACGGGGTGCTGCGACTCGACCGCGCCGTTCCTGTACGACCACTACTACCCGGGCGCGGACGCCGTGCAGGTCGGCGAGGTGGCCGGGGTTCCAGTGTTCGCCCACGAGTGGCTGGCCCGGCTGTACCGGGAGGGGCGGGACCGGCTCGAGATCGACGTGGACCAGGGGGTGATGGCGGACTCGTTCTCGCTGGAGACGGAGTACGGGTGCCGGTTCACCCTCCGGGTCCCGCCCGGCCCCGACCGCCGCTGACCGCGCCGGCGGCCCGGGTACTCGTGCCGGCGGCGGCCGCAGATCCCACCCGCGGGGACCTCCCTCGATAGACTGGACCCGAGGTCGGGTGGCGGCTCCAGTCCGCCCCCCGGAGGGGTCGAGACGTGGCTCAGGCATCCGGCAGGGACATCACCCTCCTCATCTGCGACGACCACAAGCTGCTCACGGAGTCCCTGGCCATGGTGGTCGCGGCGGAGCGCGACATCACGATGGTGAGCCAGCCGGTGGACGATCCCGAGCTGGCCGTCGAGCTGTGCCGGGCCCACCGCCCGGACGTGGTCCTCATGGACGTGGCGTTCCGGGGGCGGACGAACGGGTTCGAGGCCACCCGGCGCATCAAGGAGTCCTCCCCGTCCACCATGGTCATCATCATGACCGCCTCCGACGACGAGTTCGCGCTGGTGTCGGGCGTGGAGGCCGGCGCCGCGGGGTTCCTCAACAAGACCGAGGCGGTGGACGAGGTCCTGGCCGCCATACGAGCGGCAGCGGAGGGCGAGGTGCTCATCGACCCGGCACTGCTGTCGAGGGCCCTGCAGCAGGTGGCCGGGGACCGGGAGACCCGCCGCCAGGCCGAGCTCCTGCTCGGGCAGCTCACCGAGCGCGAGCTCGAGATCCTCCAGCTTCTGGCCCAGGGGGTGCGCAACGAGGGCATCGCCGGGCAGCTGTTCATCAGCCAGCAGACCGTGCAGACCCACGTCCGTAACATCCTGGCCAAGCTCCGGGTCCACTCGAAGCTGGAGGCCGTCTCCTTCGCCGTCCGCCACGGCGCCGTCCGCGTCTAGCCCTTCCTCCCGCGAACAGCCGGTTCGGCGCGGACACCGGATTCTTCCGGCCGGTCGGTCCTCGTCCGCGTGGGACCTCCGCGACGCGGCGGACGGTAGCGAGTCGAACCGGTCCGCCCCCATGGTCTTCGCCGACGGCGTGATCACCACGACCGGGAACTGGGTGACGACGTTCTCCACGTCCCGGTACGTCGACCTCGACCTGAACGCCATGCACGTCGGGGAGGACAACTCCCGGCCCATCAAGATCGACATGGCCACCGCTAGGGGTCCACGCCGTACCGGGCCTTCACGCTGTACCGGGTGGTGTTCGTGGACGCGTGCACCGGGACGGCGTCGTCCAGCACTTGGTCCCTGGCCGCGGCCGACAGCTCCTCGTTCACGACCACGGGCAACTGGTCGAGCAGCTTCTCCTCCACGCGGTACCTGAAGTTCACGTTCCGTCCTACGTCCCGGCGTCGGCCAGTGTGACCGCCGTGACCTTCGACCACGCCTCCAAGTCGGCCCCGTCGGGGGGACACCACCTCGAACGGAACCGGCTGGCGGGCCTGGGACGTCGCCTCGCTCGTCGCTCCCTGATGTCGGGGTCCAACTACGGGTTCCTGGTGAAGGACTCGGCAGAGGACAGCGCCGGGGCCCTGAAGAACGACTTCCAGAGCAAGGAGAATGGGGGCGGCAACGCCCTGCAGCTGGTCATCACGTACAGCTGACCGATCGGGATGCCCCGTTTGGCCGGGCTCGGCGGGGATAATCGGCGGGTCATGCGGGACACCCCGACCCACACGCCGCCGGGCCGCCGTTTCCGGCTGCGGAACGTGGGGCTGGGAGGGGTCCTCATCGCGCTGTCGGTGGCGGTGCTGGCCGGGCTGTGGCTGAAGACCCAGCCCGACGTGCTCCACGGGTTCAAGGCCGCGTGCGCCGAGGGGGACTGGCACGGCCAGCAGTACTCCCGCCTGTGCTACAGCGACATCGTGCCTCTGCTGTCCACGGAGGAGCTCGGGGATTACGACCCCTCCACACCCGGGACCCAGCATCGCCTGCCCTACCTCGACCCCTGCAAGGGGACGCAGAACTGCGACGAGTACCCGGTGCTGTCCATGTACCTCATGCGCCTGGCCGCGTGGACGTCCAGCGGCTACGGCGGCTTCCTGCTGGCGAACGTGTTCTGGCTGGCGGTGGCCGCCGGGATCACCGCGGTGTGCCTGTACCTCATCGCGGGGCCCCGGGCTCTGTGGTTCGCGCTGGCACCGACCCTCGTGATCTACGGATTCATGAACTGGGACCTCCTGGCGGTGGCCTTTGCCACGGCGGCCACCCTGGCGTTCCTCCGCCGCCGCGACGTGACGAGCGGCGTGCTCCTGGGCCTGGGGGCGGCCGCGAAGCTGTACCCGGCGTTGCTGGTGATCCCGTTCGCCGTCCACCGGTTCCGGGAGCGCGAGCCGGACCGGGGGATCCACCTGACGTGGGCCGCGGCCGGGACGTGGGTGGCGGTGAACCTGCCGTTCGCGGTGGTCGGCTTCCACGGGTGGAGCGAGTTCTTCCGGTTCAACGCGAAGCGGCCCGCGGACTTCGACAGCCTGTGGTACATCGGGTGTCATCTGGCCGGGCGCGACGGGTGCGTGAACGGCGGCCTGTTCCCGTCCGAGTGGCCGGTCCTCGCCGGGATCCAGGCCGCGACGGCGTTCTCCGCGGCGGCGTTCGTGGCCGGGGCGGCCCTGGTGTGGCTCCTGCGGTCGCGGGTCCGGCCGGAGTTCTCCCGCTGGACCCTTTGCCTTCCCGTCGTGATCCTGTTCCTGGTGACGAACAAGGTGTACTCGCCGCAGTACGGCCTGTGGCTCCTCCCGTTGTTCGTCCTGGTCCTCCCCCCGCTCGGCCCCCTCCGGCCGCTCACCCTGTTCGCGCTGTTCGAGATCACCGACGTCGCCGTGTTCGTGACCCGGTTCACGTGGTTCCACACGCTGCCCCCCTTCTCGGGATGGGGCGCGCCGTTCTGGGCGTTCGAGTCGGCGGTCCTGGCCCGGGCGGCCGTGCTCGTACTGTGCCTGGTCGCGTGGGTCCGGGGCCCCGAGCCCGCGCTCACCGGGCCGGCCATGCTGGGTCAGGAGTCGGCCCCGGTTCCGGGACGCAGACGGGTGGCGGTCACGCTCCCCCCAGTTCCGGCCGCGCCGGAGGCGGGGACGTGAGGGGGGCCGGCCTGTCCTCCGGACGGGGCCGCCACTCGGCGGCCCGAGGGTCGCACGGGGCGGCTCCGGGCTCGCAGGGCCCGGCCCCGGACGCCGCAGGCGAGGCCCTCACGGCGGGAGGCACTGCCGGAGACGGCGCGCCCCGGCGCGGGGGGCGGAGCGACCTGCGCGAGGCCCTCCGGTACTCGCTGATCGTGTTCCTGGGGGTCCGGGTGGGCCTGTCGATCCTGGCCGTGCTGGCGCTGGGGCTCCTGCCGCACACGCTCACGCCCACCGACGTGCCCGGGTGGGCGGCGCCGCCGTTCACCACCGGCCTCCACGTGTTCGTGACGGTATGGGAGCGGTCCGACGGCCTGTGGTTCCTGCGGATCGCCGACGGCGGGTACGGAGGCACCGACGGCAGTGCCGTGTTCTTCCCTCTGTACCCCATGCTGGTCAGGGGAGTCTCGTGGGTCCTGGGGGGCCACCCCCTCCCGGCCGCCCTGCTGGTCTCGAACCTCTCCTTCTTCGGGGCCCTGGTGGTGCTGTACCTGCTCACGGCCCGGGAGTGGGGCGACCGGGTGGCGCGCAACAGCGTGCTGCTGCTGGCGGTGTTCCCGACATCCTTCTTCTTCCTGGCCCCGTACAGCGAGTCGACGTTCCTGCTGTGCGCCGTGGGGTCGTTCGCGGCGGCGCGGTCCCGGCGATGGCTCCTGGCCGGCGCGCTCGGCGCGCTGGCCGCTCTCACCCGGAACGTCGGCGTGGTCCTGGCCCCGGCGCTGGCCGTGGAAGCCGTCCACCAGTACCTCGAGGCCAGACGGCGCTCCGGGGTCCGGGCCGCTGCGGAGCCGGCGGCCGGTCGGCCCCCCCGTGAGGCGGCCTCGGGGAACGGGGGGTCGGACCGCGCGGCGAAGCGGCGCCTGGCCGTGGCCCTGGGATCGTCCGCCCTGCCGGTGGCGGGCCTGCTCTCCTACCTCGTGTTCTGGGGAGCACGGTACGGCCACTGGCTGGAGCCCCTGACCGACCAGACCAGGTGGCAGCGGCAGGTCCAGCTCCCCTGGGCCACGATCGTCCACGGCACGAAGCAGGCCTTCGGCAACCTCGGGGACTTCCCGAACGGCGGGTACCACCTGCTGGACTGGATGGTGGTGGCCCCGGCGCTGCTGGCGGCGGTGTACGGGCTCTTCCGCCTGCGCCTGGGGTACTCCGTGTTCACCTGGGGGTGCCTGACGGCCGCCCTGACGTTCGTGTGGCCGCCCCGGGCCTTCATGTCGGACCCGCGGTTCGTGCTGCCGCTGTTCCCGATCGTGTGGGTCGTGGCGCTGCTGATCGAACGAGGCCGGCTCCCCCGGACCGCCGTGATCGGGGTGTTCGCGGCCGGGCTGGGGCTCCTCACGGCGCTGTTCGTGAACTGGTACTACATCTTCTGACCTGGAATCAGCCCGGGCGATCCCCCGTTCGGGGTCGGGGCGGACCCATCCGGCGGCGGAACCATCACCATCCCGGTCTCCGAGTCGCCCATTTTGGCGATGTTTCGATTCAACTCCTGGGGTCCTCCTGCCGAACGTACTAACGTGATACAGGACACGATCCTTCTGAAGCGGCCCGTCAGTGTGGAGGAGAGCCGCGTGACCATCAGGGTTGCCATCGCGGACGACCACTCGCTCGTCCGCCAGGGTCTCCGCCGGTATCTCGACACCGCCGGGGACATCGAGGTCGTTGGCGAGGCGTCCACCGGCGAGGAAGCCGTCTCGCTGGTGGTCAACGAAAAGCCGGACATCATCCTGCTCGACATCCGGATGCCCGAGATGGACGGGCTCGAGGCCGCCCGGAAGATCAGGGACAAGTTCCCCCGGGTCGGCGTGATCATGCTCACCGCCTACGACGACCGCCAGTTCGTGGTGGAGGCCGTGCGGGCGGGGGCCCGGGGCTACGTGCTGAAGGCGCGCGACGCCGAGCACCTCATCCAGACCGTTCGCCTGGTGGCCGGGGGGAACATGGTCATCGACCCCCAGCTGGTGGTGGCCCTGGCCGAGGAGCTGTCCACGGTCAAGGAGCGCGACCGCAAGGCCGACTCGCTGACGGCCCGGGAGATCGAGGTCCTCCAGCTGCTGGCCTTCGGCCACACGAACCGGGACATCGCCGAGAAGCTGTTCATCTCCCCCGACACGGTGAAGACCCACCTCGAGCACATCTTCGAGAAGCTCGGGGCCTCGGACCGCACCGCGGCCGTGGCTGAGGCCCTCCGGCGCCGCCTGATCGAGTGAGCCCAGGCCCGCGTCGGCGCGGGCGCGTTCTCCGACGGACCGAGCCCCTCCCCGCGGGGCTCTTCGCGTTCCCGGACCGGCCGTTGCCCTCGGTCCAGGCCGGCTCCCTTATCTCACACTGTAGGGAGGCGTTCGATCAGCCGATAGTCCTTTCAGAGTCTTGTCGTGTAGTCAGATGGGACTAGCGGGGAACCCCCGTGATGTCCAGGGGAATCACCATTCGGATGATGCGACCGATCGCCGTGCCGGGACATAATGAGGCGCCCATGGATCGCCCCCTCGCGCGCGACTCCGCGTCGTCGCTCGCCCTTCTGGCAATCAGCGCGGTCGCGATCGTACTGGTCCACGTGCTTCGGCCGGCGGCCCTCGGGACCAGGGCCATCGTGGTCCAGGCCACCGGCACCGCCGCCGCGGCCATCGCCGCCGGCGTGATCCTGTGGGCGGCCCGCCGGGAGGACGCCTGGTCGGCCACCCGGCGGTACGGCATCGCGGTGTTCTCTCTGGCCCTGGTTCAGGCCACGTTCCTGGCCATGGCCGCGGTGGTGCCGCCGTCGAAGCCGTTCGGGAGCAACGGGCTCATCGACCTCGCCCTGCTGGCCGTGGGAGGGCTGCTGGTCCCCCTGTTCGCCTCGGAGCTCCGGGAGCACTTCGACCGCGAGGACTGGAAGGAGGTCCTGGCGGACGTGTTCCTGCTGGCGGCCGCCTCGGGCACCCTGGTGTACCTGGTGGTCCGGCCGGCGGGGCTGCCGCCCAGCCTGGCCGTCGCCAGCGCGATCTGGGTGGGTGCGGTGATGATCGGGGTCATCGCCTGGGGGGCGCTGGCCCTGTGGCTCCCCTCCCCCGTCCACGTGGGGCTGGCCCTGGCCATGGCGGCCTTCGGGGTGTCCGCCCTGAGCTTCGGTCACGACTGGTTCCGGGGGGCGTACCTCCCCGGCGATCCCTGGACGGACCTCCCGGTCGGGATCGGGGCCCTGTTCCTAGCCGCGCTGCTGCGGCTGGAGCCCCGCCTGGTCCCGCCCGTGCCCGACCGGCCCAACACGAAGTGGGGGCGGGGGGTGCTCACGGCGGTGGCGGTGGGGGCCGCGTGCGCCAGCCTGGCGTTCGTGGCGGTGTCCGAGCTGCACGAGCGGGCCGGCACCGTGGAGTCCTCGATCCTGATCGGGCTGCTGGGCGGCGCGGTGGCGGCGCGGATCCTGTTCAACCAGGTGGCGTCGATCCGGGCGGCGGAGCAGGAGACCCGCGCGCTGGAGGAGAAGGACGAGGCGCTCCAGGAGGCCGACGGCGCCCTGACCCGGCTCCGGGAGGTCCACGGGTCGCTCTCGCAGTCGGAGGAGCGCCTCCGGCTGCTGCTCAACGCGGCGGCCGACGGCATCGTGGAGCTGGACGGCTACCGGGTGATCCGGCGGGCCAACGAGGCGTTCTGCTCGATGCTCGGCCTGTCGGTGGGCGACGTGGTGGGAATCCGGTGGGCCGAGCTGGCCGAGCGGGTGGAGGGCGGCGCATCGATCGCCGAGCTCCCGGAAACGGGCCGGGCCACCCTGGTCCGGCGGGGACAGGACCTCCACATCGAGGCCCGGTCCTCGGAGCTGCCGGGCTCAGGCGAGCTGCTGGTGGTCCGGGACGTCACCGCGGCCCGGGTGGCCGACCAGACCATTCGCTCGCTGCTGCAGTTCCTGCAGGACCGCGACGAGGACCGCACCAGGCTGCTCCAGCGGACCAACGCCGCCATCGAGTCCGAGCGGAACCGCATCGCTCGGGACCTCCACGACGGCCCCGTGCAGGGGGTGTCGGCGGCATCGCTGTCGCTGGAGGCGGTGCTGATGATGATCCAGAACGGACAGGTGGAGAAGGCCGCCGCGACGCTCGAGAAGATCCGCGAGGAGCTGGCCGGGGAGAACGAGAGCCTCCGGCGGCTGATGTCGGACATGCGTCCGCCGGTCCTCGACGAACGGGGGCTGGTGCCGGCGCTCCGGGAGATCCTGGCCCGGTTCGGCCGGGAGACGAAGGTCAAGACCCGCTTCTCCAGCCGCTCGCTGGTGGACGTGCCGCCCGACCTCGAGACCCTGGCCTACCGCATCGTCCAGGAGGCCCTGACCAACGCCGGCAAGCACGCCCGGCCGGCCGAGGTGCACGTCGCCGTGGAGGCCGTGGCCGGGCAGCTCCGGATCGAGGTCAACGACGACGGGGTGGGATTCGACGCCGCCCGGGTCCGCGACTTCCTCCGGGTCGGGCGGGTCGGGCTGGCCTCCATGCGGGAGCGGACCGAGCTCGCCAAGGGGTCGTTCATGGTCCGCTCGGCGCCGGGGCAGGGGACGACGATCGTGGCGACCCTTCCCCTCGACGTCTCGCTGCCCCGCAGCCAACACGCCCTCGCGTAACGCGATCGAGCACCCCGCCACAGCGAACCCGCCCCCGACATGACGTCTCGGCGACGGCGCATCCCGCGCCGCAGCCAGACAGCCTCAGCCCTGGCGGCCGCTCATTCCGACCGGGGAGGAGGGCGGGCTGCGGGGGGGTTGGGGGAGCCTCCACCGTCCGCGCCGGTGGGGCTGGGGCTGTCGGTCGGGCTGGGCGGAGGGGAGCTCGTGGTGGCGATTGGAGTCGTGGGCAGCGGGAGGGTCGGGCTGGGCAGGGTCGGGGACGGGCTGGGCAGGGTGGGCGATGGACTGGGGCTCGGCGAGGGCGACGGGCTGGGGCTCGGCGAGGGGCTGGGCGAGGGCGGCGGAGACGGGACGGGGCCCTCCTTGTCGTAGCCCGAGAAGTCCGGGTCGACGAAGTCCGTCGGCGGGATGTTCTCGACGGCCTTCTCCATGAAGTCGTGCCAGATGGCCGCCGGGATGGTCCCGCCGAACACGCTGGAGACACCCTCGATGTCGTGCATCGGCACGTTCCCGGACGGGTAGCCGACCCACACGCACGCCGTGAGCTGGGGGACGTACCCGCAGAACCACGCGTTGGTCTCGTCGTTCGTGGTCCCGGTCTTGCCGGCCACCTCCCGGTCGGGCAGGTCGGCCGCGGTCCCGGTGCCGTAGCGGACCACCCGCTGCAGGATGAAGTTCACGACGTCGGCGTCGTTCTTGGGAAGGGCAGGGACGCCCTCCTCGGGCTTGCTGATCACGTGCTTGTCCGAGTTCTTGACCACGCTGATCGGCGTGGCGTCGTGGCGGATGCCCCGGGCGGCGAGCGTGGCGTAGGCCTGGGTCATCTCGAGCGGCGACACGGTCTGCGTCCCCAGGGTGATCGAGCACACGGGCGACAGCTTCGACTCGATTCCCATGCGCTGGGCCATGTCCACCACGTCCTGGGGGCCGTTCTCGAGCTTGGTGACGAGCTGGGCGAACACGGTGTTCACCGAGTACGCGGTGGCGTCCACCAGGTCGAACGTCCCCGACTCCTCGTCGTCGGCGTTCGACAGGGTCCACGGCCCGAACACCCCGGTGTCGGGATCGGTCGTGTAGCACCGGCGGTCGTCGATGGTGATCTCGGAGGGCCCGTGCCACAGCCCGTCGAGCGGATCGAACCGCTGGTGGATGGCGGCGGACAGGGTGAACGGCTTGAACGCGCTCCCGGCCTGGCGGCGCGACGGGGCCACGGCCAGGTTCTGGTCGTTCGTCAGGATCTCAGGATCGGGGCCCCCCACCATGGCCCTGATCTCGCCGGTCCGGGGGTCGATGGCCACCACGGCCGCCGAGGGGTCGGTCTTCGCCGGGAGGTGCTCGGCCACGGCGTTCTCCGCGGCGAGCTGCATCCGGTAGTCCAGGCTGGTCTGGACCCGCAGGCCCCCGGAGTACGGGAGCTCGTCGCCGTAGGTATCCAGCAGCCAGTGCCGGGTGTAGTCGACGAAGTAGGCGGCTTTGGACGAGGTCTGGCTCTCCGGCGTGACCCAGACCGGCAGGTCCTTCAGCTTGGCGGCCTCGTCGGGTGAGAGGTGGCCCTGTTCCACCATCCGGTCGAGCACGTAGTTCCTGCGGGCCCTCGCCACGTCCGGGTGCTCCTTCGGGTCGAACCGCCCGGGCGAGGCGATCATGCCGGCCAGGGTGGCCGACTGGGCCGGTGTCAGGTCACGGGCGGACTGCCCGAAGTAGGTCTGGGCGGCGGCCTCCACGCCGTACGCGCCGTGGCCGAAGTAGATCGTGTTCAGGTACTTCTCCAGGATCTCCTGTTTGGAGTACCGGTGCTCCAGCTTGATGGCGAGCAGGGCCTCCTTGACCTTGCGGAAGATCGAGCGCTCCGCGTTCGTGTAGACGTTCTTAACGTACTGCTGGGTGATGGTCGAGCCGCCCTGGACCACCCGCTGGTGGATGAGGTCCTGCCAGGCCGCCCGGATGATCCCGGAGACGCTGATCCCGCCGTGGTGGTAGAAGTCCTTGTCCTCGGTGTCGATCACGGCGTGCTGCAGGAACGTCGGGATCTGGGCCAGCGGGATCTCCGTGCGGTTGTACGTCCCGTGCAGCGTGGCCAGGAACTTGCCGTTGCGGTCGTACAGGTACGTGGTCTGGGGGGGCGGGGGTTCGTTCGGGATCTGGATGTGGGAGTACGCCCACAGCAGGGTCCCGGTGAGGGCCAGGATCAGGACCAGGGGCGTGGCGACGAAGACCCACCAGTACCGTCGGAAGAACCCCCGCCAGCCCCGCTTCCGCCGCTTCGGCTGCGGGGCCGGCCGCTGGCTCGAGGCCCGCGCCGAGGGTCGAGGACCATTGGGATGGCCTGCCTCGGCGCCGGGCTTCTCGGGGGTCTTCCCGGTCCTGCGGGCCGCGTGCCTACCGCCGCGCGACGGGCGCCCAGGGGACGTGCCGATGGCCAAGTCGGGGAAATCTTACCCAGCGGTGTCCCGTTGGGCAGGAGGTTCGGTAAAGGACTCGTGGAGTTCCGGGCCGGTCCTGACGCCCCAGAAGCCGGCCAAGGGGCCTATCGCGCCTGTCCCGAGAGGGACCGGCCCCGTACCGAGGTCAGCCCGCCGAGGCGGACCGGGCCCGGTAGGCCTGGGACAGGTGGTTCCAGGAGCAGCGCGTACAGACCTCGACCACGTAGCAGCTCCCCCCGCGGTGGGCCGCCGCCACGGCCAGGGCCTCCGACAGCTTCCACACCCGGCCGTTGTCCGCCTTGAGGTCGTCCGCGTACACGTAGGCGAGCAGGCGGAGGTCCTCCACCTTGCACACCGGGCAGGCCCTGGACGTCCGGTGCCCGACGTACTTCGCCGCGCGGAGCAGCTCCGGGTGGGCGTCGCAGACGTCCAGCCGGGACACCAGGCCGGTTCGGAACTCCCGCAGGAGCGCGCGCTTGGCCAGGGTGTAGTCCACGGCCCCGAAGGGCCGCCGGGCCCCCTTGAGTGGAGCTGATCGGGCAGGTCGGTTCACGGTGCGGCCATTCTAGAGGTCACCTCCCTCATCGCGCCCGCGACTTTCGGACATGTTCTTCGATCACCTGCCAGCCCGGAGCGGCCCTCGGTGCCGCCCTGGGACGCTTCGTCAGGCGCGCGTCAGGTCTATGGCACTGCGCCCGTCAGGTCTCCGGCACTGCGCCCGTCAGGTCCACCACCGCCCGGGCGATGGCGGTGATGGTCCGCCCAGACCGAAGCAGCAGGAGGCCCGAGACCTCGACCTGCACCGAGACCGTCGCCTCCGATCCACCGTCTGCACAGTCGCAGCGCACCAGGGTGGCCCCGTTGCGTTCCGCGAACTTCGCCGCGACCTCGGCCGGGTCCTGGCCCGTGGGCTCGACCATCTCCTGCGCGGCGGCCAGAGCCGCAGCGTCCGCGGCCGCCTGGGCCCGTGACGACATCGACAGAGCCCGGGCCACGTCAGCGGTGGCCAGGGTCATGACCGCCAGGATGACCATGATGCCCGCGGCGATGACGGTGATCGAGCCCGATTCGCCCCGCCACCGGTCGCCGACGCCGCGCGGCAGCGCCCGGCCTCGGGGCAGCGCCCGGCCTCGGGGCAGCGCCCGGCCTCGGGGCAGCGCCCGGCCTCGGGGCAGCGCCCGGCCTCGGAGCAGCGCCCGGCCTCGGGGCAGCGCCCGGCCTCGGGGCAGCGCCCGGCCTCGGAGCAGCGCCCGGCCTCGGAGCAGCGCCCGGCCTCGGGACGGACCGTCCCGGGACCGACCCATCCCCGATCTCATCCGAACTCCTGTCGCATGGTGGTCTTGGCCTCCAGATTCACCGTGTCCGGGAACAGCCACCTGACCGCCGGAATGGCCGGGGCGTCCGGGTAGGCGAGCGAGACGGTGACCGGCTCGCCCCGGCCGCCGTCTCGCTCCACCTTCATATCGATGCGGTCGGTGTCGAGGGGAGCGCCGGCACGGTCCACGGCGTCGCGGATCCGGCCGGCGTCGTCGGTGACCGCCGCCTCCCTGGCGCCGGCCCGGGCGGCATCCGCCAGGACCAGACGGTCACGAACGAACACCCCCACCTGGACCAGCGCCAGCGTGACGACCAGGAGGAGCGGCAGGACCATGGCGAGCTCGAGCGCGGCCGATCCGCGCTGGCCCATGCGCCGGCCGGTCCTTCGAGCACGGCCCCTGGGCCGGGCTGTCCCGTTCACGACGATCCCCCCTCTCTCTGACCGCGGCTAGGCGTTCCCCGAGACGTTGTCGGCATCGAGTTCACCTCCTCTCATCGAACCGACCGGAGCGTGGACAGCAGCACCGGCACCACCGTGAGGAGGAGGAATGCGGGCAGCACCATGAACACCAGTGGGAACAGCATCTTCACCGGGGCCTTGCGCGCGGCCTCCGCGGAGCGGGCTCGCCGGGCCTCCCGGACTTCCTCGGCGCGCTGGCGGAGGGACTCGGCAAGCGGCGTCCCCAGGGACTCGGTCCTGGCCATCGCCATGACGGATCTCCGGAGCTCCTGCAGGTCGAGCCTCTCCGCCATGGCCCGAAGCTCCTCGCGCCATCGCGCCCCCAGGTCCACCCGGGCCAGGACGCCCCTCAGCTCCGAAGCCAACGGGTCCCGTAGGGCCTCCGTTGCCCGGCGGAGCGCCAGGAGAGCCGATAGGCCCGCGGTGGATCCGGCCGCCAGCAGGTCGAGGAACTGCGGCAGCTGAGCGGCCATCTGAGTCCGGCGCCTGCGCGCCAGCCGACCGAGCACGAGGTCTGGGACGAGGAAGCCGGCTCCGGCCACAACCGGGCCCAGCAGCGGCAGGGGGGCCGGTCCCGCCAGCGCGATGGCGAAGGTCAGGAGGGCCACGAGCGCCTTCCGTCCGACGTAGACGTGGACGTCGCCGGGCAGCCCGACCGTGGTGAAGCGCTCGCGCAGGACCGCCGGTCTGGCCAGCCGAAGCAGCCACGGCCTGGCCCCGATCCACGCCGCCACTCCACTCCCCCCTCCCCGGTGCCTGCGGGTCGTCGCCCCGGTGAAGACCCGCTGGGCCACCGCAGGCTCGAACCGCCAGCCCACCGCGAGCGCCGCGGCCGAAGCAGCGGCCGCGGCCAGGACCGAACCTCCCAGGACCTGGAGACCACCCACCGTCACCGTGCCTCCCGCAGGAGATGCCGGATCCACAGGAACGCCAGTCCGTCCAGGAGGAAACCGGCGGCGAACGACGCCATCCCGATCGGCGTGCGCAGCGCGAGCGTGACCTCGTGGCGGGACACCACCGACATGAACAGGAAGAACCCGATGGGGAGCAGCCCCAGGATCGCGCCCGAGAGCCTGGCCTGGGCGGTCATGGAGCGCAGGTCCCGAGCCGCGGCGGCGCGCTGCCGGAGGGTCCGGACGGCCTCCTCGAGCACCGCGGGGGCGTTCCCCCCGACCCGGTGCTGCAACTGCAGGACGCTCACAGCCAACCGGACGTCGTCGCTTGGCTCTGATCGAGCCCACGTCTCCAGGGACCGGTCCAGCGGGATCCCCAGCTCCTCCCGCTCCACGACTGCGGCCAGCCCGGTGGACACAGGCGGTTCCCCCTCGCCCGCCGCGAACGAGACGGCCTGGACGGGCGACATCCCGGCCCGCAACGCGGCGGCGATCCCATCCATCGCATCGGCCAGCTGCTGTTCGACGAGGGCTGTTCCGCGGGCCGCGCGGCGGGCCCGGATCCATCGAGGCAGCGCGAGGCCCGCCGCGCCACAGATGGCCGCACCGGGCCCGCCCGCGACGAGGACACCCAGCCCCGCGCCGCAGAGGCCGCACCCAAGCATCGCCGTCGCTCGGCCGCTGCCCAGCCATTCGATCCCTCTCCCCGCGGCCGGCCGCACCGAGCTTGCCACCACGCGAGCCCGTGCCGGGGGCCGCCCTGGGGGCCCGACGGCGCGCCGCAGCGTCCGTCCGCGATCGGCTCCACCCAGCGCCCACCCCACCGTCACGGTCGCGATCGCCACGAGCAGCGCGAACCGGACCTCCCCGCTCACGGGTCCCCCACGCGGATGGGGATCCGCAGGAGGTCATCCGGTGGTTCCGCGGGATCAGGGCCCGGGGCGGGCGCACCGGGACGCTGTCGATCCGGGACCGGCGGCGCGACATCCGGTCCCGGATCGAACAGCGACGGCGGCATGGGCTCCCCCCTCTCGGCGAGCACACCCGCGACGCCCGGCACCCTGCCGGTCGACACGAATCCGCCCGCCGGAGCCCCTCCGCCGCGCTGGAACGCGAACACCTCGTGGACCACGGGCTCACCGCCGGCCGAACCCTCCACGGAGCTCACGTGGAGCACGACCCGGCGCCCGTCGCGGAGCCGGGCCATGTGCACCACGACGTCGACGGCCGCGGCGACCTGCTCCCGGACGTGGGCCGCCGGGAGGTCGACGTCCGACATCAGGGCCATGGTCTCGAGCCGCCACAACAGATGGCGCGGCGAGTTCGCGTGCGCGGTGGACAGCGAGCCCTCGTGCCCCGTGTTCATGGCCTGGAGCATGTCCAGGGCTTCCCCGCCTCGGACCTCCCCGATGATGATCCGGTCGGGGCGCATGCGCAGGGCATTGCGGACCAGATCGCGGACGGTGACCTCGCCCTTGCTTTCGACGTTCGGCGGGCGCGCCTCGAGCCGGACCACGTGGGGCTTTCCGAGCCGGAGCTCGGCGGCGTCCTCGATCGTGATCAGGCGCTCCCCGTCCGGGATGAACGACGCCAGGACGTTCAGCAGCGTGGTCTTCCCCGAGCTCGCGCCCCCGGAGATCACCATGTTCGCCTTCCCTCGGACGCATCGGGCCAGGAAGTCGAGCATCCGTGGCCCCATCGTTCTCTCCCGGACGAGGTCCTCCGGTGAGAACGGGATCAGCGAGAACTTCCTGATGTTCAGGACCGGACCGCAGAGCGAAAGGGGCGGGATGACCGCGTGGACCCGGCTGCCGTCCGGAAGTCGCGCGTCCACCCAGGGTGACGATTCGTCGACCCGAAGACCCAGCGGGGCCACGATCCTCTCGATCACGTGCAGCACGGGATAGGAGATAGAGGCCGTGAACCGTAACGCAAGGCAAGCACACGACCCGGCGCCGATCAGCCCCCCGCTCGGAACCCCGCAGTTCAGAGCATGCTTGCGGCCCGATCAGGTCGGCCCGGATGGAGATAGAGGACTTGAACCGTAACGCAGAGCAAGCAATCGGCTCGCCCGACCGGCAATCGGCTCCGGTTGGCCCCTGACTGGGCGCTCGTGGAACCGATAGCTTGGATTGTTTCAGCTCGGAGCGCGTTGATTGCTCTGTCTATTACGGGACAAGTAAGCGCTTAGGCCCGACCGGTGTCTCGGTCCGTCCTATTCGCAGCCGTAGCCGTCGCCGTCTGCGTCGAGCCCGTAGATGTCGACGCCCGTGACGCGCACGGGGCCCGTATACGCCGGCCCGTTCCCAGAGCCGCCAGCGCAGTCGTAGTCGGAGGCGGGAGGAAGACACGGCGAGTAGCCTGGGGTGCAAGTCTCCGACTGCGTGGAAGGAGGGATCGAGATCGGAGGCAATGAGAAGGTCGGTGCGGGCTGGGTCGGTGCGGGCTGGGACTGCGACGTGGCAGGGGCCGTCGTCACCTTCGGGAGTGTCGTGGACCCCGGCGCTGGGCGGTCCGCACATGCCGCGAGTAAGAGACCAGCAGGGAGGACGAGAGCGAGCAGGAGACGCCGGACCATGTGCACTTGGTATCGGCGGCGGGTGTTGGAATCTGTAGCCCGGCCGGCAGCATCGCGCCTAGCGGGAGTGTGGGGGGTGAACCTTTCTGGCAAGGGACCATCCTCGATGAGCTCTAGCAGTTGCTGTAGTCCCTGAAGTGCCAATCTCCTGAGAATGCGAAGCTCCATGCTCATGTCTACAACACACGCTGAGCTGCTGCGTGGATGAAAGCCGCCGCCACATCGGCTTGGTCTAGCTGGAAAGGGGGGCCGTTTGCCTGTTCGACAGGTGGAACTGAAGTCCGTCCGTGAAGACCTGAAGGTTCACGAGTTTCGAGTAGAGCATCTCCATCGTCTTCTTGGCACCCATGAAGACCGCCCGCCTGGAAGAGATGGCGAGGGCTCCTTGATCCGCAACCTCGAGATGAGTCCCAACGGTCACCATCCGACCCCGAGCCCCACCTACTCGGTACCGAACGCCAGACTTCCCGACCGGGATGCTGAATCCTTGGTAGCCGCCTCGATACTCGCGGACGACGACCTCCTTCATGAGCCGAGCATGTACCTCCATGTGGACGATCTCGCCGGGCTTGGTCATCAGACCAGTGCTGTCGAGTGCGGGGAGTCGCCCGGAGTTGGCCGAGGAAATCATGATCCTGTCCACAAGCGGCCTATGGGCCTGGTTCAGCCACTCCCAGGACACCCCGAGTCGTTCGACCGCGGTCGTCAGGGTCGCGTCTTCTTCTGGGGTCAGGATGTCGTCCGAGGTGGCAAGGTCCACCAATCGGATGAAGGCCTCGTGGTTCATGGCCCCGAGTTCCGTGGGCGTGTACCCGCCCTCGGCTGCGGTCTCTTGCATGACCGAGGCGCTGGGGAGCTCTGGGGCACCGGCGGCGAATGCTGCGAGCAACTCCTGATATCTCGCGCGGGCCTCCGCCCTCCTCGCTTCCTCTTGGCGTCGGCCGGCTTCCGCGGCCTCCCAGTCCTTGCGCTGATCCTCGGTCGCCCATGGGCCGGGGCGGCCGCAGTGCCCACAGAAGAAATCCTCAGAGCTCTTGGATCGATGAACCGTCTTCCCGCAGTGAGGACACTTCTGCTTCTCGCCAAACAGCGGCACCTCGAACCCGTCCTTCTCCGCCTCGCGCGTTAGCAGATCACGTGGTCATTGGTCTCGCTCGGGTCAGAGTAGTGGCACCGGTCGACGACCGTCCCGTTTGCCCGCTTCAGTGTGCCGGTGTCGCCATCGTTGTTCCAGATGTAGTTTCCGCTGCCCCAGTAGCGATCCTTGTGGGTGTTCGTGCCGTGCCCAGTGTGGATCTTCACTGACCCCCCAGCGAAGATGGTGAACTTTCCGAACTTGTACACGTGCCCAGCAGCGTCGCGGACGGTCCAGCCGGTGAGCTTGATTGCGTGGCTGGCGGAGTTGTGCAACTGGATCCACTCGGCGTTGAGGCTGGTGTTGCTGCCGGTGTCCGAGCCCGGGGAGTTGTAGAAGATCTCCTTGATCCGCACGCCTCCGGCAGCAGAAGCCGGCTGGACTGCGACCAGGACGACGAAGGTGGCGAGCATGACGGGGATGAGTCGTCTGAACACGGGCAACCTCCTCTTGGGAACGGTCTTTGAGCCTATCGGAGTCAACCGCCTCTGCCCAGCGGGGCAAGCAGCACCGGTTCCGGCGCCTCACCCTGGGGGTCAGCCCGGAAGGTGGTTACGCTCCGGCGATGCTCCTGCCGCATGAGCGACGTCTGTGCGAAGCAGTCGAGGGCTTTCCACCCGACGTCCGCGAGTGGCTGCTCAAGGTCCTTGCCTCGCACCCCGAGGACCGCGCCCGGACGATCCGGCGCTGCTACGAGCGGGAGGATGCTCGGCACCTGGCCGAGTTGCTCATGGACCTGGAGGCCAACCGACGGATAGCGCTGGACGTGATGGATGCGCTAAAGCAGCGATAGCGGCGTCTATGCATTACTTGCTAGGAGGCAGTGAGCAGAATACAGGTCCGCCTGGGGGTGGCTGGGTCAAGATTTGGTACCTGGCGGTCCCTCCGCAGTTTCTGCTGGCTCGGGTAGACTCAGTCTCCTCCTCAGCCACTCGGATTGCTTCTTCCGTTCGAACTGGAACGACGCGAGGGCGCCCGTGCCCAGAATGCTGATGAGGCTGCCAAGGCGAGTCTTCTCCTGCTCGAGAACATGGCTGAAGGGCATCCGCCTGAGGGGCGCGAGCTTCTCGGCCGCTGGCATGGCAAAGGGAACGGACCGAAACGCGGCGAGCGCTGCGAGGTCAGAGCAGCGTGCCGCGACGCCGAAGACGTCGGAGACTTGGTTCGCTCGGTCCATGGTGACCGCACGGGACACAGCTTGTCGGCCTGCCTCAGAGTCACCGTCCGCGAACGCCTTCGCCCCGCTGGCGAGTTCAAGCGCTTGGAAGAGCTCAAAGACCAAGTCATAGAGTTCGCGGGACGCGGCGCTTCGGACCTCCCTGTCCGTATGAAGGTTCGAGATCGCAGTCCACATGAGCGAGAGGGGACGGTCCATGTCTTCGATGTGCTGGGCATCGATGAAATTGATCGAGGTCGCGATCAGCTCCGCCAGGTCTACCTCAGATGCCCCGTTCTCTCGCAAGCGGGTGGGGGTCTCTTTGGCGAGCTCCTTGATCCACCTCGCAAGATGAGTGACGCACTCGCGAGCGAACTCCGCGGCAACCTCGCGGGTCCACGAGCCGACTCTCTCGACAAGACGCCCTTGCTTGGCCCCAATGGGCCCGTGCCGCCAGTGAACCGCCCGTGGCACGATGCCCATGCTCGCTTGGGCCAAGGCGTTGAAGTCGGGGTCGTAGGGGTCGTAGCGGGGTTCCAGCAGATCGATGAGCCAGACCTCTGCCGCGACTCCATACGCAAGGCGATCAAGATCTGTGGCTCGTACCTTCGAAAGCGAGCCTCGTAACTTCACCCAGGCCTTGCGGCCCGTGTCCGGACTCGGCCACGAGAATCGCTTCCGTCCTGCTTCTAGTGAGGCTCCCTCATCGAGCCAGATGTAGGCGCGCATCGTCCCCTGGAATCCGGGCGCGTCGTGGGAATCTGAGGTGCTCATCAATGCCTTGAGATCCCCGTGGACGCTGCCACCTGATCACGCTTCGAACGGAGCATGCGACGATGAGGCGGATTTATGCAAGGCGTCCCAGTGCCTTTCGTGCAGGCGCTTGCGCCCACTACGGATCTCCCAGCAGTAGTAGCTCGAAAGTCCCGTTGCGCCGACCAGTGCCGGCACGGTCATCGCTCGGATGCGGGGCAGAATCTCACGCTCGTACCGCTGTGCGTCAACCTCCCGCCCGTGCTCCCGCTCCCACGCCCTGCGGGCCTTCGCATGTCGCGTGGACGAGGCTGCTTGCTTGGCCCGAGCCTCCGGCGTCTTCGCCGGATCATCCGGCGAGCCACGCATTCGCCGAATGGCGTCCGCGCCTGCCCGACGGAGTCTCTCCGTCCGTTCGGCTGCAAACGCCGGGAGGCATTCATCGCAGTAGGCCCGTTCAGGGTCCTCGAGCACAAGCCCGCAGTTCCGGCAGGCTGAAGCCATCTTGGGAGGCTCCAACCCTCGGGCTCGGGTCCTCCCCCTCTTTCGATCAGCCTGGGTCAGGCGAGTCCGGACCACGATCGGCAAGGGAGCTGATCCGGCCAGGAGTCGAGCCACCTCCTCAACGATCGGGCCGGAAGATCGCTCGATCTGCGGGAGCGCAGACTCCGCCAGCATCCGGGCCAGCGCCGGCATCAAGCGGACCTGCCCGGTCGGAGCCTCGACGAACTCCCGGCGGGTGAAGGTCCGCTCTCGTAGAAGCCGGAGCAGCCACTCATCTACCCGAGGCCGAACTGCCTCGAGCACGTCGAGGGCGGCACTATCCCGATACGGGGCGTCCCGATGGGCCCACCCGAGGCCAGGATCGAGCCCCATGGCCACAAGCCCCAGCCTGCACTCGAACTCGGTCTCCGAAGGTCGGCCAGTGCTCCGGGATCTTCCCCTCGTCGGCACGAGCGAAGCGGATGGGCTCGGGTGACCAGGCACGCCAGTACGCGGACGCTGCCTTCGCCTCCCAGGCGAGTGCCTTCCGCGCCGAGGGCTCGTCCTCGAGCTTCGCCAGGGCCAACGAAACGGCGTCGATCGGCCCTGACCCGTACACGAAGTGCTCTCGGAGTACCGAAAGCTGCCCTTGAAGCTTCGCTCGGAGGAGGTGTCGAACGACCTCGAGCCCTGCGGGCGAGTCGCCGGCAAGGACCTGGGCGCGCCGAAGCGCCGGTTGGTCCGGCCCGGTGTGGGCGGACATCGCGAGGATCTCGCCAGACCGGCTGAGGTGACAGAAACTCGCGCCGACACCATGGAGCCACGCCAGCGCCTCGAAAGTCGTGAACCCGCCCTTGCCGAAGACAACGAGCCTGCGGATGCGCGGGCGCCCGACCTTGGACAGTCGAGCCTCGCGGATCCGGCGGCCGGACCCAGTCCTGACGAGCAGATGACCTCGCTCAACCTGGAGGGAGGTGGCGAAGCCTGAGACGAACAACACGCCATCTCGGGAAGGGGCGAGCCGTGGGGCGGTACCCTGCTGACGCATGCGGACCTCCGTTCCGTATGCCGGGCCGCCGGGCGCTCCAACGCCGCGGCGGCCATCTGTCATTCAGTGACGATTACCTCCGTGTATTCCCGAAACCTCTTCGCCTCGTCGACAACGCTCGCTCCGGTGAGGGCCGTGAAGCCAAGTAGTACGGCCGCGTTGATCGGTACGGCCAGATCACCCATCTCGACCGATGCGGCCCCCATGATCTGCCAGCCGGCTTCAACAGCGTGCCCTCCAACCGGTAGGAGAGCCTGGCGGGCTTCACGCTCGAGCGCCACCACGAACGCGGCGGCCAAATCCCTTGCCGCCTCCAGTTCATCCAGAGTCGCTCCTGCTAGGACCGCTTCCAGAGCTGGCAGCATCATTCGCTCCGCGGCCTCGAGGAACCGGTCTCGGTCGAGCGTGTGCGGCGCGACGCCGACCGCGCCGACGAGCTCAATGATCCCTTCCTCCGAGAAGGGACGACCCGTGGTCATCAGGAGCGCTAGATTCGAGAAGACGCTCTGCATCATCGAGTCGACCGACTCCTTTCGATCGGGCAACCGACGCACGTTGCGTCGCATCGCCCGACCGACTGTCATGCGTTGGATCCGCGCCGCGAGCGGCGCACCGGCTGCATCCGCTAAGTCTTCCGGGTCGGGGGCATCACCTTCGAGCTCGCCCAAGCTTGGGTCCGTCCTCGAGGCCATGCGCATGAGATCGGCCGAGCCCTGATTGAACATCCACTGGTACGCCCGCTTCAGGGCCCTTTCCTCAACGGGATAGCCCTCGCCGAACATCACGAGCACGGCCTTACTCAATGTGCGACCGCGACCGAGGAGCTCCTTCAGCCGAACCACTCGATCGGCCGTACCTTTCGGATACGCGGAGATCGAGCCTTTGCCGCGTCCTAGGAATCGCCGTCCTGGGGAAGGGATAGCACCCGCCTGCCTCCAGCGCTCGAGCTGTCGCTCGGTGATTCCCTTGACGCCGAGGCGCTCGAGCTTTGCGAGGAGGTCGAGGTCGGCTCGACTGGACTTCCGGGTAGCGGTCACCTCCCTAGTTTAGAACTACCCGCACCAGCCGCGCAAGATCCAGGGACCCCTCCGGTACCATGCCGACGATGTCAACCGAAGCCAGGACGACCTGCACATGGCGTCTACCTGCAGGGATCCGATCAGCGATTGACGCCGAGGCCTCCCGACGCGGACTGAGCTCATCCCGCGTGATGGAGGAACTGCTGATGAAGTACCTGGCAGAATTCATCGCTCAGTCCATTGACCGTGATGTCCAGGATGGAGTCGAAAGGATGGGGCCATGACGACGGCACGGGCACTACCGCATCCACTTCACGACCTCTACGGATCCGGATCTCTGCCCCTGTACCTGCTCCCGCTCGACTCCATCGATCGGGACTTTCGCTCGGTCCGGTTCGCGGAGGACGCGGCCCGCGTGCAGATGTTCGCGGAGTTGATCCTCGAGGTGGAGGACATCATGGAGTTCGAACCGATGATTGTCGTCCAGGACGGTCGGGGAGGTCGTCGCCTGGCGGACGGTCGCCACCGGCTGCTGGCCGCCCTCGAGGTTGGCCTCCACGAGCTCCCCTCTCTGTGTGTCGACGCCCTCGGAGGTATGACGGCTGAGCAGACCGCGAGGCTCGTCGGGGCCCGGATGTCGGCCACAGCATCCGCCCCTCTGAAGAAGGCCGAGCGCAAGGAGTTGGCCCGGCGACTGATTGCCGATCACCCCGACTGGTCCGATCGCCGCGTGGCCAGGGAGACGGGCCTCGATCACAAGACCGTCGGTCGTATCCACCAGGTGGGGAATTCCCCACCGGAGCGCCTCGAAGACGAGGACCACGACCCCCTAGTCCGGGCGGAGGACGAGGCTGTCGCCGCGCTCGGACGGTTCCTCAGCAAGCTCCGCGCCGCCGCCCTCTTCGACAACGTGAAGACCTTCCGACCGCGCACTGCCCGACTCCTCGCTCGCGCCCTAGAGCATCGCTTTGGCGATGAAGCCTCTCGCGTAGCCGAGGTCATCGGCCAGTACTTCACCGAAGCAGGGAGAGCTCTCAGGAGGTGATCCCGTGGTCCCCAATAGACGATCCCCGCGGGCAAGGCGGGGATCGGAAGAGCCTCAGACGTGCAACCGAGTGGTTGCCAGTATACCCCGTCCGTTTCACGGGCGCCACCAATGAACGGCCCTGCGGCGATCCGTGGGATCCGTCAGTACGAGGCCTTGGGCCGGCGCGAACGCAGGGCCCTCGACGGTGCTCGCCAAGTCGTGGCGTACGACCGTGACACTGGGGTCGGGATCTACCAGTCGATCCGTGACCTGCGCTCCAAGGGGGTTCACTCCAGCGTTGGATCGGTGCGGCGGTACTTCGGCAGCGCGATCAGGACCGACTGGCGAGGCCGGATCGTGGCGATGGACTCCGATCCCAACCTCCGTGTGATGAACGTCCTCACGACGGCCGGCATGCGCGAGGTGTTCGTCCACGGTTCGAAGAACGCGTCCATCGTCGCCGCCCACGAGTCGGCCATTCGGTCATCCCTGCTCGGCGACCAATCGAAGCTCAGGGCGTGGCGTGACGCCCACAGCGACAAGTCGTTCCGGGGAACCGACGGCGCGCTGTACGTGCCTGAGACCGATCCAGACGTCATCGACGAGCGGGACGAGCGTGGCGAGATCAGCTACGAGGACATCTATCCGGAGGTGGTCTGAGAATGCCGGCCGTCCCGACCTGTCCTCTCTGCGGGGCCCCCATGCCCCGCCCCGAGGGCCACGCTCCGGGGCTTGAGGAGAACTTCCCCGAGGTCACGATCCTGATCTGCCCCCGGTGCCACAACGGGCCGGGCGGACTGACCGCGCGCGCCTACGACACGGGCCAGATCAGAGACCACAATCGGAAGCGGCCCCACCCTCCGCGGCCGCAGCACGAGCGAGTGTGGAGCCTGGTCCAGGGATCGAGCGACCTAATCGCGATGTCCCAACGGAGCATCGGGTCGAGCTTCGGCATCCCGGACATGGAAGAGCGGGCCCGGACGATCGAGCAATTAGGTGGAGCATTCAACCGCTTCATGTGGCTCTTGGAGAGCACGGCTGCGGGAACCCCGGTTGCGCCCCTCGGGCCTGAGCCGGCGAAGAACCTGAGGCGCCGCAGGCGGCGGCCCCGGTGGGCGACTCGGCGCCCCCCTCCAACTGAGACGGGTGCAGCTGCCTGTTCGCTCAGGCGAGTCCTGCCACTGATCGGCTACATGGCGAAGTACTCACGGACCATGGGAGCGCTCATGGCCGGGGATAACGCCTGCCTGATCGCCGCGGCCCAGGACCGCTCGACCGCGATGCTCGAGGAGGTGCTGAGTCACCCCGTGACAACCTTGAGGGCACTCCTCCGACTGGAACGTTCCGGCAGCATGGACGAGATCCTGGAGGCGATGGACCCGGCGCTCAGCGCTGGGAGGTGGGGCGTGCCGCTGCTGATGACTGCCCCCGACGAGCAATACGCCTACGAGGTGCTGATCCGCATGGTCCGCGTCTTCGCCCCCCTCGAACGGGCCACAGTTCGGCTGCTCACCGAGCTCTCGCGTGGGGAAGACCCCATGCTCGGGGTCCGAACGTTCCTTCGCGAGGTGGAGCTGTTCCGTTGACGGACTCGGACGAGCCACTCCAGGTCGCCGTCCGCGCGTACACGACGCTCGTTAGCGACATCGAAGGTGAGCATGAAGCCGACAAGCGCGGCATGCATCGGGCAGTCTCCGACGATCTCCGCTACCCGCGATCGCTCCTCGTCCTGGATGCCGAGACCACGACCGACCCGTCTCAGCGGTTGCTGTTCGGCTCGTATCGGATCGTCGAGGTCTCGTGGGCCGACGAGATCCCGCTCTTGTCTTGCACGGAGGAGGGCCTCATCCACGACAACGACCTCGCTTGGTGGAACCCCGAGGGCCTGGCGATCCTGTCCGCGTACACCATCGACCACGCACCGGCGATCGACCCCGGAGCCGATGCGCCGCAGCCCAATCTCCGGCTCAGGACGCGCTTGGAGTTCGCTCGCGAGGTGTGGAAGCCGCTCGTTTACCAGGGCCGGGCCCATGTCGTCTGCTTCAACTTCGGCTTCGACGCCTCCAGGCTGGCGGTTCATGCCGGGAAGGCTGGGCCAGCCAAGCGGTCGAAGCAGGAGATCTCCGCCGGGGTACCACTGAAGCACTCGGTGTTTGAAGGTGGGTTCTCGTTTTCGTACGCGGGGCGCATTGGCCTTGATGGCAAGTGGCACGACAACCCCGGTATGCCCAGGCTGAAGTTCAAGCACATCGATTCCAAACGAGCCCTGAAGGGGTTCGGGTCACCGGCCAAGGACTACATCAACCCCGAGGACCTGGTCTACGAGGACGACGCGTCCCACCAGTTCCGCGGTCATCTCCTCGACCTGCGGACGCTCACGTTCTCCCTCCACGATCGGGGCTACACGCTCGAAGGCGCCTGCGAGGAGTTCGGCGTGCCGTACGAGAAGAGGACGGTCACGCACGGCGTCATCACTGAGGAGTACGTCGACTACAACCGGGAGGACGTGGAAGCCACGGCGCGACTGTGGGCTGCGGCGATGACGGAATACGTCCGGCATCCCATCGACCTGCAGGCCACCAAGGCGTACTCCCCAGCCTCGATCGGCAAGGCGTACCTGCGATCTATGGGAGCGACTCCGCCCCTGGAGCGGCTCGGGACGACGCCGAACGGCGAGTCCTGGGACCAGATCCTCGGATACGCCATGGTCGCCTACTACGGGGGCCGGGCGGAGTGCCGGATCCGCCGGACGTCGGTGCCGGTCGATGTGCTCGACTTCACCTCGATGTACCCGACGGTCCAGACGCTCATGGGGATGGAGCGATTCCTCTCCTGCGAGCGGATCGACGCCAGGGAGGACGATCGCGAGGCGTTCTCCCCGTGGGTCGCGGGGCTCACCCTGGACGAGCTCTCCGACCCAGCGATATGGCCCGAGCTCGTCGCGCTGTGCGAGGTGGAGCCCCAGGAGGGCGACGTGTTTCCCATCCGAGCCAGGTACGGAGGGAAAGTCAACCCATTCGGGATCGGGCTCAACG